>Ga0129345_1000287_pt1 | contig 18037 bp, 4 predicted proteins | sample CPBDNA_FD_94425 | JGI IMG/M metagenome (GOLD analysis project Ga0129345, IMG submission 94425) | Freshwater to marine salinity gradient microbial communities from Chesapeake Bay, USA - CPBay_Sum_20_0.8_DNA | ecosystem: Environmental > Aquatic > Marine > Coastal | place: USA: Chesapeake Bay...
GTCAGATGAAAATTTAACATTCATTGAGCCTTCATCGTTATACACCAGTGGCTCATTTAGATATGTTTGCGAAGTAAATAGACCGACATCTACTCCAGTTCATAGTTTTTTGTGCTTCAGGGCCGCTGCTCCGATAAAAAATTATGCATCACAAATTCCCCCAACTTATCGCGTACACAATATTTTCTTTAAAGACCCTAGCGACAAAACGATCATACAGTATAAAGATTTTTTAGTTAGAGGTGATTCTGATTTTGATAATTACAAAGAACATAACTATACAACTTACATATCCTCACCGTTAGTAAATGCGACTAATCTTAATTTTGATGATCCCGATTATCCGTCTTTAGATATAACAGATTCCCCATATACTTTAAGTTTTGACGTTGACATTATATGCGAAGATATATCTTTCTCAGATCGTTTTAACATTGGATACGAACAAAGAGCTTGTAGATTCAACGATCCCATAATTGCCGATAGCGGAAACAACTATTTAGCTTTTGACGGCTCCCCACTTTCTTCTAGATCTGTAGACTATCAGCTGAACCCATCTCACCATATTCGCATTACAGCTATTGAAATCTTGAATAGCGGTACTCCAGAGGGTTGGCTTAACGCTCGTTCATCTATGGATTTGAATATAGCTGTGCCAGAAAAGGGTAATAGAATTACTAGATCTATTTTGCCAAATAAAATTGAGCTATACAATTACAACAATGAAATATATCCAACTATAAGTGATGATCCATCTATGTCGCAAAATTTGTGGGTTAATAACAACAACTCTTCAGATAACACAACCGCAAGTGGATGCGCTAACATTGTTAACATCTTAAGATTAAAGGAGGATAAAGAATACATCACTTTAAATTACACCTCGATACCTTCTTCTGGTAAACTATTGCTTAAGTTTGCCCACGAAACACCAAGACCAGTAGAGAAATTTATTAGAGGTGCTTTTAATATTGGATTCAATAGTCCAACTAGAGAGTTTGATTATGCGTCCTTTGGTCAAACTCAAGAAGTTGATTCTTTCTTCGATATTGATGAAATATTCTTAAGGGTTATTGCAAAGAAAGATCCTGCTATTCCAGATTACACCATCGATGTTGTTGGCTACAGTGATGACAAACTATTAGCATCCACTCCACAGGTGGGTGGATTTCTGCAAAACACAGAGGGTGTTGGCAGTGAACCTCTAATATCTGGATTTTATCCATCTAATGAGTTGGCTATCTCTTCGGAATCTATGTCAGATAAGGGGGAATTCCTAATTAGATCTGCCTTACAAAATGCTGGCGGTGATCATTACTTAGTTGCACAATATGCAGACATGTCTGGTTCTACGCAGATTAGTTCTACAGAATTTTCAGAATACATCATACCCCTTAAGATTTACAAAGACTCTCTTAATAACTATGGTCACAATTGTAGCCTAAGCTCTTATTTTGAACATTTGTATGTTGATATTTGCCCACTGCCAAGCGGTGCTTCAATTGCTCACATAGCTTTACTTGCTACATATCCTCCGTCAAATGCTATGACCCTATACACTCTTGGGTATAAAGATGTAGAAATTGGCAGCGCTGACGCTAAGTTGTTTACATCAGAATCTAAATCTACAGATCCTCACTACAATAGGGGTCCAAGCTATGGTCCTATATCACAGATAGAAAACATTCCACATGCATACACATTCAATGAAACGTTTAAACAGAATTATTCCAGAAGGTGGAGAAATGTAGATGGACTTGTTGCAGTTGGTCCGTTCGACTTTAATTCTTTTGATTTCTCGTTTTACAACCCGCAGTTGCCAAAACCATTCTTTGGTGGATATTTCTCATTCAACGATGACTCTGGAAACAATATTATTTCAGAACCTATGCTTGACCTCCAAACAGTACAGGGTTTATATGTTGGCACTTACAACAAAGTTTCAAATATTGGATTAAGGTTTAATACATCGTCACTATTTAGTCACTCTACATCCTATACTACAATAGATTGGACAGATAATCCCAACTATACTTCTGATCCACTCTATGGAAGAATAGCGGACGCATTCGATAATGCAATAAGAGTAAATAGTAATAATGGATATATTTCATTTCCACACTTTGAAATGCCAAGCGGCTGCGCCATCGTTGTGAGGTTTAGTCCAGATGTCTCAATGTCTGGAGTAAGTCATAACTATTACAACTCCGGTATTATATTCTCTAAACATGATACCGGCAAAGACGTTGAGATTGCTTTAGGTTACACTAACGGATTCTTAACCGCATATTCTACTGATAGTACCGGAAATGCCATTGTTATATATGACGATAAGCCATACTATGAATATGTTTATCCACTGTGCGCTATAGTGACTTATAATAACAACAATAATGGTAGACTATCTTTATATACTGACGATGAATCTAATTCATTTAATTTTGAGAGATTGAGAGCAACATCAGATGAATACGACATAGTTCAAAGTGATAGCTCTATTACTTTTGGCTATAGTCACGGCGGCGATGTTGGTATTGATGCTTTTATTACGGATATAGCAATTTCTGCTCCAAGCACTCAGATTATAAATGTGCCACTTTCATTTAACCCATCTTCTTTCTTGGATTCTATTCATAATAAATATTGGGAAGTTGGCGAAAGTTATACCCAAGACACAAACAAGGCTTGGTCATATCTTGATAAAAACTTAGATGATTGGCATTTAGGCGGATTTAATATATGTGAGTTTAGTCTAGCTTTTGATAGATTTACCAGTAGATTCGGTAAAGACTTTATCACACACAGAATTAAGAGTGATGGCATTGCTTATCGAAATAAAACTGACATATCGCTACCATTAACTGTAGATAGCACAAGCTCCTATCACACACAGATAGAAAACGATATGCTACGCTTACCACTTTCTCCCAAAAACAACTCATTTGCATCTTTAAATGTTATGGAGAATATTAGACCCAGAATTGCTAATTCGTTTGTAAGAGGATATCATATTTTTGAAGAAGCTTTTGTTGTCGATACGGTGCTAGAACACGTAACATATAATGACATAATATGGAACGATGGAAATGTTGGTCCAAAATTAATAGTTAGTTTATACACTCCATCAAAAAATAATCCAGATATGCCCTACCAAAACATGGGGCTTATTAATAGATCTATTCATTATCTTGAGCCTTCTGGATGTATACACAAAATAAGTAGCAAATTTAGTTTTGACGATTTATTCGATCAAGATAGTGAAGAATGGTTTTTATTTGATCAAACATTAAATTCATCAGAGCTAGACAACAAATACTTATCCCGTGATATTGACGAAATGTTTTTACAATACGACATAGTGTATCCGTCTGGTGAACCTTATGATTCAAGTATTACAATTTACGGAACCACCATAACACTAACCGAGGCTCTTCATAGAGCTAGAACTATAAATAATTTGTAAGAGGATAAAATGGCTGGATTTAATTTATTCGTATTTGGTGAACAGTATCAATTTAACGATGTGTCATTGAACACTCGTGGAAAAGAATATGCTTTTGAAAGCTTGAGGTTGCAGCACTCTGGCCAAGTTCCACAAGACGAAAGATTAAATCTTGATCTAACGGCTGGATTCCCCGCCGCTAAAAATTCTTTGAACCTACATATCATAAATTACGTCAGTTTTTCCTTCACAACTCCAGAAAACCTATCTTTAAATCTTTTTACAATCTCATCAGACAATGTTCTTACAAGGGAAGATAACCCGTTTCTAGATTTGTACATTAATGTTAATGATGCGCCAGTATTTAGCGATAGCATTTATTGCTACCTTAAGGTTGACGAGCCAATAGAATCTATATCTTCTGGCTTAATGTTATCGTTATGGAACGAAGACTTTGCAGTTCTTTCAACGATTACAGACAGCATGAATTTATTGGTAGCATCTACAATATACAGCACTAGCCTATCAGACCATTTGTCTCTATATATTACAAGCTATTTAGATGTTGTCGCCTACAGCGCTTCTGTAAATCTATTTCTTGCGCAAGATAATAAAATTGTTTGGGATTCTGATAATCCCGGATTGAATACCATTGCCGACGATGATGTTTATGCATCTGTTTCTGCCACAGATGCTATTCGTGGCGTATCTTTAATCTGTTACGGGAATTGTGAAAATGGAACCTGTGAAGATGTTAGCATAGAGACTCATGATACGGTATGGTTTGAGCCACTATGCGTTGATGGTGGAATCTTTAGAGCAAATGATGTTTATACTAATCTCAGTGTTGGAGCTTTTGGGTCCGATGTTCCATATAGTGGTCATTTTTATGGCATCAGAAAACTCACCGGTTTGATTCCAGCACAACAGTATAGTATTAGTATTATTGGAGATTCTGGCTCATCTGTTAAAATTCCAGCACCAAAAGAGCTTGCAAATTGGTCATACACTGTTGATGGAAGTCAGGTTGCTTACTCTGGAACTAAGCTTATTGGAGATGATCCATATGTTGACGGCGGGAGAAACGCTGGTGATAGATACGGCTCATCTGTATCAATATTTCAAGACTTAATGGCGATTGGTTCTCCGCACTTCTCAGTTATAGATAGCGAAAACTATACTATGGTAGATACCGGAACTGTGTTTTTATACAGAAGAGAAGAGCAGCCAACACCAGATAATATTGTGGACGGTAAAGCTGAGTGGCTATTTGAAGCGTCTTTGAGTTTGCCTTCTGGAATATTAAGAGATTATTATGTTGACACCCCCTCACAACAAGACGATGGAATTAATATCATAGAAAGAAAGTGGTTTCTTGGACAAGAGGGCAGAAACTTTGGCTCAAGTCTAGACACTTGTATCATTAACAATGATGATCCTTGGATATTATCTGACACAAGAGAATTAATTGCGGTTGGTGCGCCAAACGCCGTATGGTCTAGAACATTCCCAGACCTAAGTGTAAGAAAAAATGAAATCTTACTATTTGTATTTACAGACGAGTTTTTGCCGACCGTTGGAAATCTAACCTACAGAGATATTCTCGATTCTATAGACGCAAAGAACTTGCTTTATACATATTACTCCCAGCCAACAATATCTCTGTCTATCAAAATTGTTATTTTCCAACCTATAGATTTTGACATTCAGGAAAATCTGGATTTCTTGCCTCCTAAGCCATCGTTCATAATCAAAAAAGCTATAACAAGGCACAGAAATGAAATATTAAATTCACAAGAATACAACGATGTTGATGATGAGTTATACAATCAAATTAAAGACACTTTTGAAGAACTGTATCCACCAAGTAGCTCAACAATACCAGCAATACTTGGGGTATATGTTGATAACTCTAGATCTCTTGGCAATGCCGCCGTTGAACCAGCACTAACCAGATTTAAGGATTATTATCAATCGTATTCATTTAATAATGGGTTAAAGCTATATGATGATATTACTCCAACTAGTGGAGCCGTATTATCCACAACTTCGCTAGATGAAAATTGGATTTTACAAACAAAGACCTTGTTAGACTTTGCGTTAGATAGTGGAAGATTAGCAAAGCAGGATTATTTAAGCTTGCTGACAGACCCATCTAGTTTTGGTCAGTTTAACCTAAATCTCCCAGAGTATAACTATCCACCTAGTAGTGGGGGTTGCGTGTACATTTTTGAAAAAGAGTCAGGTTCTTGGAATATGATTCAGCAAATAGATTCTCCTAATAATGACAATTCTATACCACCAGATTTATTTGGCAAGTCAGTAGACCTTAGCAAAGATGGAAACATTTTGGTTGTCGGATCTCCATACATAGATCAGGCGGTTACTATTTACGAGAGAGATATCTACGAGCAAAATAAACTATATAGCAACATTGAAAGCTGGATTGATTATCACCTAGAGAAAGACCAGTACGATCCTTTCTATGGGCAGCTTAAGTTTAATATTACATCAATGCGTGAGCTAGATGAATACAAAGAAAATGATTCTGGAATTTTCCGTAATATATTCTTAAATCTTTCTCATCAGGAAAAATATGAATATAGAAATGATGCTAATTATTGGGTTGAAGAATTAGGTGGAAGCACCGTACAGGAATACAAGGAAATATTTACGTATAAATATTCAGACATCTCATACGTTGGTAGCTATAAGTCTATCGTTGATCAATTTGCTCCAACTTCTAGGATGGGCTATAGTGTTGCCGTAGATGATTCTGGCGACTCTGTTGCAATAGGTTGCCCAACTGATAGTTTAGATGAGTTTGATGATACAAACACTTATTATCATCCAACAAACTCTGGTCAAATTTTATGGCCTTCATATGTAAACGCTGGCGCAGTTCGTATTTTTGATTCTGTGAAATTTTTCCCACACAATTCTGTAGTAGAATATTCTAAGTTTGGAAATCAAGATATCGTGGCGTATGGTGCAGAGACACCAGAAGCATTTGAACATTTTGGAGATGTATTTGGCGAAATAGGAAAAACATTTTCTCGGACATCTTTTGATGATTATGAAATACCACAAAACGCTGGAGTATTAATGATTATATGTCCAGCTGTAGATTTTAGCAACATAGAGGTAATGAATCGCATAAAAGCTTGGTTAGATTTAGGTGATAGAAACTTAGTATTAGTTAGCAACGATATTGTTAATGAGAAGATTCCAGTTTTTAGAAAATGCAACACCATTATTAACAACATTCTTTCTAAACTAGATTCTTCTATGAGACTTGCCTCTGTTCCATCTCGGACAAGTTCTTTGTTAAATTCAGACGGCTCTTGTTTTAGTAGGCCCAATGTTATTGCTTCTTATAAGCCAGACAATTCAATCGATTCTTATGTTGCTAACGATGAGCCACTATTTGGCCGTGGAGCATCTGATATTCGCATCTATGCTCCAGAGATAAATGAACAGTATACGTGCAGCGAAGTTTACAGAAATAATAATGATCATTGCTCTCCACCTCTAGTTAATTCTGGAGACTTGAGGGCAGAGTGGACTGACGAAGCAGGCTTAAGAAATTGGCCAGCGCTATTTGAAGAAACATATGGCGGTAATAAACTTGCACCAATCCCACTTATGACCTCTGCATACTACAAAGATCCAATTGTTGTTGATATACCACCTAAGCCAGCAGTATCTGGCTTGTACACATACTTTGATTATGTTGAAAGCGATGTGTCACCGGAGTTTGGAAAGATTAAGAATTCAGATCCACAGTTCGTATTCTCTGATACCGATGATGATTATATAGCCTTCAATAGAAATGTAACATTGAATTCTAACATAAACAGGTTTTTTAATCCTGCGTATAAGATGACCGTTGATGCTGCTTTGCAGTGTAAAGCGTCCAACGGTTTAGACATAGTGCAGGGAGAAAAAGAAGTATCAAATCCGTGTTACTTCTCTGCACAAGAAAATATTCCTAATACTAACAATACGGTATATCTTGTGGGTTCGCTATTTCCAGAAAGCAAAGAAGTATTGTATTCTGGACTTGGTGACAACAACATTAATTTCTATTTTAATTTAGTAGCGACCAATGCTTTAGGGTCATCATATATAGCACAATTAAATTCTTTCTCTGGGCGTTCCGACTTTAAAGACGCTAATCCAGATTCAATTTTAGAGTTAATTTTTAGAAATACTGGGAACTTTGTATCCACAAATGTTAGCTTATCTCAGTTAATATCTGGCCACCCCAGCGGAGAGAGGTACAATGTTTGCTGGATTGCCAACCCAATTAATATGCCAACTGATAATGACATTGTGCAGCTTAAAAAGTGGCTTAGTAGAGGAAATAAGAAAATTATTGTAACATATGACAATGATGGATCAGCAAAGAGCGCAGAGATATTATGCAGCTTATTAAACATTACAATGAAGCCACTCTATTTGCCAACAAAGGGCAGATATGCTATTAGCAAGACGGATTGCTCGTTTGATGATAGATTGTTCTATGGAGGCTCAACGGTAAGGTCGCCACGCTACATTACTATTAACCCGCTTAATAGGCAGATGCGATATGGATTTACTCCATCCAGAGATAGTATTGAAAACATAACTGTAAATGTAAAAATTACTTCATTTACACCGCTAGAATTAAACAATGCCACACCTATTGCTTCAATTGATCATGGAATATCTGATGATGCCTTGATCGACGTTGGTTTTTACTATATGCAAACTGGTACTGCTAGAATTAGTGCTGAAGTTCAGCCAAATACAGCTTATCGTATCTTCTTCAAAACAGCCGCATTTTCTGATTATGAAAACGAACCACTTACTGCTTACATCACAAACTGTAGCTCAGCCCCAAGTTTTGGATCTCCACCAGTTCCACCAGATCAGTCAATATTTAATCTTGAGAATGATGGAACTTTCTCTGAAGTATTTAATGGTCCAGTTGGCGTTATTGAGCAATTCAATAATACAAAGAATAGACTTATACAAGAACGATATTTCGATATTCATACTCTTGATGGCGTAAATGAAATTTCTATCTACATTAATGGTGATAATTCTAGAATAGAAGAAGATTATGACAGCCGCCCAAGCACAGTAGCACTTATCTCTGTATCTGGAGCTTTAATAAATATTGATGCAAAGCCAGTGCTACGTAAAGTTCCGCGATATGATTGGAGAATAATACACGAAGCTGAACCGGGATATACTAAAACAATAGAGTTCCCAGATCCATTTCCAATACAGTCAGATAGTTTGAAGTATTGCCCCGGCAATCAAGACTTCTTTAGCTTAGATGATTGCTCAAATGTGTTTCAAAATTCCTTAGTGGAAGATGGACCAGTTATTGTGGCGCAGGAAATATACAATAGCAATGTTACTAATCGCGGTATTAACAAGTCTCGCATAACACTAATTAGTGATTCTAGCTTAATAGAGGGTGCATGTATTTTTGATGAGAATGGAGATATTCGCAATTCTCACTCTAACTTTATTAAAAGCCTATATCCAGATACAGAGTTTCCAGAGAATAACGGTTCTAAGCTATTTAGATCTAATAATGCTGTAAAAATTGTATGTCAGGAACGTAATAGTCCAGCAAGGCTATTTAGCGGAATTGGCGACAGTGGTATCATTAGAAAATTCATTCCAGACAATAATTTACCAGCAGAATCTGGAACATTGATGTCAGACTTTAGAGATACTGTTGATTATGCTAGTGTTGATAGGCCGGATTTGTTAAACTCAGATTTATCAAGTGTTACAAATTCTTTCAAGATTAGTCAAAATACTTATGGTGCAAATTCTAAATTTAAAATGGATATAGGTGGTGCCTTATACTCTGACGTTAATGTTGGTGGAGGTAAGCCATCTATTATAGATGCCTATGGAGCAGACTTTATTGATTACGATGTTTTTGCTTCAGGTTATCCCGGCGACTTATTTGGCTATTCGTTAGATTTTTATCGAGGCAGACTTGTTATAGGCGCACCGTTTGCCACATACTCTGGCGAATACATTCTTAATTGGAATAGTGTAGCTAATGAAACTGATCAATATAATGCCCCTGCTGGAACTGTTGTTAGCCAAAACGGTGGAGCTGGATCTGTTTACATTTACGAAAAGACTAACGCTGGCTATACTCTTTCTCAAGAAAATATACCTTGGCAGTTTATACAAAAGCTTAGACCGAGAAGTATTGGTGTTGGTCAAGATTTAGACAGCGTGGCCGCTGCTTCTGGAGTAGCATTTCTTGGCAATCACAAATATTCTGCTGACGATTTGGTGAAGTATTCTACTTTTACAGATCAGTTTGGACATAGTGTTAAAATTCATGGCGATATTATTGCCGTTGGCACTCCCGGACATGATTATTCTATCAACGCTGATTTAGCGGATTCAATTTTGGCAAGCGGTGCTTATGAGTTTAAGTCATTTAACTTTGAGTTTGATGCTAAGCCAAGAACCTTGATAGACTTGGGAGATCCAGATGTCAGAGATGCTATAGGTTTGATAAGTGGAGTCATGAATAATGGTGCTGTATATACATATGAATACAAGGTGATTAACAGCAGAACAAAGGCGCAATCTTGGGTTCTTGTAGAAAAATTAATTCCAGATGGTTATAAGTCTAGGCTTCAGCAGAATTACGATGAAGTTTTACAGGTGATTGTGTCTGGATCAGAAAATGAGCATTTTGGTGAAAACCTAGCAATATATCGAACCAAAAGAACTGATGCAGATTATACGATTGCTATTGGCGCTCCCCATCATAAGTTTGCAACTAGTAGCAGCCATATCTCTGGCGACCTAGAAGATGCCGGTGCCGTTTATCTTTTTGACGCTATGCTTAGAGAACAGCCGCCTTATTTACCAGACAGTGGAGCCTATATACACGCAAACGTTTTCGGAATGCCACATAGGAAAGTTTCTATGTACGTTGACAATACAACTTTAAACAATCGATATTATAATGTAGGTATTATCACTTCCAATACTGAGGGTGAAATATTTGTAGAAGCTTCTGGGCAAGATGCTAATTTGCTAGGCTTCTCTGTGCATCGCCCATACATAAAGGCTGTGTACGGAAGAGTTTATTCTGAGGGCGCTGATTCACTAGATTCTAATCTGATACTCTTCACCAATGCGATTTCTGGCTCAGAAACTATTAATATGCCGTTACTTTGCAATGCAGCAAATAAATCAAACGTGTATAATAATATGACCCTATTTATGGATACATATGGAATAATAGATGGGTCGCAAATGAATTTGTATGCTCACACTCCAAGCGGAACATCTTTCGGAGGAGGAGACGATTGGCTTGGATTATATTGCGCTAGTGGAATAGCCAATCAATCTAACACTCTCAACTTTATAACTTGGGGATACTAAAATGTCTGTAGCATTCACTCAAAGCTCTGCTGGTTTTACTGCTAATTCTCCAACATTGAGAATTAAGAAAATTACTGGTGGCGCAGCGTCTTGGTATTACATGACGCCAGAGCCACTTCTATCATTCAATAATCAACAAGTAACTCAGGGAAATACTGTGCTTGGTTGGCAGTCATCTGTCACTTTGTCGTGTTTTGCTACATGTGGTGGCGAAACTGCATCCGACAAGGCCACCGCATTAATGGGTGATATTAGCACTGTAGAAAGTTTTTTCCGCGACGGAGCTAGGCTAGAAGTATATTCACAAGCTGGTGGAACAAATCCAATTCAATCTTGGAGCGTGTTAAATCCACAAATTTCTGTTGAAGAATCTAATTTCTTCAATTTGGTGAAATACAACATTTCTTTTGAAAGCTTTGTTCCCGCATTGAGCGGCACGGTCTTATCTGATGTTCAGCAAGAGGGTCATGTTAATCCGTATTCTACTGGCTCAACCCAACTCTTACCAATTGAATCTTTTTCTGACGTTTTTACATATGAACCAGATAGTTCTTTCGGCAGAGCTTTTGATGATTCAACCGCACAAGTTTATAGATTTAGCAGAACAATTTCAGCTAAAGCTCGACCAGACTCCAATGATAATTTAAATAAGTCAATTTACAATGCTAATGCCGTTAGTGGAGCTAAAGCATTTGTAGATACAAGAATGAATATTGATACTTTTAAGCCATACACAGTGTCTGACGAGTATCGATATGATAATAATTTAACGGTGTTCAATTTATCTAAATCATATTCTATAGACTTAGGAGAACAATCTTTTAGCGTGACCATAAATGGTCTTTATGCTAATAGTAGCCTTTTGGCTGAAAATATTAAACAAAGTGGCGCTTTTGAAACATTTACAACTACTGTACAAAAAGATGCCAATAGCTCTATAGTTAACGTTTCGGTTGATGGTAAATTAAGTGGATACGCCGTTGGAGCAGTAAATGATCAGCAAAATAAAATTGCTGGTAATGCTTCTGCTGGAGCATATCATATTTTATCTCGCATTTCTGATGGTGGAAAATATGGCTATGGATCAATAGTATACAAAAGAGCGCAAAATGCTTCAAATACACCATTAAATTCTATACCCAAAAGTATATCAGTATCAGATAGTACCATTGCTGATAATTCAATTAGCTATAATGTGCAGTATGACAATAGGCCAACGCCTCTTATTAGTGGAGCCATTACTGAAAGCATAACCGTTAACGATACATATCCAACCGATGTATTCGCTTCTATACAAATCATGGGCAAAAGAACTGGCCCAGTATTTCAGTATATGAATACTGTAACAAATTTTGAAAGAGATGTAAGCATTGAATTGGTCATGGATACTCAAAAGATTTTTAATGTTACAAATTCGGCAGAACTCATGAATTTTAGTCCATCAATAGATAGCAATACTCGCGCTCAGCTTAATACACTGATAAATAATTTATCTCCGGTTCAAACAGAATTCACAATGCTCAAATCCTGCAACGAAAGCTGGTCGCCAAGAGATGGAAGATATACACTTAATATTGGGTGGACATATAGATGACAAGGACAACCTTTGCCCCACTACCAAGCGGAATTTTATTAGAAATTGATGCTGCTCAGTTTAAGCAGCCAGAAAGCCCTAATGATGATTTGCCATTTCTTTCTAGCGCAGGCACCTCAGAGTTTTATCAAAATTATGAACAGATGTATTGCAATAAAATCAATATTAGTCTTAGTTCTGATAATCGTGACACTTACCTAAAAACTGCCAGCCCGTCTTTTAAATACGACTATATAATGTACAGCGGTGTTAAAGCTACAACTGGCTCAAGCACTAGGGGTCTTCTGGAAGATAATGCTGGAGATAGCACTGGACACAAAGATTTTAAGCTTAAATTTTGGCCAGATTACGATGGACAAAACCCAGACTATAGTGGTAAATTTTTAAGCGCCTCATCCTCTAATTCTTACAATGTTTCAGCTAGTGGAGTTCAATCATATAAATCTTTCTCGTATAAGTCTAGTCGTGACGGCGTTGCTGCTCCCGACAATGGTAAAAAAATAGACACAGAATTCTTTGGAATAAGCGGTAGTGTTACTAAAACCACGTATGCAACATTTCCTAGTACAACTGGGCATGTAGATACAAAAATTGAAGTAGATGGCAATACGGCTGGCAGTTCTTTTTTTGATCCAGACCCAAAATCCACTTCTAATAGAAGTCCCAGCGCACCTACTGATAAGTTTAAGCCATCTCGACCAACTACCGGTGGTGGCGGTTCAGGTTCAACAACTTCTTCGCCTTCTTCAACTAACTCTCCCAGCACCACTAGACCTCCCAGCACTACTACATCTCCCGGAACTACTAGTTCTCCCGGAACTACCGCCGCGCCCACATCCCAAGTTCCTACCGATGATCAGGGTGATTCTCCCGGTTCACCTCCAGCTAGTAGAGTTCGTAGCAATCCAGACAGGACAGATCCCACCATGCCAACGCCGCCAACGTGTAATTAAAGGAAATATCTCATGGTAAACAAAATACCCCCACCATCTTCCATTGTTTATTCTAATTTTACTGGACCACATGACGATAGTAAAAATACTAGAGATTACATTAGAAAATCTGGAGGATTTTTTCCAGAGCAACAAACTTTTCTTGGAGCTTCTATCGTTAGCTTTAACATACAGAGCGGAACTGGTTCTTCCCCAGCCACATTAAACGTTGAACTTATCGAAGATCCAAATGGCACAAACCCAACAGTTGATGACACATCTAAGTCTAGAGGAGTGTACGATCCATATCATCATAACAAAACATATGATCAATTTTCTCCACCCGGAGTCGGTATGCCGGTATTCTTTGTTTATTCTAATCCTAGAATAACGATAAAAGAAGCATACGATCCTAGTTATACAGTTAAATCTTATGAGTCGGCATTAAAGTTTGGTGGATTGCTACAGTCTTTTCATAGTACCAAGAGTATTAGTGGTCGTACCTATTCTGTAACTGTAGTAGATCCAAGGGAGATACTTTCTAACGTGTATCTTATCCTCAATCATATTGACACTAAGGTTGGATTGAATGAAAACAATGTCATGAATGTTTTTGGGTTTTTAGAGCATAATCCCACCGAATCAACTAGAGGAATGATGCCCGGAACTAAAAATTATTTACGCAGAAACTCTGATGGTAGCAATTTCGCTGGAGATGACATGTATTATTCCCAGCTGCCAACCGTTGGCACTGATTTCGTAAACTACAATGAATACTTTGCTGGTTCTGGCTATACAGAAAGATTTCCAATTACTGGAACTGGAATGGCTAGAAGAAGTGTTGGTGGAATGCCATACTATAGAATCATGCAAGCTATAGCGGCTATGCATAAATCACATCCACCAGAATATACTGGTTATGTTGGCAACGTATACTATCGTGGACTAAAGTACTACATTAAGGCCAACAGTTTGCCACCGTTACACCCGATGTTCTTTTTTGATCATGATAATATTGACATGTTGTCGTTTTTGATTGAGGCTGGAGAGGCAACCGGCTATGAACTTGTGGTGTCTCTAGAACCAGATTTTAGCGGAAAAGGCGGTACTACAAACACCGATATTTACGGAGGAACTATCGTATTAGATTTTATAAACAGGTCCAATGAAAGCGCCGTTGGACAAATACGTGACTTCATTGACAATCCAGCTAATTTTCCAAGCGAGCTTTATAAAACATCTTCTGGTAGCTATGCTAAAAGCAAGATAATATCAAAGGAAGACATTGGATATGAAATGACAAATCCTACAACAAGCAAGGTTGTATTTGGTGCTAATCGTGTAGACATGTATGCCTTTACTTCTAACCATGACGATGGGCGATGGAATATTTTGTCAAATGGTCAAGGGGGTTCACCTTCAGTTTTTAATCAAATTATTCCATACTATGGATTGCTTGGAGAAAATGTTATTGCTCCAGTAAAATATCATGGAGATTGGAGACAAGTATTACTAGATAGCAGTGGCGTTGGCGCGTTTGGTGTTGGAAATTACTATGTTGCAACAGATACTGAGTTTAGATATGCGCTTAAAGGTTTCAATTCTTGGAAAACATTCTTGGAATTTTATAGCAGTAAATTCTTAGACGTTTTAAACGATGATGCTAAAGCAAAATATCAAGACGTATTACTTTTTGGTAAGAATGATGGGCTAAAAGTCACCGATGACGAACACGGAGAGCATTGGAAATGTTTAAAAGCACCAAGGTGTCTATTTACTAACGATGTGGGTTTTAAAAATTTTGGCGGTCAACCTTATTTAATCAATCCATGCTGCCCACCATATGGCTACCCGCTTTATTATAACAGAGCAATTGCCATTGGACTAACTCTTAAGCAAGTGTTTGATGATCGTTCTAGTGTCATAGCAGACTTGAATTTGTTATTAGCCTCTGGTGATGATAATGTTTCTCTCCAGAAAGTTATCAATGGATTGCTTGAAAAATACAAGAACTTGCGTAAGGTAAGAAGGCTATCGCAACCAGAGTTAGATGCAATAAAAATACTTAATTCTCAAGGAGCAAATTTTGATGCTCAGTATCTTAACAAGGTCATTACTTCATTAAGTTCTCAGTTGTATGTTCCGGCTAAAAATCAAGCGATTAGAAAAGAAAATGCAGAAAAGGTATACAGCTTTGTTAGGAATATTGCTGAAGAATGCTATGGGAAAAAATGGCTTGTTCGAATTCCTACCAAGCCAAACTATAGATTTGAAGCCGACAATAAGACAACTGGTATAGATTTATCCTCAAATAATAGGCTATATCAGAATGGCTTTTTTGGTTTTCCACCTAGCGGTGAAACACCGACTAATCCCAGAACAGCTTGTCCCGGCAATTTCTCGTTTATTACTACCGCGAATGATCCAGATATTACATCTACTCAGGCGCAATTTCATTATGCATTAGTAACAAACTATAACCCGATAGACGATAACCTTGTTACGAATTATATCCCAGATAATAATGGTGGATTTATTCATTATGAAATGTACCTAAAGGGCGTTAATACATGTATGATACCAGCCGACTTAACTTCATTTGGAACATCTCACCGTATTCGTGCTTACGTAAGATACGACCACGCAGAAAAATTAAATGTTACTGGTAGTAATAGCAAGGTATATACTGAATACGTTGGCACTAATGTTAACCGAATAAACTCAGTACCATCAAAAATTGAAACTGTTGACGATTTTACACAAAATACATATAGTGGCACAATGGTTGCCTTTATTCCTGTTGACCTAGATACTAAATTTTACTATCCACCATCTCAAATTACTAGGAGTGTTCCAACATTTGGTAATTGGACTGTTAAAACTATGTATACGCCAGAGCCTGTATACTTAGATGCTTCTGGAAATGTGCCACCAAGCGCTGGTAATCTTAAAAGTAGCACACAGTTTATTCCAAATTTTTCTTCAGTTGGCGACGTAAATATTGCTGATTACTACAGAAATAATTATGGCATGATATTGCCATATCCAGATATTAGATTTGCATATGCTCTTATTACAATGCAGGAACCTGTAACATTAAAGTCTGAAAAATTATCAGATATACCTAAGCGACAAAGGTATTCTGTTGCTACATATCCGGGTTATTTTAGTAACGAGCAAACCTTAAATACGGTTAGTTCTATTAAGGTAAACAGGAGATTAGATTTTAACAATTACGGATCTAGTTTAACGTTCTATAATCCAGATAAATTGTTTTCTGTTCCAAGGGCCGTAAAGCCAGATATTGTAGTTTTGCCATTAGAAAATCAACAAGTTTGTTATGGTCCTTGGTATAATGGTCCCATTAGATACAAGGATGACAATAATCAATATAAATGGAAAATACTGAAGAATCTTGGTGGAAAGGTTGATATTCAGAACGATGGCTCTTTAGCCCCTTGGAATTATGGTTCTTATGAACTAATGGATTATTCGGCAAATATACAAGCACAGCTGTGTGACACATTGTATTTAGCGTCGGAAAAAGGTTCCGTTACATTTCCGGGACTACCAATGGGCAAAACAGATATTGGGTGGATGCTAGCAACAGGTGGCCCAATTATGGACAGCATTTCTTTAGATGTTGGTGTTGATGGAGTAACTACTTCTTATAGATTTCAAACTTATAGCAGAAGCTTTGCCTCTATCCAAAAACAGCAGCAAAAGCAAATAGATATTCTTAAAAGGAGCAGCCTCAAGAGTAGTCAGGATCGATTTGAACTGCTACACAAAGGACTTCTTAAGCAGAAATACGGCCAGCAGTTTAGTGGGATGAGGCCGTCTAAACCATACTCCTCCCCGCCAGAGCCTCAGTCGCAATATCAATCTGATTTATCTATGGCTAGCGTGAATCAAACTTCCTCTAATTCTAATGCAAGATTAATGGGTCGGGCCGACATCTCAGAATCTGCATCTATAGGGTCTAGCCCAGTTTTGCAAGATGCCTTCATACAAGAGAATGATACACTAAGTCAAGCAAGAGATTTTGGTAATTCAGCCATTGAAAATATTAGCGATAAACAAATTGCGATTTCTAATCAGGCACACCCATTAATGCCAAATGTTAGACAAGCAGACTTAGAACAAATAGAGGATTTATATACTAGTCCAACCGATTTGTACAGACTAGATTCATCACATAGGATTACATACTGGAGTTAAATATGTCAAATACTCAAGGAAATTTTTACTCATCTTCTAACGAAAATCATGCTTTCGTTACTAATGACCCAATTATGTTACAGTTGGGTTTACAAACATTTACCTTAAGTGGCATTAAGCAGGCTTTAAAACAAATAGCTGATGATTATGAATCTGATATAGGTGATGAAGAATTTTTTAGCAAAATAAGCGGTGGGAATGCAGATATTTACACACTTTTTACCGGCAACTCCACTTGGACTGCTCAAGCATTCAATAAGAGTTCTGGTAAGTTTACTACAGTTTCAAAAGGTACGGGCGATTTAGTTGGATTAATAGAACAATACGAAACAAAGATTGAAGACTTGTTACTGGAACATGGAAATAAGCAGGAGTTTTCAGATAAAACTAAAGCAATTAAAGATTGGTTAAATGCTAATGTTA
>Ga0129345_1000291_pt1 | contig 17936 bp, 10 predicted proteins | sample CPBDNA_FD_94425 | JGI IMG/M metagenome (GOLD analysis project Ga0129345, IMG submission 94425) | Freshwater to marine salinity gradient microbial communities from Chesapeake Bay, USA - CPBay_Sum_20_0.8_DNA | ecosystem: Environmental > Aquatic > Marine > Coastal | place: USA: Chesapeake Bay...
CAAAACATCGAATTTACTACTTAGGTCTTCCAGATTCAGATCCTGAATCAGCACAGGATTAGCCCCTGCTGTATACTGAATTTTTCGCTCCTCCACGTCAGCCGCTGTTAACTGCCCTATGCCCTGCAAACCCGCAAGAGCTGCATTAAACCCAGAGAAGTTCGTGTTCAACAGGGAAACGAGTCCCATATCTGCATCACTTTCCGGATCAAAAACGACCGGATTGTACGGAACTGCCTGAAAATAAGGTGCATAGAGAATCGGTGGAATATCAACAACAATTCCTTCTGCATCCGTCTGCCCCATCAGCTGCCCAACCACAATTTCGAAACGTGCCCGGAATGCTGCCGGATCTGTGAAGATAGCTTCGTTTGTAGCTCCACTGGTAGCATATCCAAGGACATCATTATTTCCAATCCACAACGTAAAGAAAGATGGATTTCTAGATAATACATCCCCCAAGATAGTGGACGTTCCAGGGCTGGATGCAAACCGGGCGTAATACGGATTAAACGCTGCCGCACCCGGAATTCCTGTCTCGGGCGTTAACAACTGCCCTACCTGAATTCCTGGAACACCAAAATTATGAAGCGCTGTTTTGTCGCCTGCATACGCAGTAATTGGATCACCCAAAAGTGTGGGAGACGGCCCGGGAATATCTGCATCCAGCTTATACTTTCCTAGGGTGCATCCCGACCCTGGATTGCTGCATCCATAGTCCGAATTAACACTAGGCTGATTAAAAACTGCCTGGCCTCCTGCTGCCCGAAGCTGGCCTGCAAGCAGAGCAGGGATCGATTTTTGCTGGCCGAGATTATACAATGCCCCGTCCACAAATCCTGCAGTCAAAGAGTTGCCAATCGCCACATAATTTGAAAAATCTGCCGAACCTGGTGAATATTCAATGGGATTATTTGTATCGACAGGTGGTTCGGTAGTACCCAGCGGATCGGAATTACAGGAGCTCAGGAAAGCAAGCAAAGCAATCCCAATAATACTTTTCACGATGTTGGAGTGAAGGTTTTTTCGCATAGCAGTCTTAATCGGTTAGGTTTGTTGACGTGAGATTTAATTCAAAGATGCAGATAATGAAGTAATATTGCTGATCCATGACTCGTTCATATTGCACTACTGCAGTAGGCCACATTAATCTTTACTTGAACCCGGACGATACCGTCAAGAAGATGATTTTGTAAGTAACTCAAGCAGCAGGGTCAATTAGATGTGATCGCTTAGCTCTCGTAGCTCGAATGCAAACGAATCAACACCCAAAGCTATGGTAGCGTTTCCATGATCAATTTTACTTAAATAAAAGATGATTTCAAAATGTCGAAGAAGATAGGAAATTTTTTCGTTTCTTAATCTGGAAACCGTAATGATCGGCAACCTTCTGCCAAAATCAGATTCATAGTTATGATCCAACCTGTCATCTCCCTCGGAATCTCCTCAAAATTTCGCAAAATACTCATCAACCTGCGTAATTTCAGCTTCTCCCCCATATTTAGGACTCTCACAGTCATACTCATCATAACTTCATTTTCGCATTTTGCAGTTGCCCAGTCAAACCGACCAGACTCGGCCCAAAAAACAGTTCAAATTACTGCATCAGCTGTGGAAAATGTACCTGCCAATCAGATCAACATGATGATAACCCTTCGCCACGAACATGAAGATGTTGCTGAGGCCTATGCAATCCATTCTAGATCGGAACAATTCCTGGCTGAAAAAATCCAATCTCTCGGACTTAAAAGCGATCAGATCCGCTATCAGCCTGTACGCATTCATCCTATCACACAGAGGGATGGTTCAGAGATGGTGCGAACCGATCAGACTGTTACACTTACCTTGAACGATTTTGAACTGTATATCTCCCTGCAACAGCTACTCATTGAGCATGGTTTCCGTACCTTTTCGGCCTCATTTTCTTCGGATCGGGTTGATGCGGCCGCAATATCAGCCCTTGAAAAAGCAGTAGGGCGTGCGAGAGAACTGGGTGAGGTGATCGCGAAAAGTGCCGGTATGGAACTCGGAGATATACAATCGATTGAGTATGGTAAAATACCCGCTTCGCCGTATGAACGAACCCCTTCTGCAGCAATGGCGATGGATATGTCAGGCGGTTTGATCAGCGAATTTGAACAGACGATACCCGTACATCAAACCGTCACCATTATCTACTATCTATCTGCATCCACCAGAACAAATAACGAACGCTAACGCTCAGACTTTCTACGCTAACGCACAGACATTCTATCGATAATCGGAGAGATATAGGGCCAAAGTTGCTTCGCAATTATCCGATGCCCCTCCTCCGTGGGATGGATACCGTCTGGCAAATTAAGTGAGGGGTCGCCGGCTACTCCTTCCAGAATAAACGGCATAAACGGGAGGTCATTTTTTTCTGCCAACTCTCGATAAAGACTTCGGAACTGTTTTGTGTATTCTTGTCCCATGTTGGGTGGGGCCTCCATACCTGTGAGCAAAATCTCCGTACCGGGACTCGTACTTCGCACCTTATCTATGATGCCTTGCAAATTACGCTTCGTCTCCTCCGGGTCGATCCCTCTGAGCCCGTCATTACCGCCCAATTCGAGAACAAACAGATCGACCGGCTGCCGTAAAATCCAATCGACGCGTCGAAGACCTCCTGCGCTTGTTTCACCACTGAGACCGGCATTCACCACAGTGTAATTCCCTGGCAATGAGTCCAGTTTCGCATCGATGAGTGCCGGGAAAGCTGCATCTGTGCCGATTTCGTATCCCGCTGTAATACTATCACCAAAAAATAAAATGCGGATCGGTTCTTCGTGGCCTTGTGCGTGTGGTCGTGCCTGCGTTTGTGCCTGAGACTGCGTTTGTGCCTGAGACTGAAAGGAGATGAATGATAGCAACACTATCAGCGTGTTAATGAGTATACCCTTGCGTATTGTTTGATCTGTCATCGTATGATTTATAGACTTCAAGTTTTATCTGCATTTGCAATGCTAATGGAACGAACAAATTAGCGGAAAAATATGTTCATAAAAGCTGAATCATTCTGAACCACCTACACAAAGCACACCCATTCAATGCACACCTATCCTAAGCACAAATCCTCTGTCATTCTGAATGTCGACCATGTAAGTAAAACGTTTCAAAGCGGATCTTCCGAACTCACCGTACTTCGCGACGTTCAATTCGAGTTGATGAGAGGCGAAACGTGTGCCATTGTGGGCCCGTCCGGAAGCGGAAAAACCACTCTGCTTGGGCTTTGTGCAGGATTGGACACACCCACCTCAGGCAGTGTTTCTCTGAATGGACGGGAAATTTCAGCAATGACGGAGCAAGATTTATCCGAAGTTCGACGCCGGGAAATCGGGTTTGTTTTTCAAGCTTTTCAATTAATTCAGACACTCACAGCTGCCGAAAACGTGATGGTTCCACTAGAATTGGCAGGAGCCTCCTACAATCGCAGTCGCGAAAAGGCGCTGGAACTCCTCGGAGAGGTGGGGCTTGCAAACCGAACGGAACACTATCCTACACAACTTTCTGGCGGTGAACAGCAACGTGTTGGATTGGCACGAGCTTTCATCCATGAACCGGAGATTTTGTTTGCCGATGAACCTACAGGAAACCTGGATGGAGAAACCGGACACCAGATCGAACATCTCCTCTTCGAATTGAACCAAAAAAAGGGTACGACCCTGGTCATCGTCACACACGATCGGGAACTGGCAGAAAAATGTGACCGTGTGATCTCCTTGAAGGATGGTCAGATCATCAGCGATGCAGTTGTCCAAATGCAGTAGGCCACATGAAGTAGGCCAAATACAGTAGGCCAATAAAGGACGACGCAAGTTAAATACACGAAGCAACACACAAGTACACTAAGCAACACACAAGAGAACTGTTCATGAGCCAATTAAGACCGTTTATCTCCCCCTTTTCCTGGCGAATGGCCTTTCGGGACGCCAAACCCCAATGGAAAAGCCTGCTACTCTATGTTTCGTCGGTGATTGCAGGTGTTGCTGCGCTCGTGGCAATCCTCTCCTTCCGAAGTGATCTTCTACTTACCATTGACCGCCAGGCATTAGAACTTCTCGGATCAGACCTTGAGATACGTTCCTCCCAGCCATTCCCGGAAGAGATCCTGGCATTTTCGGACAGCCTTCAGAGCCTTGGTGTTGGTACGGCTGGGTATGGCGCAACTTCCCGATTAGATGCAACTTCCGGATCAGATGCAAACCCCGTATCAGATGCAACTTCCGGATTAGACGTAACCTCCAGCCAATCTGCAACCTCCGTGGAGTTCAGTTCCATGGCCTATTTTCCCTCTGCAAATGAGAGTCGCCTCGCGCAGGTACGAGCCTTTGAAGGAACCTGGCCTATCTATGGAGACCTTGAAACATTCCCGCCAGAAGCCGCCATAACCTATCAAAGCGACCCATCCGCCATCGTCGAATCCTCGCTTCTGGATCAGCTTGGCATTGCTCCCGGCGACTCCGTCCGTATTGGAACTACCATGCTACCCATCTCCGCAGCCTTAATTTCTGTACCCGGAGAATCGGAAGTCTTCTCATTTCTTGGCCCTCGCATCTTCATCCCACAGGAAATTGTCCGTGGCAGTCCGCTCCTTCAACGTGGTAGCAGGGTCACATACAAACAGTTTTTTACACTCCCAGAAACCGCAAATATCGATCAGATTATTGCCGATCTTCGTCCGCTTGCCAGAGAACACCGGGTTCGCTTCGACACGGTTGAGAGCCGAAAAGAGGATTTCAGGGAGGTTGCCGATAACCTAAGCAGATTTCTCGGGTTGATAGGATTCATCGCGCTCCTGCTCGGCAGCCTTGGGGTTGCGGGATCCTTTTTTGTTTACATGAAGAAGAAAATCCCTGCCATTGCCACCCTTCGATGCCTGGGGATGGAAGCTTCTACCCTCTTCGCCATCTTTTTGATACAGGTCTTGATGATGGGACTGGCCGGATCGGTGATCGGGGCACTAATCGGCATTGCGATTCAACAATTCTTCCCGTTGCTCCTTGCCTCCTTTTTGCCCTTTGGCATTGTACAGTCGGTTTCATTGCCTTCCATCGCACTTGGTGTCCTAACCGGAACGGGAATCAGCACTCTATTTTCACTACTTCCCCTATTCTCTGCAAGCCAAACCTCCCCAATGCGAACACTGCGTTCGGCCGACACTTCAGACACCTCAAACCTTCCAAAATCCGTGAAATTCACGTATGGTGCACTGATCACCCCACTACTTCTTGTTCTGGTTGCCAATCTTACAGGCAGCTGGCTTGCAAGTCTTATTTTCGTCTTCACACTTTTCGTTTCAGTAGCGGCCCTTTGGATCACAGCCCGACTATTGATGCGTGCGGTAAAAACACTACGACTTCGGTCGATGCCCTATGTGTGGCGACAGGGACTAGCCAATCTGTTTCGCCCAAATAATCAAACCGCATTGCTACTGGTGGCGATAGGCATGGGGATGTTGCTGATCGGGACCCTCTACCTCTCCCAGGATATGTTGCTTGGGCAAATAACCACCCAAACCGATGAGGAACTACCGGATCTTGTACTCTTTGATGTACAACCCGATCAAAATGAGGATCTCTTGCGTCGGATTGATGAGAATGGCGGAAGGATTTTGGCCAACGTCCCGATTGTAACCATGCGTCTCTCCGAAATCAACGGGATTTCGATGGCCGAAATTCTGGCAGACTCGTCCCGATCGATCGAACGATGGGTATTGAACCGTGAGTATCGGGTTACCTACCGTGACTCACTCACCGAGTCGGAAACCATTTTAGAGGGAGAGTGGATTGCGGAAGTTGATGGATTTTCGGAAGTGGTTCCGATTTCGGTTTCCGATGATATTACCGAAGAGCTTCAGGTTGGGCTTCAGGATTCGCTGTTATTCAATGTGCAGGGAGTCCCTATTCTTACCCGGATTGCAAGTATCCGGAAGGTCAACTTTCAGCGTCCGGAGCCAAACTTTTTTGTACTTTTCCCCGCAGGTGTTCTGGAACCTGCACCGCAGTTTTTTGCGACAACGCTGGTCACATCCTCCCGTGAAAAGACTGCTACGCTGCAGAATGAGATCACAAAGTCCTTTCCCAATGTATCGGCGCTCGATACACAAATTGCCCTGGATTCGGTGCGAAGCTTTCTGGATAAAATTGCGGCCGCGATTCAGTTTATGTCGTTTTTTAGCATTTTTACAGGTTTTTTTGTGTTGATTAGCTCCATCGCCATGACACAGCGGCAACGGGTGCGGGAGTCGGTTCTCCTCCGTACCCTAGGTGGAAATAAGCGTCAGGTTTCCTCCATTCTATCGGTTGAATATCTACTGCTGGGTTCGCTTGCTGTGTTAACCGGTTTACTTTTGTCCGGGCTGATTAGCTGGGGCCTTGCTGTGTTTTACTTTGATATCACGTTTAAACCTGCTTTCGGGCCACTTTTGGGGATCTCTCTTGGTATTATTCTCCTCTCTCTTGCGATTGGACGAGCGGCCAGCAGGACCATTTTTCGCCATGCTCCGAATGAAATTCTGCGGATGCAAAATGGCTAGGATTTGATCTGCTTCTTATCGGCTGATTGTTTACATTCCTTATGATGAGCATGGCCTGAATGTATGCGTCGTCCTGGCATGCAGTTTACTGTGATGCGATGTCGCGGGATGCGATACTCCGTTATCTGTGCAAGTAAACGGATGACTTTTCGAAACAACCACAAAATCCCAAATCATAGAATCCTAAATCAAAAAAATCCGAAATGAAAAAATTCCTGGTTCCAGTTGATTTTTCAGATCTCAGCCTTGTAGCCATTGAAGCGGCAAAAAAAATGGCCTCTCTTTTTGGTGGGTATGTTTCATTCATTCATTCCCATATACCCATTACAGAACTGGATGAGCCCTACGCGCTGGGTGTAAGTACCAATGTATATCAAAATTTTGAAGAGATTCAGGCATCATTGGAGTCCCGACTGAGAGAACTATCCAGGCAATATCTCGATGAAGAGGTACGCGGTGATGTAAAGGTCGTAGCAGGAAATCCGGCTCAGAGCGTAATCTACGAGGCAGAAAATGCAGACATGATTGTGATGAGTACGCATGGGCGTACAGGGTTTAAGCGTTTTCTGTTGGGTTCGGTTGCGGAAAAAATTCTGCGAATGGCACCGGTTCCAGTTTTGATTGTAGAACCTGAATCGAATTTGGGAAATCTGGACAAGATTTTGGTGACAACAGACTTCTCTGAAAACTCCGAATTTGCATTTCCACTTGCCTTGGAAATTGCTCAAAAGTCCAGCAGTGAACTTACCTTATTGCATGTACTTAATTTTGAACAGATCGAGGGCGAGAGTATGGACCGTTCCCTCCTGGATATTCGCAAGCAAAGAATTGATCTGTTGGGTAAGGAGTTTTTTAAGGATCTTGAAGATCGGTTTCATACCGATGTGATATTGTATGATGGTTCCGCAAACAAGGCAATCTGTGATTATGTGGAGGAGCACGATTTTCGATTGCTCGTAATGTCCACTGCCGGGAGAACTGGCATCAATTATATGATGATGGGCAGTACGACTGCCAATGTTGTTCGTCTCACGAACACGGCTGTTTTAAGTATCCGACCTCCAAAAAACCAGTAATATTCCGATGAAAACTACCAACACGAGACCTGCCTGGATACTGGCATGCATCCTGCCAATGTTTCTGCAACTGGGTATACATAGCCATGTAGTAGCACAATTTACCGACAATCCTGCACTAAATACTCCCGTAGTAACCTCTACCGGAGAACAAGCTCAGCCAAAAATTGCCGCTAACCCCAACGGCGGATTTTACGTTAGCTGGTTTGATAACTCCTCCGGGGGGTATGACATGTACTTGCAGAGAATGGATTCCGATGGAAACCGCCTATGGGATGTGGCCGGGTTGCAAGTCGCAGACCGTACGTACTCCTCCACCGTAGATTATGGTTTGGATGTAGATGCTACTGGAAATGCATTACTTACATTCCGGGATGACCGCACCGGCGGGGATAAAATTACAGTCACCAAAGTGGCACCCGATGGTAGTTTCCCCTGGGGATCCGAGGGAATTCAGCTTTCAGACGGCCTCAATTTTGTGGCGAATCCAGGAGTCGCAGCAGTTTCGGATGGTTCTGTAGTGGTTGCCTGGTTCGAAGATGGAGCGGTGCCTGTTGTCTCTCTCTCCGCAAATGGGGATTTGAAGTGGGAGAAAACTATTACCGACCCTCTTGGTATCGCACTTTCAGACATAAAAGCTTCAGATGCACCGGATGCCCAGGGAGAAGTACTACTGCTGATGAGAACCTTCGGAGGATTTACCACTCCAGGACGTTTGCGTGCCCAAAAACTGGATGCATCCGGAAATTCTCTCTGGGGGGATACTCCTATCCCTGTAATGACCGCTGGCAGTCTTCAGTTTGGCAATTTCCCCGATTTTATAACCGATCAGGCTGGTGGTATGGTGATTGCATGGTATCAAAGTTTTCCCACGTTACAAACGTATGTGCAGCGAATTGATGCATCAGGCTCGCAACTCTATCAGGAAGGTGGACTACCGTTATCTCAGAACAGCAGTCAGCTTCGGGTTGATCCGGGGGTTACCTATGACCAGGAAACAGATCAGGTGTATGCTTTTTGGGTAGAGCTGAGTTCAACGCAAAGTCAAAACGGAATTTATGCTCAGCGGGTTGATGCGTCCGGTTCCCGAGTGTGGGGAAACAATGGCCTAACACTTGTTGAATTGGGTGCAGAGGATCTACAGCAGGTGAGAGCCGGTTTACTGCAAGGTGAGCCAACGGTCAGTTACGTGAATAATAGTACCCCCTCTTTGCAAACAGCTAGATTAACCGCAGATGGAAGCTTTGCATGGAGCAGCGAATTTGTATTCCTCTCTGGTAACGGTTTCAGCCGGCTTCAAAAACTCAACGCGTCAGAACTGGAAAATATCCTGGTATGGCAGGCAGGCACCGATTCCGATATCTATGCACAAAATATTAATTACGAAGGAAAGCTGGGGCTTTTCGATGGTCCAGATACCGGGGTTGAACTATCGGTTTCGTACAATGATGCCTGGAACCTTGTTAGTTTACCTATGGAGTCGTCTGGGGCACTTCCGGGTGATATTTTCCCGGTTTCTGTACCAGGATCGCTGTTTTCCTATGATGGGGCTTATTCTCAGGAGTCAAGTATGAGCTCCAGTATTGGCTATTGGCTCAATTTTTCCGAGGCAACTGTGACGCCATTTACAGGTGAGTCTCTGCAACAGAATGAACGTACCCTTTTGTCTGGTTGGAATATTGTGGGGGCGGCTTCGACTCCGGTTCAGATATTCGATACCGGTAACTTGGTTGTGCCGGGTACTACCTATGGGTTTAACGGGAATTATACCGCTACAGAAACCCTTGAGCCGGGCTATGCGTATTGGGTCCGGACAACCGGTGCTGGTGTGGTTGATCTTGTCCCTGCAGGTTTAGCCCAACAAAATGTGAAGAAACAGCATGTATCTTCAAAAGATCTGAAAGAGATCCTGGGGCATTCCTTTGACCAGTTTGAACTGAAAGCAGAGTCTGCAACTGGCACCTTCTCTCAGACCTTCTTTTTTAACGGGTCGTTGCGAGACGTGCCAACCGGAACCTTTTCAAATGCACCTGGTGAAGTTCCCAATCCGCTTCGGTTTACGCTTCCTCCTCGTCCGCCTTCCGGATCGTTTGATTCACGTCTCTCCGGCGACCGTTGGTTAACCGAGCAGTCGGGCGGAACCATCCACCTTCAGAACAATTCTGCGCAGGTTACGCTCACCTTTACTGTTAAATCCGCTTCATCGAGTGCGGACTCTTCGGTGTATCGCCTTACATTTTTGGATGGCCCCAAAACTCTCGGAAGTGCAACCGTTCGAAACGGAGATACCACAGACATTCCGCAAGGTGCCGAGCAGATTCTTTTCGACCAAGAGATCACTTCTGAAGAGATGCCAGCTATGATCGAACTGTTGCAAAATGTACCAAACCCCTTCAACCCATCCACCCAGATCTCCTTTCGCCTTTCGGAGGCATCCTACACCGTGTTGGATGTGTACTCCCTCACCGGACAACATATCAAAACTCTGATCCAACAACCTTTGCATCAAGGAATGCATTCGGTTCGGTTTGATGCATCCGATATGGCTAGTGGAATCTACCTCTACCGGTTACAGGCATCCGGCCATGTAGTCACCAAAAAGATGATCTTGATCGAATAATTACGATCATCGACTAACTACCATCAATTTCTGGGTACAGTATGCCAAGTATTTCTACAATACAAATCGAATGGTAGTTCGGAGTTGAACCAGAGATGTGGAACGCTCAATCTCCTGTGCCCGGATCGTTGCACCAGGTGTGAATTGGGGTAGTGTACTGTAATCAAATTCACCATACGTGTAGAGCACAGATTGCTGGTCGAAGATCGAATATTGCAATCCAAGATCGAGTTGCCAAGGACCGCCCATTGGTAATGAAGTTCCAATCGAAAAGAGATGTTTTGAATCCTCACCGGTTTGTAGTGCAGACTGTTGCATCCCATAACCAGCATGAATGGTGATTTCATCCGCTTTCTGATAGATTACCCCTACCCGATAACCCATCGCCCCTTCTGCAAAATTCTGAGTAATAAAAGTATTTTCGGACTGCTGCAGATCAAACAGAGTTTCATCCTGAAAATCGATCTCCAGTTCACTATAGTTTACCCGGTCGGCGGACAACGCCACCGTCCAGTTATTACCAAAAGAGTACGATAATCCGGCTGAAACACGTCCCGGGTAGGTTAGCGCATATTGGAACTGTCCCCGAATGCTATCATCAAAATTCACTCCATTATCAAAGGTAGAAAAGATTCTTCCATCAAAGCGTTCTTCAACCTCAATCCGTGTAGGCAAGGTGTAAGAGAAACCGATTCGCAGTTGTTGCAGAGGCTGATACAACATGCCAATCCTTCCACGCAATCCGTTGAAGTCGCTCTCTGTTTTCTCCGTAAATATGAAATTATCGATATCCGTATCCGCCAGTTCATCACCATCGGAATCAATGTAAATTCCATTGTACAAGTTCTGATCATCCAACTCCTGCAAAATACGATCGAATGAATAGGATCCACTAAGTACCCCAAGGCTGGCGCCAATCATTAGGTTTTTTCGGAATTCAGTGGCAACGAAAATCGAATATTCCCCGTTATGCCCGCTTTGCAGATCTTCCCCCTGCTGAAAAACACCAAGAAACTCTCCATAGGTATCGAAACCCGATCGAAAAATTGATTCATCCCAATCTCCAAATTCATCACCAACATCGGTTACATAGGTATTGAATGCAAGATCACTATAGGTAGAGCCAGGCAGTTTAAACTGATCAGTGAGAGTATTCTCTGTATTTTGGCCACTGTAGGATACCGCCCTCTGGTAGTTGGCCAGTTGATGGTATGCAGCACCTATCACAAACGATCCAACCCTTGTAGGATATTTGTAAATGAAACCAACATTTCCAAGTGAACTTTGTTGATCTTCAAACTTCTCTGAATTCCCAAGGTACGTTGCATCTTCGTTTGCTCCAGTCACCCGGAGGCCAATCTGAATGGAACTTCCATCGGCAAATGCCAGGGATGCTGGGTCTTCGAGGAATGCCCCTAAACCAACTCCATGGGCGACTTGTGTTGTTGCATCAAATCCGAAGCCTGACTGTCCCTGATGGGATCCAAACAGTAGCGCTTGATTTCCATATGCCAGAGGGTTGTTCGGATTTTGAGCAAGAATAGTGGAAGGGAACACGAAACAGACAAAACCGAAAAGAACGAGGGTGAGCGACCGTTTATAAGGATGTTTCATATGGATAAACTCCGGGCATGAATCTTAATGGATATACGGATTTTGCACGATAGAGGTACTTCTCTATTGGCGTTCTACCTTGGAGGAGGACCTGGATCGGCTACTACTACTCCCCGTGCGACTCGTTGTACGAACAGGTTTTGAGGAAACAGATTTCGAGCTACGGCTACTGACTCCCGAGTCCGACCGGCTTGCATTCGAGGGTGACGTACTGCTTCCCAAGTTCGTCCCAGAGTAAGAACGGGTGCGTACTGCATCCAAAATCGTATCAACAGCTCTTGAAGAACTCCCACTTCGGACTCCCGAACCACTCCGGACTCCCGAAACAGGTACTGAAGTAACATCAAACATTTCCCCCAAAACCATCGTGAACTGCCGAAATGCAGATGATGTTCGAGTTGAAGAAGATCGATCTGTATCAAAGATACCCGCTCCGATGGAGCCACTTCTCAGCGCATTATCCACGCCTGCAGAACTCTTTGATAGGGAGCTCACGCTTCTCTCTTGATCTCTGTCGCGTGAGCTTCCAGAACTGCTGCCACTCCGAACCCGGCTGCCACTGCTACTGCCACTGCTACTGCTACTTCGCGTGCTGCTGCCAGAACGAACCGTGCCACTGCTGCTTTTCCCGGAACTGTTGCCACTCCGAACCCGGCTGCCACTGCTACTTCGCGTGCTACTGCCAGAACGAGCTGTACTACTACTACTCCTGCCAGAACTATTGCTGCTACGAACCCGGTTAATACTACTGCTCCGTGAACTACTCTCCGAGCGAACTCCTGACCGTGTGGAACTTCCGGTCCGTGTTGATGTCCGGGTTACCGACTGGGTTGCACGATCGCGTAGCGTTGAACGCAAATCGGAACGGGTACTCGATCGAAGATTGCGGGATACGGAAGCCTGATCTCCTCCGATCACTCGTGTCCTACCGGACAGAGCAGTCCCCGATCGGAATCCAGTAGAACGGACCGATCGGTCTCTTCTTACAATGTCATTGGTTCCGCCACCATAGTACCCTCCGTAATAACCACCAAAACCGTAGTATGGATATACCCACCCAGTATATCCCCCCCATGGATGTCCCCATCCTCCCCATGGATACACGCTATACGCACCCCAGGGGTAGTACGCAAAGGAAGGTCCGAATCCAAAGCCCCAATAGTATCCCGACCACGAAGAATACCAAGGCGTGTACCAAGGTGAGTACCAGGATGAGTACCATGGGGAATTCCAGGATGAGTAATATGAATCGAAATAGTAATGGTTATGAACAATCGCCTCTCCTGATAAAGTTACCCCTTTTTCTTTATACCACTGCGCAGACTCATAATCTTTGAAGTAGTAGCTCTCCGCATCCTCCCAGCCATCTTCATAGCCAAGTGCGTAGTCCTCTTCATTTTCAATCATCTGTCCCGCTCCCTCCGCTTCGGCCATGGATGAACGCTGTTCTGCTCTTTCCGACATACCCTGAGAAACTGCGGACGGATCAGCCGGTATAAATACTGTTCTCTCGATCACTTCAAACTGTGTGTAGCATCCTGTTAATAGAAATGCCATGATAAGTAAGAGCCAGATACCGTATGATTCAACTCGTTTCATCGTATGTCCTCCGTTGGTTTAACGTTCGGTTTGAAAATACCGATTTCCTCATTAGCATGGTATCGCATCATGATGTGATATGCTACGCATCATTACCTAACATGCAACTAGATGGTAGCACTTAGTGCTTCTCTTTCAAATCTCTCCGCGAAGCGATTTTGCAATCACCTCTGCTTTCGAGTTAACGTGAAGTTTCTTGTAAATATTTCGTATATGAGCCCGAACTGTATCTATCGAAATGTCAAAACGATCCGCGATCAGCTTGTAACTAAGACCATCCACCAAACCCTCCACAATATCCTGCTCCCTGGATGTAAGATTACTGTCTGGCTTTTCATTTGGAGTTTGATCGCTAAAATGCCGGATTACTTTCCTTGCAATCTGAGGCGACATGGGTGCTCCTCCATCAGCCAGCATTCGAACCGCCTCGGTAATCTCCTCCAGGGATGTATGTTTGAGTAGGTACCCGGAGGCACCCGCCTGAAGCGAATGAAATATTTTGTGTGAATCGTGATACACCGTGAGCATCATGATCTCTATATCCGGAAAGTTTTTGCGCAAAATCTGAATGCCCTCGATCCCGGACATTCCAGGCAGCTGAATATCCATCAAAATTAGATCCGGAGCAGGATGAGCCTCCAGATAGGTCAGCAGATCTTCCACGGACTCCACGGCGACAGGACATTGAATCGACGGTTCCGCATCCAGATGATCTCTCAATATGGTGCGGATTACCTCATTATCCTCTACAATTCCTGTAATAATTGTTTTTGTGGTGCTCATAGGTTTAACGCTTATAGTTTCCCTCTCATCTCTACCTTGAAGCCATTTGCCCAGCCAACAGATAGTGCGGCTCCGATTCGCTTGGCACGAAGATTCATATTCCTCATCCCCTGCCCACTCTTTCGTTTCCCCAAACGAAGTTCCGGATCGGACCCATTATCCGTAACCAGCAAGAGGAACGTTCTCCCTTTTAATTCGAACGTAACCTCTACTTTGCTCGCATCTGAATGTTTTGCAATGTTATGAATCGCCTCTTTGAATACCAAGTAGATATTTTCTTTCACCTGAACCGGCAGTTTTTCCGACATGTTTAACCGGTCGAATCTGTAGTGAACCACAGGAGTTTCCGATTTAAATACATGACTTACATAATCCTGCATCCGATCGGTTAGATCTCCTGCCCGATCGTTTCTACTATCGATGGACCAAACAATATCATCCAGACCCGAAACAATTCTCCGGCTTTGCTCACCGAGTTGTTTCAGTGTTTTTTTGATGATTGGATCCTGTTCCCGATGCTGCAGGAAATCAGTTTGAAGTGCCAGTTCAGTGAGTGACGAACCCACATCATCATGCAGGTCGCTGGCAATCTGAACCCGCATTCGCTCGATTTCAATTTGTTTGTTGGCAGATACATACCGTAGATAGAGAATAATCAACCCGCTTATCACCAAAAGAATGAAAGCGATGAACCAGATCTGCATCCAAAATGGTGCCGGAATACGAAAATCCACTGTCACTGCAGATGTACTGGCGATCCCATCTGCATTGAACGATTCTACGGAAAACTGATAGGTGCCCGGAGAGAGTGATGCGTAGCTGATGCTAGTTTCCCGGGTGGTTAGCCACTGCTCATCATACCCGTCCAATCGGTACCGGTACAAAATCCGTCCGGGACTTTCATGGCTCAGTCCCATGTAATCGAACTCAATGGATTTCTGCATAGAAGAGAGCTCGTTGCTAAGCGTAAATGAACGGCGGTTCTGCCCATGGATAAGATCTAATTCAGCACCACTGGCAGTCACACTTCGAAGTTCGATACCGGGCGGGTATACGTTTTCACGAAGCTCTCCTGGAAGAAATATACTGAGTCCTTCAATCGTTCCAAGCCACAGAGATCCATCCGATGCCATTAGGTACGCGCCTGCATTTAATTCGTTCGCAACAAGCCCCTGATCACGGTTATACAATTTAAACGCTTTAATACGCTCCACTTCGGAATCTGCCTCCCGGTACCGGTCTGGCTGGAACCGATACAGTCCACGATTGGTGCCAAGCCAGTAGCGATTCATATCATCCTGAATCGTAAAATAGGTAATGATTCCTGTTTGCTCCTCTCCGGAGGGAACTTCAATCTTCCCATCGGCCAGAAACGCTACTCCCTCAAACGTTGAAAACCAAACTCTCTGTTCGTGATCGATGTAGATCTGCACGACACCATTGCTGGGGAGTCCATCTTCTGCAGTATAGTGTGTCCACACCTTTCCGTCATATGAAACTGCGCCACCATAGGTAGCAAACCATAGGGTCCCATCTGCACTCTGTTTGATATCCATCACCGTATTGTTGTTCAAAACATTAGTACGATCATACACAGATTGTATTCCATTTTGATAAAGAATGATTCCATCGTAGTACGTACCAATCCAATACATGCCTGTAGTTTCATCCTCAAAAATAGAGCGGACATGCGTGTAAGGAAACGTTGCGGTATTCGGTTTGATGAAACGTCGGTTTCGGTAAAGATGTAGCCCCTTCTCGCCGCCGATCCAAAGAGTTTTCTTAGAATCTTCAAAAATAACGTACAGCTTACTGTCGGTAAGTCCGTCCCGGACTCCGTACGTTAGAAACTCTCCATTATGAAAGGATTGTGCCCCCCCTCCAAAGGTTGCAATCCAGATACGGCCATCGGACGATTCCTCAAAACCAGTAACAACATTGTTACTGAGACCAAGATCGGTATTGTAGTTGAGGAATATTTCACCATAGAATTTGTTGAGGCCTCCGCCAAGTGTACCCATCCAGACATTCCCCTCCCGATCCATCATAATACTGTATACAAGCGGTGCAGATAATCCCTCTGCTGTAGTGAAGTGTCGGACAGAACCATCGGGTTGAACCTGTAAGGCACCGTTGTCAGATCCGATCCAGATATTCCCATCCAGATCGCTTGTGAGGGAGTGAAGACGTTCGACCGGAACGCCCTCTAATCGACGTAGAGATTCTAAACGACGTAGGGATTTAAAATCCATGTCAGTCTGGCCAAAGAGTCCCCGATTGGTAGCAACCCAGAGGGTTCCGTTTTGATCGGTTAGCAGATCGTTTACGCGGCTACCTACTTCTGAGCGAGTACCATGACCTGGATGGATTGTATATTCCAAGACATCCCCGGCACTGGAAGTATACTCTCCGGCTATGATAAAAATAGTACCGCCAGCGGTGCCAGCCCATACGGTGCCACCTTCTCCTTGGTGAATAGCCGTAATCCTGTCGTTCGGAAGTTGGGATTCGGGTAGTTGGACGTATTGAACGTGAAATGGGTCTGTGGTATAGTTTCGGTCCTGATTGGGTCGTTTAACCTTTGATACTTGGGAAGTTGGGGATTGAGTTTCGGCTGAAGTTGGGGACGGAGTCTCGGGGGATGGATCCTTGGGAATCTGGGATGAATCCTGGGGAATCTGGGATGGAGTCTGCGCCGGTTTGTCTGCCGTTTCAAGTTCGGTACTCCAGTTCAGTTTCCACAACCCTTTGTTTTGCGTGGCAATCCAGACAGATTGATCTGGGCCTTCAGTAAGGTCCAGAATGATCTCGCCGTTGAATTTCGGGTGGCTTGTGAAGGTAGTTTGTCGTTGAGAGATCCTGAGTCGACTGGAGGTTCCTAAGCGTGATGAACCTGTGAAGTTGGATGAAATTCCTACGTCTTCCGGTCGCAGATATGCGAGTCCTCCCTGTGTGCCAACCAAGATGGTTCCGTTACTGGTTTCCAGAATTACGTTTACACGATTGTCTGGCAAGCCGTCCTGTTGATAGAATTTCCGAAAGTTTTTCCCATCAAACCGATTTAAACCAAACCCTGTACCAACCCAAAGGTGTCCCTCCCGGTCCTGAATGATGTCGTGTACAACGGACTCGCTGAGTCCTTCCTGGATGGAGTAGGATGTGAAGGGCAGGTGCTGGGCCAAAGGAGCGTGCACTTTTATGGCCAATACCAAACTAATTATTGCGATAAACCCGGTGAGTACTCGCCAAGCTCGGCGTACCTTTTTGGGATGATTTGAATGATTTGGGTGCTTAGTTCGACTTAGGCAATCAAATCGTTGGCTGTGCCTGCGGCGTTTCCAAGAAGAGGATTCCAACCTCATCAACCCAAATATACTCTCAGGGCTGTGCTTCGATTGTGATGACGCAACTTGCGGAGTGCTTTTTCTTTGATCTGGCGCACTCGTTCCCGTGTGAGATCGAACCGCTCCCCGATCTCTTCCAGGGTTAAAGAGTGTTCACGGCCAATACCAAAGTAGAGTCGAATCACTTCTGCTTCCCGAGTTGTGAGTTTGGACAGGGCTCTCTCGATTTCCACTTTGAGGGATTCGCCCATGAGTTCGTTGTCCGGATTGGGGATCTCCTCATTTTCAAGTACGTCGAGGAGGCGGTTGTCTTCTCCCTGAGCAAAAGGCGCGTCCATGGAGAG
>Ga0129345_1000296_pt1 | contig 17835 bp, 16 predicted proteins | sample CPBDNA_FD_94425 | JGI IMG/M metagenome (GOLD analysis project Ga0129345, IMG submission 94425) | Freshwater to marine salinity gradient microbial communities from Chesapeake Bay, USA - CPBay_Sum_20_0.8_DNA | ecosystem: Environmental > Aquatic > Marine > Coastal | place: USA: Chesapeake Bay...
GGATCCTCAGTCTTCTTAGCACTCACTAAAGCTTTTTCATCCTCGAAGGTCATGGGCCTTAGGGTTATAGGTGCCCCTGGATCTTCCAAAGCGTACACTCTGTTTTCTGAGGGAAGCTCCAACTCTATAGCGGTATCTGAAGGAAGATCTTTTAAAAGGTCTTCGATAACCTCCTGCTTGGCAGGATCATTTACTTGATTGTTCAGCATAAATAGACTCCTAGTAGAGTATTATATACTCTATAATAGTTTGATGAAGATTCATGTAGATAATATAAATTCACGAATCGAGACGGACAATCCCGAACTCTTGAAAGCCTTGTACGACATGTACTCGTTTAAGGTTCCAGGTGCTGCATACTCTGCCGTTTACAAGAGGAGGCAGTGGGATGGCAAAATTCACTTCATTACAAAGGGAGGCGTTTTAAAGACTGGCTTATTATCTAGGCTGCTAGAAGATCTCAAGAAAATTAACTGTACGCCAGAGATCGTGTACAACCTCCCTCCAGTAGAGAACAAGCCTCTAAACACTAAGCAAATTCATGGCTTTAAGTATTATGACTATCAAGAGGAACTAATCTCACAAGGGCTACATAATAAGAGAGGGATAATCAAGTCCCCCACGGGTTCGGGAAAAACATTGATTATGGCGGGGCTAATCAAAGCTTTAGAGGGTAGGAAAATGGTAATCCTATTCAACGCCAAACAACTACTAACTCAGTCTTATGATTTCCTCACTGAAGCTTGCGGCTTTGATAATGTTGGTCTTTGTTACGGTGAGGGTTTTGTTCAGGGTGATATCATGTTATGTACTGTTCAAAGTATTGAACGAATACTTGACACACACCTCGACGAAGCAGAAGTCCTCATGGTGGATGAGTGTCATGAGTTTTCTAACGGCAAGACGACCTTAGCTGCCATCAGAAGCTTCCCTAAGGCTCAGTATCGCTTCGGATTCACCGCTACGCCTCCCAACGAGGATATTCCTAGATATAACCTTGAGGGCGCTCTGGGCGGGGTTATACAACAGGTGGACACCGCATCCTTGGTAGAGGGGGGTAAGTTAACCAAACCAATCATTCAGCTTATAGATAGACCTTATGATGCTAGTGGCTTGGATGAGGATCAAGGCTATCTAACTGTGTACGAAAATTACATAGTAAATAACAAATCTAGAAACAATATTATAAAAGGTGTAGTAGATGCTATCAGAGAAGACAATGAAAAAGCCCGCATACTTATTCTTACCCAATCACTTGATCATGGAAGATCCTTGGAGAAGCTGGTTGGAGGATCCGTCGAGTTCCTGGAAGGGGCTAATTCCATCACAGAACGGTATGACTGTATTTCTAGATTCCGAGGATGTGAAGAATCTAGCGTGCTTATTGGAACCAAAATATTGCAAACAGGAGTGAACATTGAAGAGATCACTCACTTCATTAATGCCAGGGGGATGAAGTCCGAGATTGCTACACTACAAGCACTTGGTCGAGCATTAAGAAGGCATGAAAGCAAAAGCGTAGTATATATTTATGATTTCCTAGACAAGGAGAAATACTTGATCGAGCATTCTTCTAATAGGAAGCGCCACTACGAAAGAGAGGGCCATACGGTCAACATTCTGTGATTAAGATAATAGATGATTTCCTTTCCGAAGATAACATATTAGAAGAACTTTATAGGTTCTTTCACTACGCTGGCTCCTGGCAGTTTGATTTTTTCACTAGCAAGTACGTTTGGGGGAACAAACATAAGGATCATACAGAAAAATATATATGCAAAATAATTAGAGCTTTGCCTACTATTGATCCCGCCTTCAATAGCAATGGATTTGAAGTATGGGTTAACTCCTTAGACAAAGAAGTGAACCACCTAAGCCATCATGTGGATTGTGATGAAGCAGCAGAAGATATAGAGACAGCTAAAAAGACTGCCGTTATATTCTTGGGGGGTGATGATGGTATGGAAGGCGGCGAGCTTGTGATGGACACAAACGGTTATCACCCAGGCTACAAGTTTGAGACAAACATTTACGATCTAAAAGATAGATCGGAAGCCGAGGACTGGCTCAAGATACCATACAAACCTAACAGACTGGTTATCTTCGAAGGGAATATGGCTCACGGTGTTTTACCCATAAAGCATCTGCAACAAGGAACATCCAGAATAAGCTTAATGATTAGCTGCTGGGACAAGAAGATTGAGATAATGCGATGAAAGCTAAACAGACAATTGAAAAAGAGATATTTCAAATATCGGAGGCTGACAAAAGAAACTTGTTAGAGGTAGTAGAGGATATTAAAAAGGTCCTTACTACTCCCACAATTTCTGAGGATGAAATCCGTAGATTGGAAAATTCTATCACTACTATAACCTCCATAAAAGACAATCATTTATGGAGGTTATTGCGAGCAGCGAAGCAGAATCACATGCTAAATTAATCGTCCATTGGAGGTATGATGATCTCTGGATTCTCCATTCGTAACCGAAGCCCCCAGTTCTCCATGTCTCGTTTGGTCCACTGATCTTCCAACTTGCCTTCAAGTATATCTAGTTTGTAGTTTATATGATTTAGCTCTGTGCTGATCCACACAACGCCAGCACAAATTGATATAACCATACCCAAGGGTAACATGGTATCTTTATTTATAAGATTTCTTGTATCCATATCGTTAGTCTCCAATAGTTACCCCGCTAAAGTGAGTCATCCTCTCTATATGGATACAATCCCCAACCCATATAATCTAAAACAAATAAATCATCTACAGCCGTCCCTGAACTTTTTGCGATTGCACCCGCACCAAATCTGCGCGCAGTTCCAGAGGGGAGATTAGTAGAAATTGTCCAGGTTTGATGAACAGTAGACTCGTCCATATTTGTTAATTTAAATATTGCCGTGGTGCTAGTGCTCCACCAAATTTGAGCTTTATACACAGTGTCCACGGATAAGGCATAAGTAGCCCCTGTTGTTCGAGTGCTATTATTTGCTGTTTCTGGTGTTATATTTCCGCTATTGTCGATTAGGAAATAAGTTCCATCCACCGCCGCTGTGGCATTTGTTACATCATCGTAAAACCCTAACTTAGCTGTTTTATTTGTGAAATCATCGGGAATAGCGAAGATGCACTCAAAGAATAAGTTTTTTCTGGGGGCTATCCTGTCCATAGCTTGTGAATCCCAACGATACCCTGAATCTGCTGTGGTGCTTGATCTAAGAAGTACAGCACCCATCATTTCAGTATACAGAGCCGCTACCGGACCTCCTCCGGTTGTGCCAGAGTTAATAGCAGCCCCAAGCCAAGGTCCATTAATTCTAACATCTGCTGAGTGGAAATCACTCTCATACCACCTGAGCTTCTTCTTGTTACCCCAAGTAACCGCCGTAGAGGATCCTCTACTTTGAAGGACCTGACCTCCCGCTGTGGGGTGAGAAGATCCCTTACCGCCATTAGCCTCTATAGTATTGTTGGTGGCTATTGGAGAATCGAATATGGCCTCAGAAGTCGCGTCAGCACTTAGGTCCGCAGACTGCAGGTGAACCTGACTGATACTTGGAGAATCCACAGCCTTAGTTCCCTTAATTAGTACAAACGCACCATCAGTTCCATCATCTTCAAGCCTTACGTCAGCCTCACCATTAGCACTAATCTCTAGTGGGACTGAGTTTCTTCCTAGTGCGACACGGCTCTTGTCATCAAACTCCAGGAGGCTTTTTGTATTTCCTGAAGTTGTGAAACTTGCTGAGAAATCTAGAGAATTACCACCACCAATATTGACATCGCCAAGATTAAATGTAATGGGTCCAGGTTCTATCTCTAATGAAGTTCCGTCGTAGGTGAAGGGTTCACCAAGTTGGCCTTTTCTAAACTCAAACGCAGTGACTGTATTATTATATCTAAGAACTGCGTTATTTACAGGAAGCCCTGTGCCATCGGATACAATTGGGATGTCTGTAGTTGAGTTGTAATGTATGGCACTTGCAATACTTGTAGCCCCTCCTCCACCAATGTCACCTGCCTCATACGCATCGTACACCTCACTCCAATTATCAGCAGAAGCTTTGAAATCATTCGTTACAAAGGCCGTCTCCACGCCTTGTTTACCGATTCTAAGTTCACCATCACCAACATTATTTAGGACTAAATCTGCGTCACTATCGCCTCTGATAACAAGATCAATGGATGGTCTAGAACGAATAAGCCGAACTCCACTAAGTGCAGCCGCTCCAGCAGGGTCAACAAAGTTTACTTCAGCCGCAGTAACATTCAGACCATAGGCTCCTGACTCTGATGTAACATCCAGTACCGATTTTAATCCTGTAACAGAGAAAAGAGCATTAGAGGTATCTCTAATATCCCCCGAAGCACTGTCAACGTAGTCATAACTAGCATTCCAATTACCGGAAGAATCCGAAGTTTTTACGAATAAGTCTCGGAGAGAACTCGTTACAGTCCCAGTACCCTGCGCTTCAAAAGACATCCAAATGTCTCCATCTGGGGGAGCCATTAGCCCCGCACCCCCCGTCCCCGACAAGTAAGCTACTCCACCAAGACTATTCTGTAACTTTAGTACCGCAATTTCTTGATTTCCAGCCCCATAAGTGAGGTCAGTAACGGTAGTGCCCGCCCTGGTTGTTATTCTACTAGCACCAGAAAGGTATATTGTTTGACCGTCAGGAGAGTCCTCTGCTGTAATCGTATCAACGACTCGAAGCCTATTCGCTAGTGCCGATAAGGCACTGTAAACAGCAACGTCTGGTCCATTATTATTTCCCACCAAAGTCGAAGAAAGCCCAGAAAGAACACTAGATCCATCAACAAGGATATCTGTAAGCGTTCCTGTAGTTTCATTGATGCCTGTAATATCATGAAAGTTAAGACCAGTTTGATCAAACAAAGTGTTGATATTTGCTGTAGCATCTAAAAGCTCATCTACAATCCCTGGGCCAGTTAGGGGGAGAACTGACGTAAGAGGGTCCAGTGTTCCTGTAGCTTCAGCAATCCCCGTGATATCATTATAGTTAAGACCAGTTTGATCAAACAAAGTGTTGATATTTGCTGTAGCATCTAAAAGATCATCTACAATCCCTGGGCCAGTTAAAGGAAGGACTCCTGTTAGGACCCCCGTGGCCTCCACACCATCCTTAAGATCAGCGAGAACCGTCAGCGGCCCTCCACCCCTAGCAGTGTTATAATCGTCATGAATATGAACTAAACCGCCCGTCTCACTGGTAATGCCAGTTAGAGGTCCTAATTGGGTGGCGGTGGCGTTAAGATCCTGAAAAAGAGTTCCATCTCCACCAGCGTCATCATAATCCTGAGCAATATTAGCTAGATCATCTGATCTAGTGACAAGACCTTCTAACTTAACAACATCACCAGCATTTGCGAGTGTATCTAAAGGGCCTGTAGCGTCAACAATAAGTCCCGTTGCTAGGTAAAGAGCCGTTACATCGCCTTCTAATCCTCCTGTAGCATCAGTAAGACCTGTGATACTGAAGTAATTAAGGCCCGTAGCCTCTTGCAAAGCAGTTACATCACCTTCCAAGTCTAAGAGGCCGTCTACAATTCCAGGACCAGTTAATGGAAGAACTGACGTAAGAGGGTCTAGACTACCTGTAGCATCAGCAATACTTCCCGTTGCGGCATACAGATCATCAATATCATCAAGAACTCCTCCAGGCCCAGTCACTATTCCATCTAATGCCGTAAGAGTTCCAGTGATCGGAAGGAGTGGAGATAGTGTGCCTGTGGCAGCATTGATCGCAGTTAGATCTCCCTCTAATCCTAGTAAATCACCAGTAATAGGAAGAAGGGGCTGTAATGCTCCCGTGGAGTCAGAGATAGCCGTAACATCTCCAGGAAGGCTTTGTATATCAGGAGGGAGAACACCTTTTGCAAGAGTGTCCTGATCCCCTAAAGCCAACAGGTTAGTAGGTTGCCCAGCCTCATTTGACTGGACAACTATTACTGCACTATACTCAGTCATACGGTTTAACTACCTCTTTCTATTTGTAGATAGTCTACTGGTAACTTAACCCAATTATTTCCATCGCTAACAAGGACTACTGATTCCCCCTCAGTGGTGAGAGATATGGACTCTTGATCATGCACCGTGTCTCCCGCAGCCGCAAGGATACCTACGGGGGAGGCTCCTGTAGATTTTGTTACAGTTACGGCTCGCATGGACTGAGCGGACGCCTCAGGCAGTGTCGCAGAGACCGCGCTCCCATCTGCGAATACAATATAGTGATCAGTAGCCATTCCACTAGCGTCATCAGCAAACACGGTGAAGGATTCGGTTTTTCTCTTGACAGCCACTTGCTTATACTCTACTACTTCAGAGGTGAGTCCAGCAAGAGGGTCAGGCGTGTTTGTAGAGATAGTTCGTGCGGGCTCAGTAGTGAAGAAGTAGTCGGCTGTTCCTACGGGACCGCCTTTTGTCTTAGCCATTATGAACCAAGAGAAGTTTGTGTCCGAAGGTAGAATCGTGGGGGTGCCATCCGATCCACCATGATCAAGCTTACCGAAGTCTAGCTTAAATTTCTCTTTTTGAGTAAAGCTATCATCTCTAAGATGAATATGATCCACAGTCATAGCTACCCCAGAGTCTAGATCAGAGTTTTGAACTTGCGCCAGGAATGACCCTAGTTGCTGAAACAGCCCCCCATTATCCATGCTGAATCCAGATTCACTTTCAGGCACCAGATCTGAAATCAGTAAGTTAGTGTCCGCTGCCTCAGTAAGAGATCTAACAGGAGTCTTGTTTTCATTTGGAACCATGTATAGAATGGTCGTAGCAATATCACTTTCAAAACCTCTGGGCTTGTTAGTGCATCCAAGGGTGTAGTAGAAATTACGATTGGTTCTACTCTTAGTCCCATTATTGGCAGGATAAGAGCTATTAATGGTCAACTGAAGAGGCTCTGCCCAAACAGACATTGTTTGAATAGGACCTGGGAGAACATCCTTTGATCGGGTTGTTCCAAATATATCTTTTTCTGCTCCAGTGATTACATTTCTGTCTCGGTATCCAGCAGGGTTATCCCAGCTATTCCAAGTTTGTCTGGCTAAATCATTCTCTGGATGGTCGGTGAATCTGACAGTCTCAACGCTCGGTGAGTATGGAGCGTTGATGCGAATAGGCTCCTCTCCCCGAGAGACATGAAGGGGTCCAACATTTGCGGGCTGGTGCTGTTGATCTGAGTAATAGTTTCTTGGATTATAGAACATTCCTCGTTGAGTATTTCCCATCTGGAACTTTTCAAAAGTTCCAGAGTTCGTATCAAACTGATTATCGTCAAGAGCATATCTTGTTTGCAGGTTTCCCTCTCCACCGATATCCCAAGCAAAACGAGCTTGCCATTCGGGGTCTGGGCTCAAAAAGAAGTTTCCGGGGTATTCCCAAGTGGCGGCTTTTGCTCTGTCTAGAGAATTTGAATTACTGAACCCTGCAATCGCGGTGGTTAACCAAGAATTACCCCCGTTAAAAGACTGAGGACTTCCGCCGTTACCTCCAAAACAATTTATAACTCTCAGCTTGAAAAGACCACCCTCCTCTTCATCAGTTGCAAAATCTTTATACGACGGAAGTAGGCCAAGACCATTTGAGTCGGCTTGGTAAAAATACTCAATGTAGGCATTACTGTGAGACTGAATCTCATCAATCATCTCATCTTCGGCAGCAATTTGTAAGAAACTCTTAGTGCTTCCCAGGTCTCGTCCTTTTCCCGCTATAGAAATTAAGGAATTGTCATTAGTTTTGGCACTTGCATTCGAGTAGCTAGTATAACCATTACCGAGATCACAATGTATAAATTTTACATTGAAAGACGGCCATATATCCGCTGATGAAGTTTCTCCCAGACTAGTATCCGCCAGCCCCATACGCATATCCCGCCCAGGCTCGTACACAAATGCTGCCACATTTGGTGTACTAGTATCGTTTCTGAAAATGCAATTAACAAATTCTACGGGACCTACATACATTCTTTCCCCCATGAAGCCGCCCCCACTAAATCTATTTCCTCCGACAATAATGCACTTATCTGATCCTCTCGCCCTTAGTTCCGCAGTATTCCATATAGAATCTGCGAGGAGGAGCTCGGATGCGTATGCGTTCCAATACTGCACAGGGATCGAGGAAATCCCCGCAATTCCTGCTTTAACGCCATCCACAATAACACAATTCTTAAATTTTATAGAATGGCACCTGTCTCCAGCGTTCCAATCCCCAGGCATTTTAATGCTTTTGAAGGTAAAGCCCTCAAAAACTCCTGGCGACGAAAAGGTTTTATTATTGAACTGTTTACTTTGATTTGAGTCCGCTGTTACGAAGATGTTGTTATCTCCATAGCAGTGAAAATTATGTTTCCAATCCCAATTGTCGTGATAAGATTGGTTGAAAGTGTTCGACTTCCATTCAACATTAATTCTGACATCTGACTCTAAAAGGCTTTTGGATCCAATCAATCTTTCCCATGATCTAGAATCAGTCTCTTGTCCATAATCATCGGTTACTGGGTCAGCATTTAAGTCCTCTAAGAACTCACGAATACTCGCATAGTTTGTGAATTTTATAGTTTCCCTGCTAGGATCAATTGTTACATTATATACTTTCATATCATAAACCTCTACTAGGAACCTTTAGTATATCCAAAGGATTTGCGGTGTAAACAACCCCGTAATTTATAACAACTTCGACATCTGCTGTAGTGCGATTTTCTACTTGAATAATATCAAAAAACTCAGAACCGCTAGTGCGAATCACTTGAGGATTGGGTGAAAATTGTCCAACTGTACATAATGCACCTCCTGCACCATCACTGCCCACGAGCGCGACAGGATCTGTCCCTTGATCATACGCATAAGTAGTTGAGCTTGGAACTAAATGAACTACTCCAGAGGCGTTTCCTAAACATGCTACTTCCGCGTAGTTGCATTTTATTTTAGTGTCTCCTTGAGTGTCTTTAAGCTCTATTGCCGAGAGTCCGTCCCCAAAGGACCCGGTAGGTGCCACTGAGACGACTTTACAAAAAGATTTTATGGCTTGACTAGTATCTATCATTTTTCATCCTCTTGGTCCATACCCATCTCGGCGGCAATATCAGCAACCAGGTTTTCCATATTGGCTAGATCATCAATCGCATCCTGCTTAGTTACAGGCTCTGGAAGAGGCTCTCCTTCAGGCTGAGGCTGCTCAGGGGCGGATTCTTCTGGCGAGGGCACTTCCTCTTGAGCTTCCTCTGGCGCGGCCTCAGGAGCGGGCTCAGGCTTTGGAGCAGGGGCCTCCGCTTTAGGAGCTTCTTCTTTTTCCTTTTGAGGAGCTAGGTTCTCGTCACTAGCGTACTCTTGATCCTGAACCTTAGACTTGAGAGTCATCATCAGATCCTGGATGTCTACGAGGTCCTTGCTAACTCTTTTGAAGTTAACCTTTGGAAGAGAGCCCGCTTCAGCCTCTTCGATAAGCTGGTCGAAGCCTACCGAAACAAATGTTTCCATGAGGAAATCATTCACATCAATGCACTCAACACCCGATTTCCCTTTAAGGCAAGAGGCCATTTCCGAGAGCACGCCTTTGAGGACACTGCCTTTCGGAGCAAGTCTCGATAATGCTTCGAAGATTACTACTTGAGTGTTAGCTAGGCTCTTGAAGGTAGCAGGATCCTGAAGGTTCTGGACGTTAACTCCGTAACGCTCGTTAATTGTTTCAATGAAAACCTCCTTAACTTCTTTCTTGTACTCAAAGATACGAGAAGCGAAGTTCTGAATATCCTTCTCCGAAACACCGATGCCGTCTGAGTGAGCTAGGCAATTAGTGAAGGTGTTGTGTAGGGTCTTCTTAGAGGCTAGTGAGAGATAGGGAACCTCTTTGAGGGCCTCAGAAAGAGCACCAACCACAGCCTCATCACTTTCGAAGATCATGCTAGATAGTTTTCTGATCGCCGCATTATCAGCCCATACGGTGTCAAAGCTTTTCTTGGACTCGATAAGCTCGCGCTTCACTAGTTCTTGTCGGCAGATCATCTCGTAGATGGACTCATTGACACCGTTTTTAAGAGAGTAGCTTCTGCCCTTCTCAAGCTCTTCCAGGGTCAGCTTAGGGAAGTTAAATGCGGTGGATACAGCGTTTGAAAGGTTTACTGCATTCCTAACTTCGGGCACACTAGTAACTCGATCAATGTTCTCTTTGAGGAAGTCCTTTAGTTGTGGAGACACTTCCTGTAGATTACGGAACTCGTTGGAGTTTAGGATGTCTTCTATGCGGCTAAGGCGCTCACTCTGCTCGTAAAGTCTGCTCTGTATCGAACCAAGCTTGAGCCTGTTCTCCCAGAGAGAAAGCACATCTTCAAAAGAGCTATCAGCCGTAGCATACTCCCCATAATGAATACTTTCTACGAAAGAGTTGATCTTCTCGTTAACAAACTCATCGAAGTGCTCACCGTCTTCGAAAATAGAAGAATCTTGAACCTTGATGTTCTCTAATGAAATCGACTCAGAAATGCTGTATTTTCCGCTAATAACTTTGTCGGTTTTGGTAAGATAGGAAACCTGTGAGTTTTCACTATCAATCGAGAATAGACTAACATTCTCGCGTAAGGATCTGCCAATGCAGTCACCTAATTTTACAAGGTGGGTAATTGTTTTATCTCTCTCTTCGAATAAATTAGAAAACATATTTTTCTCCGTAAGGCTATGTCTAAGTTATATAGACTTTTTTATTTCTCTGTATTTGATTTTTGCTTTTGTTTTTCTAGAATCCTAGCTAAAACTTGTCTAGTCTCTTCGTCCTGAGTCCCTTCCATGACAAACTTTATACCATAGTCGGTGCTCTCGTTAGCTGTGGGAGGAGTGTTTTCCGCAGGTTCTTGACCCGAAGCGCCTGTAGGCTCTGTCCCCCCTCCTTCAGCTTGAGCTTGCTGTTGAGCCGCATCATCTGCCTGTTCTTTCTCAACTTCAGCCTTCATTCTACGAATCTCTTCGTCGTTCATATCGTAGAACTCTTTGTAGATACTTTCCTTCGAGAACAAACCAAGGTTCATGAAATCACTGACAGCTTTGGTCTTTTGCTCATCAATGTCTAGCTTGCGCTTCTCAGAAATCTCAGAGGGCTCAGGAAGTTTAATTCTTAGTTCTTTAATAACTCCAGCAGGGAATCCCCTAAGCTGAAGGTGTCTTTTAGCCATGTTCTCAAGCCCAGTCTCAACATCAACTTGAACTCGCTGAATGGTTCTTGCAAATTTTACATCAAGCTGGGAAAGGTTGGCTTTTCTCTCTGGAGACTGTTCTTTTTCAACAATATAATCCTTAGGAATCTTAAGGCCCGCTAGAAGCTTATCTCGGTAGTATCTAACGTCTTCAATCTCACCTAGATTCATAGCCCCTGGGAGTGTGTCAATTTTTGTTCCTCGGCCATTCTTGGTTGGAACAAAAAAGTCCTCATCCATTGACATTGGGTTATATCTAGAATCCACAGTACCCTTTGGACTATTGTAGAACTTCTCTTTCTTGAACTTTTGTTTGATACGCTCGATGAACATTTCAGCCTTGCTTGTAGGCAGGTTTCCTGTGTCAATGTAGAAAATTCTACGCTCAGGTGCCCTAGACAGGCGATAGATCATCATGGCGTCTTCCATCATCTTGAGGGATCTAAAGACTCTATGGCAAAGAGCCGCGATGCTTTTTCCGTAAGGATAGAAGATAGGATCTGACGTATGAAGTCTGAAGTGGACAATCTGATTCTTGTCAAGCTCAATATACTTGACAGGTCTATTTTGATTGGACTGACCGACTTCCGCATATGAGAGTGATTCTGAATTAGGTATTTCTTGCAAGAACTTTTTCAAGTATCCAAACTCATTCTCAACTCTTAGGATCCAGTTCGGGTTCAAGATCTTAATTTTCTTAATACCTTCTACAGGCTTATTAACATCTAGAATAAGTTCAGTAAAGCAGTCGCCATACTTCACGGTGTTCCGAACAATGTCCCAAATATACTTGTCCAGACGTATTTGAGTGAAGAACGACTCTACCTCATCGACAACCATCTCATTGTCGGATTTAACTTGCCAACGCTGTCCGCGTAAGCCTCTTTGAGTTGAGTCGTCAGCGTAGATATCGAAAGCAGCACCAATCTCTGGATACTCATCCATCTCCTCGTACTCTTTGTATCTACGGCGTCTGTTTAGCTCTAGTTGTGGAAGGATTGGGTTTCTGCTAACTCCACCAACTGCTGGCCCGCCATCAACAGAAAGATCCTTAATAACCTCTGTGGATATTACCGTATCACCAGTCTCTGGAGTGACGTTACCGTCTATCGCCGCAGCGGCAGGGATCTGAGCTTTTGTTGCAAAGAATTTTGCAAAAAATCTACCGATTGGGCCTGAAGGAGTGTAGTAGGACCCCGCCCTATTTTGTGTACCACCAAAATTGGTGTACCCGCTCTCATCTATTTGTTCTTTTACTTTATCAGCCATCTGTAATCTTCCTCGGCTATATGACCCGCAGGAGTCTTGAATCTATGTTTATACATCTTCGAGGGAAGAGGCATTCTCTCATTTTTATCTAGCCTTGTCACAAACTCCATAGGAGTCGAATCAAGTAAGTTTTTGTAGACATGCACCGCAATAGCCAAACTCATGACCAGATCGTCGTGATGATTTTTCTCAGCTTGAGCCTTTCCATTCTCTGAAATGATAAAGGTCATTAGCTCATCACAGGTCCTGGTAGAGTTTACTTTTATAGCGTCAGTCCTCAAAGCTTCTTCTAGCTCTGCTAGAACACTTTCCCTGTTCTTAGCCGTTACCTGAAATCCAAGTTCGTCCCTATCGTCAGACCACAAGTTCTCATACTCGTAGTTATTATACAGCCAGTCGATAAGGTTGTTTCCGATAGTGTTTCTCTCAGCTACAACAGTCGCCACGTTGTATGCCATACCTTCGTTAAATATGATCTTTGCAAAATCATTGATAGAAGTTTTATTTGAGTAGAACTCAGCCACCTGCTGACCGTTATACATGTTGATTACATGGAACGCAGAGTAGTCTCGATCTCTACCCAACGATGTATCACAGGATATTAAGTACGAATAATGAGGCTCAGGGTCTTGCCATACTCGCATTCGGTTGTTATACTTAGTGTAATACTCCTCGCTGGTTTGGGCTGAGATATTCTTGAGAACTTCACCTTCTACGAAGGTATCACCTGTGCCTAGGAAACTACACTCGTACTCTTGCAACCATTGTTTCGTGGGCATGTTGGCCCTAGTAGTTTCTTCCCACTTATGAATGTCTAGATCCTTCTCGGCCATCTGCTCATACAGATGCTCAAACCCAGGAGTAAAGTTATACTCTGGGTGTTCTTGCCAACGAATGTCTATGGGGTGGAAGGAGTTTTCCCCGTCCAGAGCTTTTTGATAAACTTCATGATACCAGTTACCGATACCGTTGACAGTAGAAAGCACGAAAGCACGACCACCTGTAGAAATAATCGGATAAACAGCAGCCCAAATAGTATCAATATTTTCAATGAATGCAGCCTCATCAATGATTAGTAGGGATCCAGCGAGTGATCGACCCGACTGCTTACCAGAAGGTCTCGATTTAATAATTGAGTTAGTTTTTAGTTTGAGTGTGTGTTTGTTATCTTCTATAATCCCTGGCTTTAAGAACTCAGGAAGTTCGTCATACATAAGTTTGATTCTGTCAAGTACCTCGGTAGACTCGGCGTCACCTTTGGAAAGAATAACAACTGATTTGTGCTTCTGAAAGATAATGGTCCATAATGACCACCCAGCAGCAATCGTAGTACAACCTGCCTGACGGAACTTGCGCAGGATATTGAATCTATGCTCTTCAAGATCTCCAAGTATCCTTTCTTGGAATGGATACAGCTTGAATGGAACTAACCCGCGAACTGGGTGAGTTACCTTGATATAATTGGAGATAAAGTATGAGGGATCGTCCGCACACTTCTTAAATTCTTGTAATAATTTTTGATTTTCCATAAACAGCTAAAAACCACTATCATATTATAGTGTATGAAGATATACGCTATTTTATGTACCCGAGACGCAAACAAGGTCACCAAAACGACAGTTGATTTAGTTGAATACTTGAAATCCTGTGGAGTCGGCCTTTTTGTCAACTCTGGAGCTACATCTATCTTCAAAGCGTACCAGCAAGCGTTTGAACAGGCTAATCCAGACGATGAAGATATTATAATCTTCTGTCATGATGATATCGTAATACGAGATGAACCAGAAGAGTTCGTAACGAAGCTAGTCAACTTATGTAGTCTCCCAGAGACAGGCTTTGTTGGCCCTGCGGGAACTACCCACCTTTCAGAGAACGCCGTTTGGTGGGATCAGGATATTTGGAGAGAAGGCAAGCACAGGGGCAAAGTATATCATCTAAATAAAGTAGGAGAAGAATATATGACCTACTATGGTGAGCCTGATGATGTTGTGGCTCTCGATGGTCTATTCTTAGCCGCCAAAGCCAAAATAATTAGGGATGTGGGGCTAGAAAAGCCAGACCACTTCGAGGGCGAGTGGGATTTTTATGATATTCACTACACCACCTCCGCATTTCTGAAAGGATACACCAACAAAGTTCTAGATATGAACATTCTACACAATTCTAGAGGAGAATTGGTGGGTAGAGACTCCTGGCACAAGAATAGAGAGGCATTTATTTCAAAAAATGACCTTCCGATCAAGATAGAACTGTAAAATGGACAAAATTATCGGATATACAGGAGGAGTGACCCGCGAAAACCGTTGGCCGCACCCGATGAATGAGGATTTCAACAAAATTATCCGAAATTCGGTCAGGATTTACGGCGCGGGCAGGAAAGAAGACTCAGAACTGTTGAAAAACGCGAAAAATTACCTGCACTCGCGTATTCAGGGCCTCATAAATCACAAAATTAAGCGTGATACCGAGCAATACTACCAAGCCATGAAGCTTTCTATCGTTCATGGCTACAATAAGAGCGAACAAGAGCGTCAAAAAATGATTGGCGAGTCCAGCTTTGTATTATTTGTTGGAGATTGGCGCGACGATGATGATTGCACGGCTCAATACAAGCTCGCCAGGATGTACTCTAAGCCGATTTTTGAGATGCAGTACAAGGCTAGTATCCCTTTGGAGAACATCGTTCGATATTTGCAGCCTGTAAGGCCCATCAAGGACACTTATTGGGATCCGAGTAAGATGGATGACGTTCTTATTTACGAGACGCCACAGGGCCTCCTAGAGCTTATAGACGGAAACCACCGACATGAGTTCGCAAACCGTGTCGGTGGTGTCCAATATCTTAGCGGATGGATAATAAAAGAGGTTTAGTCTTCCTTCTTTTTACGGAAGGTACGCTTCTTAGGCTTCTCTTCAACCTCTTCTACCACAGGCTCAACGACCTCTTCTACCACAGGGACAGGAGTGTCAGAAATTCCAAGCTTGGCGCGAAGAATTCTAGCGTGCCCAGTGTTAGGTCTAAGTCTAGCGAGTCTAGCTTCTGCCTTTCGGCGTATTCTTTCTTTGTGATCCATGATGTTTCTCCTTTCCAAAGGTTTCCCTTGATTCTTTGATGAAAAACCAGCGGAGCTTTTTCTTCGCTTCCGCCAGCTTCTCAAAATATCTAGGGTCTTTGTTTCTAAATCCCTTGTTCTTTCTTTTCAACTATCTAAGCTTTTCGCGGAAAATTACAGAGCTACCCTACGGATAACCTCACCAGTAATCCCGTCAATAACCACTTCTTCACCAGGGCAGTGAAGATCAATTTTCTTAGAAATCTGCTTACCGTCAATCTTTGGTAGAAGAACATTTACCTTAACTCCACCAAGTCCGATGCAGTTGCGAAGACGAATAACCTTGGTCTTGGTGTTACCCATTTGACCATAATCTTTGTCGATAGTAACAAAAGGCAGGGTGTGGTCTCTAGCAATGAAGCAAGAGTCCTCAATGATAATCTCATCCACAGAGCGTAGAGAAGCCATCGCTCTATCACCTTTCGTGAAATCAAACAGGCAGTTCTTAATATGAACTAGCTCCATCATGTTCTGATCCTTGAGATCGGGGTTGCCTTGAGCGTGAGTCACAACCAGACCACCAGTAGACTTCTTACCGTCCGAACGAGCTTCAGGCCAGTCAGCGACGAATGAGCAGTTCTCAACCAGCAACGTACCTGGGAACTCGCTTGTACCCGCATCGAAGTAGGTTGCATTGAAGCTGGGACGGTCGCCCTTGTAGGCATTATCAACGAAGTGACAATCTCTTAAACTGTGGTACGGCTTCGCTGAGTACGGAAGGGTGTCCGCGTCATACTGTTGATAGGGAAGCTCACGGTGAGCAAACTGAACTCCTTGAGAACCACAACGTAGGAACGTGCATTCATCTACCTTCGTCCCCTCATAGTTCGATACATAGAGACCATGCTCTCTAGGAATGTCAGTAAAATCACATTGTAAAAACTCACGCATAGAAGCGTTGAACTCCCGCGTACCCCACTTAAGCTGTCTAGCCAACTCAGGACGAAGCTCAGGAGATACTCCAATGTTCTTCCAAGTGTATACACCAGGACGCGGATTAAGGTCCTTATGAAGGTTAGAAGACCATTGGTTATAGCCCTTGGGAACAACAGACTCAAGGTTCTCTTTAAGAAGATTACCCTCCTTCCAATCACCTCTTCTAACATCTCCAATCGTTCCAACCAGGGTTCGAGGCTTTCTATTAGCCCTCATCGCGGGCAACGCCACTACCTTGTTCTGCTCTACCGTGTTACGAGCACAACGAAGCGCCATGAACTCATACGAAGGAGGATCAATCGGCTCAGGCTCAATCGGTTCAGGCTCAGGCTCAATGGGCTCAGGGTCCACAGGCTCAGGCTCTGAATACTCACAACTCTCCAAGATAGCACGCGCTCTCTCGTAATATTGTTCTAACAAATCATCTAGTGCTCTGCACTGTCTCTCATTATCTCTCATGTCTTTCCTCCATTTGGATCAGTTTGATCTAGACGCCCTCGGTACACAGCTACCGCACGGCCCTGCCTCGTTAAAGAGTTCTTCTGCTCATCTGACCCAGGCTTCGCAGATCTAAAATCAGATCTAGACTGATCAAGCTTTTTCTTAGCCTTCACCGCGTGCTCTGTCGCTTTAGTGTCCGACATGTCTCTACGATAAACCTCAGCTAAAACAAAGCCGATACGCTTGTAAGCTTCCCTTACACAGGAACCCTTGCTATAGGGCGTTGATCCTGGTGCGGGCTTGTACCCACTCCAACAACGACCCTTCTTTTTCTTAGCTTCTACCAAGCGTTTCAAGTATTTCATAACAAACTCCAAGTTCTATTATTAGATAGCTCAGGAGTCCCTAGGAGTCCCAAACTTTTTATTTTTTGAGACACGTTAAAAGTAATAGGAGTCCCTATACATGGGTGCGGCTAGTCCGAATATGGGACCCTACGACGCGATATTTTCTGAGCGTTTTCTGGATGTACCCCTTGCATATACTGGAGAGCATGTTATAATAGGGGCATGTTCAAGATCGCTCTCATCACCTTCCTCCTTCTTCCCTGCGCCATCATCTACTTCCTCGACAAGAAGGGACTGATGGAAGAGACCATCAAGCCGAGCCCGAAGAAAAAGGCTCTGAAATCTCAGGGTATTCTGCTTGGTGCCCTTGCCATCCTTGGCATCTTCTGATAGACTATACACCATGATCAAAGCACTCACTGCCGTAGCCGTTGCATGGCTGTTCCTCCCTGCTATCCTCGTCTGCATCAGGATTGTGTACGCTATCCTCAACAGCATCCCCACCATCTTCTGATACAACACAC
>Ga0129345_1000297_pt1 | contig 17833 bp, 19 predicted proteins | sample CPBDNA_FD_94425 | JGI IMG/M metagenome (GOLD analysis project Ga0129345, IMG submission 94425) | Freshwater to marine salinity gradient microbial communities from Chesapeake Bay, USA - CPBay_Sum_20_0.8_DNA | ecosystem: Environmental > Aquatic > Marine > Coastal | place: USA: Chesapeake Bay...
TCGTCTCGCCAAGTTGATTCCGGTGGTGCGCGGCAAACCCGCCAAGCTCAAGGAGATGATCGGTGAGGAATCACCCGCCCCTGAGTTCCGCGAGAAGTACCTCGGCGATCCCGCAGTGAAGCGCTGGGTCGACATGGCGATGCGCATTGAGGGAACCAACAAAACCTTTGGCGTCCACGCTGCGGGTGTGGTGATCGCCGCCGATCCCCTCGATGAAGTCGTTCCGCTGCAACGCAACAACGACGGTCAGGTGATCACCCAGTACTTCATGGAAGACGTGGAGTCCATGGGTCTGTTGAAGATGGACTTCCTGGGGTTGAAAAACCTCACGATGATCGACAAAACCGTCGATCTGGTGCAGCAGAGCTCAGGGGTCAGCATCGATCCCGATGCCCTTCCCTTGGATGACGAAGGCACCTTTGGCCTGCTGGCGCGCGGAGACCTGGAGGGCATTTTTCAGCTGGAATCCAGTGGGATGCGCCAGATCGTGCGGGACCTCAAGCCCTCCTCCCTGGAGGACATCTCCTCGATCCTGGCCCTCTACCGACCGGGCCCGCTCGACGCGGGGCTGATTCCCAAATTCATCAACCGCAAGCACGGCCGCGAGGCGATTGATTTCGCCCACGCCAAGTTGGAGCCGATCCTGCAGGAGACCTACGGGATCATGGTTTACCAGGAGCAGATCATGAAGATCGCTCAGGATCTGGCGGGCTATTCCCTTGGAGAGGCGGATCTTCTCCGCCGGGCCATGGGTAAGAAGAAAGTCTCGGAGATGCAGAAGCACCGAGACATCTTTGTCAAAGGTGCAAGTGAGCGCGGTGTCGACGCCAAGATCGCCGATGAGCTCTTCGACCAGATGGTGCTCTTCGCGGAGTACTGCTTCAACAAGAGCCATTCCACCGCCTATGGCGCGGTGACGTATCAGACCGCCTACCTCAAGGCCCACTACCCCGTTGCCTATATGGCGGCGCTGCTCACGGTGAATGCCGGCAGCACCGACAAAGTGCAGCGCTACATCTCCAATTGCAATGCAATGGGGATCGAGGTCATGCCCCCCGATGTGAATGCCTCCGGGATTGACTTCACCCCCGTCGGCGATCGCATCTTGTTTGGCCTCTCGGCCGTGCGCAATCTCGGCGAGGGTGCGATTCGTGCCCTGCTGGAGGCCCGCAGCAGTGACGGTCCCTTCCAGTCCCTTGCCGATCTCTGCGATCGCATTCCCGGAACCACCTTGAACCGCCGCTCCCTGGAAGCGTTAATCCATTGCGGTGCCATGGACGCCCTCGAGCCGGAGGCCAATCGGGCCCAGCTGATGGCCGATCTGGATTTGATCGTTGATTGGGCCTCGTCCCGCGCCCGCGACCGCGCCAGTGGCCAGGGCAATCTCTTTGACCTGTTTGCGGCTCCAGCCAGCGGGGATGCAGAGGAGACCCAGGGGGGTGGATCTGACCTGAGCACCGCCCCCAAGGCGGCACCGGTCAAGGACTATCCGCCCACCGAAAAGCTCAGGCTCGAGAAGGAATTGGTGGGTTTCTATCTCTCTGATCACCCGCTCAAGCAGCTGACCCGACCGGTCCAGTTGCTTTCACCCGTCGGCCTGGGTGGCCTCGAGGAGCAGGCCGATAAGGCGCGGGTCAGCGTCGTTGGCATGGTCTCAGGCCTACGCCCGGTGACCACGCGCAAGGGGGATCGGATGGCGGTCCTGCAGCTGGAGGATCTCAGCGGCAGTTGTGAAGCGGTGGTCTTCCCCAAGACCTACGCCCGCCTTTCGGATCACCTGATGGTCGATGCCCGGCTGCTGGTCTGGGCCTCCGTCGACCGGCGCGATGAACAGGTCCAGCTGATCGTGGACGACTGCCGTGTCATCGACGAGCTCCAGTTTCTTGTGGTGGAACTGGATGGACCGCAGGCCAGCGACATCGCCATTCAGCACAAGCTGCGGGAATGCCTGAACCAGCACCGCACCGAGAAAGACGAGGGAGGTGTTCGTGTCCCTGTCGTGGCGATGGTCAAGGACCAAAGCCAGGTGCGCTACGTGCGCCTGGGCCACCAGTTCTGCGTGCGCGACAGTCGTGCCGCCCTCAGCAGTCTGGAGGCCCAGGCCTTCCGGGCCCGGCTCAGCTCGAAGCTGGTGGCCGCTTAACGGAGTTGCGCAGCCGGCTGATGTTCACGCCGATCTGCTCGAATCCCAGCAGGGTTCCTGCTGAGGTTTCCCAACTGGCTGACAAGACCCCGTAGCTCAATCCGAGCAGGCCCAACAGGAAAAATCCCCCAGACGTCACCAGGGTGGCGGCGGGGGGAATGTCCAGAATTCCACGGCTGACCACCACATAGCTCACGATGAAGGTGGCCATGCCCATCACCGTGGGAATGCCGGTGGCGATGCCCACCCGCCGCGCCATGCGATTGGCGACGGCCGGTGGAATGGCTTGTGGGTTGGTCGGCTTGGAGCGACCTTGGGCTGCTTTGGATTGGCTCGGGGGGACGCTTGGCGCGAGTCCGCCGCCGCCCTTCTGCGGGCGGGAGCGGTTTTTCCCCTCGTTTGCCATCTCAGCCGCGGATGCCGAGCTTTTTGATCAGGTCGGAATAGCGCTGCTCGCTGTTGCTGCGCAGGTAGCTGAGGAGGCGCTTGCGGCGGCCGATCATCTTCAGCAGACCCTGGCGGGACGAGAAGTCATGGATGTTGCCCTGCAGGTGACCACTCAGCTTGCTGATGCGCTCGCTCAGCATCGCCACCTGAACTTCCACGGAACCGGTGTCGGTGCCATGGGTCTGGTGAGCGTTGATTAGTTCCTGCTTCTTGGTGGTGTCGAGCGGCATGCGCGGCGTCTGGCCCTGACGGTGCAAACAACCAACTTACTGCCCCGTGGGACACCCAGGTCTCAGGCCACGTCGCGGGAGAGATAGCGCAGGCTTTCCCGCAGCCAGGCGTCGCCGTCCTCCCCAAGTTCAGGGCCCTGTGGGCTGATCGCCCGCAGGGCCCGGTTGATCTCCAGGGCTTCGTAGCCGAGCGCCGAAAGGGTGAGCTGAACCTCTTCCCGAACGCCCGCGGCCGGCCCCTCTCCGCTGTCGCTGACCTGCAGATCGTCCGACTGGCTCAACTGCAGGCTTTCCCCGTAGCGCTGCTGGAGCCGGGTGCGCAGTTCCACCGAGAGCCGCTCGGCGGTGCGCTTCCCCACCCCAGGCGCCTGGCAGAGCTGGCGAAGATCGGCCTGCACAATTGCGCGCACCAGCTCCTCGCAGCTCAGTTGCCCAAGCAGCCCCAGGGCCATCTGGGGGCCGACGCCGCTGACGGCCACCAGTTCGCGGAAGAGATCGCGCTCATGGCGTGCACAGAAGCCATAGAGCGTCCAGCTGTCCTCGCGAATGACCTGGTGGACATGCAGGGCGGCCTCGGTGCCGTTTCCTCCGAGCTGATCCCAGTGGCGACGGGGCATCTGGACCTCGTAGCCCACCCCTGAGCAGACGAGCAGGACCCCGAATCGGTTGTTCAGGTGCCAGCGATCGGCGAGTTGCCCTTGCAGCCAGCCGATCATGGGGAGACGCTTACTGCCCGCCATGCTGCCCGGTCTGACCGCCCAGGCTGATCGCCTTGCACCACTTTCTCGCCTGTTGACCTGGGCTTTGGCCCTGCTGTTGTCATCCGTGTTGGCCCTCGGTCTGGGTGGATGTGGTGGTTCTGGTCAGCCTCCCCAGAAGGTGCTGCTCTCGGCTCTTGCGCTGCAGATCGATCTCACCCAGCGCTCCATCGCCGATGCCCTGACCCTGGATGCTTCTGGCCCACCCCAGGTCAGCCGGGTGCGGGTGGAATCCCAGGAGAGCCTCCCCATTGGCGGCGGCAAAGGCATCCATCTCACGGGGCGGTTTGATTGGCGGCTGGCCGGGGATCCCATTCGCGTCGACAGCGCTTTTGACCTGTATCTGCAGCGCGGTGAGCGGGGCCAGAGCTGGCGCTTGGCCCGGCCCAGTGGCAGTGAGGACGGCGCGACCCAGGATTGGTTGACCTATCCCCTTCCGCTGAAGGGTGAGCAGAGCTAGGCCGCTGGGCGCCGCTGTGGTTTCAGGCTCAGGAGCGTTGCGGCCAACACGAGCACTGCGGCCGTGGTGGTGTCGGGGTCGAGGGGTTCCTGGAAGAGCAGCCATCCCCACAGGGCAGCCAGCGGCACCTGGCCGTAGCTCATGGCCGTCGCTCGCGCCGCTGGCATCCCCAGTAATCCCTTGGTGATGCCGATCTGTCCGAGTTGGGTGAAGACCCCAACGCCGATTAAGGCCAAGAGTTCCCAGGTGCTTGGCCAAACCGGCTGCAGCAGCACCAGTGGCGCCGTCAGCACCAACCCCACCAGGGGGAAGTAAAAAACGATCACCAGGGGATGCTCGGTGCGGCCAAGGGCACGCACGCTGACGTAGGCGCAAGCCGACAACAGCGCTCCCGCCAGGGCCAACAGCACGCCCCCCATGGGCAAGGGCGTGGCTTGAACCTGCAGTAATCGACTGCCGAGGGGCCCAAGTAGGCCCATGAGCTCCATCGGGTTGCTGAGGATCAGGACCGCGAGCCAGCCCAGCAGCGCGGCGATCCAAACCTTGGCCCCGAGTCTTTCCTTCAAGAGCAGCCAGGCCAGCAGTGCCGTGAAGGTGGGCTGCAGGTACTGAAGGACCGTGGCGGGTGCCAGGGGCAGTTGGGCCAGGGCTGCGAAGACGCAGAACAGAGCTCCCGTGCCGATGGCGCCCCGCAGGATCAGCAGCCCTTTGCGCTGTCCCCAGGGATCGAGACCGGCCTGCCGCAGCATCGCGACACTCAGCACCAGGCTGATGGCGGAGCGAGCCATCACCACCTCGGCCACAGGGATCCGGCCGCCCAGCGCTTTGACGCAGACCCCCATCAGGCTGAAGCTCAGCGTGCTGGACAGCATCCACAGGCCAGCCCTGCCATCCTGGAGCGTCACTTGCGCCCGGAGCGTGTCAGTCCCTCGCCTCCATCCCCGCACGATCGAGGCCGTTAAAGAGCGCGCTGACATCGTCGATGTGGTGGGCGAGCACGTTGTGCTCAAAAAGAAGGGCAGGGAATTCGTCGGGGTTTGCCCCTTCCACGACGACAAATCACCGTCGATGACGGTGTCACCGGCCAAGCAGTTCTACTACTGCTTCTCCTGTGGCGCCGGCGGCAACTCCATCAAGTTTTTGATGGAGTTGCAGCGTCAGAGCTTCAGTGACGTCGTCCTGGAGTTGGCGCGCAAGTACCAGCTTCCCGTGGAGACCCTGGAGGGTCCTCAGCAGGAACGGCTGCGGCAGCAGCTCTCGCGCCGGGATCAACTCCACAAGGCCCTCTCCCTGGCTGCTGGATGGTTCCGCTCACAATTGCGCGCTCCGGAGGGCGCCGCGGCCCTTGACTACCTCAAGACCAGCCGTGGTCTTGATGAGGCCACCCTTGAGGCCTTTGGTCTGGGCTATGCCCCGGAGCGCTGGGATGGTCTGCTGAGCCATCTCCAACAGGTGGAGGGACTCAGTCCTGAGCTATTGGAGGCGGCCGGGCTGGTGGTGCCACGCCGCGGCGGGGATGGCTTCTATGACCGCTTCCGCCATCGGGTGATGGTTCCGATCGCGGATCGCCAGGGCCGAATCATTGGCTTTGGTGGCCGCAGCCTCGATGGCGGTGAGCCGAAGTACCTGAACTCTCCGGAGACGGAGGTGTTTGAGAAGGGCAAACACCTCTTTGGCCTCGATAAGGCTGTCAATGCGATCCGCAAGGCCGATCGCGCGGTCGTGGTGGAGGGCTATTTCGATGTCATCGCCCTCCATGCCGCGGGCATCACCAATGCGGTTGCGGCCCTCGGGACAGCCCTGAGCAATCAGCAGATCACCCAGCTCTGTCGCTGCTGCGACGGCAAACGGCTGATCCTGAACTTTGATGCCGATGGCGCTGGTGTCCGGGCCGCCCAGCGCGCCATTGGCGAGGTGGAGCAGTTGGCCCTGCAGGGGCAGCTGGAGTTGCGGGTTCTCCACCTGCCGAGCGGCAAGGACCCCGATGAATTCCTCAAGCAGCACGGCGCAGGGGACTACCGCTCCCTGCTGGATCAATCCCCCCTCTGGCTCGATTGGCAGATCGACCAGGTCCTGCACGGCTGCGACCTCAGCAAGGCCGACCAGTTCCAAAAGGCGGTCACGGATCTGGTGGCGCTGCTGGGCAAGCTGCCCGCCAGCGCCGTTCGCTCCCGCTACCTCCAGCAGGTGGCCGAGCGCCTCAGTGGTGGCCAGGCGCGGCTCGCTCTGCAGTTGGAGGACGACCTGCGCCAGCAGGTCAAAGGTCAGCGCTGGCATGGGCGCTCCCGCCGCTGGGAGCAGCCCGGTGAGGCGGGCCTGCGGGAGCGGGCCGAGGCCGAGGTCCTGCGCCTCTATCTCCACTGCCCGGCCTATCGCGGTCCGATCCGCGCTGAGTTGCGCCGCCGCGAGCTCGATGACTTCGCCATCGCCCATCACCGTCAGCTCTGGGCGGTGATCAGCTCCCTCGAGGAAGACAACCTCGGTGTTGGCCGGCTGGAGGCGATCAACCGTGGCAGTGAGGCCGGTTCCGAACTCGCGGACCTCGATCTGCCGCGGTTACTGAGCGATCAGCTGCTCTTGGCGGATGATCCCGACTCAGGACTGCCAACGGAATTGCTCGCCCGCCTGACTCCCCTGCTGGAGCCCAGCGACGTTCAGCGACTCGCCCTCAGCAACCCACCCTTGCAATTGCGTGGTGCCACGGCAGCCCTCGAGCGGCAGCGCAGCGTCAAACGCTGTCGTCACCTTCTGGATGCCTGGAGCAGTCAACGACTGGAGACCCTCGAGCGCTGTATCGCCCGTCTGCTCGATGACAGCCAGCAGCCGGATCCTGTTCCCCAGGGCGCCAGCCAGGACATGGAGGCCCGCATTGAGGCCATGTTCGCTGAACTCAACAGCGATGCCCTGCGCTTTCAGGACCTCTATTACAACGAGCGCAAACACATCGATCACCTCGATTCCCAGCGTCGCGCCAGTTTTGAGGACGTGATCGTCCAGGACGCCCAACCGGCCTAGGGCCGCCTGTTCTTTCCCTACAGCTCTGCCATTTCCGCTTCAGCGCTGCTATCACCAATCTGAACCGTTCCGGCTCTTCCCCTGACTGACGCCCGTTTGCTCGTGACACGCGCTGCTGGTGTGGCCGTTTTGAGCGGCAGCACCCTGCTTTTTGCTGCGCCTGCTTCGGCGCAAAACATGGTGGTTCAGATCATTCAGAACCAGTGCGCCAGGGCGATGAATGCGGACTTCAAGGCCGCTGGCAAATCCCCGCCGCCGGGCATGGTTCAAGACACCTGCAACTGTGTGGCCCAACGCATCGAGCAGCGCGATTCCATTGAGGAGGCCAAAGCCTTCTGTGTGAAGCAGAGCACCGCCAAATACGGCGCCGTTTGACGGCCTAGCGAGCCCAGACGGTGGGCAGGTCGCTGAGTCGCGTGGTGGCGGCCCTGGAGAGCTGTTCCCGTCGCATCAGCCAAGCCGGCTGCAGGCCGCAGGCGGCCCATTGCACCGTTCCGCGGCCATGGCGGCGATTGAGCCGATCGATGCTGGCCATGAGCGCCTCCCGTCGCTGTTGCTCGGCGCCACTGAGCGGCTGCAGCAGGTGGTGTTGCAACTGCGCCTCGGGCTGCAGCTCCTGCAGCAAAATTCCCGCCTTGGCGAAGCGCTTGTAGGGCCGGTAGAGGCTGGAGATCATCTGGCTGGCGGCCCGCAGTAGAACCCCGGTGTCGTTGCTGGCGAGGGGCAGGCTGACGCTGGCGGCCTGGCTGTAGAAGCCTGGGGCAAAGGGACTGGTTCGTGCGAAGACCGTGAGCCGTCCGGCCCGTTGCCGTTGCCGCCTCAACTTCTCGGCGCCGCGGCTGACATAACTGGCGATGGCCTGGCGCAGTTCCTCTTCGGTGGTCACGGGTCGGCTGAAGCTGCGGCTGACGCAGGTTTCCTGTTTGTCCGCTGGTTGCTGCTCCAGCGGCAGGCAGCTGATGCCCTGCAGTTCCAATTGCAGGCGCAAACCCACCACCCCGGCTTTGGCCCGCAGTTCTCCGCTGGGCATGTCCCTGAGTTGCTGCGCCGTGCTGACACCCCGTAGCCGGCACCAGCGGCTCAGGCGTCGGCCGACCCCCCAGATCTCCTCCACCGGGGTTTGCTCCAGCCAGGCGGTGGTCTCCTCGGGTGGACTGAGGTCAAAGACACCAGCGTGTTGCCGTTCTCCCTTGGCGATGTGGTTCGCCACTTTCGCCAGCACCTTGCTGTTGGCCAGGCCGATGGCAATGGGCAGCCCCAGGTTGTGGCGGATCCGGCTGCGCAGGGCACTGGCCCAGGGAAGGAGGTCACCGCTTTTGGGCCTCGGCAGACGAACGAAGGCCTCATCGATCGAGTACACCTCCAGCTCGGCGACGAAGGGCTCCAGGCTGCTCATCAGCCGTTGGCTCATGTCGCCGTAGAGGGCGTAGTTGGAACTGCGCACGACCACGCCGTGCTGTTCCAGTTGCTCCGCGATCTGGAAGTAGGGCTTGCCCATGCCAATGCCGAGTTGCCGGGCCTCGCTGCTGCGGGAGACCACGCAGCCGTCGTTGTTGGAGAGCACCACGACGGGGCGCCCCAGGAGCGCGGGATCGAAGGCCTGCTCACAGCTGGCATAGAAGTTGTTGGCATCGATCAGCCCGAGGGCGTCAGCCATGGGCGGCGAGGCTGTGAATGGCGTGGATGGCGACACCCCAGATCTGCACATCGCCGCAGTGGTGCAGCTCCAAGGGGGGGTAGGCGCTGTTGGCGGCTTCGAGCCGCAGCCGCCCTTGGTGGCGAGCCAGGCGCTTCAAGGTGAAGGCGCCGTCGAGCACGGCCACCACGACATGGCCCGGCCGGGCCTCGAGGCTGCGGTCCACCACCAGCAGGTCGCCGTGCTGGATCCCGGCCTCGACCATCGAATCACCGCTCACCCGCAGAAAAAAGGTGCTGCTGGGGTGCCGGATCAGGGTCTCGTTCAGGTCGATGCCGACATCGATGTAGTCGTCGGCGGGGCTGGGGAAGCCGGCGGCCACGGTGCTGCTGGCCAAGGGAAGCGGCCGCCGCGGGCGCTCGTCCCGCAGCCCGCCGATCAGAACAACAGGGACCGACACGCACGCACCCGACACACCCCTTCAGGATAGTTCAGGTGTACCACTGGGGTCGATGTTGCCGTCTCCGTCCCGGATGGTCAGGGTGGTGGTTGTGCCTGCACCTGGATCGATGGAGCGATGGATTCGCCGCCTGCGCCGGCCGGCTCACTCGCTCGTCGCCGCTCTGGCGGCTGCGGGACTGGGCGGGCTGACGGCTTCGCCTCTGCGGGCGTGCACCAGCTTTGTGCTGCGCGGATCCGATGGCGGTCGGGTCTATGCGCGCACGATGGAATTCGGCCAGCCGCTCAACAGCCAGGCCGTGCTGATTCAGCGGGGTACGCCACTGCGGGGCAATGGCCCCGATGGAGGGCAGGGCAATGGTCTGGCCTGGACCAGCCGCTACGCCGTGGTGGGCCTGAATGCCCTGGGACTCAAGGATGTCGTCCCCGATGGGATGAATGAAAAGGGCCTCGCCGGCGGACTGCTGTATTTCGCGGGCTACGCCAAGTTTCAAACGGTCCCGCCGGGGCAGGCCCAGCGCTCAATCAACAGCGCGCAGCTGCTGACCTATGTGCTGACGAACTTCGCGAGCATCGCGGAGGTCAAGCGCGGCTTGCCCAAGATTTTGGTGAACGGCGCCAGCGTCCCGGCTTTCGGTGGACCGCTGCCGATTCACATGACCCTGCACGATCGCAGCGGCCAGAGCCTTTCGGTGGAATACATCGACGGGGTGCTCAACCTGATGGACAACCCCACGGGTGCCTATACCAACGATCCGCCCTTCCCGTATCACCTGGCGGCAGCAGGGAACTACGCCAATCTGAGCGCGATGCCACCGCCGGAGATGCGCATCAACGGCTTGGCCTTGCCCCCGGCCAGTACGGGCGCAGGTCTGCATGGCCTACCCGGAGATTTTCTGGCGACCTCCCGCTTCATCCGGGCCCTGACACTGAGTCGTTTCGCGCCCACCAACCTGAGCAGCCAGCAGCAGGTGGGGACGGCCTTCCGAATCCTGGGTCAGTTTGATTTGCCGCCGGGAAGCGTGCAGTTACCGCCCGGGGGCGCCTTTGGGGGCGCCGGTGCCACGAGCACCTATGAGATCACCGAGTGGAGTGTTGCCGCTGATCAGCAGAACCTCGTCTATTACATCCAGACCTACGACAATCCAGATCTGCGCAGCCTTCGCTTTGATCGCCTGCCCTTGGATGGGGGAACGATTCAGGTGATGGCTTTGGATCAGCGCCCTCAGATCACTGAGCTCCGTCCCTGAGTCCCAGGGGTTGGTCTCAGCTCTCCTCGTCCCCTTCCAGCAGAAACTGCTGGAAGGCCACATAGAGATCCTGTTCTTCGCTGTTGGCGGGGCGCCGGCGCTGCTGATTGGGCCGGAGTTCCTGGGGTTTGCCCTGGGCTTGCAGGCCACCAGGGCTGCGGTTGGTTTGGCCTTGTAGGGATTGCAGCTGCTCCCGTTGGGCGGCTTGCCGTTTGCGCTCTTGATCGGCTTCCGCCTGGCGCAGGCGATCCATCAGATGGGGGGGGACCCTCCCGTCTTGGCTGGCCTTCATCAATTCCCCGAATAGCGCCTGGGGATCGGTCTCGGTCTCAACGCGATGGCGTTTGGCGGAGGCCCGCTTCGGCTCGACGCTGGTCTCGGGTTTGGGAAGGGGCTTGGGGAGGGAGCGGCCGAGTTCTTGCAGGCGCTCCAGGCTGCGGGCATCGAAGCTCATCAGCTGCACTCAAGGGTGTCTTTGGTGACGCGACCGGTCACGGGGTTCGTGCCGCTGGCACTGGCGCAGAGGGTTTTCAGGACATCACCGCGGAAGGGCACGTTGGTGAAGTCCGCCCCATCGATCAGGACGTCCTTGAAGCGGGTGTTGAAGGCAAAGGCGTTCTCAAGGACCGCATTGCGCAGGTCCGTTCCCTCGAGGACGGCCGAGTCGAGGGTGGCGTCGCTGAGGTCCGCTCCGGCGAGGTTGGCGTCCTGGAGCTTGGCGCCGTAGAGGCTGGCGCCGCGCAGGTCGGCCCCGTGGAAGTCCGCTTCCCGCAGGTTCGTCAGATTGAAGGTCGCGCCATGCAGGTCGACTCCGGCGAAGTCGTGGCCGATCAACACCTGCTTGGCGTAGTCCATCGCCGCCTGTGCGGGTTGCGCCAGAAGGAGGATCAGCGCAAGCAGCGCTGAGGACAGCAGGGACCGGAAGAAGCGACGCATGGAGGAGAGCCGGTGCCTGGCAACCCTAGGCAGGCTGTTTGGGTGGGGACGGTTGGTTGTTCTCCTAACCTCACGGCCCTCTCGTTTTTGGTTCACTGAGCGGAACGGGTCGAGCGATCGACCGCCAGTGCAGGCCCATGGGCAACCCGATCGACCGCGATACGTTTTTGGCCCGGGCCAGGGCGCGCTTCGGGGAGCGCTACGACTACAGCGGCATCCAATACAGAAGTTTTAAGTCGCCGATCAAGATCCGCTGCCGGGAGCATCCGGTCCGTCAGATCTCGATCACGCCCGAGCGTCACCTGGTGACCACGGGCGGCTGCAAGTACTGCCTGCGGCAGCTGCGCGGTCAGCTGCCATCCGCAGGGGAATCCTGAGGGGCAGTGCTGGCTGCAGGCGATCGGACGTTCTCCTTCACAACGGCAGGGCCACTGGGCTGAGCAGCGGGCGCTGCGGCTGCTGCAGGCCGCCGGCTGGACCTTGCTTGAGCAGCGCTGGTGTTGCCGTTGGGGTGAGCTCGATTTGCTGCTCCATAAACCTGGGCGCCTGCTGCTGGTGGAGGTCAAGGGCCGATCCCGCTCGGGTCCGGACGCCTGGGGGATGGCGGCCCTGAAGCGGCCCAAGCAGTTGCGGCTGGAGAGCAGCTTGATGCTCTGGTTGCAGCGGCATCCGCAGTATCAGGACTGCCACTGGGAATGGATCTGTGCCTTGGTCCCACTGCCCCCAAGCCGCCGGCCTGTGCGTTGGTTGCCTTGGCGCTGAGTGAAGCAATGTGGACGTAGGCCTGCGCCCGTCCTCTGATGTCCTTCGCGGCCCATCGCGCCCGCAAACGTTTTGGCCAGCACTGGCTGAAGGACCAGTCCGTGCTCGATCGGATTCTTCAGGCCGCTGCGTTGACCGCCGCTGACACGGTCCTCGAGGTGGGCCCGGGTCGAGGAGCCCTCACCGAGCGGCTCTTGGAGTCCTCCGCCCGCGCGGTCTGCGCCGTTGAGCTGGACCGTGATCTGGTGTCGGGCCTGCAGGAGCGCTTTGGTGCGAATCCGCGCTTCTCGTTGACCGAAGGGGATGTGTTGGCGGTGGAGCTGCCGGAGGCCACCGCCGTGGTCGCCAACATTCCGTACAACATCACAGGGCCCCTGTTGGAGCGCCTGGTCGGACGTCTTGATCGCCCAGCGCTGCAGCCCTATCGCCGTTTGGTGCTGTTGGTGCAGCAGGAGGTGGGTGAGCGGATTCGGGCCCGTCCCGGCAGTAGTGCCTATTCCGCCCTGAGTGTGCGGATGCAGCTCTTGGCGCGCTGCAGCACGGTCTGTCCTGTGCCCCCTCGCTGCTTCCAACCGCCGCCGAAGGTCATGAGTGAGGTGGTGGCCCTGGATCCCTTAGCGCTCGAGCAGCGACTGGATCCAGCCCTGGCCAAAACGGTGGAGATGCTGCTGCGACGCTGTTTCGCTGCCCGCCGCAAGATGCTGCGCAACACCCTCTCGGGCCTGGTGGAGGCTGAGCAGTTGCAGAGCCTGACCGAGTCCGCGGAGATCGGTCTGCAGCAGCGTCCCCAGGAGGTGGCACCAGAGCGTTGGGTGAGCCTGGCGGCGGGCTTGAATCGGCTCATCCCGGACTCGACGCAATCTCGCCATGGCTGAGCTGCAGGTCAGCGCCCCCGCCAAGATCAACCTGCATCTCGAGGTGCTGGGCCTTCGCCCCGACGGCTTTCACGAGCTGGCGATGGTGATGCAGACCCTGGATTTGGCCGACACGATCAGCCTCATCCCGACGGCTGATGGAGCGGTGAGCTTGCGCTGTGATCGCTCGGACCTGCCGACCGATGGCAACAACCTGATCGTCAAGGCGGCTGAGTTGCTGAAGCAGCGGGTAGGGCTGCCCGAGCTCGGTGTGGCAATGCACCTGACCAAACGCATCCCCATTGGGGCAGGGCTGGCGGGGGGCTCGAGCAATGGTGCGGCGGCCCTGGTGGGTCTGAACACGCTTTGGGGCTGTGGGTTCAGCGCTGAGCAGCTCTTCGCGATGGCCGCTGAGCTCGGCTCGGACATGCCGTTCTGCCTGGATGGCGGCACCCAGCTGTGCTTTGGCCGGGGCGAGGTTCTGGAGTCCGCAGGCCTGCCGGAGCCCCCTGCACTGGGGGTGCTGCTGATCAAGCATCCAGAGTCCAGCGTCTCCACCCCCTGGGCCTACAGGCAGTGCCGGGAGCAATTTGGAGCGGACTACCTCTCGACTGAGGCCGACTTTGAGCAGCGGCGCCAGGCCCTACGTGAGGCAGCGTTGTTGCAGGGATTGAGCGGCGGAGCGCCCCTGCCGGTGATCCGCAATGACCTCCAGAGGGTGGTGGAGCCGGAGGTGGCGAGCGTTCGGGAGGGATTGTCGATCCTGCGGCGGGCTGAGGCGGCCGCTGCGGTGGCCATGAGCGGCTCAGGGCCAAGCCTGTTCGCCTTGTTCGTCGACCGGGACGCCGCCGAAGCGGCGCAACAGCAGTTGGCCGCTCCCCTGGCAGCCGCTGGCTTTGAGTCCTGGGTGTGCCGCTGCACGGGCTCTGGTGCCACGCTGGTCTGAACGCAGCACCATCCACCCCGCGTGAGTGAGACCCAAAGCGACAGCCAAGACCTCGCCAGCGCCAAGCAGAAACCGCGCAAGGGTCCGATCAGCTTCTTGAGCGGCTCCCTGACGAGCTTTGGCTTCGGCTGGCTTGCGCTGCAATTGGCCGGGAAGGTGGTGGGCTACTACGCCGACCATCCGCCCCAGTACGAGGCCCGCTTTGCCCAGAGCATTGCGGTCTTTATGAAGACCCTGGTGGTGGGGATGACCTTTCTGGCCACCTTCACCTTTGCCTTCATTGGATTGGGCCTGTTCCTGACATTTATCCGCAGCCTCTTACCGGGCTGGGAACAGGCGGAAGAAACCCCCTAGCCTTTGGCCACGGGCAGCCTGACGACGACATGACCGGCCACGACCTGCAGCTGCTGGTGCTGCTCCTCTCACCCGGAATGCTGTTGTCAGTGTTGTTGTTGCTGACCTTCGCCGCAGGCGGTTGAGATAGGTTGGCCCCACCCCGGTCCAGTGCCGGACCCGCTTTTCAACCGTGGCAGAGACCCTTCTCTTCAACGCCCTGCGTGAGGCCATCGACGAAGAGATGGCGCGTGATCCCCATGTCTGCGTGATGGGGGAAGACGTCGGTCAGTACGGCGGTTCCTACAAGGTCACGAAGGATCTCTACGACAAGTACGGCGAACTGCGGGTCCTGGACACCCCGATTGCTGAGAACGCCTTCACGGGCATGGCCGTTGGTGCGGCGATGACGGGCCTTCGCCCGATCGTTGAGGGCATGAACATGGGCTTCCTGCTGCTCGCCTTCAACCAGATCTCCAACAACATGGGGATGCTCCGCTACACCAGCGGTGGCAACTTCACGATTCCCACCGTGGTGCGCGGCCCTGGTGGTGTGGGCCGTCAGCTGGGCGCGGAGCACAGCCAGCGTCTCGAGGCCTATTTCCACGCGGTTCCCGGCATCAAGATCGTTGCCGTCAGCACCCCGACGAATGCCAAGGGCCTGATGAAGGCGGCGATTCGCGACAACAACCCCGTGCTCTTCTTCGAGCACGTGTTGCTCTACAACCTCTCTGAGGACATCCCCGAGGGCGACTACACCTGCGCCCTGGACCAGGCCGATCTGGTCAAGGAAGGAAGCGATGTCACGATCCTCACCTACTCCCGCATGCGTCACCACTGCCTGAAGGCCGTGGAACAGCTGGAGAAGGAAGGTGTGAGCGTGGAGCTGATCGACCTGATCAGCCTGAAGCCCTTCGACATGGAGACCATCTCCCGCTCCATCCGCAAGACCCACAAGGTCCTGGTGGTTGAGGAGTGCATGAAGACCGGCGGCATTGGCGCCGAGTTGATCGCCTTGATCACCGAGCACTGCTTTGACGACCTGGACGCCCGCCCGATCCGTCTCTCCTCCCAGGACATCCCCACGCCCTACAACGGCACCCTGGAAAACCTGACCATCATTCAGCCGCATCAGATCGTTGAAGCGGCCAAAGCCCTCAAGGCTGGCCAGGTCTGAAATGGCACGTCAACAGGGGTGGTTTGCCCTGATCTTGGCCCTGGCCTTCGCAGCCGGGGCTGTTCTTGCTTCGTTCCCACTGCAATTGGGTCTCGACCTGCGCGGGGGCAGTCAACTGACCCTTCAGGTCCTGCCGGCTGGTGCGATTCAGCGCGTGCAGAGCGAGCAACTGGAGGCCGTTAAGGACGTCCTGGACCGGCGCATCAACGGCCTGGGGGTGAGTGAATCCACCCTTCAGACCATTGGCGACGATCAACTCCTGCTGCAGCTGCCGGGTGAACAGGACCCCAGCCGTGCCGCCAAGGTCTTGGGCACCACGGCCCTTCTGGAGTTCCGCGCGCAGAAGCCAGGCACTGAACAGCAGATGAGCAGCCTGCTCAAGCTCAAGCGCCAGGCCCAAGCGGTTCTCAACCTGCGCCGCTCCAAGGATCAAGGTCAAACCCAAGCGGTCGACCTTGATGCCGATGGCCTGGCACAGCTCCTCAAGGACGCCGGCGTCAGTGCCCCTGCCGGCAGCACGGAGACCGAGCAGCTGGAGTTGTTGCTGGCGGCGGTCAACACCAAGATCGTCGACCTCTACGAGCCGGCCGCCCTCACCGGTAAGGACCTCACGGGTGCCGGGCGTCAGCAGAACCAGGCCGGCAGCGCCTGGGATGTCACCTTGAGTTTCAACACCGAGGGGGGCCGTAAGTTCGCCCAACTCACCCAGAGCATTGCCGGTAGCGGACGCCTCCTTGGCATCGTTCTCGACGGCCGCTCCATCAGCGAAGCGAGTGTGGGGCCGGAGTTCAAACCCGCCGGCATCAGCGGCGGTGCCGCAAGCATCACGGGCAACTTCAGCGCCGAAGAGGCCCGCGACCTGGAGGTTCAGCTCCGCGGTGGCTCACTGCCCTTGCCGGTGGAGGTGATCGAGCAGCGCACCATTGGCGCCACTCTCGGTAGCGAGAACGTCCAGCGCAGCCTTCAGGCTGCCCTGCTGGGCTTGGCCTTGGTCGCCGTCTTCATGGTCGTCGTCTACCGCTTGCCCGGCGTTGTGGCCGTGGTTGCTCTGGCGCTCTATGCCCTGTTCAACCTGGCCATGTATGCCCTGATCCCCGTCACCTTGACCCTGCCAGGGATCGCAGGCTTCATCCTCTCGATCGGGATCGCTGTCGACGCGAACGTTCTGATTTTTGAGCGGGTCAAAGAGGAGTTGCGACGCGGGAACACCCTGATCCGCTCGATTGATGCGGGTTTCTCGCTGGCCTTCTCATCCATCCTTGATGGCCACATCACCGGTTTGATTAGCTGCGTGGCGCTCTTTGCGCTTGGCACTGGCTTGGTGAAGGGCTTTGCCGTCACCTTGGGCATCGGCTTGGTGCTCAGCCTGTTCACGGCTTTGACCTGCACCCGCACCCTGCTGCGTCTCTTGATGGGGTATCCCGCCCTGCGCCGCTCCAGCTACTTCTTGCCCCAGTCCCAGCTGCCAGCCCAGGCCTCCTGATGTCCGATTCCTCGACCTCCGTGGCCGCCACCGCGCCCCGCTTTCGCATCAGCCGCATCCGCCGCCAGGGCTGGCTTGCTTCTGGTTTGGCTGTCCTGCTCAGTCTGGTGGGGATGGCCTTGTGTTGGAGCAACCCCCGCATCGCCGCTCCCTTGAAGCCCGGTTTGGATTTCACCGGTGGAACCCAGGTGGAGATTCAGCGCAGCTGCAGCGGAGCGGACTGTGCGGGACTCAAAGCCGCTGAGGTGCGTCAGCAGTTGCGCATGCTCACGCTGCCGGAGGTCGGTGGTCAAGCGGCTCCCCAGCTGGTCAATGCTGGAGTGCAGGTGCTCGACCGCGGTCGTTCTGTTGATCTGCGCCTGCCGGACCTTGAGCCCGAGCAGACCCGGGCCCTGATCGAAGGTTTGGCCCCGGTGATTGGCACGGTGAATCCCCAACAGGTTGCGATCAACACCATTGGACCCACCCTTGGCTCCCAGCTGCTCAAAGGAAGCCTGATTTCCCTGTTGGTCAGCTTTGCTGCGATCGCGCTCTACATCAGCTTTCGCTACGACGGTGTGTTTGCAGGCTTGGCCCTGCTTTGCCTGGCCCACGACATCGTCATTACTTGCGGGGTCTTCGCCTGGTTGGGACTGATCAGCGGCATTGAGGTCAATTCCCTGTTTGCCGTGGCGTTGATCACCGTCGCGGGTTATTCGGTCAATGACACGGTGGTTGTCTTCGACCGCATTCGCGAGCAAAAAAGGGCTCTTCAGGGCATGAGCTTGCAGGAACAGGTTGATGTGGCGGTGGATGCCACCTTGACCCGCTCGCTCTACACGTCCTTCACCACCCTGCTGCCGTTGGTCTCGTTGCTGCTCTTTGGCGGCAGCAGCTTGTTCTGGTTCGCCGTGGCCCTGACCGTTGGCATTGGCGTTGGCAGCTGGTCCAGCATCGGTATTGCA
>Ga0129345_1000305_pt1 | contig 17736 bp, 33 predicted proteins | sample CPBDNA_FD_94425 | JGI IMG/M metagenome (GOLD analysis project Ga0129345, IMG submission 94425) | Freshwater to marine salinity gradient microbial communities from Chesapeake Bay, USA - CPBay_Sum_20_0.8_DNA | ecosystem: Environmental > Aquatic > Marine > Coastal | place: USA: Chesapeake Bay...
AATGGCACGCCTACGCTTGAGGAGCAAGAGGAAATTGAGCGGCAAATAAAGGACAAGTTTACGGGAACGGACAATGCTGGTTCGTTTGTTTTAAACTTTGCCGATTCGCGAGAAAGAGGCATAGACATACAACGCCTAAACGGGAATGATGACGACAAGCGTTTCGACATCTTAAATAAGACCGTTCAAAGAGAAATCTACGCTGGTCATCAAGTAACTGACCCAGCACTCTTTGGAATCAAAGAAGATGGAATCTTCACGAGCAGAAACCAATTGGTAGATAGCTTTGAGTTATTCCAAAACACCTACGTAAACAACCGACAGCAGTTTATCGAAAGGGTGTTCAATGAGCTGGCAGCATTGCAAGGACTTTCGAACAGGTTGTTTATTCAAGACACCGAGCCAATTTCTATTCAGTTCAGCGAAAACACGGTTGTTAGCGTAATGACCCAAGAAGAAATCCGCGAGAAAATCGGACTTCCTAAACTTGAGCAACCACTACAAGCTGCCAAGACTTCAAAGGATGAGGACGATGTTCTTGTGGAGTACTTCAAGAACTGCGGCTCGACAGACTACGAACCAGTCGGAAATGGCAAGGCGTTAAACTTTGAATCTGAAACCTCCGCAAGATTACACGAGGAATTGAATCGAAAGTATTGGTTTGCTGAGATAGACCCGTTGGATACGGCTATCTTGAACATCCTAAAGGAGAACCCAGCTACTCCATTCCTTGCAATAGCTGAGCAGCTACAATTATCCATTGAAAGGGTAATGGCTGGACTTCAAAGACTCAACGAAGCGAACGCTATCAAGATAGCCATTGACGAGGTGCTTGATTCTACGCAAAGAGCCGTAGAAGTAACCAAAGAAGGCGAGCGGTTGCTTGAAGAGATACCACCAGTTGAAGAGGAGTTCGTTATCCGTTACGTTTACTCTAAACGACCAGAGGCAAGCGGTGCGGCTATCATTCCAACTACCCGACAATTCTGCCGCGAACTCGTAACAGAAACAGAAGCTGGTAAGAGTTGGAAGTTGACCGAGATTCAGGACATCGGAGTTTCCAATAATAGAAACGTTTGGATGCGAGGCGGTGGCTTTTGGGGAAAGTCTTACCATTGCCGACACTATTGGGAGCAGAAACTTATGAGAATTAAGAAGAATGGCTAACGTACTATTCATATCTGAAACGTTTCTCAAGGACAACACGCTCCTTCATGAGAATATCGACTTCAAATATCTGCGACCCGTGGTGTTGATGTGTCAGGACATCCATATCCAGCACAAGATTGGCACTACTCTTTACAACGAGTTGAAGACGCAGATAACCAACTCCACGTTAACGGCTGCGAATACCACTCTTTTGGAGGATTACATACAGCCTTCTTTACTTTATTGGGTTCAAGCAGAAGCACCGACCGCGATAAGCTACAAGTTCCTAAATAAAGGAGTGCATCAGCAGAGTTCTGAGAATAGCTCCAACGCTTCGCTTGACGAAATCAACTTCATTTCAAAAAGATACAAGGATAAGGCGGAATGGTACACCGAGAGGCTCGTTACTTTCTTGCTGGAGAACGAATCGGATTACCCAGCTTACGCGAACCCTGACGACGGTCTTGACACTATCCAACCCGATACACGAACCTACACTACAGGAATGTTCTTAGGACGCAGACCGAAGTTCATCAGTTTAGAGGATAAATATGAGTACAAACGCAAGTAAGAGAAATCAAGCGAAGCTAAAGAAGTATGTACACGCTCAACGAAATACTAACCCTAATCGAGAACCAAGCCGCAGCTCATCTTCAAGTGAGGCAGTACGGTCAGGGGGACGTTTGGGAGATAAACCCAAAGGAGCTTGACTACCTTGTTCTTTGGGCAATCGAGGAGAGCGTTGTATTATCGGAAAGAACATTAACCTACAATATCCGACTGTTGGCAATGGACAGGGTCTTACCAGGCGAAGAGAACGAACAGGAAGTTATGAGCGATACCATCCAAGTGTTATTGGACTTCGTGGCTTACTTCAGACAGCTTCACACCACAGACTTAAGCATTCAAACGAGCGTAACCCTTGAGCCTTTTACCGAGCGATTTGATGACAAAGTAAGCGGACATTCTTGCGTACTTTCAATAACACAACCATACGACTATAACAAGTGTCAAATACCTAACTAAAATGACAGAATCACAGAAACTAATCGGAACACGCGGATGCAAACTCCTCACGGGAACTGGAGCATTGACGAGTTTAAAAGGCTACGCTATAATAGCACAAGAAGATACCGTCTTTACTACCTTTGAAGTGGATGGAGTTGATGCCCTTGCTACCTTCGGGTTGACTGGCGCAACTGTAAAAGCTGGCGCGTACATAGTAGTGCCTTCAGGAGATGCTATCACAGCCATCACCATGTCCAGCGGAAGCGTTATAATTTATAATCAATAGAGATGCCATCTATTCTAACAAGACCATCGGGCGGTGGAGCAGGAGGCGGTGCATCCGTTGCCGTTGTATTTGATGACGATACACCAAATTTAGGGCAGTCAGTTACAATCACGGCAACTGCAACAGGTATAACACCAATATCTTACACGTTCTATCTGCCACAACAAGATGGTAGTTTTGAAACGGTAACGCAAGCTGGTAACACTTATGCTTGGGCTGTTTCTAAATACGATGCGTTCACGGTTACGGTAACGGCTACTGATGGAAGTTCTGAAGGTTCAGGAAGTGCCACAGGAACAACTACGGGTGATGTTGATGCAGATGCTTTCATAGCGGCTCACAATACAGCTACAGGCGGCACAATGGATGCAACGATGGAAGCCAACACATTGGGCTTTTTCTTGCGTTTGAAAGGCATTAACACTACTTACAACGAGAATGTCTTTGCGCAGTTATTGTCAGCCAATGCCGAGCTTTACCCAATGATGCCTGACGATGTAAGCAATGCAAGCATTTCGGGTTATTCCATTAACGCAATAGACCCAACTCGGAACGCTACAATGGTCGGGTTCGTTGCAGGTGATGCAACGGTTAATGGGCTTACGGGCGGTGCTGGTAAGTACATGATAATGAACAATGCACCTGATGACTACGGGCAGGATGATGCATCTGTTCACGCGTATATAAGAACATATTCGCAAAATAAAACTTCAATCGGTGCGTCAGACGGCACTAATACAGGAAGCCCAAACGCATCAACAACTTCAATAGACCAAGCTGCAACCGCTGTCAAAAGTTGTGTTAACTCAGACACTTCCATACTTACAAGCGCAACCAATTTAAAAACAGGTTTCTTCACAGCAGATAGGAACAATGCAGATTATCAATTAAGCGTACATAATGAAAAAATAAACGCTGTTGAAGCAAACACAAGTGCAATTGCATCTTCAAATGTTTATTACGGTATGGCAGGAAATCAAAATGGAACTGCTGGACGTAACTACGACGGTAGCGTTTCATGTTTGATCAATTCACAACACTTGGAAGAACTTGCTTTAATTACACTTACAGAAGCGGTAATCTGGCTACAAACTCAAATCGCAAGAAATGTATAAGATACTATTTTTCGAGCAGTTCGATTGGATTCCTGAACAAGCAAGTTGGGGAGCTTGGGATATACCAAGCCCGTACTCAGACGAAACGCACAACGGGTGGATGTTGCCTGATGGATGGCAAGAACACATGACCGAACGCGGCATAAGCTATGTGATTTTGGAAGTACCCGAAACTGAAGAACCATAAAACATGGACGCAATACTGGAATCACTTGCCAACTATGGCATCGCTGGAATCTTTCTTGCTGTTTTAGTATACTACCTGAACAAGCTGACAGACATCCACCGAGAAGAGCGTAAGGAATGGCAAGATGCCAACAATCAACACGTTGACAAGTTCAGCGAAGTGATTGCTGAGAACACGAAGGCGTTGACTGAAATGCGTTCAGAACTCAAGGAAAACCGTTGCAAAATGTAAAGTGGTGCGCTATTGCACCAAGAGAATGTGACTGCAAAGATGGAACAAACTGCGAAGACAAAAAGACCAAGCGCGGCAAAGTTAGCCGCAGAGGTAATAAAGGATTTTGAGGGCTACTCTTCAAAGCCTTATCTGTGCCCGGCAAACATTCCTACTATCGGCTACGGGAATACCATGTACGCAAATGGCGAACGGGTAACTATGGACGACCCTGAGATAACTGAAGAACAAGCCACGGAGATGCTTATGGACACCATAAAAACGGTTGAGAAGCAAGTTAAAAACGTGGTGGAGGTAAAGATTCCAGCACATAAATTAGCTGCTCTAATTTCATTTACGTACAACGTAGGAATCGGCAACTTTTCAAACTCTACTCTGCTGGCTTGGGTCAATTCAAACCCTGACTTCGCTCGTATTCCTGAGCAGTTCAGACGATGGAACAAAGGAGGAGGCAAGGTTCTGAACGGTTTAATAAGAAGGCGAGAAGCAGAAATAGAACTTTGGGAAGGGACATCGCAATACATTTAGCAAAGGTCTACACGCCCTACATTTTAGCTTTCTTACTGGGCGTTCTTGTGGCTTGGCAAGGCTGCGGAAGCGAACCTGACGTTATTACCATTGAGAAACCAATACACACAACGAAATATGTTGACCGTTGGCGGACTGATACCGTTCGTTTTGTTTCTAAGGAAATAGTAACGCGACACGATACCATCTACTCGGAAAAGATAGTTACTCGTTTAGACACATTGTTAAAGGTGGATACGGTTAAGATAGTCGAAGCATGGCTAACTGAGGTCAATTGCTATGACACTACGGTCAATGATATTCGCTTACGTTGGCAGAACTATCAGAATGTAACCGAAAATCTTAGCATTGATTACACACCTAAAGTGGTAGGTGCAAAATTTGCACTTGGCATACATGGTAACGTGGGCTTGATTTCTGATTTTGAAAGTCAGTATATCCCGATGTTCGGAATTGGTTTGCATGGGTCAATTAAAAAAACCTACCTTAGCGCAAACTACGGATTCAATGGTCAGCACTATGTAGGTGTTGGCATTGGTCGAAACATAATCAGTAGATGAACTACTATTATTATCAAGATGCTGAAGTTCGCGCACAGATAGACGAACTACTCCAGCAGAACGCAACTATCCAAGCTAACTTAGGGACAGACTCCACAGCTGAAGAGCGAGAAGAAGCCAAACGGAAATGGATGGAACTGGCTAAACAGATACGGGAAATCGACCCGAAGTTTTACCGCGAACGAATAATGGCACAGCACCGATGAAAGGAGAAATCGTCAAGGAGTATTTGGAACATCCTGAATGGGGAAGCCTTCCGAGTTTAACGCTTGCACGTTTGATTTATAAAGATAACGTGGAGGTCTTTAAAGATGTGGAAGGTGTTCGCGATTTGATACGTTATTACAGAGGTCAACACGGGACAAAGAACAGGAAAATACGTGAAGGTTCTGACCTATTAACAGAGAAGGCACAACACGCCAAAGCGTTGGGTGTTTCGAACCCGTTCGGGCTTCCTGAATCGGACGAAGAAGACTGGGAGCCATTCGTTCTTCCTGAAGGCAACAACCGCATACTTCTTTTGTCGGACATCCACGTGCCTTATCATAACATTCCAGCACTCACGAAAGCAATTGAGTACGGTAAAGAGAAGAAGATAAACGCTGTGATTTTGAATGGCGACACGTTAGACTGCTATGCTCTGAGCCGTTACGAAAAAGACCCACGTAAACGGGGCTTCGCTGCTGAACTTGAAGCCTGTCGGCAACTGCTTGGTATTTTGAAACGTGAGCTTGACTGTCCAATTTACTTCAAGCTGGGCAACCACGAGGAGCGTTACGAGGCTTACTTACGAACAAAAGCACCTGAGTTGCTTGGTACTTCGGAGTTCACCTTAGACACGCTTCTGAAGTTTGGAGAATACGGGGTTACACTTATTCAAGACAAGCGAATTATCAAAGCTGGTAAGCTGAACATCTTACACGGGCATGAGTTCGGGCGTTCTGTCTTTAGCCCGGTCAACCCAGCGAGAGGGTACTACATGAGAGCCAAAGCTTCCGTTATTTGCGGACACAACCACCAAACATCTGAACACACCGAGAACAACTTAGAGGGCAAGATAGTAACTACATGGTCTACTGGGTGTCTTTGTGAAATGAATCCGATGTATATGCCAATCAACAAGTGGAATCATGGCTTCGCTTTTGTTCAAATCTCAGAAGGTGGAGACTTCGAAGTGGACAACCTCCGCATAATCAACGGAAAAATAAGATGACAACCTTTCTTTTGACCACTATTATGTTTCTTGTTCTGTTGGTTGTGGGGTTGTTAGTCTATCTTTTGTACGCTGTCCGGGCATTGATGGACACTCAAGACGTTATCTTCGATGCTGCGGTCAACGCGGAGGAGATGTACAAGGAGATAGAGATGAACCAAGAGGCGATAATGAACGCCCATTTTAAGCAGAATTGAGTTGAAACTGAAATTATTTTCATTTTTTTTGACCTAACTATTGTGATTATTCAAAAGAATAGTTTTATATTTGGTGCATCAATAACGGGGTAACCCACTAAAAACAACAGAACCATGAACCATTTACAATTCGAACTTACCATGTCAAACGAGCAGATACCAGCATTCATTCGGTTGGTTGCTCGAAAAGCAATTACCGACCTACGCACCGCTCCAGTTGATGCTGGCACTACTCACGTAGAACCGTGGGTGTTTTGGAAGCTGGTCAAGTTTGCCCAAGCTGAACCAATCAAATCGGGCAAGTACACCTTTATCCGGATATATGACGAAGAGCACAATTCGGTTGATATTCAAACACTTAATTCGTAACTTTAATCAAAATCAGAACAATGAACGAAACGCAGAAAGAGAGGCTTCAACACCTCGCAAAAGAGAACGGCCTGACGAAAGACCACTTCTTTAAAAGCCCACAAGGGTTCGTAATTATAACCCGACAAGGCATTGAGCGCATCCAAGCGCACAAAGGAATCCGAGTTACCTACGATGTGGTCAGCTTGTCAGACGACCTCAAGCACGTGGTAATTAAAGCTACTGGCGAGATGGCACGACCTGACGGCTTACCCGTAATGATGGAAACCTTCGGAGAATCAGCACCTGACAACACGCGGCAAAAGTACCCTGTTGCAATGGCTGAGAAACGCGCACTATCAAGGGTAGTATTGAAACTGTCAGGACTTTACGAAGTGGGAGTTTTCGGTGAGGATGAATCTGACGATTTTAAAAGAGCGTAACGATGGAAGAGCAAGGAATTTATGAGGCAATAAGCAGCTCTGAACAACGCTCAGAGGAATGGTACGCGCAAAGATTAGGGAAGTTCACAGCTTCCCGCTTTGGCGACCTGATGACCAACGGAAGAAAGAAAGACGAGGTACTTGGACAGACAGCTATTTCATACATCTACGAGAAAGCTGCGGAACTTTTAACAGGTGAACGCAAGGAAATCTTCGGTACTGCGTTAGACTGGGGCAACGAATACGAGCCAATCTGCAAGGCGTACTATTCAGAATTGAAAGGCGTAACCGTTGAAGAAATGCCGTTTGTTGAGATTAACGAATACTCAGGCGCAAGCCCGGACGGCATGGTTGATGGCGAACTGATAGAAATCAAGTGCCCGTACAACACTACAAACCACCTCAAGACCGCTTTCGAGGGTTACATCGACCCGAAATACTTGTGGCAGATGCAAGGTCAAATGTTGGCAACTGGAGCTTTAGCCTGTCGGTTCATTTCATTCGACCCACGCATTAAGGACGAACGCTTCAAACTTATTGAAATCCGAGTGGAAGCAGACTTTGAAATGCAAGAACAACTCCGCGAACGGTTAGCGTTTGCAAATGATTATCTTAGTAACCTTTTAAACTCTAAATAATGGAAAACAAAGTGATTTTTGTGGATGGCTTGAACGTCTACACACCGAACGAGAACGCTCCTGACTGGGTCAAAGCGAGCATGGTAATTAACCCGAGCAAGCTGGTCAAGTGGTTGCAGCAAAATGACGACTACCTGAAGGAAGGTAAACACGGTCTTGAACTTCGGTTGCAGATTAAGCAGTCAGCACAGGGCAAGCTCTACGCAAGCGTTGACACCTACGAGCCGAAGTTGAAAACGGAGGTAACTGCCAAAGCGGTAACGGTAGACGATGGCGACCTTCCTTTTTGAAACGGTATACTAAGGTTTATTTGCAAGGGATGGGGTTCGATGACACGGACTTCATTCCTTGTGAAGTTTGTGGGAGTAAGGCTCAAGACATACACCACATTGAGCCGAGAGGAATGGGCGGCAGAAAAAGCAAGGACGTTTTCGAAAACCTTGTAGCACTCTGTCGAAGTTGCCATTATGAAGCAGACTTCGGAACTAAATTGCCAAAGGATAAACTCAGAGATATAATTGAGACGAGCCGCAAAAGTCGATAGCAACCAAAAAGAAATAGTAGCCGCTCTACGTAATAGTGGGGCGGTTGTGTTTCATCTACACACTATCAAAAACCTATTCGATTTACTCGTAGCACATAACGGGAATGTCTATTGCGTTGAAGTTAAAGATGGAAATTTACAACCAAGCAAACGTAAATTGACTACTGGAGAGTTAGAATGTAAGCAAAAGTTGGAAAGCGTAGGTGTTAAATATCACGTAGTTAATAGCGTTGCTGAAGCGTTGGAACTGATTAAATAATTTTTTTGCCGTAGTGTTTTGGATATTCAAAAGTTATTTAGATATTGCACCAATCAAACGGGGGTCGCGCATCCGTAACGCGAGGAAAAACAAGAACAATGGAATACTATTTAAACGAATACACTTACCGCGAATGCTGCGGGGAATCAATCCGCGCTTGCGATGGTTGCGACTGTTACGAGTGCGAGACTTGCGGAGAATTGAACTTTGAAAAGTGCGCTCCTAATAATGGTTACGAGTGCATTGATTGTTACACTTTTAGAACTGAAGAACAATGTTGATAGACGTTAGAAGTGAAGAGAGCGTTTACATCATAATTGATGGGCGCACCTATTACATCGACCACTCACTTGATGAGCCTATCATTGAGTACTGGACAGAAGAACAAGAACCCATAACTTTAATTGAAGATGATTCAAATAGTCAAGATTGACGAAGTGATAGCGGAGGCAAACTCCAAGAAGATAACCGCTTACAGAATAGCCAAAGACACGGGGCTATCAACGCAAACCGTGTACGCTTACTTCGCTGGCGAAAGGGTCAGCGTAAGAACTCAAGAAACAATAATCAACTACATAAACCAAAACTGATGTTTTACAACACGAACAACGAAGTAGGGACAGAACTCAAGAAGTCCCGCGAGAAAGCGAAAAGTCAGGACGAACTTGTCTTGATTTACTTCAGAAACCATGACCAGCTCGGGGTAACTCCTGAGCGAGTGCTGCGGCACTTTCAGATAATGGAGCCGTTATCTTCCGATAAGTGGGCAAAGACACCTCTTACTTCAATAAGAAGGTCGTTCAGCAACCTCCACAAGAAAGGTTTGATAGAGAAGACAGGTTACAAGATAGAAGGCGAATTTGGCAAACAGATAAACGTATGGAGATGCAAGTAAGAATCAACGACAACATGAGGCAGCAACTGACCGACATCATTGAGCTGCACAAAGGTTACTTTGGCGGAGATGTGGAACATTTGCTTGATGCTCTGAAGGGAGTTAAAGCCAGCAGATACATCGGACAGGAAGCAAAGGATGTAATATCAAACATCGAGAAAGCTACGGGAATATCTTACTCCGAACTCAAGAGTAAGAACCGTGAACGCAACACCGTAATAGCAAGGCAGTACGCCATGTTTCAGCTGTACGATATTCTGTACCCGTTGGGTTATACCTTGACCGATATAGGCAAGATGTTCAATCGCGACCACTCTACTGTCATCTATTCCATTCGACAGGTCGAAGATGCCCTGAGTGCTGGAGACTTCTTAATCACCAAAATCCACGAGAACTATGGAAAGCTGGAAGCTAAGAGTGCTTGACTTTGTTATGTGGACACTCGGATATGAGCGAGAAAAATGATTTCCAAGTGGCACAATTTTGTATATTTGCTACTTACTAATGAACGCTAAGGCAAAAGAGCGTTTGTCGTAAACCCTGAGTTATGAACAGATACATAAACCGATACGGGAAAAACAGCCTTCGACTTTCTCAGGTGGTCATGCTGGGCGTTGCCTCGCCTCCCGTTCGGTTACCTTTAAACCCTGAGACATGGCTGAAAACAAAAAGTCATTCATTCTGTACTGCGACCAAAAAGGAGTATGGGACAAACTCGATGACGCTCAAGCTGGGCGTTTAATCAAACACATTATTTCATACGTCAATGACGACAATCCAGTCGCTCCTGACTTCATTACCGAGTTAGCATTTGAGCCTATTAAACAATCGCTAAAACGCGACCTAAAGAAGTGGCAGAACCAACAAGAGCAACGCTCGGAAGCTGGTAAACGCTCCGCAGAAGTTCGTAAACGAAACGCTAAACTTGCTAAACGAGATTCAACGACCGTTAACGAGCGTTCAATTTCGTCTACTGTTAATGTAAGTGTTAATGATAATGTAAATGTTAATGCTAATGTTAATGAGAGTGTAATTAAAACGCCCACACGCAAAGAAGTCGAAAAGGAAATTTGTAATAACCTATTCACTCGCGGCATTGCTTTCGTATCATTTCCAGTAGAAGACCTTGCCCAAAGATTCCATGACAATTACGAATCCAAAGGCTGGGAGATAAACGGGCAACGCATCTACAAGTGGCAGCCGAAACTGAACCAATGGATTTCAGAGGAATTAAAAAACAAATCCTCATCTTTGGAAACACAGGAAGAAAAGGAAGCCCGCGAGTTCATGGAAATGGTCAACGCATACAACACGCACAAAACACTCTACGGAGAGGATTCCGCAAACGCTAAATTCAAATTCGATGTACAACCTGATATCAACAATAACAGAATTGCCTAAGCTCATAGGCTGTGCAGATTTCCCGAACTCGCCTCAAGGAATGGGTCTTATCAAAATGATACAGGACTTCATTAACTCGGAGTACAGATACACGGGAGCACAGGTCAAAGAAGCGTTCACAATGGCAGTAAAAAGGGAGCTTTACTTAGATGGAAAGCGAGTAGACCCTTCTACCTTTGGACAACATCTGTCCGTTAACGTGGTCGGTCAGGTGCTGACAGCATACAAAGAACACAAAAGAGTTGGAAGGGCACGACCGAGTTACAACCCGAATCAGTTACCAGAGTTCAAAAAGAAACCTATCGCACCAGCCGAAGCGCATGACATGATACTGGAATGGATTAAAAATGACGGAGAACTTCCAGCATTCGCACCTTACAACATAGCTTATCTTTACCTACTTGAAAAGGGTCAGGTCAAACCAGTAAGCGAAGAAACAAGCAGAATGCGACTGATGGGCGCAAACGTAGAGGTGAGTGCTAAACGGAAAGCTGCGGAAGATTGGTACAAAAGAAATGCGGTTTAACGCACTTTTTATATCGCGATACGCAAAAAGTGAAACACAAAAAGCGAAATAGTGCGGCATAGCACACCGCAAATTGAAAACGAACTTTTAAAAATCAAGTGATGAAAACAAGAGAACAATCAAACACAATAAAAAGACACTACTGCGGAAACGGTGAAGGAATGTTTGAAGATGACGATGGTGGATGGGTAAGGTATGAAGATTACGTAAAGGCAATTCAAGAAATGCAAGCAAACAAACAGACCTGTGGATTCTGCGTTGAACCAAAAGAAGAAAAAGATTATTCAGATGAAGAAATCAAAGCAATGATTGATCGTATGAATGAACAGCCTTTGCAACTTATAGACACAGGGTGTGACCAACTACGTGAAGCGGCTGCGAAGGTTACTGCTTTTTGGAGAGTAAACCCTTCAATAGTAAAAGATTGGGAAAAAGATATGCATGAATTTATTGAAAAACTCGAAAAAGAATTGAAATGATATGTTCAGAAAAATGTCCGAGAGGCACAAAATGCAAGCCAATAAGCAACGTAGTACCTGATGATGGGTCTACATTCGTTTGTGTAGGTTATCATAATGAAATGAAAAAAGACTATCCGCAAGATAGGTTCAGGCATTGCTTTAAAAGCGAAAGCACAAATTCAATTTTTGACTATGATGAATATGATTTGAAAAGCGTTATAAGTGTGATGAGCGAATCACTTTTAATTGATGAACTAAGATGAATGAAGAACACAAACAGACCTGTGGTTTTTGCGTAAATAAAAATCACTACATTTAAGCCCGTGAAAGAACAAGCGGCAATCGACCTACTATCTGACGAGGAACTACACGAACTCGCTGAGAAGTTATGCAATTGCCCTGATGACCTGATACAAGAGGTGGTTCTTCTGCTTTTAGAAATGCCCGAAGAGAAATGGCAACAGATAAACGAAGGCGGCTATCTGAGGTTCTACGTGGTGAGGACAATGATGACAATGGCTACATCTAAACGCTCCAGCTTCTCGAAGTTATACGACCTCCACAATAACAAGAAGGTAGACCACGAGCGAGAAGATTACGATTGGGAGAAAGAGGACGACATTGCACTTTTGGAGACCCTGATGGACGAGCTGCATTGGTACGACCGCGAGGTACTTAAATTGTGGCTGGAAGAAGGCAGCTACCGAAAGGTCGGCAAGAAGGTAGACATACCCTACAAGTCGATAGGGAACACAGTAAACAAAGCACTTGAACAACTAAGAGATAACTACTATGCCATACATCTTGAGCGCATTATCCGCGAGCGTTGCCGCTTACCTTTGGATTGAGGTATTCGCAATTGACCTACTTCTGAAAAGCTGGTTACGGTTGCCTGACACATATCCGTTGAAACCATTAGACTGTCGGCTTTGTATGTCGTTTTGGTTGGGGGTTCTGATGTGTTCAGTTCACAGCCCAGAGGCACTTCTTTACGTACCTTTGCTGAGTGTATTATTTGAACGTTTAATGTGGAGATTTGAGATATGAGCAACGCAATACTCTTGATGGTTGTTATTGTGCTAACTATCTATGTCGGCAAACAACTTATTAAAGAATCTGAATGATGGACAAAAACGAAGTTTTGCTATTTATAGCCGAGAGGCTCGACCAGATTACAATGATGGAACAGGGGCGGTACTCGGGACGTATAACACGAGAGGAGCAGAAGCTCTACCAAGAAGCGTGGAGTTACATCGACCCGAAAGCGAAGGTCTGTTTCACCTGTGGACGAACGCCTCAGTTAATGAGTGTTGCACTTTTAAACTTTTATCAATGCCAGCAAGAAAATGCGCTAACGGAAAATGGAGATGGGGACAAGGCGACTGCATCTACGAAACCAAAAAGGAAGCGGAGAAAGCGGGGGTCGCAATCGAAATCAAAAGAAGGTTAGATGAAAAAAAGTGAGAACTACGGGCTCTACATCACGCAGAATACCTACCAAATGAAGTGGTATTGCTTCAACCGAGAAGCCGCAACAGCATACTGGAACGGAGAACCATGCAAAAAAGCCGTAGGAGACACTCCACAACAAGCACTTTCAAACTACAAGAATGGAAAGTTTACCGATAAGTAAAGTCAGACCCAACTCGGAGAACCCGAGATACATCAAGGATGAGAAGTTCAAGAAGCTGGTTCAATCGCTTCGGGACTTTCCTGAGATGGCTAACGTCCGACCGATAGTCGTCAACAAAGAGATGGTGGTCTTGGGCGGTAATATGCGGCTCAAGGCAATGCAAGAAGCTGGCTGGTCAGAGGTACCCGTTCAGGTTGTTGATTGGTCAGAAGAGAAACAGCGCGAGTTCATCATCAAGGACAACGTAGGATTTGGGGAGTGGGACTGGGACGAGTTAGCGAATACTTGGGATGCTGAAGAACTGAACGAGTGGGGGTTGGATGTGCCCAATTATCAACCCGTGAACCTTGACGATTTTTTTAAGGAAGATAATCAACCGTCTGAAAGCGGTAAGTTTGCAATCAATCTCCAATACACAGAGGACGATTACAACACGCTTATCGAGGCATTCGGTAAGCATACGGGTTCAAAAGAGGATGTTGTATTTAAGCTGGTAACGAAATGAGAACGGTCATAGTAGCATTTGAAATTGAAGGATTCCACAACTACCCTGACGCACCTGTGGAAGTGGGTTTCCTTTCAGACAGGCATCGTCATACCTTCAAAGTAAAAGCCGCGTATGAGGTCAGTCATTTGAACCGTGAGCGTGAAATCTTCCTATGCCGCCATGAGGTGAAATCATACTTGATTGAGGCGTATGGGTCGCCCTGCGAATTTGGTGCGATGAGTTGCGAAATGATTGCAAGCGAAGTAATGGAGTTCGGTGCTGATGACGGGATGGTATGGTGCGAGGTGTGGGAAGAAGAAACTGGAGGCGCAAGGGTTGAGTCATGATAGTACCAAATCAATCAAACATTAAAGTGCATTTTGCGGCAACGGAAAATGTAAACCAGTTCAACGCCCTAATGGGTCTTGGTTCTAACTATTCACTATACACTGTCTACCCTTTTTTGGAGCGGGTGCTATTCAAAAAAGCAAAACACCCCTTAATCGGGTGTCAGTATAAAACCAAACCAAACGAGATACCTCAATTCATAATACAGAACAGCAGGCACACGATTCAGGATTCAGGGCTGTTCACTTTGATGTTTGGAAGCCAAGGGGGGAAACATGATAAGTCGTTTCTTGATTCATATTGTGATGCGCTGATTGACTTTACTAATTCATTCGGCCAAGGGAGCACGATGGTTGAAATGGACACGCAAAAGATTTTTGGGGTGGAAAGCGCGTGGGAATATCGAGACCGAATATCAAAGGCGTGTAAAAACAGAATGATAAATGTCTTTCATATTGAAGACGGTCAAAAGGGTCTTGATAGGCTTATAGAGTATAGTGACTTCATAGCCATATCAGTCCCCGAGCTGCGTTTTGCGGGTAAGAAAAACTACTGCATTAACATTGCCAACTATATTAAGAACAAGAAGCCAAGCATTGACATTCACTTACTCGGATGCACAGAAATGAAATTAGTACAGCACTTGAAATTCTGCACCAGTTGCGATAGTAGTTCCTACACGAGTGGGGTTCGTTACGGGTGGATAAATGGCAAACGAATATCAAGAATTATCGAAAGAAGCGGTGAGCAACTTGTTGGGGGAGAGTGCTATAATTTAATGACGCAGCACATTTCACCTTCAATAGCAGACGCACTCATCTTGAACATTAAAAGCGAAATGATGAAATACGAGCAATATGCAGGCCCTCAAGATTAGCCTTTACTTAGCAGCCTTCACGCTTGCAAACTTTATTGTGCTGTGGTACGGTAAGACGGGGCTGATATTTACGGCCATCTTTCTCATCCCGTTTGACTTTGTACTTCGCTGCCTGTTCCATGAGAAGTGGAAGGGGACTGAGTTGATTCTAAAACTTGGGTCTTTAGTTGCCGTCAGTTCGCTTATCACATACGTAATCAATGCAGACACAGCAAACATCGCTATGGCATCGGTAGGAGGCTTTATTTCGGCTCAGATAGTGGCTGGGCTGTTTTATCAGCGTTTCATTAACAGCGGCTACTTTGTAAAGGTGAACGGGAGCGATGCGCTTGCTATTGTGTTCGATAGTGTGGTATTTCAGTTAATAGCATTCGGGTCCATTACGCCTGTTATTACGGGGTCGCAGACAGCACTTAAAATGATTGGTGGTCTTTTTTGGTATTGGGTTATCTTTGTCAAACTGGGAAAGTATGTACGTAAGCACTAAAACCTTCGACAACTATTCAATTGCGCTTCGTCAATGGAAGGCGCAGCACTCACATTGTCAACTGCTGCACGGGTACGCCCTGAGGTTCAAAGTTTGGTTCACAGCCGACACCCTTGACGATATGAACTGGGTCGTTGATTTCGGGGGTTTCAAATCAGCCCCGCAAGGAAACGGGCTAAAGGATTGGATGGATGAAATGTTCGACCATACCACATTAATAGAGCATGACGACCCGTTCAGAGACTTGTTTGAACAAATGGCGCAGATGGGTCTATGTAAGGTGCACATCATGGAACGAATGGGTTGCGAGAGCATTGCAGAATTGGTATTTAATAAATTTAACGAACGTCTATCATTAACCGATGCAGGCAGGTGCCGCGTCATAAAAGTGGAAGTACATGAAAACGAACGAAACAGCGCAATCTTTGAAAGTCGCTGAGATTTTCTACTCATTGCAGGGTGAGGGCGCACGTAAGGGAGTGCCGACCGTGTTCATCCGTCTAACTGGGTGCAGCGCAAAGCATGCCTGCTATGCAAGCGGTATCAGATGCGATACCGAATTTGAAAGCGGAAAGGACATGACGGTGAACGACATTCTGTGCTGGCTTGCTAAAACACCCTGCAAAGAAATCACGTGGACAGGAGGAGAACCCGCTGACCAATTAACGGACGAAATCGTTGCAACATTCAAAGAGGCAGGCTACTACCAAGCCATTGAAACAAGCGGATTGAAGCCCGTTCCTAAGGCGTTGGATTTCGTTTGTGTCAGCCCTAAAGTTGCCGAACACGTAGTTGCAAAGAACTTCCCTCACGGTGTGACAGAATTGCGCTATGTACGTCATAAAGGTCAGGACATTCCAAGGCCATTGGTAACAGCACAGCATTATTGGATAAGCCCGCATTCTGACGGGTTCACCATCAACAATGAGAACGTGAAGTATTGCATTGAACTATGTTTGCAACATCCGAAATGGAGAATGTCAATTCAAGACCATAAGCTATGGAATATCCTATAAACAGCGCGGAGTGGCATTTTAAGCAAGTGCTGACCGAATTAGGCGAGAACCCCAACCGTGAGGGCCTGCTTGAAACACCGAAGCGATACATAAAATTCATGCGTGAATTTCTTGAACCAAAGGAGTTCAATTTTACCACTTTTGACGGTGAAGGCACGGATGAAATGATTGTGCAGACCAACATACCCTTCTACTCACTTTGTGAGCATCACATCGCTCCGTTTTTTGGCACGGCAGACATTGCCTATATTCCGAACGGTAAGATTGTGGGATTAAGCAAATTGGCCCGAACGGTTGACCTGTACGCTAATCGGTTACAGAATCAGGAGCGCATAACAACTCAGATAGCCGAACGTCTAATGAATGAATTGAACCCGAAAGGCGTGGCAGTTCACATGAAAGCGCAGCATCTTTGTATGTGCATGAGAGGCGTCAAAAAACACGACACATGGACATCAACAAGCAAGATGATGGGGGCATTTAAAGACGATGAAAAGGCCCGTGCAGAATTTCTATCTTTGATAGGCCGATAACAGCCAAAATACAGCCGTGAGCAATAACAACCCAATACCGAACAACAAGCCCTTCAAGAAAGGACAGAGCGGAAACCCTAAAGGCAGACCGAAGAAAGTGGAAACTCTACTGAAGGAACACTTCCTTGATGAGCATAACGTCAAGCTGTCGAAGGGTCAGGTTCAGGACATCATAAAGAACGTACTCGGAAAGTCAAGAAGCGAGTTAGTGGAGTTGGCAAAGAATGACCAGTTGCCGTTTTGGATAGCGTTGATTGCGAAGAAAGCGCAGAGGGACTACGAGAAGGGTTCGATTCATATCTTGGACGTTCTGTTTGATAGGGTCTACGGTAAGCCAAAAGAAGAAGTTGAGCAGACCGTTAACGG
>Ga0129345_1000307_pt1 | contig 17729 bp, 17 predicted proteins | sample CPBDNA_FD_94425 | JGI IMG/M metagenome (GOLD analysis project Ga0129345, IMG submission 94425) | Freshwater to marine salinity gradient microbial communities from Chesapeake Bay, USA - CPBay_Sum_20_0.8_DNA | ecosystem: Environmental > Aquatic > Marine > Coastal | place: USA: Chesapeake Bay...
GGCTCAGCAGTGCTGGTTTCGGAGCCCTTCTTCGGTTGTCGTTTCCCGGTCCGGATCTGAAGACAAGATCGCTAGTTTTGCGGTATGAAATTCCAGCATGGCTTTCCGATGGGCCAGGTCCTGATCACAAAGATATTGATTTTCGGCAGATCGTCGGAATCGGAGCGGTGATTCCGTTTTGAGTGGGGGTGGGGTGATGAAGATACTGGAACGGATGCCCCTTTTCATATTGATATTGCTGATGGTACCGATGGTGTTAGCAGGGGGGTCCTGCACCACGACACGATGGAGTGTGACGGAGCAGTATGCCGTATCACCAAGGCAGGCGCCAGAGATTCTGAACCGAACAGAGAAGTTGCTTCCCACGGTGATGCCTAGTGTGAACCGTCCGATTTTGAGATTGGAACCGTTTGTAGTGGAGACGCGGCAGTTCACGCAACAAATCAAGGTAGAGCGCTCCGTACAATCCTATGAGATGAGGCCTTTTTTCTCTGCGGTGGCGCTAAGTGGAGCGACATTCGCACTGGTGCTGGCTCATACCGGGCTTTTGTTCTCACCGAATGCAGACCAGAAGTTGATGCTGAACATCACTGCTGCATCCCTTGGACTGCTTAGTCTTACTCATCTTCGGCCGGTTGGTGAGCCGATTCCCACCGGGGAGAGCCGGTATCTTCGGGAGTCGGGGTTTGAGGTGGTAACCGATACGTTGAAGTTGGGGCTGGGGGAGGTTGCACCGGATGGGGTTGCGTCGGTGAGGGTGGCGTTGAATGAGCGGGTTTTGTTGGCGGATGATGCGGTTGCATTGCAGGATGGCGCTATTGAGATTAATTTGAGTGCGTTTTACCGGGAGTTCTCAGAAAGGTATCGACAGGATGATCTGGCCGAGGTCGAGGTACTCTACCGGGGCGGGGTCACTCGTTCGTCCATTCCGGTGCGGCAGTTCATGGAGACCTATGTGGAGGTGGATCAGGATTTGGCAGAGTTGTGGTCGGAACCTTTCATGGAGCAGGAGTATGAGATTACAGAGATTGCAAGGGGGAGTTCGCTGCCGGTGATCGCAGGTGTTGCCGCAGACGATCGATGGCTTCGGGTTCGGTATGGAGCTCGGGAGGCGTACATGCTGGCCGATCGTGGATATTTTAAGTGGTTCTCCGATTATGCAAACGAAGCGCCGCTGGTGTTGGAGCTTCGGGAGATTCCATACGGGGAGGTGGATATCGAGCAGTCGATTCCAGTGCTTCGCACCGGCAGGGATGGCGATGAAGCACTCATCATTACGAATAGTAACGATAATCTGGCGGGAAGCAGGCAATTTTTGCAACGCTCTCACCGGCTTTTCGAGGACTATATGACGACTGCCTTCCGGATCGACCCGGATCGGATTCAAACGCTGGAACCCAACCGACCGGGTAATGAAAATCTGCAATTGTCGTGTCGGCGTGGTCGGGGTCGCATGATTGTCTACCTCTCTGGATTTTCGACACTGCGCCAGGAAGCATCCGAATCAACCCTCTACCTATACTCGCTTGGCGAAGGCGGGGATGAGTCCTTTGTACGCATCCGAACGCTGTTTAACCAGTTGCTTGCTTGCCAGAAAGAGGAAATTCTGGTATTTGTCGATCTTGATGCGGTAGAGATGGATGATGAGGGGCAGATTCGCATGCAGCAAACACAAAGCATGGCTCCATTGCGATCGCTGGCCGCGTCGCTGGTAGATCGTGCTCCAAACAGCGCAGTTTTCTTTGCTAATTTGCCGGGGCAAACGTCGTCGCTGTACAGTGGCACGGGACTGGATGACAAACGCCACACCATTTTCATGTATTTTGTAGCAGAGGGGTGGAAAAAGAGGCTGCGTACAGTTGGGGAGCTGGAGCGGCACCTTTCAAGCAATGTAGATTACACGGCTCGACGTTTGCACGATCGCCCTCAGGAGGTTGTGGTTTTTGGCAATCGAAATCTCACCTTCACCGACCGATGATGACCGGTTGGGTTTTCGTAGTGCTGAGTTCTGTGAGCTCGGTTCTTATCGCACATTTTTTAAAGATGACAGAGTACGCAGGGCTGAATACGATCCGCGTGCTCACGGTAAATTATGCGATCGCCTCACTTGTTGCATTCGGGACGGCCGATTGGGGGGATCCTCTTTCATATAGCGGCGCCACCGATCTGGTGATGCCGTTGCTGATAATGCTGATTGCAGGTTTGCTCTTTATCGGGAATTTTTTCCTGTTTAGTCGTTCGGTTGCTCGGAACGGAATGGGAATATCAGTTTCATCCATGCGTTTGTCCCTGCTGATTCCCGTGCTGATCTCCGTTTTTTGGTATGGCGAGTGGCTTACTTCGTGGCAATGGTTCTCAATGATCCTTTTGTTCGCTGCTCTCTACATGATGCTCCCTGAAAGGCGCGCAGAACCTGCCAAGAATGTCGATCCGGGATACAATAATGAACATGGTCTTAGCCGAGCCCGAAACCGCGGTGCCTGGCTACTGATCCTTCTCTTTCTGGGCAACGGACTCGCCGACACATCGCTCAAAATCTACGAAACAAGCCACTCCTCGGTCGTTGGCAAAGAACTTTTCATGGGAGGAATTTTCCTAACGGCGCTGCTCACCGGGGTTCTCGTACTCATTCGCAGCGGATCGTTTCGATTCGAAAAGGCAGAGATCCGTCTTGGCATTTTTATCGGAATTCCCAATCTCTACGCATCGATTTTCCTTATTCAGGCGCTCGAGCAACTTCCGGGAGCGCTGGTTTATAGTACCATCAATCTTCTCATCGTACTCGGCGCCACGGTGCTAGGTGTTCGGCGCTGGGGCGATCGGGTTACAGCTCGGCAATGGGCTGGAATCACGCTTACGCTGGTAGCGATTGTTCTTAGTGTGGTTTCGGGGTGATGGGATTCAGTTTGGGGTGTAGAAGTTCGTTTGGGGTTGAGAAGTTCGTTTGGAGTGGAAACGTACACTTCGAATTCGGGCAAGTATAGGTGATTTATCGGGCCGGTGACGCAACCGCATCAACCCGAAAAAATACTATAGAAGTGCAGGTACGCAGCATGCTGCGGTAATGATATCGTCGGCGGTGCATCCGCGGGAGAGGTCGAGGTAGGGTTTGGCAAGGCCTTGCAGGATTGGACCGGTGGCTTTTGCGCCTGCGAGGCGTTCGGTGATTTTGTATGCAATGTTTGCCGCATCGAGGTTGGGGAAGATGAAGCAGTCGGCTTTGCCTGCTACAAGGGAATCGGGGGCTTTGCGCCGGGCTACTTCCGGGACGAAAGCAGCATCGAATTGTAGTTCGCCGTCGATAGCGAGGTCGGGGCGCTGCCGGCGGATTTGGGTGAGGGCCGTGCGGACTTTTTCGACCGATGGGTGGTTGGCGCTGCCTAAGGTGGAGAAGGATAAGAGGGCAACGCGTGGCGTGGTTTGAAGAATGGCCCGATGGGTTTCGGCGGTACGAATGGCAATATCAGCGAGTTGTTCGGCGGTGGGATCGGGAATGACGCCGCAGTCTGCGTATGTGAGGGTTTGGCCGGTTTGAAGTTCCATGAGGAAGATGCTGGATACCAGGCCCTTGGGTTGAGCAGTGCCTACGGTCTTGAGGGCGGCGCGGATGACATCAGAGGTAGAGGCGACGGATCCTGCGATTGCGCCATCGGCAAATCCGTGGTGGACGAGCAGGCCGGCTGTGTGGAGTTGGGTGCCGGTTTGGAGTGGGGTAGCAGTCCCTTTTTCTTCTTCAATTTGCTTGATCTCGTCGAGAAAGGGGTGCTGTGGGGGGATCCAAAGTATTCGATCGGCAAGTGTAGGGGCATCTCCGCAGATTTGTGATTTTAGGGATTGACTTTCATCCTCAAGAATGACGGGGATGCACAATTGGTTGGCTGCAAGTTGAAGAACGGCGTCCCGAACCCGGCTGTCGGATATTGCTTCGGGGAACACGATGCGCTTCGGGCTAAGAGCAGCTCGCTGAGCCAGGCGTTGATGTAGGGGAAGGTGCTGATGTAGGTCCATTCTTCCTACTGTTTTTTTGGAGGGTGTTTCTGTACGAAAGGATGATCCTGTCCGGCAGGATGATCCTGTTTGGCAGAATGATCCTTTACGGCATATTGATCCTGTTTGCTAGGGTTGTACGATGGGTTCAGCCGCAGATGATGCATCGAACATTCGGAAACCCGTTCGCATCCAAGAAGTGTAAGAGCAATACGAGTTTGCTTCTCCCAGAGATCCAGCATCTTATGGAGGCCGGCCTCTCCATCGGACATCAACATTTTGAGAATGGTACCAGCGGAGGCCGCGAAATTGGCGCCTAGGCAGAGTGCTTTTAGAAGATCAAACGGGTTGCCGATTCCGCCGGATGCGATCAGCTCAAAAGAGTGGCTGGCCCGAAGTGGTTGCATGTCTGTAAGTCAAGTGGCAGTATCGATACCCCAATCTGCAAAGGGTTCTTGATCACCAGCATCGGGATGGCGATGATTTTCAATTTTGGCCCAACTGGTTCCTCCCGCCCCCGCCACATCGATGGCCTGTACGCCCGCCTCAAGTAAGCGTTTCGCAACCCTGCCGGAGATCCCTGCACCGGTCTCTTTCACAATCACAGGAACGGTTGATGCCTCGCATAACGCCTCAATCCCCAGAAGTACACCCGTAAAAGAGCGGTCACCTTCGGGTTGCATCAGCTCCTGCAGCGGATTCAGATGCACAATCACAGCATCGGCATCGATAGATCGTACGATCACATCAACTAGAGTTGAAATGTCTGCATGAATCAATTGCACACCACCGATATTGGAGGCAATAAACGCATCGGGTGCCATCTCCCGTACGATACTGTAGCTTCTTCGGGTTTGTTCCGACACGGAACTGGTTCTGGTCTCGGCTTCGGCTCTGATCTCGGCTCCGATCTTGGCCCTACTCTCAGCTCCGGTTCCGGTCTTGGCTCCAACTACGGCTCCGGCTTCGAGCAGTGCACGCTGACTTCCCACACCGAATGGCAGATTTCTTTGTTGGCAAAACCGTGCAATCTGGGCATTAATCGAAGAAGCGCCGTCATATCCTCCGGTCATAGAGGATATGAACAATGGGTAGGAGAATGTACGTCCAAACAGGGTTGCTTCTGTGGTTACGTCATCTGCATTGACTTCCGGCAAGGCGTTGTGCTCAAACATGTAGCGGTCCAGCCCATTGGATTGGCGGTACTGTACATCCTGTAGGAGTGAGAGTCGGATATGGTCTTTCTTGCGATCGTGTATGGACACAGAAGGATGGTTTTCTTTAGAATATACTCGGATTGAATTACAGATGCTCGGGTAGTTGGCTCATTCCTTTGTAGATGAGGTACGGGTCTGTGATAAGTCCCATCACCCCGAAACCTGAAAGCCAGTTGGACAGCAGTTCTGCGTCGCCACCGGTAAGGAGAACGGGAATATCGCCTAGCCAAGACCGATAGCGTTGGATATGGGCCAGGACGCCGTCGGTGAATAACCCGTTTATTCCCCATTCGAGGCAGGATTGGGTACTTTTGCCTGGAAAGGTTTGTGGGATGGAAAGTGGGACGCCGGGAAGTTCCGGGGTTGCGTTACGGAGTGCTTCGTGAAGAGTATGGATACCCGGCATAATGACGCCACCGGCAAAGGTAGCAGAATTGGTGATTGGTTGGTACTCGGAACTGGTTGGTTGATGTTCGGAACTGGTTGGTTTGTGCCCGGAACTGGTTGGGCTATCGGGAGTTGTGGCAACAACGGCATCTATGGTACATGCGGTTCCGCAATCGATGATAACGGCGGATTGGCGATACTGGAGCCAGGCACCCCAAGCGGTGAGGATGCGGTCGAGTCCAAGGGTGTCGGGTGTTTCGTACGTAGCGATGAACGATCGGAATGATGTGCGACCAATCCAATGGATACGGTCCGGAAGGGAAGCGGATAGCTCGTGTTCGATGTCGCGCCGAACGGTCGCCGCGATGATGGGCCGATCCGGTGGTTGGTTTTGCAGCAGGCGGACGAGTTTTGCGGCGGATTGGCTTATGGGAGAGGAGACCGGAATGGATTCGAGTATGGTCCAGTGTTTAGGAACGGCGGTGGATGATGCCGAATGTGAGGAGTCATCAGAGTTTTTAGTGTACTTGTGGTGCGCGTTGTCTGCCGAGTCTGCCGTGTCTGCCGTGTCTGCCGTGTCTGCAGGAAGCTCAGTATGTGCCGCTTGTGAACTAGGCTCATTAACGGCGTTTAGGGAAGAATCCGCACCCGGCTCCGCAATGGTGATGCGGCTGTTTCCAATATCGAGATACAGGCCACGGCCGGGGTCGAATCCCATCAACCCGCTCAAATACCCGCTCATAAAGCACCTTGAATGGTTGCCACCACCATGTCGAGTGCTACTTTGTTTTCACCGCCATGGGGAATGATGATGTCCGCATAGCGCTTGCTGGGTTCTACGAATTTCAGATGCATAGGCCGTACAAACCGCTCGTACTGATCGAGTACACTTTGCAGGTTTCGGCCGCGCTCCATGATGTCCCGCCGCAACCGACGCAAAAGTCGCACGTCATCGTCCGTATCAACGAAGAGTTTGATGTCCATGTGTTCACGTAGGTTTGGCTCGTTGAGAATGAGGATTCCATCGAGCAGAATAATGCGTTTTGGCGATACTTTGATGGTTTTTTGCGTGCGGGTATGGGCAACAAAATCGTAGATCGGCATCTCCACCTGGTAGCCCTGTTTGAGCGCGTTTACGTGGCGGATCATGAGCTCGGTTTCGAGGGAGTCGGGATGGTCGAAGTTTTGCTGCTGGCGCTCCTCGAGGGGTAGATGGCTGAGGTCGCGGTAATAGGAGTCGTGGTCCATCAGCTGGATGTTTTCCCTGCCGACAGCTTTGAGGATACGCTGGACAACGGTGGTTTTCCCGGAGCCGCTTCCTCCGCCGACGCCAATAATTAAGGGTTTGTCGGGGTGATGGGAGAGGCTTTTGCGGATGGTGCGGTCTGATGTGGGCTTGGATGTAGTGGTCGCGGTAGTTTCGGTAGTCTTGGAAGTCGCTGAGGTTGCTCCTGTTGCGGAAATCGCTGAGGTTATTCCTGTTGCGGAAGTCACTGAGGTTGCTCCTGTTGCGGAGTTCGCTCCTGTTGCGTTTTTTCGATATTTCATTCTGCAATCAAATGTTCGTTGGCTAGATCCACCCGTTGCTTGAAGTCCCGAATTGCCCGGAAAATGGCGGATGCCATGATGCTTTGGCCGTATTCGGTGGATAGGTATCGGGCTTCGGCCGGATTGGAAAGAAAGCCAAGCTCAATGAGGACGGCTGGCATGGAGGCTTCGTACAGAACCTGGAACCCGGCTTGTTTTACGCCGCGGGAGCTTCTTTGTGCCCGTTCGCGAAATTGACGCTCCATTTTTTCGGCAAGTTGCTCGCTAATCTGCATGTTGCCTGCGTTGGTAAGTTCATAAATCAACAGATCCTGTTCTGTGAGTTCGCGTGTATCTTCCTCAAACCGGAGTACAGAGTTTTCGCGTTTCATCACCTCTACAGCTGCCTGCGAACGGGCAACCCCTAGGAAAAAGATTTCGGCACCATTTGGGCGTTGCTGTCGGGCACGATTGGCGTGTGCAAAAGAGTTGGCATGAATCGATATAAAAAGATCGCCGCCCATTTCGTTGGCGAGACGTCCACGTTCTGCAAGTCCTAGAAAGCGATCATCCGTACGGGTGTAAACGACGTTTAACTCGGGTATATACTCATTTAGGTATTCACCTACCTTACGTGCAACTTCCAGGACAATGTCTTTTTCTTTGAGATTGTTGATGCCGAGGGTCCCGGGATCTTTACCACCATGCCCGGGATCGATTACAACAACATCGAGTTCAGCGCCGGTGTATCGACTGAGTTCCTCCCGTAGATCCGACATATTGGTGATCGTGTTTTCTTGTGAATCGGCATTGGGAACTGTACTGAGGCTAGTTTCGGAAATAGGAGTGGGCTGGTTGGGAAATGCGTACAAAGACCAGTCAATAGGAATAAGTCCGTCGATGAGTCCTGTAAGTTCATCTTCGGAAGCGTAGGTGAGGGTGAGGAGCTGATCCCGTAGGTTTTGATCCGGGTAGGTGTCGTAATTAAAGGTATGACCGGGTTTGATGTGGATGTCAACGGCGAGTCCATTGGGGATGTCAAAAAGTTCAAAAGAACCGAATATGTCGTTTTCCTTAGGGAGTTCGGTTGGTTGGTCGGGCATCTGCGTAGCAATGGGAAGAGACGCCTGATACAGAACAATCTGGAGAAGTTCTGCGGATGGCTGGTACACTGAGACAGAGTCGATCTTCTCGGTCGTGTGGAATCGGATGACAAATCCCTTGCCATCGCTTCGTTCCACAGCGGAGATTCGGGTTAGGACCGGGGATGCGGGTTCATTCGTAGTAGGCTCTTCGATGGAGTTGACAGGTGTGGCAGTCGTTGCTGAGATTTCAGAGGATGCTGAGATTTCAGAAGATGCTGGGGTTTCAGAAGATACTATGGTCGTAGGCGTTGCAGAAGAGGCAAAAGACACAGTAGAGGTGCGAGCAGTATGAAAAGACTGTCCGGCCAAAGACATTAGAACAAAAAAAGTGAGAAGTGATTGAATCACGTTCGGGTGGATTGGATCAGAGGGTTTATAGCTGCTGGTTGATATCCGTTCGAACACACTCCATCAAAGAGTGTGCAAGTGTCTTTCCGCGTCTAGACACCATTTAATCACAAAGAAAAAAATACCAAATCAGGTGCTCAGAAAAAAGGGAGCGAACGGGTTAGGCGTATCCCTCTGGATTTCCGGATTGCCATCGCCACGAGTCTTCACACATCCGCACTATATCGAACTGCGCACGCCAGGAAAGCTCACGTTCCGCTTTGGAGGGATCCGCAAAGCAGGTTGCTGCGTCACCGGGCCGGCGGTCTGTAATTTCATAGGGGATCTCTACACCGGAGGCTTCTTCAAATGCCCGAACCAGTTCTAGTACGGATGTGCCCGTACCCGTGCCTAGGTTGTAGGGTTCTACGCCGGATGTCGTTTCCAATTTTTCAAGCGCTTTCAGGTGTCCGAGTGCCAGATCTACCACATGGATGTAGTCGCGTACTCCGGTTCCGTCCGAAGTTGGATAGTCGTTCCCAAATACACGTAGTTTTGCCAGGCGTCCGACAGCCACTTGTGTAATGTATGGCATCAAATTGTTGGGAATCCCCCGTGGGTCTTCACCTATCAACCCGCTTTCATGCGCTCCTACCGGATTGAAATAGCGCAATAGGGCAATTCGCCACTCCGGATCGGCATGGCCGAGGTCTCTGAGGATGTGTTCGATCGTGAGCTTGGTCTGGCCATAGGGATTTACCGCAGAGAGGGAACTGGATTCGACCAATGGCGACTGGGCTGGATTTCCATATACCGTTGCCGACGAGCTAAACACTAGTTTCTTCACGCCAAATTGCTGCATCGCCTCGCATAGAATCAGGGTGCCGGCCACATTGTTTCGGTAGTAGTAGAGTGGCTTTTCCACCGATTCTCCGACCGCCTTAAGTCCGGCAAAATGGATCACGGAATGGATTGGATAGTTTTTAAACAGCGAATACATGGCTGTTTCATCCAGCAGGTCTGCCTCCACAAACAGAGCTTTCTTTCCGGTCAGATTTTCAACACGCCGAAGGGATTTTCGGCTACTGTTCGAGAGGTTATCCATCACGAGAACGTCGTACCCTGCGTTCAGTAACTCCAACGTAGTGTGGCTTCCGATGTAACCTGTGCCGCCGGTAACTAAAATCATAATTTTGAGGCGTTTAATTTTGGTTTTTTTTGGCTCGGGGTGATGCAGATACTTCTTTTTCCGTAGCAGAAGATAGGAAAAGTTTCTTCATCATTCCTGGTTTGCGGGGTTGTTTTTCAAAGATTGCACTGTGTACTATGGGGTCAGCCGCGGAGGACAACTTGTGGCAATTAAAAGAGGTAGTTCATATCACCAATCATATCAAAAACAAACAGGAGAGATCATGAATCATATCATTCATCGCAATAAATGGCATCACAAAAAATGGCATCGAAAAATCTGGCTGACGTTCCTTGTTGGCTGTACCCTGCTTTCCGGGCAGGGATTGTTTGCTCAAAGTTCACTCTATTCCGAGAAAAACAGTGAGTACGACATTATCGCAAATATCGATCTTGATGTTTCAGCCACCATTATGGGTACGCTGAGTATGTCCCAAATTCAGGATCTGAACTTTGGGTCTGTTTCTTCCACAACTCCGGGATACGTACGTATCGATCCAAAAGGGCTAGATAATTTCAATACAGGCCTGGATGGGTATTTCGGTTGGATTCACATCAATGGAAATGCGTCCGGGTCGGAGCCGGAAACGCAAGTACAGGTTCGGTATCCCGGTCATGTGTTACTCACTAGTGGGGAGAATAAGATGGTGTTTAGTCTGGAGGTGATGGGGTCAAAGCAGAGCAACCCCTTTGTTGCTACTTCTTATACCACTGTCGGACAGAACGGATTTGTCAATATTGGTCTGGATCAAAATACCGGAGCTCATCACCTGTTCATTGGTGGCTATCTAAGTCCGGAGGGTACGAGTCCAACAACTCCGGCACCACTTGTTAATCAGCCGGTGGGAATCTACACTGGAAGTGTGAACGTAACTGTGAATTATTTGTAGTTATGGGATCTTTTGTTCGTGGCGTTGTATTGCTTCTTTTTTGGAGCATAACATGGGATGTGTACGAAGCAATGGCACAGATTAGCCTGACCCCAAAAAGGGTAGTGATACAGGCCGCGTCCAAAGCCGGTGAACTCCTGGTTTCGAATGGATCGGGGGTAGTACAAGAGATCAAGGTATCCGCTGAGTTTGGATACCCTGTCTTCGATCGGTTCGGGGAGATGCAGTTTCTGAATCGTACTCCGCATTTAGATCGGTTGGATGCTGCCACTCCAACCCTTGAAGCGTTCTCGTTGGATAGTATGCTTTCTGTATTTCCAAAACAGTTTCTACTGGAACCAGGGAGTACACAGTTGGTGAGGTTTTATATCGACCGTGCATGGGATCGCCCCGAAGGGATGTACTGGACCCGGGTCATGGTCGAATCGTATGAACATAATGCTGAACAGCAGTCCAATTTTTCCGGTCAAACAGTAGGAACCAAGGTTGCTTTTCGAGTTCACCAGTCACTGCCGGTCTACTACCAGCATGGTACTTTGGAAACGAGTCTGATGCTCATGGAACAAATCCTGGAACCGTCAGAGGAAAACATGTACCTGCGATCCCGGTTCTTGCGAAAGGGAAATAGTCCGTTCATGGGTAAAGTGACGACCACGATTCGGAGTACATCCGAAATGAGTGTATCAGAAACCTCACAGACATTTTTTTGTCATTTGGAGGACTGGCTTGTGACTGAACTGCCTATTGAGATGGCAAAACCGGATACTTTGGATATACGATACCAGTTTATACCCAGCTATTTCGATCGGCGAACAGGGCAGATGCAACCAGCAAACCCATTTGAAATTCGTCAGACGCTCATTCCGGGTGTAGGTCAGTAGACACGATTTGGAATTGCGTTGAATATTGTTCAGGAGAGATGAAACGAATGATACGGATCATGGCGGAATGGATCTGCCTTGGCGCTGCGATATTTTCGAATTTGCAGGCAGAGTGTAGTGCACAGGCAAAAAATAATGTGCGGGCAAAGTACAGCGAATATGCAGAGTACAATGAAAGGGTAGAGTACAATCAGCAGGCAGATAATGTAGCACATGCAGTACAGGATTATGAGCCATTCTATCTGCGTGTACGCCATCGAAGGAATTCCGAATTTTTTGTAAAAGCGCTCTATGATCCGGTACACAATCACCCCTTAATACCTATTGCCGAACTATTGGACCATCTGGAGATCTACTATACCCAAACTAAGGGTGATTGTGAGTCATGCATGAAGTTGAAAGGCAGATTTTTGACAAATGGTGTTCCATTCCAAATAGATGCTGGGCTCCTGTTGGCAAAACATAACTTGAAAGATATTGAACTACGAATCGAGGATGCTACGGTGATGAACGGTAAGATATTTCTTACCCCTTCGGTTTTGTCCCGGATCTTTGCCGTCCCTGTGCGATACCTTCCTAAGACTCTGACACTTACTCTTTCTGTAGATCGTCTGTATCCCTACGAAGAGCGTCTGATGCGAGAGTATCGGCGTAGTGTATCGGAGGTGCAAGATTCCAAGTCAATTTATATGCAGAATACGCAGAGTCAACTGGGAAGTTTATCGGATATGAAAATTCTAGATGGTGGTGTTCTGGATTATCAGATACAACAGCAAATGACCCGGAATTTTCAGACAGAAGCATTGAACTACCTGCTCAAGGGAGGCTTTGAACTGCTTGGCGGGTCTGTTTGGATGTCTCGGTCTGGTATGTGGATGAATCGTTCTGGTGGTCTTCGTGAGGAGTGGAATGGACAATGGACTATGAATCTAACTGGCAAACCATGGATCTCTTCGATTTCGGCGGGAACACTCACGGCCGGTGGAGTGATTCGAAGTTCAATGGTAGGGTTTTCCGTTTCGAACCATCCGATATCGAAAGGAACGCTTTTTGGTTTTGAAACAGTAAGCGGGAAAACACGACCTGACGCAGATGTCGATCTTTATCTACAGAACAGAATCGTTGCATACGGGACTACGGATCAGGGTGGAAGATACTCTTTCAAAATACCTTTAATGTATGGCAGGAATACCATTGTAGTAGAAACGATCACCAATGAAGGCGAATCATTACTACATTCCAAACAGATTCAAATTCCACAAAGAAGTATTCGCAAAGGATCTTTTCTTTATGAGCTACAGGCCGGACGAACCGTAAATCAGCCATGGGTGTACGGAAGGGACGGGAGTTTGCTTCATTTGTCCGTGATAACCGGAGTCAGTAACCGGCAAACCATCGAGTCCGAGTTTGACTGGCGAGGGGAACGCGGGGTCCCGGAATGGATCCGAATGGAGTGGACCGCAAGGTTACTACAGCAGCAGTTTGTTTCTGTGGAGTGGATCCATGGACATCGGATTCGTACCGGATGGCGCACTACACTCCGGAGTGGATCTACGATCGCAGTTTCCTATACCGGATACCGGAAGAGATCAGCGATCAATACGGCCAGACTGAAGCGACGAGCCGATGTGCAGTGGAATCAAACCCTGAATGCCGGCTCTTTGCCAATTTCAATCCAGACGGGGTTGGATGTCAGAGAGACTGAACGAGTAGTTTCGACAGGGGTGCGTACTTCGATTTTTTTGCAAAGTGGTCGGTTTCAATGGGGCAGTTCGTTTCTGTATCGATTCGAGTGCCGGTTTCAAGCATGCCTCGAGCAACAGGTGTCGTGGCGCATTACCGGACGCTACAGAATTCCGAACACGCAGTCTCTACCACATCTACTTCGTTCCTGGAACATACGGAGTAGCCTCTCAGGAGCAGGAAGAAAATTGCCAGTTCGCGGCCTTGACGTTCGAATAACCAGGCAAAAGAGAGCCATAGGAATCAACCTTGGATGGAGTTATCAATTTCGAACCGAGCAATCTGCGTTTCAGATGGGAATACAAATGAGACTTGCCAACCGGGTAAAAATGCGATCAAATATGCAAGTCCGTGAAGATGGAATACAATCAAGCCAGGCATTTTCCGGCTCGATCGGATACGATTCCTCCTCAAACCGTTTTTTCAGCATGCCAGAGCCAGGAGTTGGGTATGCTGGTTTATCAGTTTTGCTATTTCAGGATAGAAATTCAAACGGTACCTATGAGAAGAGTGTAGACGAACTCCTGCCGTATGCTGCCATTCGGATTTCGAATCAGACTAATCCGGAGCTGGGAGAGGATGGGGTCGTGAGATTCTCCAGACTCCCGCAACATAAAACGCTGGAAGTGGAAGTAGTTTCATCCAAGCTACCCGATCCGCTTCTAATCCCTGCTCAAACAGTCTATTCGCTAACTACCCGGACCAACCGATACCAGGAACTTCAAATCCCGTTCTACTACGGAGGCTGGATCGAAGGAGTGGTACAGATCGTGGGTGCCGACGATGAAGGTCATAAAAACTATGAAGAATATGCAGGAGATGCAGAATATGCAGGCGATACAGAATATGCAGGAGATGCATCTAATTCGGCGCAAATTCCGCTTTCAGGATTGACATTAGAGTTATGGATGCCGCCAGAGAAGAATAAAAAGCATCTATGGCTGAACCTAGATAAGCGAACCATCCCAATATTCAGGGACGGTTCTTTTTATGCGGAAGGGCTGCTTCCAGGAATTTATCATTTGCGACCCGAAGACAAGCAACTGGAGGAGCTGAATTTGGAGTTCCCGGATGCGTGGATCGAATTTAGGATTGAGGATGAGTCGTCCACACGAATGCCAGGTCCTTTGCGGTTGATTCTAAGGCAGAAAATGTGAGATGGTCTATTCGTTGGCAGGTTCGGTCACACCATGCGGAATCGCCTTCCCCTCATCATTGATATGAACGAATACAATTTTATCAATGCTGATGATCGTTTGCAAGGTGAATTTGTGTCGTACGAGACATCGGATCGTTATAGAACTGTTGCCAAACTTCACAGTTTCCATGCCAATTTCAATGATATCACCCAGCTTAGCAGAGCTTACAAAGTCGATCTCGGACATGAATTTGGTGGCAATATTTCCCTTGCCCAATTGGCATGTTACATAGATTGCAGCTTCCTCATCAATCCACGCCAGAACGGAGCCTCCAAAAAGAGTTCCATGGGCGTTGAGATCGGTTGGTTTGATCAGTTTCCGGCTAAAAAATCGCATTTTTTGCATGACACTATATGGATAAAAATTGACGTGGTATAAAGACTAGATGAAGTTGATTGGATGAAGTTGATTCGATGAAGTTCATTCTTTGAATTTGACTCAGGAACTCTTGAAAATGAGATAGAGCGCAGGTTTTTGCTGCAGGTCTGGCTGCGGTTGCTGTTGCCATTCATAGACGCGAGAGGTACGAATCCAGCCATCCGGTGCGGTTAGGTTACAGGCTACGCATAAATGGGTTTCCGGCTCGAGTGTAGACAGAAGCAACTCAAAAAGCATGTGGTTCCGATGCGGCGTTTCCATGATGATCTGGGTCATTGTTTCGGTCAATGAACGCTTCTCCAGATCCTGAATCCGTTGCACTCTTTTTTTGTCATCCAGCGGCAAATATCCGTCAAAAGAGAAACGTTGCCCCTCCAGACCGGACCCCATCAGCGCCAGTAAAATGGATGAGGGGCCTGTCAAAGGAATCACCTCAATCCCTCTTTCATGCGCAAGTTTCACCAATTTTGATCCCGGATCCGCAACGGCAGGAGCGCCGGCATCCGACATCAGCCCCACATCACCCTGCTCGAAAAGCTTTAAAAATCCAGCCACCTCATGATCCGGAGTTTTTTTGTTCAAAACCCGCAGTGTCAGTTCAAAGTCTTTCATCGGATGATCAATCCACTGCAAGAAGGAGAGAGCCGGCTGTACCTTTTCCACCACAAACACAGACAAAGACCTGGCAACCGATAACGTATACTCCGGAAGCGTCTGATTATCTTTTTGACGATACACCGGAGTAGGAATCAGATAGAGTTTGGAACGAGTTCGGTTCATAAACATCCAGTAAAAAGGAAAAAGTAAATTTAGAGTTCTGTCTTATCGTTCAATTCCTCGGTATCGATACGCTCAATTACGAGTGGTTCGTCCCCGGATTTTCTACGTTGAGCAACATACGAAGAGGCCTTCCACGCAATTAACAGTGTAACCAGGAACCCGATACTTACCACCGCAAGATTCACACGTACTACCTTCTTCTGCAACTCCAGCACCGGTATCATCACAATCGGCCGAAACGAATCCGCCTTAAATCGCACAGGAATTTTTTCTGAATCCATAATCACCTGTGCCATCTGCACCGGCAGACTCAGCTTCTCCTCAATCGTGCCTTCTGTGCTTTCAAACCGAAGCACAACATACCCATTCGTCTGTGCAGCAATCTGCTTCACATCAAAATCGAGCACATCCGCCACATACGACGTGCCCGACTCATAGGTCTCATCCAATCCGCGGTACACCGCCCCCTGATACAATCCGTGAAAAAGGAAAAAAAGCGGTAAAAACCATGTTGCATACAAAAAATACACTTTCATAATCGTAGGAGAGTCAAATGATTTTACTTCGGGTTGATGGAAGACGTTATTCGTTCAAGACGATCAATCATGGCAGGATCATACATCATTCGCTGCTGAAAATCCTGATGCATATGATTACTCGACATATGAAACCAGAACGCAATCTCCAGTCGGTCGAAAAATACGGCTTGCACCGTTGTATTGCCCGTATATTTCGATGTACCGATGTCGATTCCATTCAATAGTCCCATCCTGTAATCATACAACGCACCGTACTCAGAAAAGTGCAGGTTTGCGCCCTCGTGATTCACCATCGGCCAACGAAGCCAGCTCAAAACCTGCCGGGAAATCTCCGGTCGAATGCCATCGGACTCTGCAAGCCTTCGCAGCAGATCCGCCATTTCACGGGCGGTCGTTTGCGGGAACAGTGCCAATGCATCACGTGTCTCCATAAAACTAAGTCCAAGCCCTCTGCGATCTAGCTTGTCTATGGCATACTCCCGAAAATCCTTTTGCATCAGCCGTGCAGACATCGCCTCAACCGCCTCCCGCCACCAGCCACTTCCCTCACTCTCTACTTGCTGAATCCATGAGTATAGCGTTTCCGACTCTTTGTCATTTACCCTCATGTCGCCAGACTCTTCGAAACCCACAACTTCCATCTTTTCAACCTCCGGCGAGATTAACAAGTAGATTCCGGAAAAGGGCAGAGGCATGTCTGTTTCACGCAATCCCAACCCGGCAGACAGTTGCTCGAAATAGTCCGAACCCAGCCGCCACCAAAAATAATCGGCCATCGCCAGGCTGCCACTCTCGGCAAGAAGCAATACAGAATTCCCCAGCGTAACAAATCCATCCGTCAACCATCCACGCTCCTCCGCCAACTGCCGTGCTCTCGTATGAGACGATTCGCTCACCTCAGGCAACTGATACCGGTCGAACTCCCAAAACGGAATCGGCTCGTCTGCTTCCCACAAGCCTTTTACAATCCGATCCGCTATCCCCATCATCAAAAAGACGTTGGCAGTAACGCCCATCGTCCGTCTTACAGCCCCTTGATATGAAAGCGTGGAATCCGGTACACCCAGAACCTGTGAAACAAACGAAACATTCTCCGGATTTTGCTCCACATACTGCGCCAGACCAGACAGGGAGTACGTTTTATCGACCCACTCACTACCCTCTGCCATCGATTCGCGATTCTCGAAAAACAGTTTCGTAGACTTCCAGTTCAGGCCAAATGCGATCAAAAATACCAGCAGTGCCGGCACCAAAAAAGCAGCAATAAATTTTACGAGGCGCATTTTTGCATCATTTTTATCAACAATTTAGATATTCAACCAACGATGTTAGATTTTCACGTAACGATGTTAGAGTTGATGGAACAGCTCGCAGGCACTCATCACCGAAATGAATGAACTTGCAGTAGCCGATGATAGAAGCGATCCGGGTCCCGAAAGTAAACGAGCGCCTGGTACTCCTGTTGTGTTCGGGAAAAAAGATCATCCAGCGCAGTGTCGTTCATCCGGCCATCCTCCACAAGAACATATTTATAGGCATAC
>Ga0129345_1000312_pt1 | contig 17694 bp, 11 predicted proteins | sample CPBDNA_FD_94425 | JGI IMG/M metagenome (GOLD analysis project Ga0129345, IMG submission 94425) | Freshwater to marine salinity gradient microbial communities from Chesapeake Bay, USA - CPBay_Sum_20_0.8_DNA | ecosystem: Environmental > Aquatic > Marine > Coastal | place: USA: Chesapeake Bay...
GGCACTATTGAGATCAGCGACGGTGTTGGCGGCTACCGTGACATTACAGTAAGCCGCACTGACAGCACCGCCGACATTTACTTGCCGTTCAATGCAAACGCTACACTTGGAACCGACCCGCTACTCAATTACGTGTACTGGAATGCTGCGCCGGCTGGAACAACTTGGCCGTCCGCAACACTCGACATCATCAACGACCTGATCCAGATCGCGCACGACGGTGCGAACTACACAGTTGGTGTTACCGACGAAGAGCTGCGCATCCTCGTGGCTGACGGCGCAGGATTCAGCCTGACCAAGAACGCAGCTGGCACAGTGACGACCTTTGAAGATCTGCCACCAGAGGCAGCAAACGGACGAGTGATCAGCGTGGGCGGTGTCGGTGAAGGCGACGGAACTTACTATGTCATTGGTGTCGATGGTGAATACGTCGAGACCTATGCGGTGCCATACATCATCGATGACGACACAATGCCTCACACGATTAAACGCAAGTTTCGCAACGACGGTACGCCGTACTTCGAGGTAGGCCCACACCAATACGCAGCACGTGTGGTCGGCGACGAAGAATCAAACCGTGTGCCAAGCTTCATTGGCAACAAGATCAACGACATCTTTGTCTACAAGGGGCGTCTCGGTTTCTTGTCGGACGAGAACGTGATCATGTCGGGAGCCAATGAGTTCGGAACTACGGCCAACTTCTTCCGCAAGACGGTTATCCAGCTTCTTGATGACGACCGGATCGACATCGGTATGTCCACTGGCCGGATCGACATCCTGAAGAACGCAGTGTCATTTGCCGATACGCTGATGGTGATGTCGGACCGAGCGCAGTTCAAGCTCGTGTCCGGTACAGCACTGTCGCCCAACACCGTATCGATTCAGCAGTCTACCGCGTTTGCTGTGTCGCCAACCGTGCAGCCGATCAACGCTGGCAACACGATCTACTTCGCTCAAGACAACCTTAACTTCACCACCGTCCGCGAGATGGTGGCCGAATACGACACCGACATCATCGAGACCAACGAGGTGACCGGCCAAGCTCCACGGTACATCCCAACTGGCGTGTTCAACATGGCGGTGAGTACGAAGAAGGAGCTGCTGTGTGCTGCTTCGTCAAACGAGCTGAACAGCATCTACGTCTACAAGTACTACAAAAACGAGGGCCAACGGCTACAGAGCGCATGGTCAAAGTGGTCGTACAACACAGACACCAAGCTTGTCGGATTCAGCTTTATCGACGATTACCTTGTACAGATCCTGTCGATCACGACACCTGACTACGTTGCCTCACTGGAACTGGCAGCTGGTGCGACTGCTCCGACGTATGGTACAATGAGTACGAGATCGTACATAGTACGGACAAAGATCGAAGAGATTACCAGTGTGTCGTCGACCGCGTTCCCTATCTTGCTCGACATGCGAGTAAATCGCAGTCAGTGTCCATCTGTTGTCGGACTGAGAACTGACGAGACCAACGCCGCCGTCACGGGCCTGCCTCTTGGCACAGACAGCACGACGATTGAGCTGCCTTATCGCACGACGTCGACGAGGCTTGTCGGGCTGCGATCTGGTGCTGACGACTACGGCACGGCAATGCCATTCATTGCGGCCTCGAACTTGAAGATCAATCCGCTGGCCGGTGGGACTGTCGCTGAGCTGACGACCCGGACTCAGGCATTCTTAGCTGCACCATCACAGACGACAGCTGATGCGCTCAACGCGATCCTCGACACAACGGCTAGCAACACGTACCTGACTGTCTTCGGTCGCCACGACTACGAGCAAACAAATGCACTGACACAGACGCTGGATCTGACAGATCAGCCATCGTTTACAGTCGGTTTGACCTACGACTTTGAGTTCGACCTTTCGCCTATCTACTACAAGCCTGGTCAGACCACTGTCGGTCGAAGCGACAGCCGGCTGCAGCTTCGATACGCGACCGTGACCTATGACGACACGGCGGGGTTTGCCATCGATGTCGAGCCAAACGGGCGACAAAAGACAACGCGGCAGTTTAACAGCCTGACGTTCGGTGACAGCACTGACGCACTCGGGCAACTGTCGTTCGACACCGGCTCGTTCCGATTCCCGATCATGGCAAAGAACGACCGAGTGAGCATCAAGTTCCGCAACAGCCAGCCGTTCCCATCGACGCTGACCACGATCGAGTGGGAAGGCTTCATTGCACCTAAGACGCTGCGGGGGTGATGGGGTGACGATCACGGTGACGATGGCCGACCATCACCACATAGAACACGTAGCGCACAACTTACGAGAGGCAGACAAACGTGAGGCATGCCGCATCACTGACAGTAACGACGCTATACGAGCAGTGGTCGAGAGTGCTCGTAATTCTCGGTTTACATTGGTCGGCTTGGAGTCTGGCACGACGCCTGTGGCAGTTGCCGGGGTCGCGGATTCTAGTGCTGTGGGGATCGGAATCCCTTGGCTGGTCGGTACGGACCGGATCAGCGAAAAGCCTGTGCAGTTTTTGCGAAAGGCTAAGTCCGTTCTCGAGCTGATGTTCGACGAAAGCGGCTACGACATCTTCTACAACGTCGTCGATGTCGAGAACACTGTGCACCAACAATGGCTCAAGTGGGTCGGCGCATCGTTCGCACCGTCGCCAATCAAGATCAACGGCTTCGATTTCTTTGAATTTACCATCAGGAGACAATAGATGTGTACTGCCGCCATGGGCCTCATCGGTCCCGTGATGAACGCTGGGCTGAGCATTGCCCAGGCTAACGTACAACGACAGGCGATCTACGAGCGCGCCGCTGAACAGCAGCGCCAGTACGATGCCAACAAGCAGCTGGCCGGCGAGGCATTCGACATCGCTCAGCAGCAGATCGACAAGCAGACGGTTGAGCAGGTTCGGGAGACGCAGATGGCCGCGTTCGACCAGACGATGCAAGCACGTGACGTCATGGCCCAGACACGCGCAATGAACGCGTCGGCGGGTCGGACTGGTCGAAGCGTGACAGAGACTTACGGCGCGATCAGCCAAGTCAGTAACCGAAACCTCGGTCGTCTTGCACACCGTCGCGCAATGCTTCTCGAGTACAACAATGATGCAAAGACGCAGGCGGCTTACGACTACAGAGCGCGTGTCGCGAGTGTACCGCAAGGACGCGTCAGTCCAGCTGAGCTAGCAGCTGTAAACCTTACCGCACTTGGCGGACTGATTAGCTCCTTCAGCTCGTTCACAAAGACGATGCAAAGCAACCAGATGATCAACGCTCAAATGAGCTACCAGCAGCGCAGTTTCGATCAGAGCATGCAGTTCGGTCAGGCGCAGATGAACTTCTTTGACCAGAGACACAGCTATCTGATGGGGCAATATCGATAATGGTGGAATACATCCGGCCAGTGCGGCCTAACGCAGCCCCGACAAAGATGATCGACAGTTACTACCGGCCGCTCCTCGACAACAGAGAGAGCCAAGCACTGTCAAAACTAGCAAGCGCCATCGGCAACCTACGCGGTCCTATTCAAGACCTTGCAAACACAGCTGTGCAGGCACGCCGTAACCAACTGCAGATGATGAAGATGGAGCAGAACCTGCAGCTGCAAGAGCAGGAGAACGCCTTCAAGCTGTACAAGATGGAGCAGGACTTCGCGCTGACTCAGGCGCGTGACAACTACGCCGACACAATGGAAGCTTTCAAAGCTGTCAACGACGACATCAGCCAGCAGATCCAGCTCGACCAGCTGCGGATGGAGCAAGGCCTGCCTGTCTACGGCACAGATGTGTTTGTCGGGACAAGCGCTGGCAAGGTGACGATGGCCCACGAAGAGGCTATCCGTAACAAGCCACTCGATGATGAGCTGTACGGTATCCTGAGTAGCGCAGCTGCACAGACAGGCCTCGAGGTCCGTGTGTTCAGCGGTGGTCAGCCAGGGATTGACGAGGGTGGCCAGCGCACAGGCACCCAGCGCCACGACCACGGTAACGCAGCGGACGTGCATCTGATTGACCAAGCAACGGGCAAGATCATTCCGGTCGACGGCAGTGACCCCCGCGCCATCAAGTTCGCCCAGGTTGCACGCGGTCTAGGTATTGTCGGCATCGGCGGCGGCGAGGGATACATGGGTGGTAACGCTCTGCACCTCGACACTGTCGGCACAGCCAAGGGCGGTGGCAACTACTGGGGCAAAAAAGGTGGCACGCCCTACGCGTGGATCCCAGAGCTGTTCAACAGCAACATGGCCGATAACATCAAGGAATATAGCGCAGCGGAATCCGTTCAGTACACGATGGCGATGAACGCCAAGCGCACGTCACTGCTGAACCAAGTGCTGGCTGACCGTGGCATCGGTGAAGAGAACCGCTCGCGTATTATGGAAGCCGTCTCACGCGACAACGCATTTGCCCTAGAGAAGGCAATGATCCTTGCTGAAGGAGCGGACCGCGCTAACCAGATGGCACAGTACGAAGCCTCGCGTGACATTACCGATCAAGCGCTAGCTGAGAGCTACAAGAACATGAGCGACAGCGCTCTGTTAGGTATCAGTACGGATGACTTCCTCGACAGCTTAGCTAGCCAGTTTGCAGAAGCTGGTGGCAAAGAAGGCTTCGATCAGGGCATCATCGCCTCAGTAAACTCAGCAGACGCTCTGATGCAGACAAGCGCGTTCACTACGTTTGCAGCAGAACGAGGGAAAGCTTTTGCAGAGAGCAAGCGTGCCTTTGCAGCAAGCAGCGCGATAAACAATGTCGCTGAGTTCCAAGCTGGATCTCCCGAGGCAGACGCTGAAGTGTTGGCACAGGTCTACCGTGAAGAGGTAGAAAAGACTGGCCTAGCTCCAGAAGAGATTGCATCGACGTTTGTCAGCAACGTCGAGATGGCGCAGGGACAGGCAGCAGCGTCTGGCGCAACCGTTGCTAACATCGAGAACGCAGCAAACCTCACAGCCGCGCTGGATGCTTTGTATCAAGCAAACGCGTTTGTAGGTGTCGATGATGCAATGGCAGATCGCATTGCTAGTCTCGTTAAGGCTGACTCCGACAACCGTGTCGGTAACACACTGAAGGCGTTTGAGCTGACACTGGATCAGACTGAAGACCCAGAGCAAATCAAGCAGTTCACACTTTCAATGATGCAAACGATGCAACAAAGCGAAGGCTTGATGAGCATCGACGAGCAAGAAGACCTGTTGAACGCTACGAAGAAGGCGGCAACGCGTTACAACTCGGCTCAGTCGAAGATCGACAGCAGCCCTTACGAACCTGTCCGCGACACGAAGGGAACAGCTACGGTCACCAACGGCACTCTGTACTACAACGAAGAGTACCGCATGACCTCAAGCGAGGTGGCTACACAGAAGACCAACAAGCAGAACGCACTGATCCGTGAGCAGATCTTGCCGGCCCTCGATGCAATCACTGCTGGCGATCAAAACGGACACAACGCGTTGGCTGCAGCGATCACACTTGCTAAGCGGAATGGCTTCGGTGAAGGTCTGCTAGCGCAGGTGTTTGCTGAGACGGTGCGCGACGGTGAGGTCACGACAGACACGATCGCTACCGTCGAGCGTCTTGTCAGTTACAGCAAGCAGTTTGGCGCGCCATATGTAGACTTTGCTGGTAACCCCGAGCTGCAGATCCTAGCGCTTTCGCCTCAGAGCTTCTCAGTGGCACAGCGCCAGTTCGGCAATATGCTGATTAGCGGCGCAATCACCAGTGATCATATCGCTACTGTCGAGCAGGCAATCGGCTCCTTGGGCGTAAACGATGCGCGATTCGAAGCAGTGCTAGCGATTAGCTCTAACCTCGACACCATCCTTGCCAAGCCAGATAACCCAGACGCAATCCAAAAGCAGATCGAAAAGCTGGCTGCACGGTCCGCGCCACGCGAGTTGTATGGTGCTTTGGGCGACAGCTTGCTAGGTGGCGGGACAGCGACCCGTGCGTTTGCCGGTGAAATCACTGTAGATCAGATGATGAAGGGCGTGAACGTGATCGGTCTGTTCGCCGAGAAGGTCAGCGTTAAGAGCACCGACAACATCCGCGACCTGACAATGGCCACGTACGGTCTCGACAAAGACAGCATGAAAGGCGCTGCAGCTCTTGGAGCACGTATGCATGCCGACCTGTTCGGCGCAGCTGGCGTAGAGCTGAAGAACATCGAGCAGAACGCTGCCGGCATCGACATAACAATCAATAGTGACGGCTTTAGCCTGTCTCGCGCTGACGGTGAGGCAATGCTCTACCGAGACAGCTTCGGTAATCTTGCACCTCTTGGGCGGTTCCGTACTCGAGTTGTTGGTGGTGCAATACCGTTGCAGGCTGTCAACTTTAGCCGGCCAAACAACACGGCGATGCAGGGCAGGACGACACACTTTCTTGTCGAAGGTCTGGGTGGCCAAACGTGGGACATCCGCAACGTGCGCGGGGCCATGGCAGTCACTGCTACGTTTGCTGATGGCACGTCACAGGACTTTCCAGTCGACGCTGATGACTTCCTGTCGATCGATACGCGCAATCGCGACTTCGACGATAGCCACGGGTCAATCGCATACATGCTGCCGTACGAGGACAAGTACAGCGGTGCCACGAGCATCGAGCTGCGCATGGATGGCGACATCGGGTACGCCCCTCCGAACAGCACTGACTTCCAGTCAGCGTTCTTTCACACAGCGACCGTCGTGCCAGCGTGGAAGCTGGGCCAGGCTGATGAACAGCTGACTATCTTGGGAGGTGACTGATAGTGGTAGACATTGAGAACTACACAGAGGACACAGCGGTCGTAACGTCCGCTCCAGAGTACATGCCGTTCGCGGCAGGGTACGGCACTGGAGTCCGGTACGGCACAACAGGTGACCTCATGCGCTTCTTTGCTGAGCCGAGCTTCATTGATCAGGCTGGTGCGGCGCTGACTGGTGACCGGGAGGCGTACGCTGCAAACATTAGAGAGAAGGCGCTGTTCCGCGAGCTGACAGCAAAGCGAGCAATCAACCGCGTCTTCGACATTGCGCAGCCCTACGACGGCGATCGTGTGGACGAGCTGCTCAAAACGTACAGCGTCCCGATGGGCGACATGACCGACAACCTGCACAACGCGGCTCAGTTTCTCGCTGACGACCAGCTGGAGACGTACGCTGAGTTCCTTGGTCGTCGAGCAAAAGACATGCAGCAGGTCGGCCCTGGTGCTAACCTGACGGCTGCTATCGCTGACCCAGCAACTCTGTCGACCTACCTGATCGGCGGTGCCGGCATTCTAGCGACTTCGACGCGAGCAAGCGCAGCGGTCAAGGCAGGCCAAAGCGTGAACCGCGTGCAGCAGTTCGCAGCAGCGCGGCCGTTCATGTTCGGTGCGGCCGGTGAGGCAGCGCTTGATGCAGGCATCCAAGCGGCGGCGGGGACAGCTGACACGACAGGCACACGCGAGTTCGACGTGACGTCACTTGCACTCGCCGCGCTGATCGGTGGCGGATTCAACAAAGTGCTGACCGACGGCATGCCAAAGATCGACATGAACTGGCGACCATCGCCGGAACAAAAAGCAATGGCCGAGGCGTCCGATCTCGTGACGTCGACAACACAGAATGTACAGAAGCGCGCTGCGGTGCAGATCGTAGATGGCAAGATCAAAGGCGCACCGACGCCAGGAAGAGTTGCCGGCGGTTCTGTCAAGATAGCCGGCGTCGACGTGCGTCGGCTATTCTCCCCGCTTGTTCGCATCTACACAAGCGACATCCCGGCGATCCGGCAGGCAGCTGAGATGTTGGGCGGTGTGCAGACGATGCTGGGCCGCAAGGTGCAGGATGTCGGCGACATTGAACTCGACCAGATCCGTATGGCCAACATTGAGTCGGCGCAGATGACTCCTGTCCTGTCTGACGTGAACAACGCGTTCCGCACTGTGGGCGTCAATGACTCGTGGATGGCTGAATATGCCATGACTCAATATGTACGACGCCGTACGCGTGGCATCGCGCCGGGGGACATCGACATGGATGAGCTGCTTGGCGACTTGGTTGCGGCCAAGGATTACGCACGTATCGGTAACGCGCTTGAGAACCTGTACAAGCAGCACGGTGCGCAGATGAAGAAGCTTGCCGACAACATGACCGAGTCAAAGGTACGCGGTGCACGGTACGTCGACAACGCAGAAGAGGGAAAGTACCTGCAGCGTGCGTACAGTATGATTAACTTTCCTCGCATCTGGAAGATCCTTGGCCCAACAAACATCGGCCGGATGTTCGGCGGTGCGATTGCTGACGACCAGCTTACGGACATCATGAAGGTGTTGGCTGAGCGGATCGCAAGCGGGAAGAAAGCTACCAGCTTTTACAGCGTGAAGAAGTCACAGGCAGCTGCAAACAAAGCACGCGGCAAGAAAGGCACCGTTGTTGAACAAGGTACGACAACGTCCGGCCTGACAGCTGATGAGATCCTCGCGACGTTCCCGAAAGAGATGGCAGCAGAGGCTCGTAAGTTTTCGATGAAACTCGGTGAAGGTATGTCGAAGCGAATCTACGAGCGCATGACCAACAGCTTCATGACGCAGATGGATGCTGCACAGATCAACGATCTGACTGACGAAGCGATCGAGCGCATGCTGGCTGATTTGAAGTCAGGCGGGAAGCTTGATGAAGAGACCGACGAGTTCATGCAGGCACTGAAAGACTTTGTGTACCGCAAGCCGACGACAAAGAAGGAGTCAGACATGGGGCCGCTGAATCGGCGGATCCGTCTGAACGAGCTGCACAAGATGCGCTGGTCTGACATGGTGAGCGAGAAGACGAAGAAACCGTTGAGCGCAGATGAGCTTGCTCAGATGAAAGAAGACTACGCCAAAGCGATGGGCCGCTCACGACGCTCGAAAGCTGACCAAGGCGCTAGCTTTGAGGACTTCCTCAACAACGGCTACCAGCAACTGATGGATGGCTACTACCACCAGTATGCCAGTCAGATGGCTCTGGCTAAGCGCGGCATCAACAAGGAAGGCGGCGCTACTGTCGATGACTTGATTGCCCTGGCAACAAAAGAAGTCGAGGATCTGAAGGGCCGGGGTGTCTCGCAGAAGAGACAGAACCGAGCCGAGCAAGATCTCAACGCGTTCATCTACCTTATGCACACAGCAAACGGACGCGGGATCGAGTTTGCAAAAAGCAAGATGCGGAACACCGACAATGCCCTCGAGGCCTCGTTAGCGCAGCATACAGTCGGCGGCAAGGCGGTCGGAATCTTCCGTAACATCTCGACAAGTGTGCACCTCGGCATGGTTGCATTCGCGCAGGCCTCGGAGGCTGGCCAGCTGATCGGCACGGTCGGGGCGCGCATCCACGACATCGACCGCACCACACGCGTCCTGCGAGAGATCGGTAAAGTCAAAGACGGCAGCGCACCGAGCACGCTGACTCGCGACATGATGCGTATCGGCCTGATGAACGAAGGCGCAATGCGCAAGTTCGAGGGCATGGATTACGGCGGTCGCTTTATGTACCAAGAGGGTGATGACCTCATCACGCGTACCTACAACGCTACCAGTAACTGGCGCGATTTCATGGGCTGGATCAACGGGATCAAGCCTATCACCATGATGATGCGCGTCGTTGCTATCGGACGTGCACACGACAGATTGTACGCCGGTGCGACAGGCACGAAGGGTGTAGGAAACGCGTTCAGTCCGGCTGAGCTGAAGACGTACCTGACACTTAACGAAGAGGACGTCGAAAAGGTATACGAGGCCATTCGGAAGTTCGCGATAGTGAACAAGAAGACTGGCGGCGTTGAGACACTGCGGCCCGACCTGTGGCACACGCTGGGGCCAGACTACGCAGCGCTGGCGGCACAGCTTGACGAAGGTCTGTTCCGGTTCAGTCACACGATTGTGCAGCAATCAGGGCGCGGGTATGCCCCGATCTTCATGCAAGGCGGTCTAGGGTCGACGCTGTTCCAGTTTATGAGCTACGCGTCGAACTCGTTCGAAAAGCAGTTCATCCCGACCCGCCTGCTGGCAGAGCGTGGCGACACGGGCGCGGCAGCTACTCGCGTCAGTGGTGCTGTGCTTGGATCACTGCTTGGGTACAGCACACGCCTGTACGTGCGCAGCCTCGGTATGTCGGAAGAGAAGCGCAGTAAGTATCTCGAAGAGAACCTAACGCTCGACAAAACGATTACCGGGACGATCGCGTACCTGCCGCAGCTGAGCGGACCGATGATCGCTGGATCGATTGCGTACGACATTCTGCGCGGGTCAGTCACAGGCGACAGTACTGCAATCCGCCGAGGATTCCCGACAATCCCGTCGATTTCCAGTGCGCAGGACATCCTGTCGACAGGCAGCTCGATTGGTCGTCTGTTCAATCCTGACAAGGACATCACAGAAGCGCAGCTGCACAAGCTCGCGAACTACGGAACGCTGGGCTTAGCGAACACGCCGCTAGTCACAGTACCGCGCAACGTCCTGGCCGGCATGCTCGGCGAGAACCGAAACTCCTCCCTTAACCCAGCGCCACCGAGGAGTGAGCGCGAAGAAACTCAACAAGATCAATAACTTAGGAGCCGTCTCCCATGGCAACATACACGCCCGTCGCCTACACGACGGCAGCTAGCAACACCCAGATTGATTTCGACGTCACGTTTACGTTCTTGCGTTCGACAGACGTCGTTGTCAGCGTGATCGATCCGTCCGGCAACGTACTTGTTGACGGCAGTGATTACGACGCAGAGCTACAGGCCCTCAACAACGGTACGTTCGACATGCGCGTTGTAGCAGCTGGGACGCTGAACACGACACAGACGCCACTTGCGGCGAACCACGTGATCAGTCTCAAGCGAAGCACTGACATCAGCCAGCTAGCCACCGTGTTTCAAGACGGCGCGAGCTTCAAAGCTGCAGACATCAACGCGCTGATCACTCAGCTGTTCAACAAGATCCAAGAGGTTGAAGTGTCGAGCGGCGAAGGGATCGGCTTGACGGACGACCTTCTCGCATTCGACGCCGAGAACAAACCGCTGCGTAATCTGGGAACACCGACCGCCAACAACGATGCGATGCGGAAGATCGACATCGACAGCGGCATAGGGCCTGACATCTCGGCTGTAGCAGGCATCGCGAGCGACGTGACGACGCTCAGCAGCGGCACGGATACAAGTGGCAGGCTGCATCGCCTCAACATTGAGGACGTAGCAGACGACTTGAACCTTGGCGCAAACAGCGACATCACAACGGTTGCGACCGACATTCGGACGGGCGGTAACAACCACGTCCAAGCGGTCAGTAACAGCATCGCAGACGTAAACACCCTAGCCGGGAACGACACGGACGGCACAGCGCATCTGGTCAACATCGAGACGGTTGCAGAAGACCTTGCAGGTAGCAACACAATAGGGACGGTCGCTGGTATTGCGAGCGCAGTGTCGAGCGTCGCCGCAGACGCAGCGGACATAGGTGTTGTCGCGGCTGATATACAGGTCGGTGGGCCTGACACCATCGGAACGGTAGCTGGCATTGCGGCGGCTGTCTCGAATGTGTCGAGCATCAGCGCAGCAGTCACAAGCGTCAACGGCAACAGCGCAAACATCAACACTGTGGCCGGTGACACAAGCGCTATCAACACTCTGGCGACCGGCACGGACAGCGGCGGCACCGCCTACCTGACGCATCTTGCAAACGCCTCGACAAACGCGGCGGCAGCGCAGGCAGCGCTCACTGCATTTAATAGGACGTACCTTGGAGCGTACTCCGCAGACCCAACCGTTGACGGCAACGGCGACGCGCTTACTGACGGGGATCTCTACTACAATACAACCGATGAAGTGCTGAAGTTCTACAACGACACAGACGATTCGTGGGTTACGCTCAATAACTCCGTGCAGGTAAACGCGGCGACAACGCTGGGCGCTGTCGGTGACGCTAACTTCGGTACGCTGCTCGAAAACGACTTCATCGTGCGCGACGGTAGTAACCCGGCCAAGTGGGTGAACAAGACGCCTGCGCAAGCACGCACGTCGCTGGGCCTCGGCACGGCGGCTGTCGAGAACGTCGGAGCATTTGCCACGGCGGCTCAGGGTGGACTTGCGGACGCTGCGGTCCAGCCTGCTGACCTCGCCACGGTTGCGACATCAGGATCGTACAATGACCTTACGAACCTGCCGACGCTCGGCACGGCAGCAGCCGCCGCAACAGGTGATTTTGCTACAGCAACGCAGGGCGGTAAGGCAGATACAGCGCTACAGCCTAATGCTTCAGCGGACTTCGGCTCAAACCGTATTCTCTACTCGAACATGTGGGACACAAGTTCTGAAACACTGCCGTCCGCATCGACGTATCACGGCATGTTCCTGCACGATCACAACACTGGTCTTGCTTACTTCGCTCACGCAGGAAGCTGGCAAGCGCTCCAAAATGAAATTACGACCAGTACTGCTCTCGCAGCCGCTTCACTCACGACCGTCACAGACGCTGGGAACACAGTAGACGTAAGGCGAGCAGACCGCATTGCGCAAGCCTCAAGCACTAACGTGGATGGCGGCGCGACCCTGTATGACGTGACATCTACTGCCACGCTGACCCTCAGTGACCTCGTGGCTGGCGACATTGTTACCGTGTTCAGCCGAAGCGGCACAACGACCGTTGCGCGAGGCACAATCACGAACATGCACATCGACGGGGATACCGCGACGAACAGCCCTAGTGTTGTCGTTGGGGCTGGCACGCTGGCGACCGTGACTATGGTGAGCGACGACACGGCAATCATCGCCGGGAGTGACCTGACATGAGTGCTGTAGCTGGGATGATGGCGCTCACAGGGTCGCTTAGCGGCGCTGGCGATGTGCCGCTGACCCTGACGTTCTTGGGCGGTGCCAACTTTAACCAAACCAACGCCTTAAGTAACAAGAGTTTTTCAGCCCTAAGCGGCGGCAACCCAGCCCCAACGGACCCGTTTTATTTGATCGGGGTGGTTGGCGCAGAGAACATAACCACTTCGATGACGTTCACCATATCGGGCCTGACGCTGACCAGCCACGCAGAACGCATTCAGACCGACAAAAGCTACGTTCACTTTATGGGCACGACGACAACCTTAACCTCGTTGCCGTCAACCTACAGCATCACTGTCAACTCAACCAAAACGGCTAGGTCAGCCGTCGCGTGGTACGCAATTACAGGTGCTTCATCCGCTTCTCCGGCGACCACTGGCGGCGCAACAGCCACAACTGCAAGTGGACCCACACACTCCGTGTCGGTCAACGCTGGAGACCTAGTTATCACGGCGGTTGCTCACGAGAACGACCAGACCCTAGTGGTCAGGCATGACAATGTCGATGTCACTGACGCTCGATACAGTCCAAACACCACAAATGCCGTGGCGTTCGGGTCCAGCGTCCCAACAAGTGCGGGGACACTGGCAGCTAACGCTACTGGTCCGGCTGCTGAAACTGGACAGGTTGCCATTGCCACGGCTGTCTATCGCTAACGAACACCAACAAAAAGGAACCTAAAGACAATGACTGAATCGAAAAACTGGTACGCCAGTAAAACGGTATGGGCCGTTCTGGTCATGCTGGGAAGTGTGGCAGCACGTAACCTGGGCGTAGACCTTGGGCCATTCGAGGACGAGATCAGTAGCCTCATTCTCGACGGCGTTGCACTTGTGGCCGGGGCTGTAGGTCTGTGGGGCCGAATCGCGGCGACTGCTAAGCTGACGTCTTAGATCGGAGATGGCCGACGTGACTGACGACGAGATCAAAGCGATTGCGCGGAAAGCAGCCAGTGAGGCTGTAGAGGAGACACTGCGCAGACTTAACCTCAACGACGACCACAGCGGCCAGGATGTGCATGACTTGCGCGAGCTGCTGTCGAGCTGGCGCTCGGCTAAACGTACGATCGGTACGACAATCACCAGGTCCGTCACGCTGTTTGTGCTTGGCATGTTGGCGCTCGGCGCTGTCATGCAGATCCGCAAGCAGATGGGCGGCGACTAGACGACAACTATTGGCTGCAAACCTATGACAAAACCTAACGATGACGGCAGTCCCGACAACGCTCGGGATATGCTGAACAGCTTGCACACGGCGATGGCTGAAGAGCTGCTCGCACGTGTACGCTCGGGTAACGCGACGGCTGCAGAACTTAGTGTGGCAACGAAGTTCCTCAAGGACAATCACATCGAGTGTGTGGCTACGGAGGACAACCCGCTGGGTAAACTAGCCGACGCGATACCAGAATTTGACAACACAGCTTGGAACGAACAGGAGACGGGCCATAGCTAAAGCACAAAATGCCTCTAGGAAGCCACAGGAAGCTCGTACAGAGGCTTTGGCTGTTTCGGAGGGTACACCACTGGATCGAGTCAAAGGCGACCTACGGGCGTTTATTTGGCTCGTATGGCAACATCTGGGTCTGCCGGACCCGACCGACGTACAGTACGACATGGCCGAGTACATCCAGAATGCGCCGAGGCGTGCGATCGTGCAGGCGTACCGTGGTGCTGGCAAGTCGTACATCACCAGTGCGTTCGCTGTGTGGACGTGGCTGAACAACCCGCAGGCCAAAATCATGGTCGTGTCGGCGTCGAAGGAACGCGCCGATGCCTTCTCGACATTCACCCAGCGGCTGATCGCCGAGGTGCCGGGGTGCCAGCATCTGATGAGTCGGCCCGACCAGCGAAGCTCCAAGATCGCGTTTGATGTCGGACCAGCGGTCGCGGCGCACAGTCCGAGCTGTAAGTCCGTGGGAATCACGGGCCAACTGACCGGTTCCAGGGCGGATCTGATCATCGCCGACGACTGCGAAGTTCCGAGCAACAGTGCGACACAGGGGATGCGCGACAAGCTGGCCGAACTGGTCAAGGAGTTCGACAGTATCCTGACGCCCAGCGGCCGGGTGCTCTATCTGGGAACGCCGCAGTGCGAGGATAGCCTGTACACGAAGTTGCCCGAGCGGGGGTACTCGACAAGGATCTGGCCAGCGCTCAAGCCGACCGACAAAGAGGCCGACACGTACGGTGACGCGTTGGCTCCGTTCGTGCGCAACCTGGACATTTCCGACGGCACGTCGGTGGATCCGTTGCGCTTCAGCGACGACGATCTGCTGGAGCGACGTGCGAGCTATGGCAAGGCTGGCTTTAACTTGCAGTTTCAGCTGAGCACACAGCTGAGTGATGCCGACAGATTTCCGTTGAAGGTACGCGACATCATCTTCTTGGCGTTCGACCGGGAGCGAGCACCGATGCAGCTCACGTGGGGTCCGTACGAGGCGCGGTTGCTGAACGACCTGCCGAACGTGGCGATGCGAGGTGATCGCATGTACGGGCCAATGAGTGTCGGCGATGTCACCTCAGAGTTCACCGGGACTGTCATGGCAGTTGATCCGAGTGGCCGAGGCGCGGACGAGACCGGATATGCGGTCGTCAAGATGCTGAACGGCTACTTATATGTGAGCGAGTGTGGTGGGCTACCGGGTGGCTACGACGATGAGACGCTCGGGACGCTCGCCGAGATTGCTCGACGGAACGACACAAACGCGATCGTCGTCGAGAGCAACTTCGGTGATGGCATGTTTGTCAAACTCCTCGAGCCGGTGCTGCGCAAGGTGCACCCGTGTGCCGTCGAAGAGGTACGACACAGCGCCCAGAAGGAACGACGCATCATCGACACACTCGAGCCAGTGCTCATGCGCCACAAGTTGGTGGTCGACCCAGCGGTCGTCGAACATGACTATCGGTCGGCACAGAGGTACGACAGTGCAGTCCGGCTCAGCAAGATGCTGATGTACCAGCTCACACGTGTCACTGCGGATCGCAACGCGTTACGACATGACGACAGACTCGATGCGCTCAGCATGGCGGTCGGCTACTGGGTCGAGCAGATGAGTGTGGACGCTAGTGCCGGCGTTGAGTCGCACAACGAGGAGCTGCTCCGACGTGAACTCGACGCGTTCATGAGAGGCGCGGGGGTGGCCACTGGGAGGTCACGACAGCCCAACTGGATGGGTAACGTAATCGACAAAACTCGCTAGCCGAACATGTTAAAATGAAGAAAGAAAAAGCGTAGTGATCTCAGTGGCTTACACTTGAGTACACTATACGGGGGAGCGGGGAGTATCTAATTAGCTATCTAATGAGCTATCCAAAGAGCCACTCATCTTATTTTCATTATTTATAAACATGTTCGGCTAGCGGGTAAGGGCTTATTAGATAGCCTATTAGATTAAGGGGTGGCTCGTCGGAAAAGTCCTGTCAAGTACAAGTTGCTTTATCCACCGGGTTCATTTTGGTGCAAAAATCCGAGCGCCCTATTAGATCTAGGCCTGGCCGTTTTCCCCCCGGCACCCCCTCGCGCGCGCGTGGTTTTAGTCGCGTGCGTGCGCGTTCGTACTCTTCAACGGTACGGCACCGGGGCAAAAACCCTGGAATTTCAATAAGTTAGCCCCAGGATAAACGCATTTCTAGTGCGTTCCGGTATCAAGTCCGCGATCGGATCCGATCCAACGCGATCGAACGTGCTTGCTCGTGCTCGCGGGCCTTTTGCGTTTTCTACGGATTCAAACAAACGTGCAGAAACAACATTGACTCCGTAACGAGTACGGTTTAGGACATGTCGCATCTTACACGCCATCAAGGGAGATCGACGGCATGTCTTACCAATTCGCAGCACATATTCACGCATTCGCACACCGTCGCGAGCACAAGCCGAGCGAGGCGCAAAAGTCTAATCTGCAGGACGCGATCGCGTTCGCTGATTCGCTGATCGGATCCGACGAGTTCGACATGTCGGACGAGCGGCCGTACGCAACCAAGGTCGAGGTTTGGGATGACGCGGGAGCGCTCGTCTATTCGACGTGGCTCGATCATTGGCCATCAGCAAGCGATCGCGCCGACGGACTCGTCCGCATGTATTCGCTCGGCGTGGAGGATCTCTAATGTTCACCAACGCTTCAACCAACGCGCTCGCGGCCGAGTCCGATTGTTTCGACACGTACGCGCCAAGCTACCGCCAACACTTCAACGCGCTGGCACTCGTGACCGGCACGTACACAAAGAAAGCGCACGAGGGAGCCGTGATCTATCGCGGCCCTTCACTGATCGACGGCGCGCCAATCGTCGTGATTGCCACGCTGACCGACAGCAACGGCAAGACCGGCGAAGTCCTGCAGACCTATATTCTGCGCGCTGACATGGATCCGCGCGATGCATCAAAGTCCGGCGCTGACTTTGCGATCTGTGGCAACTGCCCACACCGCGGCACGCCGACAGACAGTCCGCGCTCCAAAGTAGCGACGGCGCGCTCGTGTTATGTCGTGATCGGTCAAGGTCCGCTTAATGCGTTCAAGTCATACAAGCGCGGATCCGTTTATCAGCCTGTCAGCGGACATGCCGACATCGCCGCGCTCGGCCGTGATCGCACGGTGCGCCTCGGCACGTATGGCGATCCGGCGGCCGTGCCGTCGTACATATGGGAGTCGCTCGTTTCCGACGCACGCGCTCACGTCGGCTATACACACCAGTCTGGTGTCGAGTCCGCCGACGTGCGCAACGATCTGTGCATGACGTCGGCCGACACGCTCGCCGACGCGCAAGCTGCATGGTCACGCGGCGAGCGTACGTTTCGTGTCGTGTCTAACTATGCCGACATGTCACCCAACGAGATTGCCTGCCCGTCTGAGCGCGGTGTGCAATGCGCGGATTGTCGGCTGTGTGGCGGAACGTCGGTGTTATCACCCAAGTCTA
>Ga0129345_1000313_pt1 | contig 17678 bp, 25 predicted proteins | sample CPBDNA_FD_94425 | JGI IMG/M metagenome (GOLD analysis project Ga0129345, IMG submission 94425) | Freshwater to marine salinity gradient microbial communities from Chesapeake Bay, USA - CPBay_Sum_20_0.8_DNA | ecosystem: Environmental > Aquatic > Marine > Coastal | place: USA: Chesapeake Bay...
AGAGTTATCGAGTTTTTTTCGATCCTAACAAAAATATGGATCTTTTTTTCAGGGAAAAATCTAGTCGATCTCTAATCAGGGCGTACCGCCCTGTCGAGATTTGACTATGTTTTTTCTAACTCTAGAATCTCAACTATCTTCTTGGAAACGTAGTCATTAAGATTACTCTCTGCTCCGAGACCGCCGCAACACTCGCAGTCGCCGTCTGAGACCTCCCCCAGGCCAAGACATTCCTCACACTCTACTTCGTGGGGATGACGATCACCGTAGTTTACCATGAAGAATCCCCCACCTTCGCAGAGCTCGCATTCAAAGAGGTCCTGACCGGTTCCGTTACACTCTTTACACTTTTTCCCTATCTTGATTTTCACTATTCTATAGTACAAACTCTGCGACAAAAATAAAACTCCAACCTTCTTTTAGTTTTTGAAATCCGACCGTAATATAGCCGTGAAAGGAAAAACTATGAAAAATTATTTTAGAGTGCAGGACGTGATGGATCTTCTAGACTTGACCAGAAGAAAGATTCTCTATTGGGATAAGATCGGATTGGCACCAGCCACCCTACACACCAAGTCCGGGAGAGTCTATTCAGTCCAAGATCTGTTTTTTGTTTATCTGGTAACGGTTCTTCGTGATAGAATTTCAGTTCAGAAAATGAAACCGGTGATTGCCCAGGTTGCCGACCTCATTCAGAAATCCAGTAAGCCTATGAGCGATTTGGTTCTTCTGATCGGGGAGGAGAACATCTTCGTATTCGACGGAGAGGTTTATTTCAACGAAGAGTCCAAAGGAGAATTCCTGGTGGTCTCCGTTAAAGATTTCCTGGAGTGCGTCGCCACAAAATTAGAGAAAACGGCGTAGTGCAAGAAGAGTTTAAACAGGCGAGAATATTCTCGGCATTAAAAATTGGTATGAAGATCTTCCTCGAGGAAACCGGGGTTGACTTTAGAATTCCTCTAGGAGGTCACGACCACTCTGTCTACGAGGTCTATAACACTCGAGTATCGATAGCGTCCGTATACGCTGTCCAGAGTATGGACTATACATTCGATATCGAATATGCTTTCGGAGATGGGCAGAGCATCCGAGTTAGTAGAACACTGAACTCTCTCCTTTCAACAGAGGACCCCGAACTCTTCAACATATTCATCTTTGATCCTCTCACAGAAGAATTTTCAAGAAGAAGTCAATGCTCCCTGAATAACTTTAAGTCGAGTCCTATTCTACTCAATAGTTATGCCATAGCTCGATTCTTAGGAAGAAGGCCGGAGTTACTTAGAATGGCCGATCCTGCTAATTATGACTACCTTCTGAAGAACTTCCCAGAAGTGGTCAAACCTCAAAATCTAAAAAAGTTCAAAAAAATCAAGAAGCTAGTTTTGTAAATTATTAGTATCCCGTCAGTATTGATGGGAATTTTAGCTAAAAAACTTCACTTTCTCGCTGAGATCATAAATCCGCCTCTGCAGTGGGGGAGATACTTTAATCGGCACTATTCTGAAATAGAGCGATTACTGTCTCAGTCGAAAGAACTCAAAAGCGATCTTCAAGATCTTCTCAAGAACGAAGAATTCGAAGATTTTCTAGCGGATTCTCGACTGGGTCCCCAAGATCTAGAATATGTCGCTGAGAGAAACATCGAGGCCCTCGAAGACTTCTACAACTACCTTTCAGTCTACTCCTGGATGGATTTCAACGACGTTTCCTTTCTTCAAAAAACTCTAGCCGGGTACGATCGTTATCGACCGGGAATCGAAAGAAGAATAGAACAAGCTCAACGTGCTTTAGATGAGATCAAAAGAGATTCCCAGGCCGAGCGAGCATCCACTTACGGAGACGATTACAAAAAGATGTATGAGGATCTGGAAGGATTTCTCAAGAAGTCTCAGATCGTTACTAGTAGTGTGGCTGAGAGGGTTAAGCCTCTAGGAGATAAGATCGAAGCCATTCGGCAGAAGATCAGAATCCATCGACAACCTGGGCAAGGTCTGCTCCCTCACGGAACTGCTAAAGTCGAGAAGCTTTATCACGCTTCGGTAAACGCAGCTCCTATTTACCATAACGGGTTCGAAGACAAGGCTAAGAAGAATTTCGGACTCGGCGGGGATCAGAATGTAATCTCGTTTACCCACAATTTCAACTACGCACGAGAGATCGCTCGATCCCTCAAAGAAGCAACTATGATTGCTCAAGACCTGATCACACCCACCCAGGTGTTTCATTGGATGATTAAAGACGGAGTCTACGATAAGTACGACGGTCCCAAGAATCCAGAGAAGTACACCACCCCCGGTGAGATCATGGAACTCTACAGGTTCTACATAGCCTTATCCCCTCGTAGAGAGAATACTGTGTTCTTCGGGAACATGGACGAGTTAATGAACAACCTCAAGAAGGTTAAGTACCAGGATATCGGTATTATCGAAGCCGAGGTTGACGTGGAGGGAGCCGAGTACCTTCCCCACGAGTATGAGTTCAGAGTAACTCCTGACAAGGTTCTGAAACTTAACAAGGTCATAACCTAATATGGCCCGATCTCCTTACAAATCCCTCCTTAAAGAAATGAATCGAATCGAAGACCTATCCACAAACAACATACTCCAAATTCTGGCTCATTGCCTTCATCAAAGAGGAATCCCTCATCGATGTTTTCGAATAGGTCCCGATTCACCTACCATGCGATTTAGCATGGACCCTTTTGAGTTAGTGGTTGTTTGTGAAGCCGAAGTACCTTCCCCAAGTTACCCCTCTCACTACGTAATGAACATCCACTTCTTGAACAAGTTCATTCAAAGAACCTCCGAAGGAAATCCTATGGTGCCCCTCGGAGATCGTAAGTCTGATAGTGTAATTACGATCTACCCAGATGATTTGGATCATGTTAGGAACGAGGACTTTTATTCCTACTTTTTAGGATCTTTTCACGAATACCCCTGGGAGCATCTTCAGAAAGCCCACCCCAGGCTAATTATGGATATTCTTCGAGTACATCCGACGACCTTTGAACATTTTTCCAAAGAAGGTAAAGAGTCCATCTTACTGAAGTATCCCTTTCTTAGAAGATTATCCGCTGAAGCCGAGGAGATTTACCTTAGAATTCGACACAGGTTTCCCTCTAAAAGATTGGGGATCGTGCTATGAGTGAGATCTCTCTGGAAGAGGCCGAGGTAATTCGATCCAAGGCTATGCTCTCTTACTGTAACTCATTAAGCCACAGAGGAGTTCCTTTTGTCAGGGTCACTCCAAACATCATTCAAGTGTCCAACATTCTTCTGGTGGAGGTCACTAGCTCAGTAGTCACCGAAGACAACAACTATAATCTGGTGATCAATTACTACGATAGGATCAATTTGATCCCCGGTCCCATTTTGGGAACAGCCAATTTAGAGCCCCGGCATATTTGTGGGAATATGTTCAGCCTTCAGACACACTTAATTGATGAGATTCCGCAAGATTATATTTACTTTAAGTCTTTGGGAACCCTATGCAAGTCTTACGGCGATATGGACCTTATTCCAGAGCAGATGTTTAAAGATTGCCTGTACCTCAATCCTAAACTACTCGATCACGTTAAAATCGAGACAGCTTTGAAATACCCCGAGGTTCTACCAGCCAGATCTTCCAATCTAATCGTTCACAAACTCTTTGAAAATTACCTCTTCGGAAAGAAATGAAAAAGACCAAAGAACTTAAACTAGAGATAGATGATTTATTTGATAGGCCGATTCAGGAACTATCGTCAGAAGAAGTCGAAAGACTGACTGAAGCCACCACCCTTGAATTGGAAGACCTCGATGATTGTTCCGCAGACTGGGATGAGCGAGACTGTGCTCGAAGGAAAGAACTTCTTCATGCTCTCAAAGAGCTCTACAAGGAAGAAGAGACTCGATCTAGAGCTCGCAAGCAAACCGATATTGTGTTATGAGTTCCAAGAAGAACAGATCATCCTGGGAAAGATTCGCGGACAACGATCCTCTTTTGTTTTTGACTGACTACGATCCTGAGGAAGTTAACTCTTTAGAGCTTGGACCAGATCCTAAACCGAAAAAGAAGAAGTCGATGTTTACCAAAGGTCGAAAGTTTCCTAATCTAGTTCTCTGATTCCTTTTAATTTAAAGCTCGTTCTCGTAATATATTAGCATGAGTTTTGTGCAAGATGTTCGAGCGGCGTATAAAGAAGGTCGAATCCGAACCGCCCCTATATTTCGACACTATAATCGACGGTGGATTTACAGTGGGTTACTCGCTCTGACTTACCCTTTAGTGTTTGGAGTTCTTCCCATCCAAGACACGAGCTTAAGGTATGTCTTCTCGTTCCCTACCGTGATGATCCAGATTACTGTCTGCCTTATGGTACTTAGTCATTTTAGAAAACAAGAGGTACAGTCGAGGGGATGGAGCTCAACGATTTACCTCGAGGATATATTCGAGTATCGTAATAGTCTCATCAACTCTGATGATACAATGTGGAAAAACTGGTATAGTCGAGGTCTCAGTAAACACGTCAAGGGACACGATACTATCCTTTCCATGAATGCAGATTACTGGAAGAAGGTGGATAAGTTAATTGATCAGATCGTAAAAGATGTGAACGATAATGGCTCGGTGTTTGTGGATGGTGTGGAGATTCGAAGTCAAGCCCACAAGCCCCTGGTTTGTGGTTACGACGGTGAGTATTTGGAAAAGGCTCTTAACCCGTCCGTCGAGGCAGGGAGTCCCGGTAGTCAAAAGGAACCTCCCGAAATGAAACGAACCTCGGACACTGTGATATGAGATACGAGAATCGATTTTTGGAGAAGCTTCACACAGCGGCGGTTCTCGGAATAATCTGCCGAGCCCCGATTCATTATTTCATTTACGTAAGAGTCGCACTCTCCCTGGTGCTCATGCCTTTGGCTTATGTGTTCGCTTTGACTCTAACCGGTTACTGGATGTGGGTTAATCCCTGGTTCTGGTCCAAGATCGCGGCGATCATCTCTTTCTCAGTTATTCTGGTTGCTGTCCCGATTATCTGGGTCTACCACATGGACTCTTCCAGATCCTTCATGGAAAACAGCGTATTTCCCAGACTCGATGAGGTCGAGATCACCGTGGACGATGTGATTTACTATTATCAAAAGTATTACAAGCCGAAGATAGAATCCAAGATTAAGAAACTTCAGAAACAGAGAAAGAAAGCCAAGAACAAAACAATAGCGAGATCGATTGATGCTTTGATTCAACAGCACCTCAATTATCTCGATGACTTTCCGTACTACTTTGAAAACATGGTTGAGATAGCTTCTAAGGAAGGTTATTACCAAGAAGAGAATCTGAAGATCTACCACGCGAGTCCAGCTCAGTGGACTAAGTTGGATATTCAGAAAATGCGTCAAAAACAAACGCCGGTAGAAATGAAGAGAACCTCGGATACCGTAATATGATAATCAGAGATTGTTTTTTGCATGAGGTCCTTGCTGAGGAAGAAGACCTGGAGAGGTTCTTCAATTTAATGGTCCTTGAGACCGTTGAGGCTCGGAAGAGCACAGAACTTCTAGGAGGGGGAACTCTTCATTCTATGTTCGCTTCTAAGGCTCTCACCGGAGCACTCCTAATGGCTCTATCGGGTACGATCATAGCGTATTACACCGGAGAGATCGTCAACGGGTTAGCAATCTACCTCGTGGGATTCGTAGCCTACTCCAACTACCGCCGTTCGATGAAATCCCATCAAGCTCTAGTAGAGGAGGCGGTTCCTATGAGAGCGATCTTCACTTTCTTTCTGGAGTGGCAGCATGAAAATACTAAGCGGGAACTTCAGGACGAGGTGAATAGGTCTCCCGACAAGCTGCTTAGAAGAAGGGCCAACAAGGATGAGTACGACGATATTCTTCTTCACTCTCTTCAAGATCAACTGATCTACATCCAGGCCCTTCTGTACTTCAACCGTAAACTAATGGACTCCCCTGACCATGAACTGCAGTTCGGTAAGTGGAGAATCATCGAGCCTATGTTCTACAGCTACAAGAACTACTTCTCCAAAGAAGTCATGGAGTTCGTACCAGATCTGTTCGAAGAACCTGAGACAAACTCTAACAAAAAGAGGGACAAGGTCGTAATTTAGGTTTAATATTTCAGCAGAAATATGAGCTTATCGAAAAATCTACATTTCCTGGCTAGGCAACTCAAACTCGCCCTCTCCTTGGAAGAGGCCCAGAAAGAGATCAGTCAAGAGTTTGGAGTTCGTCCTCAAATCGGGGGACCCCTCGGTGAACTTTCTTTTAGAGTTTCGGCTCCTCGTGATCAAGAAGAGAAAGATGTGCTGGAGAATAAACTTTTGGAATTGGGCAAGAAACTCGAAGAGGCTTGGCCGAACGCTGAAGTGGATTTTCTAAACCCACCTGGGTATTACCGAATGACGATCAAGAATATCCCAGAGCAAATGGAAGAGGCTCAGAGTAAACTTCAAGAGTCGGTGGATCTTCTTCTGAATGTGATTCAAGATTCGTCCTCTGGATTCCAGAACACCAGATCCGAGATCAAAGATAATCGAATCGTTCTCAAAGGCACAATGGGAGGATCACCCCTCTACCTCAAGATCGTGATTGGTCCAGAGACTGAGATTACTATCGAGAAGGGTGATCTCATGATGTTCCTTCATAAGGCTAACATTGAAGAGCTCTACGATCCTTCTTACTGGGACACTCTGGGACGGCTGCTGGATCTGGCCGGAGACAATGATTCGGTTAAACTACCAGAAGAAGACCTTCAAAGGATCTATCATTCGATCTGGCCTGGGAATCCTCATAAGGTATTCGAAGATCCTGAATTTCCAATCGAAGGTATTCACGTTCGCTTCGGGACAGAGGCCGATGGAGTAGTCCGGGTGGTTATGTTCGACGGTAAGAACTACATCAGGTATTATCTAAAAGAAGACCCAGACCAAAACGTCCGGGAACTCTATGAGATCCTAGATCTATTCAAGAGGTTGGGTTAATGCTTTCCAGAAACCTACATTTTCTAGCTCGTAGAATTCGAGCGAGTAAGTACAATGAGATGCTGAAGTTCGCTAAGGAGTTTTGGGGAGATCTTTTAGACGGGATGGGCCAGAATTACGGAGATATTAATTTCGACGTAGAGGCTCAAGATCAGCCAGCGAAGGTTAAAGAGTTCGCAAAAGCTCTCATAAAGAACTACCCAGGGATTAGAATCAAGTACCATAAAGTTTCCGACACCAACCTTCTTAGAATCGGTATTGAAAACGCGGATCAATATCTAGAAGAAAGTATGACCGAGTTGGAAGAGGCCAAGGATCTTATTCTAGCCATTATGACCGACTTCGGAATTCATCTAGATCGGGAAGATCTAGAGAGTAAAGATCGAAGCTCCACGACCTCACTGTCCTACCATTTTAGAATCGGAGGACACCCTGGGTTCATCTCGATCGATGTTAAAGACAACTACGACATCTGGGTCAAGAAAGGCCATATGGTCATGAACGTCCAGCTCAGCGATCTAAACACCCAAGCTGGTGTTTGGTCAGAAGTCGCTTCAGCTTTTAAGAAGTTTCCCGGAGAAGCAGGACTCTACAATCAAGAGCAAAGGACCGAGGTCAAACGTAAGATGGAACTCGATCCTCATAAGAGTTACCAGATGGTCGAAGGATTCGAGGTAGCCTTTAACGAAGGCGGTCCGGTTATTCGAGGCGATGGTAAAACTTTAGGCTTCGGTTGGAACACACCGGTTGAGATGGAGCAGAGCATCGAGAACATCTACAAAGCAATCGACCTGCTGAAAGCACTCTAATGATCAGATCTAATTTACACTTCCTAGCACTTCGACTTCGATCTAATGAAAAGCCGATCACCGAACAATCCATTCGGGACGAGAAGGGTGAGGTTATTCCGTGGGAAGAGGCTAAGGACGGAGGACCTTACCTGGGGCCATTTGAGCCGGGTTACGTAGTCGACGACCCCGAAGAGTATGAGAAGGACTCCGAGAAGGAAGATCGCCCTTAAACGACGATCCCAGAGGACTTTCTCATTGATTGTGACGGCCAACGAGTTACTCCCAGAACTTGGTGAGGCTGGACCTTACAAGGACCGTTCTCAAAATCCTCGACAAGAAGAATACACTTATCGTCAGCTTCTTTAGTAACTTCGCCCTTCCTCAATCCAAAATTACTGCCTCGGTAGATTATCTTAGTACCAGGGTCCAGCATTAGTTTGTGGAGTGTAGTGAATGAAAGAGTTCGGTAGCTGTTCTCGTCGTCTGCCATAACAAGTTCGCATTCATTGGTAGAAGAGTCGATAGACTCCACCACCCAGCCGTTCAGTATAGTAGCACCCTCGTAGATCTTATTTACTGGGTAATTTTGAATGGCCAGATAAGACAACCTCTCGTTGAACGCGATCTCCAATTGGCGATCCCGAATACTATCTCTTTTCTTGAAAAGGACTTCGGCTGGATTCTCGTAGGTTACGTTGTTCAAGGAATCGAAAATGCTTTTTATGTCCTGAGCAGCATCGGGACTGATCATCTTAGGAACGTGATCGTTTTTGAACATCTTCATTGTTACTGCGGTTCCGTTTATCTTCATCAGAAGATTGTTGGTGTATTCTTGAACTGAGTAGTTAATCCAGATAGACTCACCCATCGTGAATGAAAAAGAGAGCCCGATTAGGGAAAATCCATCTGGTCGAATAGGCTTGCTCTCCCCTAAAACAATCTCAAGAAAGGTAGTAAACTCTATGGAGTTCAGCGAGAGCATTAAACAACCACTCCGCTGATTTTCTTCATCTTCTCTTCCGGACCCCAGTGTGCGATCCCGATTACGTTATGTAGATTAACCTCATCGCCATTGGCCAGGATTAGATAAAATCCAGACTTCTTTGGCCCCTTAACTTCTCGAATTTTAAGTCTGAACTCATCGTCCCAGAAAATAACTCGCGAGCCTTCGATTGGGTATCGGTGATGAACCGTAGCCCAGTCCCAATGGTGTTGATTATTTATCAGGTACTCCCTGTTAGTCTTATCCACACCGGTTACTTCCAAGTCTGAACCCGGAAGAGTGTCACCGACTTCGAAAAGCTGATCCCACCCAAAGTCCATCTCGGCCTTCACGTTCTTATTCGGGAAAAAGAAAGAAACTCTTGAGGACCAGAGATCATCTCTACAAGACCTCGGAAGGTTAAGAACTCGCTCGGCCATTAATTCATGATCCGGTTCAGTTACCAGACTAGTCATGGCTGTTCGAATTGCTCGCAAAGCTTTTTCGTTAGTCCAGAAACCTCCCCCGACCTCGAAAGGCACACGGAACTGGAGATGGTAGTGATCGATTACAATACACTCATTACCGGGGTCCATCATGATCTCAACATCATAGTTCCAAGCATCTTGAAAGTCGATCTGTAAAGCCATGTTGTCATGAACCACCATCTTGTAAGATTCAGGGGTCAGGGGCTCGTCCTTAAGAATTTCAAGAAACTTCCGAAATTCTGGGGAGTAGATGTCAGGAAGGGACTTTGGACTAAATTCAGATCTCATTTTACGGGATTCAAGTATAAATTGCCGTTCGCTCATGAACCTATATTACGAACGAAATTCAAAAACTTAAACCACAATAGAAGATATTTTTTTCGAAGTCCGTGAATCTCCCCATTGAAGGATACCCAGAACAGCCGTCATCAGAACCTTACGAACTTCTCCCCCGGTTCGAATTGATACGTAGTCCTTTCCCTCTTCCTCGGATTCGATGACCTCAGATACGGTGTCTCCTTTAATCGGCCAGTACTTCTCGGGGTGGTTATAAACAACCTGGGAACCAATCGCTAAAGCTCTTCTGTGAACACCATACTTCATAGCCTGTACACAATTCCCGGCTTTTTTCTGTATTCGATAAAAGGTTTTGTCGATTCCAACCACCGTACCCATTCCGTACACCTCATCGCCGACAGAGTAACAATGTCGATCTGGTCCTCCCATCCAAAGAGTCGTGTTCTCAATACTCTCGCAGGAGAAGAAAAGACGAGGCCTCCGTTTCATAAACTGATTTCTCCTGGGTTTGTATTTCTGGATTAGTTGAAGGTCAGGTTTAGCCCTCCATTCACGAAGAAACTTACCCAGGTGATCAATTAGTTCAAAATCAAGCTCTAACTCATGGGAGTCGATCGTCTCGTGAATACGAAGGTGCGGACCAATTCTATAAATTAACTCATACCCACGAGTATCTGGATTCATTCTCGCTTCGAATGCAATTTCGTTGCAGCGTCCTATTTTCGTGAAGGAGACCGACAAACCTTCAAGTCGGGTTGGGTACTCCATTAGACTAACACTGAGCTTCTCCTCTCCGGTGAGAGCTTGAGACAGTCGGTGTAGCGTTTCTATGTCGAATACCTTAGGAATCACGCTCATATAACAATCCCCGATCTTTTAGTGCTCTTAGGCGTACCTTCCCGAAGTGTGTTAAGGATCTGATCGTATCGCACGAAGTCCTTCCCTCGGTTAGATACAGTATGGTATCCACCCTTCTCCCCATCTTCGGAAACAACTTTGGTCTTGGACATATCCTCCAATAAAAGAATGGAGTTAGGTTTGATCCACTTGAGCGGGTGATCTCCACACCGATTCATCTTAAAGTTGTATTTATTCAGATGCTCTGCGTTCTGAATATAGAGGGTTCGGGGATTCTCAGGAAAGTTGTCGGAGAGCCTGACCTCGTAGAAATACTCTAGAAACTTATGGATGGTCTTGGCTAGTGTATGGGATTCCCAGAATTTAAACGGAGGATCGTGCTCAAACTTCATCACGACCAATTTCTCATAGACTATCTCAAAACCGAAATCCCCTTTTTGGTTCAGTTGAATCGCCGCTCGGTTCTTGTCTTCAAAGCTATACCTGAAATCAAAATCAAAGTCCGTCCACAAAGAACCATCAAGTTCATAGTCAGTGCCGTCTAGATCTCCAAGTCTTATTAGATTAATGAAGACATTGAAATCCTTCGAAAGAATATCTGGTTGATCTAAGGTCCCCATCTTAATACTCCTGCTATGTCGCCGCTGTGAATTGCCGTCTTAGGTACTCCTCGGGAGGAGTCCCCCACTTCCTTAAAACTATCGCGATCTAGTGTATACCAGAGCCCTTCGTGGGTTTGACGAAGGCCCGTCACTCTGTAAACTGAGCAATGGTCGGTGAAATAATTACTGGTGATTATTAAAGATCCCAGTGGAATACGATCTCGGTGGGAGTGAGAGTAAGGAAGATGCTGTCTAAAAGTGTCTGGTCCGCTTACAGTGTAAGTGTGATCGTCGTGATTAACCTTCTCGACGAAAGAGTCGTCATAAAATATATCTCCACACTTAAGAAGAGGGAGGTGCCCATGAAATCCCACCGTGGGGTGAACTCCAATTCCAAACTTCCACATTCTTAATATCTTTAGAGTTTCGTCTCCTAGACTGCCTATAAGATGAAGTGGGAATGGTTCTTCGGACTTCGAAAGCTCAACGGCCAGTTTCATACACTCCCTTAAAGCAGACCTAACCGCAGACTCTTCCCAGAAGTCCCCGTTCCTCACATGAGTTCGTATAGTCAGAGGGTGGTAGGCTATTCCAGGCTTTTTACCCAGGTAATAGACGAAGTACGGGTCCCGGATAACATAGATGCCCTGACCATAGTAATCGGAGGAGTCAAACTCGATCCTACTGTCTTGGTGATCTGGAGTTCCTAGAAGATAGTTGGTCAACTCCTGGAGCTCTCTAGAAGGCATTTTAGGAAACATCCTCGCCCTCCCATTTTAGAATAGCTATTAGATAGTGTTCAGGAACTAATGCTCCAGGATGTCCCGGTCCGATCAGGTATTGATTCCCGTTATGCTCTGAGTACTCTCTGTGAATGACTCTGCCTATTCCAGTAACTCCTGCGATCTTCTTATAAAAAACTAACGAACCTTTTGGAATTTGAGACCTGTGGATTTCCCACCGGTCAAAATACTCATAGTTGGACTCATCTTCTTCGTAGCCCTCGGTAGTCTCTCTACAATAGTATGCGTTGGGGTCCTTAATAGAATCTATTACGTAGTCTCCGTCGAATATCTCCGTACCGGCCTCGAGCAAAACCTGATCTTGTAGAAACGCAGTCTCGACTCCACGACCTGTGTAAGAAAAATTGAAACCGCCTTCAGATTCTAAGTCACTGAACATTTCTGAGTGGGCAATCTCACTGGGCGTGGGATCGTTAGCTAAAACATCCAGAAAGGACCTAACCAGAAGGGGGTTGTTAATCTGGTGCTGAAATTCTAGCGAGTATTTATTTCGATAGATTAAAGAAATCTCATTAAACGAAATGCTGGTCGGTCTTTTGAGGCTGTACAGAAGTGAGATGGGACTTCCGAATCGATCTTCAAAATCTAGGTAGACTTTAGTTCTGGGCCTTCCCGGATGCTCAATCCGTCTTTTTAAATGAACACAGGCTTCTGGGAGCTCAGACAGCATCTCGACCATCTCCAGTGCGTCTAGTTTCATATCACCAATCCCTGAGTAGACTTAGGCATCTCATGAGGGCCCCATCGAAGAATTCCTAGAATAGCTTGAGGATACTTAATCTTATGAATCTTCTTATTGATCTTGATCTCATACCCAGGATGATCAACCCAATCAAGATACTCGTGGTGGTTGAACACAGGCTCGGACTCGACCGTACCAATTCCCCTGGCCCCGCTTTCAGAATCCCAGACCAAAACCTGGGAACCTTTAGGCATCATAATTCTATGAAGCTTGGCTGCTTCTATACTACGGTTTTTTCGAGGCTCGGTGAACTTTAACCAGTACCTGTATTTATCAAGAGACTCGACGTAGGCGGGAGGATTTTCAGAAATGACTTCCCCGATTGGAATAGTCCGGAGGTTAGGTCCCTCGACCATAGTGCTAATCTCTCTATAATCTCCAGTAGGAACTAGTACCGCTCTCCATTCCATTAAATTAGTTAGAAGGAGCTCTTTCATATCCAATAGAGAGACAAATGGTCGGTTCTCGGAGAATACATCTTTGTGAAGTGCTAAGCTAAGTTTGTAAATGGCTTCACCCAGATTCTGGTCGAGGTGAAATTTGTGAAAAGGAACTTCGGGTTTGTTGATGATGACATGCAGTTTGTTGAAAAGATTTATCTCACGCAGGTCCTGATTGAAAATCACCTCTATCTCTTCTCTTGGAAATCGGCTATGAGTAAGGGAGACGCTGAAGCTATCTTCCGCAAAAAGTATGGATTTGGACAGCTCGAGCGATGATCCGGTTTGTCCGGAGATTCTTTGAAGGAACTCTACGAAATCCTTGGAGTTAATAGCCGGAATCATATTATGACCTTCCCGGTTTTACGTATTCTTGGGTTTAGAGTTCCCCAGTTAATAATCCCAAGAATATTGTCTATGGGGATAACCGTATTAGAGTCCAGTGTAAATCCAATACTTCTGGGAAACGGTTGGTCTACGTAAGCAGACTTGTCTTTGCCCACGATAGTATTCACCGTCAAATCAGATGTGATAACCTTGGCTCCTCTCGGCAGCGAAGCAACGTGTACTAATGAGATATGTGCGGAGTGTCCGCCTCCGAATCGGTAATAACCTTGATCAACCTCTTTCACTTCTCGAGGCTCCTCGAAATCCTCAAACAGAACATCTCCTACGCTGAAACGTGGGTTCTTATCTTCTAGGAACTTGGAACTGTTTGAGAAGAGATACCCGATTGATAGCTGAGCCTCTTTAATAGTATCCTGGTACTGAATCACGATGTTTTTTAGTTCGGATACTTCAGCGACGTTCTCGAAGTGAAGAACACGATCGAGTTCGATAAGAAGATCTTCGATGGAGTCTACCTCGAACCATTTCGGGTTTTTAAACTTGAAGACCTGATCTTCTTCAATACAGATAAGCCACTGAACGTCGCCAGCATAGTTCTCGTAACATTCAAGGGCCCTGGGCCCATCCCCGACAGTGAACTTACACCCATTGGCCATCAACGAGGAGTCATCAAAATTGATAGACTGGGCGTTAGGCTTATAGGGAAATCCAAGTTTCCTCAATATTTGAATTACACGGTGATCCAGAACCATAGTTTCATACTACGATTCTTTTACCGAAACTAAAAGCGGTTGATAAGATTCGTAATCATTTTTATGACTTTTCGATTCAGCATTTTATCATCAGAGATCCCGAAGGCTAAAGATAGCTCTGGGCCTCGAAGAACGCATCCGGTACTCCCCATCATAAACTCGTAACCTCGGTAGTTCCCATGAAGGTAGAGTTGTCTGGAATCATCCCGGTATTTGAATCCGAGTTTCTCTGTATAGTCTCTCAAGTCTCCGATCAGCCACTGATTCTCGTCCTCTTCAAGAATAACATCCTCATCGTCAAACTCAGGATGGTCGTCAGGAAGTCGGAAGTCACTAAAGTCTTGCTGCAGGGGGATACCTCGTTCAATTACATCTCGAGGGACAGCCAAAGTCAGTCTATTGAAGACAGGCCAAAGTTCTCGCATTAAGTCTATAAACAGAGGTTTGCGATCGATAGACTCAATACCCTTGGTCAGGTAAACTGCAAGTTTAGGACGAGACTCTGGAGTTTTGATCGCGATCGCTATGTTCTTCCCCTTGATCTGGAAGATCGTAGGAACTCCTTCAAGCTCACCCAGTACTTTCGTGGACCACTTATCTTGTTCGGATTTCAGTTTGATGTCGAATCCCAGGTCTTGAAGAATCTCAAAATAAGAAACTTCGGCGGCCTTAGACTGCTCTTTATCCTTAAAGTGCAGATCAGTGTTTGTAAATCGAAATAGGGCCTTATCAGAAGACCCGTAACCCATTCCCAGCTCGAAGTCCTTAAGATCCTCTCCAAGGTCTCCTTTAGACATCATATCCATCACCAGGGGTCGAATCTTCTTGTAGTTCTCCTGGTTGATTGCATTGGTCTTGATCCAAAGAGAAAATCCACCATCCTCAAGCCTAACCTTAGATTCTGCTCGAATACGTCCGAAGTTTTCGAGAATAAATTTCTTGAACCCGGATTCTAAGTTCTCAAGTTCTTCAGAGTCGAAATCAGAAACTACCCGAACTCTATCGGTCATCTCATCGATACTATACTTACCTTCTCTTCTGTTTCTAAGAAACTCATAAGCGGCTTCACCAACATCACGCATGAAGACTCGACCGTCCCACGGATCTCGAAAGAGGATATCGAATCCCAGTCCTCGACTATCCTCAATTGGGTTGACGGCTTTGATTGGCTTTTGCTCGTCCAGCCAAGCCAGAAACTTTTGATTAGCTTCCTCAGCAATTTTAGTTAATTCAGCTTTACGTTCTGAAGGTCGATCAATTTCTAGAAGTCGAGTAGCTAGGAAGTGTAAGTTTGTACTTAATTTCATGATAATAGCCTCATTAGATTATAAGCTTCTTGAAGGATAATATTGTTCACGTTTGGATTAAGCGTCAGGTTAAACATCAGGTAGTTGCCTTTGGTATCACTTAAAAAACTCCCTCGAGTAAACCATAACTGCAGGCCATCTTTACTGTAGCTGATATCGCTGAAGGGTTCAAATCCCAGCTCATCTATAAAGCGAATCGCCCTATCCATAACAGTCTCATATTCATTCTCTGGTATAGAAACGGGTTCTTCGTCGAACTCCTCGTCTTCCAATAAAACTGAAGAGGGCTGATTTACTCTCTTCCCCAGGTCTCTAAAATGTTCTTCCGGGATACGTTTTAAACCCCCGAACTTTTTCCAGAAATTAAGAAATTTTTTAACCAAAGGCTCATTTTCCATCAGAGAGTCAAGACTTCCACGATAATTGAATACGCTGAAGTGCGGTCCTATGAATCGAATCTCAGATCTATTCTTCTTGAGATTAACCTTAGTAGGAACATTTTCCAGCGTACCTTCATTAGATCCGGAAGGGAAGTTAACATTCGCTCCTAGATCTCCAAGAATCTGAGCGATTTGGCCCTCCTCATCGACCTTCTCTTCTTTAACTTTCTTTCGAAGATCTGGATCGTGAAATTGGAAAATTAGATTATCCCTCAAACTTTTATAGATCTCATAGGATTTAAAATCTTCTCCCAGAAAACCTTGCTTGGCCTCAAGGTAGATTACTCTGAAAACCACCTCTTTGAAGAAGTGTTCTTTAAGCAAAGGAGAGTTCTTGAAGCTGATACCGAATCCGTGTTTATCTTTATCGATTTTATCAAGATCTGGAGCCTCTAACTTTTCCAGTTTGGTCTTCAACTTAGCCGCCAGGGACTTAATGTCCTCTTTTCCCATATCTTTGAAAACGATCCAATAAGAATTTCCGCTCATTTTATCTTCTAACTTAACGTCTTTCTCAATCATACGAATTTGCTTCCTAATGAATGCAGGAATCTTCAAGTGAGGTTTGGTTAGAGGTCTCTGGGTCCAGAAAGGATTGATCTCGATCCTCACGCCGTTAGGAGCGGCTCGTAAGCTTTTGATTAGAGGTTGGCCGACGATTTTTTTCTTGATGAAGTTTAAAACCGGTAAGGTAAGCTCATCGATTACTTTACCACGTTGGTAAGCCGGGGTATCAGATAGTCGGCTGGCTAGGAAATGTATATTTCTACTTAATTTCATCTTCTTCGCCTAAGTTGAAAATTTTCAGGCCCTATAAGAAAACTGAAATATTAAATTAAAATCGCAAAAATTTTCTTCCCCGGACTCAAAACCCCAGACCATCACTCAAAAATTAAATAATGCGAGAAGTCTGAGATCAGACACTGTAGTTACTTTAAAAGTTTAAAATATACGAAGGAACTTCAAAAACCCATGCAACCTGTTTATTTAATCTACTCACCATCAAAGTTAATCTTGTGTTTCCTGCGATTAATTCCTTTTTTCCATCAGGATACAGAGCTAGAATAGGTAATTCGAAAACACCTGAATTTAATTGTTCTAAAGCTCTTCGTTTTTTAACCTCTTCTAACAATTCAAATGACTCCGGAGTACCCGCGTCTGTATTATTGATATCAAGCACTCCCTTTAATTGAAGAGGTTTGCCTTTTTTGACTAAATCAATCCAACTTCTTTTACCTAAACGTAAAAATTCTGGATACCTCTTAGCCTCTTCCCACTCTCTACATAAGTTCGGCTTCGAAACCTTATATACTTTCATGTATTTACTTCTTTGTAGACCGAACCTCGAACTTTAGAATAATCCGCAATCAAATCACCAGATTAGACTGTTTAGTATAAGTCTCCTTCGGAAGAATATCCACTATCGAGACCACGCATTCTGAATCGATTAACTCCGACCGCCCTTCTACCAAATACTTAACATCCTGGGTGGACTTAAACACCCGACCCGCGATGGTCAATCTCTCTCCGGTAATGTACACAAACTCCCTTCCGGGAATCAGGGATGATCGGTGAGTGGGCACAAACGGCATGATCTCGGTTTCGGAAAACCTATAATACCCTAAATCAATCACAGCCTTTTCACACGACTGAACTTCCTGAATTGTATATTCCTTTTCCGGCCACGGTCGATCACCAGGAGAAAATCGAGTCAGAGTCTTGTCACAGGTTATGTTAAGTAAATTCACCGTGGGTGTAATATAAATACCGTACTTAACCATGTTTTGAACGATGTCAGGAGAAAGGTTGTTTAGCGAGGTCGGCCCATAATTTTTAACTTCTTGGAAAA
>Ga0129345_1000320_pt1 | contig 17528 bp, 21 predicted proteins | sample CPBDNA_FD_94425 | JGI IMG/M metagenome (GOLD analysis project Ga0129345, IMG submission 94425) | Freshwater to marine salinity gradient microbial communities from Chesapeake Bay, USA - CPBay_Sum_20_0.8_DNA | ecosystem: Environmental > Aquatic > Marine > Coastal | place: USA: Chesapeake Bay...
AGATGGCGTATAATTAGCGTCTGCGGTAACCCCTGATTGTGCATAAAACCTTATTACCCCCTGATCAAATCTTACAGAAGTCGGTGATGCTAAATCAGATCTCCAAAATCCAGAGTTGTAATATCTACCCGTACCAATACCAGAATTGTATCCATCAATGTTTTGGATATATAGACCAGTCTCGCTATTGTAGTTTTCTATCTTTATACCCGGGAAATATCCTTCTGTAGAAGTTTTAACCATTAACGGTTCTTGAGGAGCTGTCGTTCCTACACTTCCAATGGTTACATTTCCATTAACGTGAAGTTTTGAATTAGGCGATGTAGTACCAATACCGATGTTGTTCCCATTATCATAGATAGGGGAATCTGTTAGCGTACTTGAAGTTTCCCACTTAGCCAAGTAGTTCCCAGTACCGCTACCACCTGTAGGAGAGCCTTGTACAGACGTTTCAATGACGTTTCCGCTACTATCTACAGCTAATGCATATGCAGCTGTACCAGTTTTTGATCCTGAACCGTAATTATTAAATGCAATAGTACCAGTACCTCCAATAGTAAGTCTAGCCACACTATCGGTCTGGAACCTCATTGGGATTGAGGCGGTATTTGCAAAAACAGTTTGTGATGCTGCTGCGTCTATATATAAGCTGCTTCCGTTTTGTGCAAGAATTTTACCCGCTACAACTAGTTTTTCTCCAGGACTCGTAGTTCCAATACCTACATTGCCATCTGATGTAACTCTAATTCTACTTGTACTAGAAGTAAGTACATCTATAGTGTCATTAGCAGGAAAGTTCATTCCTGTGCCTCCGTCACCCCAATGTTGAAAACCTGTACCTGCATATGCATAATCTTCAGCTATTAAATTAGCCGCTCTTGCATTACCTGCAACATCCAACTGTTCAGCAGGAGTCATAGTCCCTATACCCACATAACCTGTCTGTGTAACAGTAAGTCTAGCGTATGCGTCAGGATCAGCTACAATACTTGAACTGTTTGTAGCTAAGAAAAGATTACCATTATAGTAACTAAATATACCCGCTCTAGTGTCTGTTGTGCTGTTGTTAGCATCACCTCTAGTAGAGAAGCCAATACCCCAAGCACCTGATGAATCTAGATTAGCATTGTTTGGTCTATGGATTCTTAATGGTACATTCTCGTTAGAATAAATGTCAACCTTGTGGGCAGGCGTTGTAGTGCCAATACCAACGTTGCCATTACCAAGAACCGTCATTCTTGCACCATAAGCAGAACCATCATATCCCCCAAATTGAACTCCATTATAATCAGACATTATTAATTGAGTACCAATTCTAGTAATTTTAGGCGCACCCCAAGTTCCATCTCCACCACTAGAACCAAAGTGTAAGCTATTAGCTTTATTGCTAAACTTTATATCTCCTGAAACTTCTAGCTTAGTAGAAGGACTTGTGGTCCCTATACCAACGTTGCCAGAGCTATCAATACGCATACGCTCAGTATTGTTTGTACCGAAAGCAAGTGCATCTGTGTTTGGTGTTTGAATAGTCTTATGAGCAGTACCATTACCTCTTAAAGTAATACCTGCAAATCTATCTATCTCTACATAGTTGACATTTGAATCATCTCGTACTGTTAATGTACCATTACGTACATCAAGTTTAGCGCCTGGAGTGGTTGTACCAATACCAACGTTGCCAGCATTAAAAATCATATACCTATTAGCATTGGTGCCGTCACCAATAGCCCCATAGGTAGAATTAGCAGAAATAATTAAACTGTCAGTACCTCCGCAATCAAATGTTAAACGAGGTCTATTGTTTACAGAAGAACTAATTGTAATACCATTATCAGCACCATAGACTTCAAGCTTGTCTCCTGGACTAGAAGTTCCAATACCAACGTTACCTGCTAGAATAGCTGAGGTAGCTCCTGATGGATTTACATAATAAGTTGTATCGTCTCTATCTCTAAATAAAGATGCTCTTATCTCTCCATTTACATCTAACTTAGCACCTGGACTCGTAGTTCCAACACCAACGTTTCCTCCGTTTGGCTGTAACAGCAGGTTATAATAAGTGACAGAATCAGTTCTTTGCTGTTGGATATATCCATTACCATTACTAATGGATCCAACCATCATACCATAAGTATTGAGGTCATTTGAGACAAACAGACCTTTAACTGCTCCAGACCCAGCAGACGGAATTGCACCTTGAGCCGATGTTACAATATGAAGGTTTGATTGAGGACTCGTAGTTCCAATACCAACATTACCACCGTCTGCAATGTAGAACACACTAGTACTATCGTCTTGGACATCCATAATGTCCTGAGAGCCTTTCTGATTGATTGTAACAGCTGGACCAGTACCATCGTTAGTTACGTTCCACTGCTCTGTAGTTAGCGTGTTAGTATCAATCTGTGTGAATGATCCGTTTACAATAAGGTCACCTTCAATGCGAGCGTTTCCTGATACGTGTAGCTTTTCGGTTGGAGAAGCTGTTCCAATACCAACGTTTCCGTTAGAAGCAATTCTCATTACTTCTGCTGCACCTGACTCAGTTCTAAATATGCTTACGCCATCTGTAAAGTTTGTCCCACCGTTAATCCAAGTACTTCCATTAACGTATAGTCTATAACCAGAAGTTGTAGTAGAGTTAATTGCTACATTACCATCAGAAGTAATCCGCATCCGCTCAGTAGTACCTCCTGTTTTTAGAATTAGATTCCCAGATAAATGCGTTATTTCGGACTGCCAGTCTTGATCAGCAAAAAATATCCTGTTTCCTAAGCCTACGGAATTATATAAATAAATGTTATCTCCAGATGTGTCATCTATTCTTAACTTCCATCCGCCTGTGTCAGAAATTCCGATACCTACGTCTCCTGATGAATCAATGCGTATTTTTTCAGAGCCAGCAATTTTAAATAAGTGTTTACCAGATGAGAATTGAGCATCGTATACAACGCCATCGTCATTGTTTAATGTATTTAATGTAGATATTTTTAATCCTCTCCCAGATTGACCGGAAAAAATTGCGTGTACACTATTTAAACCTCCGTTTACATCTAATCTTGCTTCTGGAGAATTAGTCCCTATACCAACATCTGTGTTTGAAAAATACGCTGTACTATTTACGGCATTACCAGTTATTCTAAATCTTTCTAAAGAAGCACCACCATTAGTTCTTGTATAAAAAACGTGGTCGTAATGTGCATTAGCAATTTCATAATAGGTATGATTTGTAGCAGTACCAAATATTTTACTAGCGATTCTCATATCGCCAGCAATATCTAATTTGCGAGATGGACTAGTTGTCCCGATACCTACGTTGCCTTTTTGTGACCCACCACCAATAGTCATAACTATACTAGTAGCTGAAGTACTTGATCCTGTGGCAAAGTTTATGTTACCGTGTGATGATGATGATAAACCTCGGTTTATAATATTAGTATCTATATACTGATTTCCAAGTAACCCAAATCCACCGCTAGAAACTTGTTCTATCTGTGTCTTTGCTTGATTATTTGATCCAGAAGATATTTCTATATAACCACTACCTTGATTGTTTGCAGGATTATTGTCAATATGCAGCATTCTGCTTTGAGACTGTTCCGATGGACTATTTTCTATCTCAACAAGAGAATCTGGACTAGTAGTACCAATACCTACGTTAGTTCCATCATCATAGATTACAGAGCTAGTAAGTTTATCTGTAGTACTCCACTTAGTAACGTAGTTTACAGTACCTGAGCCATCAATACCCGCAGGAGAAGACTGTACTGTCGTTTCAATAACGTTACCGCTTGCGTCAATAGCTAATGCGTATGCAGCTGTACCTGTGTTGTTTCCTGAACCATAATCGGTGAAGCTTAGGTTACCCCCATCTTTAATAGAGATACCATTAGAACCGCTATCATCCATTAAATCTAAACCATTGCTATCTCTACTTATTATTTTTCTAGTAGCAATGAAATTAGAATTAGATGTTTGTAAAATATTACCAGCTACAGTTAATTTTTCAGCTGGACTAGTAGTTCCAATACCTACGTTACCCGCATTAGTGATTCGCATCTTCTCAGTTCCCCCAGCGTTAAATATAATAGGATATCCTGAGCTAGACGATAAATACACACTAGCATTTGCTAATCCGAAGAATCTATTTGAAAAAATAGTATCAGCACTATCTCCTACCCTAATATTACCATCTACGTGTAACTTTTGTCCTGGGGATGTTGTACCTATACCTACTCTATCGTTAGCTGCATCTACATACAGAACACCAGAGTCTGCATTTACGCTATTGAGAAACTTTATTGCCATAGTAATATTGTATTACGCAAAGATAAAAAATAAAGGGGTAGCGACATTCAGCCACCACCCCTGTAAATTATTGTTATATATCGTCTTATGCAATGCTCGTAATCAACACTCGGTAAGCATTTGATGCAGGAGCAACAGCAAAAATCAAATCTACATTCTCTCCATCAGTACGCTCAACATCGGTGAAGACTGTAGCACCTGTAGACTTATCATAAATCTGTACAATAACATCCTGAGTGCCTAGGAGGTGATTTACAGTGATTGTAGTAGTACTTCCATCACCAATGTCCGCTGCATATCTTTTACTGTCGTGGTGAGCCTCTAACGCCTTTGGAGTGACCGCACGTGCCGTATCCGTACCTGCAATCGCCTCAGCATCAGTAGCAAGCTCTACAATACCTTTATTTGATGTAGAGGCATCCTCACCCGCAATAGTAATAGTTGAACCTGTAGCAGAAGTATTAATACCTTCTCCCGCTGCAATTGTAAGCTCACCAACAGCTGGACTAGCACTACCGCTTTCTGTAGCGATGTTAATTAAGTCTAGGATGTCTGAAGCGTCTACTCTCTTAACTTCACCGTTATCTGAAATCAATACTTGACTAGCGTCCGCAGCTTCAATACCAGAAATGCTACCAATGTGTAACTTCTGATCTACCGTACTCCAATAGTCTGAGCCTTCATTCCAGATAAAGTTTACATTAGACTCAGAACCACGATTAATCTCAATACCTGCGTTCTGTGTTGGCTCAGCATCACCCGCAAGGTTGCTGTTCAACAGAATAATATTATCAGCAAGATTGATTTCCTCTGTGTTTACCGTAGTCGTAGTACCGTCAACAACAAGGTTACCGCTAATGGTAATGGTAGACCCATCATCTCGGATGTTTGAATCAATAAGTTGACCGTTTGTATCATCCCACTTAGGTACACGATTACCAGAAAGCGTATCAGAACCACGTAACGAAACCTCAACATCACCGAAGTCAGGTGAAGAGTCATCACGAGTCAATGTAATACCGACTCCCTGCTCAATACCTACCGTACCAACAGTAACCCAAATCGTTCCATTCCAATACTTGATTTCATCTTCTACGGTGTCATAGTAGATCTGACCCTCAACAGGAGAACTTGGTGGTGAAGCAAGGTTCTGAATACGTGCATTCTGAAGCTCGTTCTTGCTGAGGTTTATACTATTTAGATATTTTATCGCCATAATTAGTTAAAGTATGCTTTTCCAGCAAATGCTCCGCTGAAGGTTAATCTTACTGTGTTATCGTCTATGTGTCTAATCTCTCCGTAAACTACGTCTTCAGCAGAATCAACAACTACAACAGCTGGACGTTTACCCAGGTTGTGTGATGCTGTCCATACCGCAGCGGCAGTATCTTGTATATGCACGTAGTTCTTATCACCACCACCCTTGAGACCACGAATATCAATCTGGTTCTCTACAGGTTGCTTGATGACCGTGCTTTTATTGTAACCACTTTGTGTGATGGTTACACTAATGCTCTCTTGGTTTTTTACGGTTATATTACTCACTTACGTCTTCGTTCACTTTAAAGATTCCGTACATCCAAGTAATGACTGTAGCACCTTGAGAGGACTGTAGGTCATACACATAAATACCACCATCTATCGTAGCCATCGTAGCAGAAGAAGCGGTAATAGTTAGCAGTCCGTTGTTATCTCCTGTGAAACCAAAGTCATTCGCACTATCGTCATTAGAGTCTCCATCAAGTAATGCTGAACCAGATGTGTCTGACTCACGAACCTGCATCATCCACTCGTAACCATCCGAGAGATCAATGGCAACTCCTTCCTCATCTTTAAATGTTAGTTCTAGAGTAAAGCTGTCCCCACGTCTTGTGGTGATATCTACTCTGTTTGCTATGTCTAAGTTTATGCTGGTTGCCATATTGCAAATTTACTAAATCATTGATTACCAATAAGTTGGTCAAGCATATCGTTTCCTGGCTCTTCTAGCTCTCCACGCTTACCTTGACGCTGAGAAATCATCTTAGACTGCTGAGCAGCTTGCTTCTCTGTTCTGTCGTCTTTTCTATCTTCTTTTCTCATCTCAAGACCCTGTCTGAAAGCTCGGTCTTCTTGGCGCTCTTGCATATCAATAGAGCCTTTAATAGATTCTAACTGACCCTTGAGTTGATATTCTAATTGTAGTAGCTGAGCTTTTGCTTGAGCATCTGCCTGAATTTCAGCCAGCTTAGATTGTGTCTGAGCTTGGATTTCCTGCATCTTCGCCTGAGATGTAGCCTGAGCTGTCTGCTGATTCATTTGAGCTTGCATTTGAGAATTTTGCTGTGCAATCTCCTGTTGCATTCTCATACGCTTTTTACGTCTGATAATCAACAAACGCTCTGCTTGATCTACGTCTTTTAGTTGACGAATAGCAATTGCATCTTCTAAATCGATTTCCTTTTGAGACAATGCAACTTGAATGTTTTGCTCTAGATAAGCTTTTTCAGTCTCATCCATTTCGGTTTGCACTTTAATGCCGAAGTTATACATAGGCAAGTCTCCGAATGAAGACAGTACTTGCATATTGGTTTTACCAATAGCTTTTGTATAAATCTGATAAAGAACCGAGTTCACTGGTATGATCTGCAAACATTTGACAATGTCTTCACATATCTTAGAATATAGATACATTGATGCATTTGTAATGTCGTAGATAGCGTTATTACCAGCTGCGATAGCTTGCTGACGCACACCAACTAATTGCTCTCCCTTAGGAGACGTTCCGTCCATTACTTCGTTAATACCTGTTGTATCACGGATAAGGCGGAGATTATGGTTGTAGATAGCAATAAGCTCATTGATATTGCGAATGCTATTATCCAAAGACCTAACTGGAGGGTTTTGAAATCCACCCTCCGGGTTTTTAGATCTGTAATAAAAGACCCCAGTCTGTTCATAGATGTCCTGAATATCTAATGGTTGTAGTTCTCCTCCACGTCCTAGCTGTACGTTCTCTAGACCTTCGATATCTACAATCAATCCATCAGGCTTAGCCTTTGCAATTGCTTGTTGTAGTTTAAGGTGAGAAAGCTGGAGTTGATCGGCAAAGCCAATAACAGATCCAACCAATGACTTAGGCATCATTCTACGTAGGTTTGTTGAAACCACAGAATAAGACAAACGTGCCTTTGTTAAGTCGTGTACGTTTCTAGGTATGTTATTCTTTAGCCCATATCCGAACATATAATCTGTACCGATGATAAAGCTACCACCGTAAACAGTTGCGATGTTCATCGCTTTAGGCTTTCTGTCGAATACAGATTCCTTAGGAGGAGAATACTCAAATCCTTTGTAGTAGAAGTTAGTGTTCCCAAAACGAGATTCCTTCTCTTCAAACATCATATCGTCTACAGAAAGGAATTCAAAGTCCATAACTTCTACAATGAATTCATCGTATCCATATGTCGTTCTATCTAGCGTAGCATCGTAGTATTTATAAGAAAGCTTATCAGCACGGTTTTGATATTTACTTTTTACCTTCTGAGCGATCTTTTCATATTGCTCTTCTGTAAAGCTGTCACGAGCAATACGTTTAAGCTCTGAGATGCTAATCTTCTTGATGTGCCCTGCGTATATAAGGTCGCTAAATGTAGGGTCTTCGGTGTAGCTATGGAAGAAGTATGCTGGATCGATGTACTCTTCTGTAATTCCATAGTTTGGGTCGTTATTTCTTTTAACAACACCCATACCACAAGTAACTAAATCTGTTACTACTCTACGATACACACGCTGATCAAAATCGTTCCACTCTAGCGTCATATTGGTTCCAACTTGAGCTGCGATTTCTGCAGCTGTCTTCACATTGGAATCCATAAAAATTTCAGCTTCCTCTGGAGTTTCTGGTATGTCTTGTGTATCCATACCGGTATTGACCCCTAGACTGTTTAGCTGATTAATTAGTTCTTTGTTCTTTACTTTGAACATTTGCTCTGCCCGCTTCTGGTCTTTTTCAGACTGCGAGAGCGGATCAATGGCAGTAACATTTGGATACGGTTTTCTAGAGAGAATGTTATTTACAACAATCTTTACGAATTTAGGTACGATAGGTACAGGCGACCAGTCCAAATTAAGCAAAGTACCGTCTCCACTATTGGGGTCCAAAGAGTTAAGAATCTGCTTGTAGATAGAAGTATCTTGCGTACCATTTGCGTAATCACGGTTAGTTTCAAAGTCTTTTAATCTTCGTCTAAATAAACTGCGTTCATCATCAGAATGACCCCATTGTTTTTCAATGGCTTTGGCATATTTCAGTCCGTAAGGAACAGATGCCTTAATTCTATTTTGTGCAAATGGATCGGGGAAATTACCATACTTCCCTTTATCGTTGTTTTCGTTGTACATATAGCCTTTCGCAAAATACTTCCTCGCAAAGATACAAAATTAAAGTACTGCGTTTCAGCGTCTTATCTCATTGGTGTATCTGCGGAAAAACTTCTTATCATCAAATGAAGATAATTTCTTTTCTTTCTTAACACGTTGAGCGGCAAGTAGCGCTAAGCCTGCGCTAATGGTAAGGTCAAACTTGGTTCGGTTATCTATTTTATATCCAATCCAGTCCTCTAATGTCCTATCAAAGTACATTTTGCCCATCTCTCCTGATTCATTATTAATGCCTACGTGTTCTTCGACATATGCTTCAATAGCGTGGGCGTGAGCCTGTATAACATCTTGCGAGTTAGATGGAATACCACGAGTCTTTACATTCTGAGATCCAGGTGTTTTGAGATGCTCCGGTCTCTTCATTACATACTCCTCGTAACCCCTTGATTCAAAGTATCTTACGATGCCGTACTTGTTGTTTTCAATTAACAACGGATACCCGTAAAATACAGCAGCCATAAGCACATCTTCATAGAAGATTCTAGCTAGTGGTGGGCGTGAAGCGTATTCAGCAACAAACATATTTGCCGGGGCAGCCATACTAAACTTATTATACATATGGCAAGCACCCTTAGAACCTCTATTATCTACTGTAGAATCTAAGTCATAGCTATCCACCCCACCGACTCCAATATGATCGTTAGCTGGATATCTTTTATTTCCCTTAGTAACGTACTTGTTTTGAAGTTCTTCTGGAGGCAGCCAAGCAATCCGCCACCTACCCTGCGGGTTTGGGCTAAACATAACTTGTTTATCAGCCATACCATCCTTCCACTGAAAGTTTCCTCGTACCACAGGGTTCGGGTAAAGCTCTCTGTTGAATTCTATTTGCTCGTATATCTTACCAATATTAAAGGTGGAACCCTCAATAGAATCACGCATCGCTTCATCAATGGTGAATGGGAACTGGCGAATAAATTCATTAAGCTCTCTTGCATCGTGCTTTAGAGCTTCTCTTTCGTTTTTGAGATAAGTTTTTGCGCCAATATCGACATAGTCTCCATCAATCGTTCTAATCGGCATATTAGGATCTTCCACAATAGGGTTTCCATACTGGTCAAAGAACCCTTCAAGTGCTTCGTATGCAGGAATAAAAAGTCTATATAACCCTGTCTTCGTCCTTCCATTGGCATTTCTATCGTTGGGATCGGAATCACGCCACAACTCTTTATATTGATTACCGCCTTTATCCATAGGGTTTACAGTGCTACCCATCAAGCATTTACCGATAATCTTACGACCTACAATGAGACAAGTACGTTCAATTCGCCAAGCCTCTCTAATGTCTGTGGGCTTTTCCCATTTACCCGCTTCATCTAGGTACATAAGGTGAAGCTTCTCACCATCGTAAGCGTTGTTTGTAGTGTTCTTCCAGTTAATAATTGTATTGAGTGCTTCTCCTTTATTTGAAGTCTTATTCTTTTTAGTGATTCGTTTAGATGGCTCACGAAAAGCCAGTTCCATACGAGGGTTGGTAGTCCCGTCTTGAATCGGTTTAAAGAAGAATGGATACGACTTAAACATAGGAACCACCTTTTTCATAAAGATGTTTTCCTGTGCATCCTTACCTGTCTTAGACTGAATACCTAGTAGTTTATCTTTTACTTGTGTAGCCTCGTCTACTAGAATAGCTGCGGACATATTTGTGTATCCAGAACGTCTACACTTAGTATACATCTGACCTATAGATCTTGGGTCAGCTTCACAGGCTGCAAAATGTATGAACAGCCTTCTTTGAAACTCCAAGTAAGATGCATATCCGATATCCATCTTACTCCACTGGAGCATCATATAGTGTCTTCCGGTAATATACGTAGGGACACCATTATTATAAAACCAGACACCCTCACGCCTGCGAATAAACTCCTTTTCGATGTACGAAGAAAACCTCTTTTTAAAGTCGTTTGGCATTTCATACCACTCATCCATAGAACGAATCCTACGCAACTCTTCAGGCACTGGGATTCTTTCCCACATCTGCAGTTCACGAGGTTTGTCGTGGAATAAGATTTCCTTTTTGCTGGGGGTCTTGGGAAGCTGAATATTAATTTCACCGATCTCAATGACCTCACCATCCGAATTGTTGGGACATATATTGATAACGTACTCATCATACCCTTCAACTTTCTTGAGACCAGCCATTGCATTTATTTATATTTTAGTATATTTACATTAAATTAACATCAGTCCTATGAAAAAGCTATTAATTCTTATTGCTTTGTGGGGACTGGCTTCTTGTTCATCGAGCAAGAGTGTGGCATCTCAATCGTGCGTCTTGGAAAACTGTGATATAAGTGCCATCCACTCCCACGCAATGTACTGGGCAAGTTACTAAAAATCCCAGTACAAGAAGACCTGACTACTTCGAGAACCGCTCTGCGAATCCTCCGGAGTAGTCTTGTTCTTCTTCAATTCCTCCTGTTTCTCTAAGTTCTCTGACCATTTGTTCGAGTCGCTGGTACTCGATAAGTAACTCTTTTGCATCTGTAGCTGTTTGTTTAATACTTTGTAGTTCAGCCTTACGCTGTGATCCGGAAAGTTCCGCATCTACAGGTTTCCTGATCTCATCAATCATATTGTTGATTGCAATCTCCATAGAGCTGAGCAGTCGCTCAGAGGCTTCTACGGTATTAAATTTAGTGTTCTTCTTTGACATAAACTAATTCTGTTGTCCTCATACGATAGACCTTAGTACCGTCTTTAAGTTCCATTTCGTATTCAGAATTTTTTGTGTAACCCACCATATCACCAGGCTTCGCTCCAATCCATTCTGAATCTGAGGGTAGGGTGAGTAATTCTCCTTCCAGTTCAGGTTCTTTTGCGAGGCTAAGAACAATGCCAGAAGCACTTGTTTCCTCTTCCGGCTTATCTGGGGGTAGAACGAAACACCAATCACCAAGCATAGTAATATCACCATCTTTGTCTTCAACAGCGATGGAGTGATTCCCATATCCTCCAAGTGGGTCGTAGTTAACGAGGTAAAGACCTTCTCCAATATCATAAGCTTGTTCCATTACTACGTGATGATGAAAATACAAAGTGCCGCCCTCACAGTTCCCTAATGGACAGTTTACAGGGCAGCTAATAATCTCTGCATAATTAAATCGATGTTCAAACTCATTAAACTTTGTAACAAGCTTTAAAGTTGTCTCATCGGACAACTTTATCTCATCTTTAAACTTCTTTGGAATCCTTACTACAAAGTGTCTTAAAGGCTTCATATCAATCAAAGTTTAGATCGTACTCAAGGATGCAAGGCATATCATCAATAGCCTTCCACAGCATAGTCCCATCCTCGTTCTCGATATAAATGAGATACCGTTTTTTACTGTACTTGTGCAGATGCGCCTCATCTTGAACGATTGCGCTTACTTTTCCTGATCCTGCTCGCATACCCACATAGTATGCCATAGCATCTTTCGGGTCACGCCCGATAATAATTTTTCTAATCATTTTAATTCAATTGTAAAGAAACTGGTATTTAGTTTACGTCCCCGTCTCTTTTTGATAAGTTAATCCAATAATCTATACTAGATGTATCTGGCTGGTTTTCAGCTCTATAAGCCTCAACGCAGTAAGATAGCAAATCATCTAGCTCTTCCTCATCAGCTACTGAAACAGAAGATATTAGATTCATATTTGCCCTGTCGTTTCCATCTTCATCTTGATATAGTGTAGTCATATCTAGAAATCCAACGGCTAAGCAAGATATGAATTCATCTTCGAGACCATACTTTTTGATTATGGCATTAATTCCAAGCATCAAGTCCTGAATCTCAAGTATGGCTTCTTTTTGTTTTTCAGTCATTAGTCAAGTTTAGTTAAAATAAATGTAGATGTAGTTAGCATTGAAGCACCTCCGCCCGAATTTCTAATAGTATAGTAAAGATCAGTATCTGCATCAACGTGACGAACCAAAGAAAAACCAATAGCTGTATTTCCCGCAGCTGAGTGACCTCTAGTTATAGACTGTATAATAGATGCTGAACCACCACTAGGTTTTTCAGTGACATCTATAATAATATCAGTATTGCTAGATGTTACCTCTAGCATAAAGTTAACGTCTATTTTAACTAGTCCAGCTTGCTGAACAGTTACAGCACCTGTGGTAGTAAGGCTAGTTTCAAAATGATTATCAGCATCGTTTACCTCGTGTGAAGAACCGTTGCTACTGTTACTCACACCTGCTTGTGCTGGGGTTGCAGCTGAAGCTGTTAAAGTGTAAGAAGCGATTGGTCTAAGCACCCACATAGGATTTGCAAACACAACAGTAGTTTGAGTAAATGCGCTAGCGTCTAAATCTCTCACTACGACATTGTTGCTGCCGTCTAGGAAAAGACCTGTAAGCTCTGTTGCAGATGCTGTAGGAGCTGTAGAGAAGCTCAAAGCGTCAACTTGCACTTTGTCTGTAGATACAGCTAGTGCTGTAGACGTTCCAGATCCGTCTTCTACTGTTTTTACTGTTGTTGTAGCACCGTTAGAGCTTAATTTAAGCAGTGCTTGATACGTGTCTTTTACTTTATTCCCAGAAAGAGTAGCCATTTTCTTAATTTTGTGTATTCAATGCAAATTTACTAAAAATGAGAAAGCGGAATCTACGTGCCAAGTTCAGAGAATTTAAATACAGGGACGAAAGCACTTTAAACAAGAGCTATCTAAAGTATTATCCGCTTGTGATGAGGGATATGGTGAAGAATTACAATGTAACAGAATCGAGGATGCGGTTTTTGTTGTTTGCTTATGACTACCAGTTCTTTACTATTGATCACATATCTGAATCTTTCTTTTACAACAAGCTAGGGATGGGTGAAAAGATTATATATCCATTAGTGAAGCAGGATCTTATCTATAAATACTTCAATAGACTGACTCCCACTACTCATCAAGCGGCTATGTTTGAACAGAGTAGATATAATTATAAGGTGCGATACGCACTAACACAGAAAGCTAGACTATTGGTCCAGCGTTTCTATAGAAAATTAGAAGGGGAGGAGCAGATTAATGTTTAGCCTTTACTTTAAAGGGCATCTTTAATGCTGCATTCTTGTGGGGGACGAACTTCCCCTCGTGAGGCATAAGGTAATAGCGACCCCCTTCGGACATCCAGTGGTATCCGTCAGGGGCGTTCACCATTACTTGTTTCTTTTTTGCTTTCATTATTTTTTACGAAGCATCATAAAGTCAGTACCGGTAATCTTACCGTCCTTATTTGCATCAAGCTTTACTTGACCGCCTTTAAGGTATTTCTTTAACTTACCACCTTTACCGTAAGAAGGAAGGTCAGTTCCTACATACTTGTAGCTAGTACCTTTCTTTAGCTTCTCCTGTGTACGTGCCAGCTCCTTCTTGTTATCTTCTTTCTGTGCAGCAGTAAGTGGACGTGGGAACCCATCAACCATCTTGTACCCCTGCTTTAATTCTTTAGAAAGTTTTGTAGCTGTATCGTTCTGCTCGTTACGCATTTTGGTGTCCATATCGTCAACCATCTTCTTGGTTACCTTACCACCGCCTTTGTATTTCTTTGCTTTCATTTCTTAGCTCTATTTCGTTTTGCGCTTATAAACTTCTTCTCACCGTGATCGTAATCCATACCATCACCATTGCCGTATCTACCAGCCTTACGTCTCATCTTATTCAAGAAGGCACGGTACTTCTTACGCTCCTCTGTAGAATGGTACTTCTTATCGTACTCCTTCTTCTTGTCACGAGATGCTTTATTCTTAGCGTAATATTCTGCTGACCTACCCATTAACGTCTTGATATTCTGTAGATTACAGATACAAAGGTAATGATTATAAGTAAATAGATTAAGGTCTTGATCTTGTCAAAGAAGGTCTCCTTCTCTACGTATACTATCTTCTCATAAGGAACCTCTACAATACTAATAATCGTATCCGAGTCGCATATGGCGTCTATAGTAATCGTGTCGTTTACCTTTACGATCTTCACCTTCAGCCTGTCCTTCACGAGAGTTATAGTATCGTGTTGCTTCATAATCACAGTATCCGTGATAGCCACAGGTGGGCTTACAACCGTGTCCGTCACAACCAGCGTGTCTTTTACCAGAATCAATGGGTCTTTTTGCACCGCTTTCTTCAAGTGCCATTGAGCGCTGCAACTCATTAATGAGCTTAACAGAATTAACTTTACCAGCCATTTCATCCTACAAAATCAAAGTTTCTATATGATATACTTACCGATTCCCCCTTTTCCAAAGCCTCAGCAATTGGTGGGTAAATTCTTTTATATGCTTGACCAGACGAACCAATAAAACCATCGCTGTCGCCAAAATTCGTTTGTTGACTATCACCAACAATGAGACACCCAGCAGTGTGTTCGTCAGTATTACCAGTATGAATAAGGATATACTCAAAGCCAGGCACATCACGTACCCATAACATTCCTTTGTGCATCTCCCCATACTTACTTAAATATCTTCCGTGAAATCCTCCAGTCGTCCGGAGAGTAATCCGATATGTTCCAGTAGGGATTCTTGTCTCCCCTGCAACTTTATCCTCTCGATGTTCGTCTTCAAGCGTATAGCATAAGAACCGTCTCTTACCTCCTGTAACGTCAAATAATAATCCATTGGTTGAATCCTTCTGGCTGCTAAACCTCAATACCTCTAACTCCATTCCTCTCGTCATTTCTTAGCAAATGATTCTAGACCCGCAATACCAAAACTACCAAGAGTCACTATTACGAAAGAATTGTAAGTAAATTCATTAATCACTAAATCCTTACCAAAGAAACCGCTTCCAACATCTGCGATCATAACCAATACCATCACAGCAAACGACATAAACCCAATAATGGTCTTCTCATTGTAACTGTTATCGTCCTTAAAAATCTCTCCGAAGCTCATAATGCTCTTAATAAATCGTTTCATAGTTAAATAGTTGAATTACAATATATTATACTACAAAGATACCATTTTGTTTCATACCGATTCCTACTTAAAGCTTTACTTTAAGTCTTGACAATGTCAAAAAAAAGTTGTAACTTCGCTGAGTACTTAGTTAGTATACCAAAGACTAATGACATCATCATTAGTCCCCTTCACACTCACTCCGAGTCTACTGCGGTGGGCTTCCCAAAACGCCCCACCGCTCAGTTAAAATCTTTTCAGATTGACATCAAGGGCGCATCATATTCTTCCGACAAGAGTCGGTCTTTTGTTTGCCTATCCGACTCCAAATTACAAGGTTAGATCCACACAGTTAAAGTATCACTTTAAGTGTCAGAATACAAAGGTCTTGAATTTTTATGCGAGTAATGTATATTTTGGGGATTATATACTATACTGCACGGTTCAGTTTCTAACCCAAAACAGATTATAAACCCCTACCCCCTTCCAATCTCTTAGCCAATTAGAAACTTTTAGGGTTTTTACTAGGCTTAGAGTTAAGGCTATGATTCTTGCTCGGTCTTACAGACCTCGCTATCAATCCCTTCCCTAAAGCCTTAGAATTAAATCCCTTACTACTCTATGGAGATACTACACGAGGCTCCGACCACTTGCCGTCAGACCAGATATCTTTTTCCCCTAAAGGGAAAAAATATCTGAAAAACAAATTGTTTGCAAACTTTTTTTGGCGTTCATTCGAAATGTTCGACACCGAAGTCGGACATCAAAAACCTTTATGTTATGAAAGATTACACTTTCAGTGAGACTCTAGAGTTCAGAGTTAACCAAATCAACAACGCTGTTTCAAAGAAACAGGCTCAATTCTTCTACTACAAGAAGTTTAAGAACTTACTAATCTGGAATCCAGACCTCAGCGAAGCTGAGATTGAGGCTTTCAACAAAGCCAACTTAGATTTACAATCTAAGTTGTTTGGTGATTCCCCTAAGAAGTCTTATCCTAAGACTTCTACTCAGCAACCAAAGGTTGCTACGGCTAGCACTACTAAGTACTCACCGGAGGTGAGTAAGAATGGTCGGTCTAACAATCAAGCCAAACTAGATGCTATGATCGCTACTCTAAAGAGTAGCGCTGAGGGTATCCTTCACGCTATTGAGATAGCCGATACTATCAAGTAAGACTTGGAGAGTCCCTTCGGGGACTCTTTTTTTTTGTTTTTAATCCCACTATTATGATTGCTAATTGGAATAAGATAATTAATTCAGTGTCATCAGTTGACGCTAATGAGGATAATAGAATCAAAGAATCTATTAAGCGACAAGATTACAACAGAGATAGTAATCTAACTAAGGTAAGTAAGCCTAGTATAGGTCATCGGGTAAGCCAAGTTAAGCGGGCTAATAATATAGACCCGGTAAGAAGTAAGTATCTAAAGTCTAGAAGTAAGGCTCAGGTAGATGACATAAGAGATGTATTGCTAAAGATAATCAATAGTTGATATGAATAGGTTTAGATTGAATAAGATTAACGATGGTATTCAGATGGTGATATCATTAGATTGCTTTGATATAAGTGTAGTAAGCCATAAGTATAGTTATGGTGGAGATGAGGGTCTATATGAATTAGGTGTGTTTTGGGTTGATGAACCTGTATATTATAACGATACTAACTTCGATAGGAAAGAGTTTGTTAACGAGGTTGTAGGTTGGTTAGATGAAGAAGCGGTTACTGATAAGGTAAACAAGTTAATGTCGTTAGACCAATCAAGTAATAGTTTAGTGAGTGATATGTTAGATGTTTTAAGAGTATAGTTATGACAATAAGAGATGTAAAGAGACTGCAAGAGCAGTATGAGGTAGACTATTATCAAGATCTAATTGATAATGGTAATGCTTGGAAGATGGAAGGAGCGATAGGTAGAAGATGTATGAG
>Ga0129345_1000322_pt1 | contig 17402 bp, 23 predicted proteins | sample CPBDNA_FD_94425 | JGI IMG/M metagenome (GOLD analysis project Ga0129345, IMG submission 94425) | Freshwater to marine salinity gradient microbial communities from Chesapeake Bay, USA - CPBay_Sum_20_0.8_DNA | ecosystem: Environmental > Aquatic > Marine > Coastal | place: USA: Chesapeake Bay...
AATAATATCTTCTATTTCTTGGTGCCAGATTGGGAAGTGTACTGTCGCTGATCCACCTCTGATGCCATTCTGTGTACAACATCTGACAGTTGACTCAAACTTTTTGAGGAACGGTACAACACCTGTGTGCTGAACTTCTCCGCCTCTGATTTTACTGTTGATGCCACGGATTCTGCCTGCGTTGATACCGATGCCCGCCCTTTGTGCAACGTATCTGCCAATAGCCATATCAGAGCTAAAGATAGAATCGAGGGTGTCATCAACATCAACAAGAACACAGCTAGCAAATTGTCGAAGTGGAGTTCGCACTCCCGCCATAATAGGTGTGGGAATGTTGATTTTGTGCTTTGAGATTGCGTCATAGTACCTCTTTACATATGACATACGTGTTTGTTTTGGATACTCTGCAAAAATAGTCAGAGCAATCATCATGTACATGAACTGGGGCGTTTCATATACCTTTCCAGAACTTCTGTCCTGCACAAGGTACTTGTCAACGACCTGACGTAGACCCGCATAAGTGAATAAGAAGTCACGATGATGATCAACCAAGTTGCTAACTTTGACCAGTTCTTCTTCAGTATAGTTATTAAGAATAGAGGAGTCATAAAGACCTTTCTCCACACAATTTTTAATATGAGTAATCAATGGAGGAAGTTCTCTCATGCGACCAAAGACCGACTTGCGTACAGAGAACAGCAACAGTCTAGCGGCAACAAATTGATAATTTGGATGATCAAGATCAATCAAATCAGATGCTGATCTAATTAGGATTTCTTGAATCTCTGCTGTCGTAATACCGTCATAAAATTGAATTCCAGACTGGATCTCAACTTGACTAGCAGAGACGCCTGCAAGGTCCTTACACGCCTCTTCAACCATGACGTGCATCTTATCTAGGTTGATGGGTTCAATCTTGCCAGATCTTTTAACTACCTTAATACCGTTGCTCATATTTTCTTCCAAGATGTAAATTTTAACTTTGCCTGTAAACCTTTGTAGGTATTACATTCTATCAGATTCTGAACATCAAGTCCAGACAAGACCATATCATTAATGTCCTTAACGTTTACCGATTCTGGATAAATGACGACGGGGTTTCCACTCTCAATTTTTGCAGCGATCCTTTTGACGATCTCTCTATTTCGTGGTTCGTTATCATAGACATACACAGGATTGATAATCCCCCAACGACTGATATCAGCATCAGCTCCGCACATAGCAATCGAATTGCGAATGAACGTGCTGTCGAAAGGTCCTTCTGTAACGTATACTGGTTCATCTTTCTTTACCGTATCAAGTCCATAAATTTTTGGAGCATCTTCATCAAGCATGATAGTTATATATTTAACTTTGCTTGGTCCCAATGCCCTTCCCTGATATCCTATAAATTTATTATCATAAATCAAAGGAATAATAATTCTTGGTTCATCGTACTTAAGGTCATCAAAAGTACGAACCATCGTATTGGTCCACTTTTTAAAGTGGTCCACATAATAAAATTTATCTGGATCAATATTTCTAGATTCAAGATACTTTTTTGCTTCAGGATTTGATGATGCCTTTGGCAAATCGATTTTAATACTAGTATTAAATTTTGGTTTCTTAAAGTTAAATTCTGGTTCTTTTACTGTAAAATTTTTGCCAGTATGACCTTCCTTGAACTTTTCAAGAGAGTACTCTTTATGTAAATCCGCATCAAACTGCTTTAAGAAATTATTGAACGACAAACTAAGACCACAGTTGTGGCACTTAAAATTTGTGTTGTTCTTCACTCCGTAGAGATATCCACGCGCCTTACTTTTACTCTTCTCGGAATCTCCGCAGATAGGGCACCTGAAGTTGTAGAGATCAGGTTTTACCCTCTTAAATTTTTGCAGTCTGGTGGATATTAGATTGATGAACCTAACGTCAACAAAATCCATAATGAAAATGTGTATGGTTCGATCTTAACACTCCCAGAACCTACTGTCAACCTCAGTTTCCCAGAGGCAGACAGTGACCATACTGGTCCACATGAATACTGCGTTGGACAATTTTTGTAGATAATAGATCGAGTCTTTGTGCTTGTTCATGGTTCGTACCAAACCATGAATATTTATTTTTGAACTTGTACTTGAGGTGCTGGTTGTGGCAGTAAAATGTTACCGAATATATCAGGTGCCTTTAAAATGGTTACTGCTGCAAGTGCAATTCCAACTGCAATCCAACGAAACTTATAAAGATCAGATACTCTAGTTTCTATTCTTTCTATTCTCTCAATTACTACCTTATGCTCTTTGGTATTTGCAGTCTTTACATCTTCCAACATCTTAAGAATGAGAGCATCATTCTTGTCACTTTCATTCAGTCTTCCTTCATGCCTCTCAAGAATTACTGCAACTCTATTGCTATTCTCTGAGATAGTGGCGACTGCTCGCTCAAGTTTGTCGAGCATTTCTTTACTTAGGTCTTCATAAATTGAAAGTTTGGATTCAAGGACCGCTAACTTCTGGAGACCGAATGCCATGACTCACGTCCAATTTTTGCGTGTATTTTTTTGATAGATATATCTCTTTCTCTTAAACTGTTTGAATGGTAACTTGTAAGTATTACCAGCAACTGGTCCCTCAGCATCAGAACTTGCACTAAAACCACCACCAGTGCTTGGAGCATTGGCAACCATAGTCTCTCTAATGTAATAAATGATCTTATCAAGATTCATTTTTGTAGACCTTTCTAAGTTCTGATAGGCAGGTTATGTCAACAGGGATATCATGAATATATGTTTTAGGATACTCAGGCAATCTGTTCAAAAATATTATAAAAGTTTTCATAACATCCCATAAATCTCTTTCTATCTTGTAAAACAGCATCGGGGTTGCCGCTTCACCAAAGAGATTATAAAGAACTATAAAGTGATTAATAAGAAGGTGTGTCTTAAGTTGCCCAGTATTTCTATATCTTTTAAGTAATCTTTTTATGTACTTAAAATGATTTAGATCTTTATCAAAATCCTCTTTTGTTACCGCTTGAGGATTCTCATAATTTTTTATAGCAAACAACAAAAAATTATCTTCATTCAACTCAGTAAAATTCATATATTAGTTTATCATACTAATGGGTTGCTATCATAAAGAGGAGTGTTGCCAGTTGTAATGCCAGACATCGCAACAAGAGTTTCTGACTTCACTCTCAGATTTCCATGTTGGTCAACATAAGTTGTAACACCAACCCAACCAGCATGAGAAATTTGATATGAAGTATTTTGTGCTGCAGATCCACCAGCAGTAGAAATACCGTAGACATAAGAATCTTCGGTTCCTGATGCAGACTCACTGTACTTAGAATCAAGAACAGTATATTTTGGAAGTTGTGAAATTTGGAACGATGTTCCAGCAATTGCAACCCCACTCAGTCCTGCTGTAGAACCAATAGCGAGTTCTCCAGCACTAGTAATTCCAGTAATTACAGCATCACCAAAATAAGTACCTGTTCCTACTCTAGAACCAAATCTAATTACATCGCCAGTTGCAGCAGCGCCAACGGCACCGAACGAAGTTCCCGATCCAGTTACTACCAATGTAGTGTAGTTCAGGGAGACTGTTCCCCCTGCAAATTTAGCGTCACTATTTCCCCAGAGTGCCATGTCCTGTGCTTCCGTAAAGTTCAGTTATCTTTTTTTATTTATAAAATCTGCCTAGTACAAAAGGGGGGCAGCGCCCCCCAAATGTATCATTCCTCTTCTCTTGCTTTAATTGCTTGTTCAACAACTGCAAGTAACTTGTCATCCATGTCGGTCTTGGTTAGAGTAACTGCCTTCTTAAGAATAATCAGGCAAACTTCAACCAACTTCTCACCAAGTTCCTCGTTGTCAGGAACTTTGGTAACTGCGTCCTTAATAATTTTTGATGCTAGTGGGAGTAAAAATGCAAGCATGATAAACCTCAGTCTGCTATACAATCTATATAGCAGACTTAAGGATTATTTAATCAATCAGATTCACCAGCTCTTGGTCTGTATGGATTGGGTTTAGGTGCTCTCTTGCGTGCAAGTTCTGCTCTAATCCTATCAACAGGGGTTCTCCCCTGATAACCTTTTGCACCAGGATCCTTTTTCTTACCTTGAGGTTTGATTGGTTTCCTTCTGGAAGACATCAATCCACCAGTGCTTCTAAGTTCTCTTTCAAGACCTCGCATTGCTGCTGGTGGAGGATTACCGCCCTTTACTGAGGGTTTACCAGTCTGAGGATCTTTACCAGTTTCTTTAGCGTAACGAGTACGCTCATCAACAGATTCTCCTTCTGGTTCAAAATGAGCCTTTTGTAGCAATCCAAAACTAGGATTTTGTATCTCTTTTGGTTTACCAGTTTTTGGATCAGTAATCATTTTATATTTTGATTTTCCAGTTGCTCGATCAACAGGATTCAATCTGTCTTGAGAAATTGGAACATTAGGAAATGCTTCAACTACATCACCTTCTGGTTCAAAAGAGTTACTAAGCTCACGCTTAATTTCACCCTTCAATGCTGCTCTCTCATCAGCATCCTGCTTTTTCTTTTTAAATGTTGCTGCCTTATTTTTTTCAACTTCAACTCTAGCATTTTGTGCTTGCTGTCGTTCAGTATCTTGTTGGCGAGCTGATAGCGAGGAGATAGAATCTACCGCCTCGCTAGGTCCTTTTTTGCGTCTTGTACTCTCTCTCTTGCTTTACGAGGTCCTACTCCCTTGTAAATTCGAGATGCTTGTGCTGCTTTTTTTGCAGCAGTTTCCCTGTCTCCAGCAATTGCTGCCCTCCTTCTCAACTCGTCTGCTTTTTGTGAAGCAGTCAAAGCAAGGTGAGAAGAGATCTCTTGAATATCAATACCAAGAGTCTCAAGAGTTGCAAGATTTTCGGTGATTTGATCCATAAGGATCTCTTCGACTTGTTCCTGAGTTAATTCATTAACGTCAAGAACTTCTCCACCAAGTCTTGCTGCTGCTTCTTTGAGTTCTGGATTAATAACAATAGTATTCTTTACACTCTTCTCAGTGAGTTTTTTATTTTTATCCTCACCAGCAACCTCAACCATGGTCTCCTCTTGAAGACCAAGTTCCGCTTTCCAGTTAGAGAAGTGTGACTTAATATTCTGTTTGTTACCACGCTTTGCCATCGCATTACCGATTGCTTTGCGCTTCTTCATGATGTACTTATCAGAAGAATCATTCTTTTTGCCGTTGTTATTTACATCAGCATCTTCCTGACCTACTGGATCAAGATTATTTCCTTTCTTAGCAACCTTCTTCTTTTTCTGATCACCTTCATAGGGATCACCATAATCACTAGGCGTCACTGATTGAATTTGAGGATTACTTCTCAGTTCATGCTTTTTCTTTTGATCCGCCATTCTAACATATGACTTTCCATAACCCTTCTTAGGAGTTACGCGAACTTGCTCCTTATTACCCTTTCTGAGTTCTTGAAGATCATCACCCATCTGAGCAACTTCATCACCCATATTGAGTTTTTGTCTTTCTGCAGGTGTCAAGGTTGCAGATCCTCTTTGCGCTCCTCTTGCTGCTTGCTTTGCTTTTACAGCAGGATCATTTGATTTATGACCATAACCATGGAGACCAGGGTTGGATGAAGTGGTGTTACGATGATCACCTCTTTGCGTTCTAGCAAGTCTTTCTCTTGCTGCCTTCTTTACACTATCACCATAGGTTGGTTTATCTGCAAGCGCAGTTGCTCTGTCTGCTGCAGCACCACCTCTAGTATTTGCTGCAATTTTATTACGAATAGCGGTCTCATCATGACCACGCTTTGCCATTGCAGTTGCTTCGTCAAACTCAACCTCTTCTTTTGGACCACTAAAAAGCATTGCTTTAGCAGCATCCTTTACAGGAGCAGAAGCATTAGAGTTACCAACTGATTGGGCAAATGCTCTTTCAAGGGGAATTCCTTCTCTTCTCGCCTTATATCTTGTGTCATATGCAAGTTGTCTTGCTGCCTTCTTTATGTTGTCTTCCCCGCCACCACCAGACTTCTTCTCACCTTCGTCTGATCCGCCTGAAGAACCAGATGACTTGTCTAATTGTGGTTTAATTTTTGCGTCCATCTCCGCCAAGTAAACTTGATGAAGATCGGTGACCACATGCTTAAGGTTTGCCATTACTCTAATACTTCTTTTTTGCCTTGTATTTATTTATGAAATTCCTGATTTTCTTTGTTCCAGTCATCTTCATTGCATACTCTCTGAATTCATCCGTTCCAACTTCTCTTTGAGTTGCAGGAACTCCAGAGACCTCTGTCCATTCGACAACATCTCTAATCCATGATTTGAACATTTCATCACTCTCTGTAACGCAGATGAGATGATTTGTACCCCTACGAACAATCTTACCAATCTTATTGGTCTTTAAATTCTGAACATATGTTCCTTCACAAAAAATTTCCCCAGCAATATATCTTTCTCTGAGGTCTTGTTCTTTTTTGCGATCAATTTGTTCTGGGATTTCAGTCGTTACACTATTCTTTTTTTTCTTTACCTTAGCAACTTGAGTTGCTACTGGTCTTTGATTTGCGACTGTCCTTCTTTGTGGTGGATCTGGTTCTCCCAAAACTTGGTTTTGGTTATAGAACTTCAACCTACCCCCAACATTTTTCGCAATAAATTCTCCCGTTTTTTTGTCATGGAATCCTCCATGACCATCGGGAACTAATCCAAGTCTTCTTCCATTAATGGAAGCAACAGACTGGGACTCCTTGATGAATTGCGAAAACTTTTTCATATTTATCAGGATGTACTAATATTTATTCTTTATAAGTGTTCAAGTTAAACGTTTTAAATCTTCTTGAAGTTTTTCATTGAGATATTCATCAATGTTTTTTGCCTTCACTTTTCTAAGTACTTGGTCAACCAAATCTTTTCTTAATGGTAAGGTAACTCTAAGAGTTGTTTTAGTTTCCGCCATTGTCTTCATAGAATAGAGTTCTTAATATATTTATCTCCTGCAATATAATCTATACAGACAACAGATCTTGAGGTAGTCATATTGTTCTCTACCCTATGCTCAGACAAAGGATGGAATATATAAAACTCTTTGTTCTTAAATTCTTTTGTTTCTATATTACCGTCAGTATTTTTTATTTGAATGATTGATTTTTTATCTTCTTCAGCAATATCTAAACCCCACATAATCCTAAGCAATTGAACTCCAGGAATATAATCTTTATCAATGTGCCAATCTAATGATTGTCCAGGATCTAGTACATTAATAGCACAAACAGTTGTCATTCCAATCGCAGACAAAACTTGAGTAAGTATTGGAAGTTTTGATGTATTGATATGATATAAATTATTCTCAGCAAAAAGGGGTGCAATATGCCACCCCTGCTTAGAGGAATCTCTCATTTTTGCCATGTAATAGGACTGATATCCTATTGGATATCCTTGAGAATAAACCTCTATATATTCTTTTTGTTCTTGAGTAAAATCTCTAAATTCTAACTCACCGATGTTAGTCTTATACTCTTCTAAAATACTTTTGTGGTAAGTATTAAGAAGAGCGAGTTTATTACTAACACTTTGGTAAGGAAGAAATTTACTCATCAAAGATCGCCTTCTACTCGATTCTCAGATCGTTCGATGCTAAATGCACCTTCTGGATAACGAGCACTCAGTTTTTCAAAATTCATTTGAATAACATCATCAAGACTAATGTCTAGTGCCATACATGCTTGAGCAACGTACCACATGATGTCACCAATCTCACGCTTCATGTGGAACACATTCTCTTCATTATATTGCTTACCTTGAAGGAAGATTTTTTTCACAACTTCAGTAAACTCACCTGCTTCTGCAGTAAGACCAAAAGCAGCAGTCATAAGTTGAGTAACGTTTGCACCACTTGCCTCAAGTTCACTAAGACGAGCAGAGAGAACTGGATAATCCAGACTGGGGGCGCTGGTTGTTTGCTTTACAAATTCAACATATTTTTGAGTATCGATATTTGCCATAATTAAGATACAGGAATATTAAAGGACATGATTGTTCTGATTTTATCAGAATAGTGGGGTGGTGCTTCATGACCCAGCATTGCTGGGAAGAATATTATATCACCCTCTTGGACATCAGGCAATACAGCACTTTTAATATGACCAAAAAATGGATCTGGGAACGGGGGATAGAATGCCGTTGATGTATGCTCTATTGGATCAAACTCCACATAAAGAACAGCAGATAGATTACCAAAACCATGGTTGTGAAGACCATGGCGTTCTCCCTTTTTATATTTTTGGGACCACAATTGCCATCTATCCAAAGAACCAAATGGAAGACCAAATCCAGGAAGAACATGTTCAAGATCCTCCTTCATAATATCATACCACTTATCGAAGTAAGAACCCCTACCATAACTCTTAAAGTAATCAGTATGACACTCATGCCACCCCAAGTCTGCCTCATTATTAATTAAGTCTAGAAGTAGGGGTTTTTTTATTTCCCAGTTAATTACAGAATGCTTAACTACAGTAATTGGAAATAACTCTCTAGTTAGCAATAGTCCTTGTGTTTCCATAGTGAATAACCTCTAAATTATCTGAACTGAACTTTCTCCAAGGATCCACTACAACACTTCCATCTGGAATGTTGCAATACATTTCATCTTCTGGTGCATCATCCCAATACCTATAAGTAGTGGTTGCGCTATGTGCAAGTAAGAACACTGCAGGATCTTCAGAGTCTCTCTGATCACCAGTATACTTATCCACATAAGTTACAGTCTTTCCATATTGCTCACAATAGTATCCAACTAAAAGACTGTAACTACCATCAACATATTCCACCAAAGGTTTATATGCTTTACCATGAATAACAATTGGAAGATCTTTCTCTTCTGCAAGATCAACAAGATACTTTGCCATATTTTTTGCTTGAACTTCTCTGGATCCCATTACAGAAGAGAAGATGTCGTATCCCAAATCCAATTTTTGTGCCAAAAATCTTAGCGCGATGTTATCTCTTGGATGACATGCACCACCATCACCCATTCCAGCAGTCATATACGCTGGACTAATAACTCTAGTTGTTCCTTTTGTAAGTGCAGAAGTAACAACATCAACATTAATATTGCCAAGTCTAACGGCAACATCTTGAATCATATTGACAAAAGAAATTTTACTGCTAATAAATGTATTGTAAAAGACTTTTACACACTCGATTTCTTCATATGTTCCAACAACGTACCAATCAAAGTCTCCCCTCTCACCGCCAGTCAACGAACCCTTGTTGGCTATGCTTTCTGCAACCTTCTCAACAATAGTCTTATAAAATCTAATTACAGACCTTGCATCTTGCGAATACTGATCACCTGTTGCAGTGCCAATCATCACCATTTCAGGATCTATCATATCATCTTCGATGGTTCCCATCGCAATCAGATAAGGATTATATACAAAAGTACAATTTGGAACTAAGGGAAGTAATTGTTCGCGGATAGTTCCTGGAAGAACGGTAGAAATCAGTGATACAAGTGTTCCATCAGCATACTTGTTGATTTCGCTAAGAACATTTTTTACAATGCTATAATCAAAATCTTTTGGTTCCAGACTACTTGTTGGAAGACTTCCATCATACTCTGGAGAATGTGGAGTAGGAACAGCAACAAATACAATTGCACTCTTCTCAACTACATCCTTAATAGATTTTTCCATTTGGATAAATCCACCAATAAAGGATTTTGCTTCCTCTCTTTGTTCAATATCGTAACCGTATACATTATGACCAAAGTCTGACATGACTTTAGCGCATGGATATCCTAGTTTACCAAGACCAATAAATCCTACTTTCATTCTCTTTCTAAGTCCAATGTTACACAGTGAAATCCACCACTTAGAGTTCTTTGGTGTCTCATTGGAAGCATTGCACATTCTATGCCATAAGTTTCCAAGAGTTCTCTAGTTGGGTGTTGATGCTCTTCTAAAGCAACTAGATCTGGAGAAACACTAAACAAGTTCATGTTACACCACTCTGATGCATTATTATAACCGATATGATAACCAATGTCCACTGGGTCTGGAGCATTGATAATATCCCAAGTATTAAATGGGAATGGGAGTTGATCTTTATCCTTTACTCTTGTTGGATTGACCATAAGCAATCCCTCTCGTAAGAAGCATATAGTAGTGTCTATATGAACAAAAGTATAGATATCTTTTACAACTCTGACTGTTGCAGAATTCCCAAGGTATCTCTGTAGCATTTTTGCTCCTGCGGCATTACCACTATTAGAAACTAAGTAGAGAACCTCATCATTTGCACGAATCGCATTTGCAGCATCAAATGCAGGAGTGACTTCAGTCAATGCTAGTTTTGTTGGATCCTTAATACACGATTCATCATATAAACCATCATGGTATGCACAAGGAATTTCATCTACGTTTTTTAAATGCTGTTTGAAGGATCTCCAGTTACCTCTTCTAGATCTAAGTGGTTGTGGAGTGGCGAGTGCCACATCTCCATGAACAAATACAGAATCTCTGGGACAATAATTATAATACTCTGTTGGTTCTCTATTGGGTCTTAAGACTTCTACACCTTCACCAATTAAAAAATTACAAAATCTTTCCAAGTCCTCATTTGCTTCATCAATAACCTTATCTGGATATGGACCAATCTTTACATGAGATACATCATCCTCTCCCGCATAGTTTATAGTTCTCAGACTTTTGTCCATCGATGGAATTCTTGCATAATCAGCAACTCCAACAATAACTTTTTTTAGTCTATCCCATTCATTAGTTGCGTACATAGTTAAACAGTGAGTATGGTCATTTTTGTGTCATTTGGTTTACCGTAGGTAAAAAAGTCATCTAAACTAAACTTAAGGTGCTTCTTCATCCACCAGTGATAATATGCATGTCTCGATTTTGTATGATGCATTCGGTTTATATGGAGACTAAACTCTGTACTAGTCAACCCTATATTAGTAGTAATGAGTGGAATACAATAAGTTCTTCCAGTATGCCCAATAAAATAATCTACTGTTGTTGAATGCTTAGAGAACCCTTCTATTGCAGTGACTTTATCAAATCGATATTTATCATAATGACAATGAAGAGACAATAATTTTTCAACATAATCTCTGGTCATTAGAACTGGTCCAAAGTAAGTATGCCTTAATTTTGGATGTAAGAAGAATGGTATAAATTCGCTAGATTCAAACCCAAGTTGTATACAGTCCCAATCATAAGGAAGTCTTGACATAAGATAATCCCAGTCAAAATTCCAATACTGGAACAGGGTCAGATCATAATCATCTTCCATAAGGAGGAGATGATCATCATCTCTGGTCTGAATCCAATGTTTCATAAACTCTAAATGAGTAACGGCATTTCCCAGGGCATATGCTGGAATCCCGTTGACTCGACCAACAACTTTATGCTTCGCCCACTCATCCATGTTGGATGCCAAATATTTTGATCCAGAGATCCTTGTAAATGGAAGTTTCCAATAATCAAACTGATCTTCCATATAATCTCTGCGATCAGTTCTATTATCTAAGTTCACATAATAAATGTGTGGGAAATTTTTTAATCTATTTTTTAAGTCCATCAGTCCCAAGGTAGCGCACAATTTTTTTAATCATTCCAGTATCATTTGCCTTTCCATATGTAAAGAGTTCATCCAAACTGTGTCTCTTTTTATCGTTCCTCCACCAATCATAATATGCAAGTCTACATGCCTTGGTTATCGCATATCTCTTTGTACTCTTATCAAAGAAATCTGTATGATTGGGGAACATCGGCAAACAATAAGTTTTACCACAATGTCCAACAAAGTAATCAGGAGTTCCAGAATGTAGACCGAAGTTTTTGTTTGCTATGTAATTTGTTAATTTATATTGATCACCAATACAGTGAAGTCTTATTAATTTTTTAACATACCTTCTATTAAGTAGCGCAATGCCAAAGGTATGTGCTGGCATTATTTGATGAAGATAGAAAGGGATGTAATTAATATTCTCAAATCCCAGCAAGACTGCATCCCAATCATATGGAATCCTAGTCATCAAATATTCCCAATCAAAATTCCAATATTGATATATGCCAAAGTCTAGGGTATCCCTGCTAATTATTACTCGTTCTTCTTCAGTATTATTATACCAATCTTTTAAGGTTTCCAGCAAAGTAATCGAATATGCTGCGGTCGATGCTGGTAATTTATAATTAGATCTATCTAATAGTAAATCCTTCCAGTCAGATATATTTGTTTTAGTATACTTTGACGTTGATATTCTTTTAAAGTTGTCAATTTTTACATTGACAAGACTTCGTTCCATATGATTCTTAAGAGGAACTTTGTCGTCCGAATTAAAATAATATACTGTAGGAACGCCCCTTAATTTATTGTATAGATCCATAACAATTCAAGAATCCCTATAACATAGTATTAACAGTATTTAGGTCTACTTTCTAAAGTAGTCCAAATAAACTTCGCCATACATCTCAAAAGATCTTCCTGTTATATCGTATGTTCTGTATCTCTGAGGATTTGCAACCATGTCTTCATGATCTTTTGTACCAAAACTGAAGAACTGATCTAAAGAGAACAGATCTCTCTGATGCTGCCACCAAAAATAATAAGTGTTCCTAGCAATAATATCACCCTCACTTCTATAAAATTTTTGAACAATACTATTATTTTCAAAACTACCGAAGTTTGCGTTAATAGTAATCAAAGGTAAGCAATATGTCCTTCCAGTATGTACCATAAAATAATCAACTGTTCCAGACCCAGCAACATCCTTTTGCCTATTCCATGCCGCATTTGAAACAGTATTTACAAGTTTGTACTTATCACCAACACAGTGCAAATCCAATAACTTCTCAACAAATTCTCTTTTTAATAGAACTGGTCCAAAATCATGCGCTGCTTCTATTGGGTGTAAATGGAATCTAACTCCATCTGGATTTTCAAATCCCATCAATAAACAATCCCAATCATAAGGAAGACGATCGATCATGTAATTCCAATCAAAATGCCAGTAATCGATCAGACTAAGATCATAATCATCTTCCATAAGAAGGACATAAGGTTCCTCAGTTGTTCTATACCAATTTTTTAAGAAGTCTAAATGCGTTACTGCATTAGCGGCAATAGGAACTAGTAACTTATAGTCATCAATGTCTTCTATTAAATGCCTCCATTTTTCAGATTCTGATGCCAAATATTTTGTTCCAGATACTCTGTCATATGGTATATCATACTTCTCAAATTGCTTGACCATCCAGTCACGACGATCTGTTCTATTATCCAAATTAAAAAAATGTACTCTGGGAATTCCTTTTAGTTTGTTTTTCAAATCCATAACATAACTCCCTCAATTTGATCCATATAAACTTCTGGTCTTTTTGAGTTACTGCTGAATAGCACTTCCATCTTCCATTCCTCATCACCCTTATTGTAATGGAAGAACTCAAAGTTAGAGAATGATTTGCTTTTATTTGTCCACCAATACTTGATCGCCTCCGAAGATATCTTATCAAGCATTGTATTATTATCAGTATCGGATTGAAGATCAGTATTGAGTCCAAATATTGGTAAAGTATATGTTATTCCAAGATCATAGAAGAATCTATGCAAACTTCCATACTCAAAAAATGGTATTGATCTATTTGGAGTAGAGTAGTGCAACTTATACTTACCTCCCATAAAGTGATAGTGCTTCAACCTTTTAGCAAAGTATCTAGTGATCATAAAGCACTTACAAGATGCACTATTAGGTTCCCAGGGATGAAGATGCATCTTTATGCATTTATCATTTGAACAGAATAATTGGATACAGTCCCAATTGTATGGGAGATGGTGTTCTAAAAACGCCCAGTCAAATAACCAATTGTTTATGATCGACAGATCAACATCATCATCCATAAAAATGCAGACTTCAGAATCATCATTATCGTACCAATCTATTATAGAATCTATAACATTCAAAGTTAAAGCAAGTTCTTTTGGGGATTGAACGAGGTCATCATCCAATATAATATTCTTCCATTCATCATAGGTTTCTTCTGAGTATTTTTTGACGTGCCTATGGTAATTTTTGACTCCCCATATCTTAAATTGTTCCTTCATATAATCATCACTCTCCTTATGGTCAGGATGATTAGTGTAGATTATTTTTGGTATTCCTTTGATCTTTGCAGACGCACTGTAGTTGTCAAGATCAATTTCAAGATTCTCTATCATGGTGCTACGCGATCATATTGTGGTAACTGAACTTTCATCATCTCATGCACAGAGTCTCCCCAACTCAATATATCATCTGCACTATACTTATGACTGTGGTTCTCCCACCACTTTTTAATGCATGAAGTGGCAAGAATATCATATATTTTATTATGATAAACAGCAATGACTGGATCATATTCTTCAGAATCACTCTTCTGCTTGTTATCTTGAGCGACTGCAAGTTTTGGATCTAAAGTTAATAATGGTAATGTATATGATTTACCAACTTGATATATCAAAAAGTCATCACTACTATAAGATTCCTTTGGTACTCTAAAATCCCTAAGACTCTGGTCCAATTTGAAAGACCCATCTGGTTGCAAATGAATCTTCATTAACTTTTCAACAAACATCCTATTGACCATAAAACAAGCAGCAGAAGAACTATGCCACTGTCTTGGGTGAAGGTGCATATTTAAAACATAGTCATGACAATGATAAAATTGAACAATGTCCCAATTGTATGGAAGACTTTTCATTATTGTCTTCCAGTCAAATGGCCAATATTCAACTAAATCAAAACACAAATCATCTTGAACGATTAGTAAATGCTCAGAAGATCCAGACTGATACCACTCAATTAAAAGAGTAAATTCATTCATCACAATCGAAGCATCTGAAGGTGCCAACAACATCAAATCCAATTTGTGACCCCACTCATCAATTTTATTGGTGGAGAATCTAGAGGCAGACCATCGAGTGTAATCAGTTATATCCCACTTCTTAAATTGATTCTCAATGTGTTCTTTTCTGTCTGTCCTATGATCTAAATTGAGATACATGATTGGTGGCAATCCCTTCAACTTATTCATTTAAACACCTTCATATTCGGTAAATGTGGATAATCTCTATATGACCACGACTTTGGAACATAGTCTCTAACTTTTTGAAATTGTCGCAATCCTTTGTCAGCATCTTCTGGGGTCATATAATAATGATATCCAATAATATCTATGTCTTGTTCACCCCATGGAGAATTATTATCTCTTCCATCATATGCCATCTTTTTAAGTGTGCGATAAGCATCTTTATCATCGGTTAGGATCATTCCTCCCCTTCCAATAGACAAATGCTTTCTATATTGAAAACTCAAACACAAATAAGTTCCCGATATATAGGAATCTGCTCTCCATAAGACTGCTCCATCAATAATATTGGTTCCTTCTATGAAATAACATTCTTCCCAGAGTTCCTTCTTAAATTGCCAATCAATTCCAAGTTTGCTGCATGTAAATGGAATACTAATATAAGTATGCTCTGGAACCCTTACTTTAGAATAACCCTCATATCGGAGACAAAGTTCTATCGCGTGAGTACAACAATCTACAGCAATGCCATATTTGGCACCATAAAATTCTGCTATTGTGTTCTCAAAAGTTTCAACAACTTTGAATGGATTAGACTCCCGATGAATATAACTCATAATCAAACCTGTATAGTTTATTAAATTCTGTTTTGTCTGGTTCTACGTAGTTTGTGTAAATCTTTTTGCATATGTTTTTATAGTTTGGAACGAAGTATTTCGAGTTTCTTAAGTGAGGTATTATAAATGGTTTATACTTTATTTTTTCAACTTCGTCAATAATATGGTTTTTTATAAAAACATTTACTTTTGGTGATAGGTCCTCATCCAATTTTATTAGTTTTAATTTACCACGATTCTCTAAACATAGTCTTAAAAATACTTTTTGAGGACCAGTATGTTCATCAAAAATATACTTTTTGTTTTTTATTTGAGATACAACCCACTCTAAAGGTGGTTTATATCTACACATAAACTCATTAAGACCAGATATCCATCTATCAACAGGGTCTCTAGTTATTGCAAAAAATATATGATCCGATTCTACAAAATATTTTGCCAATTGATCTGGATCTTTTGCTCGTGGTAGTTTATCCAGACTAAAAAAATTTGGACAATCCTTCCTAAAAGCACTTGTTATAGAAGTACTTCCACATTTATCAACGTGGAGATACACCAATTTATTCTTTCTTTCCCAAAAACAGTTGATAAATCCTTCCTTATGTATTACCTCTCCGTCTATGCCCTTTTGTAACTTAAAAGTAAAGGTCGAGCAATACTCACCGTACTGCTCAACCAAATCATCAACTACTGCTCTTCTCTTCTTCATACCGATAGAGTTGCTGTTATCTGCATAGTATATCTATCTTCCATTCCAAGGTTAGCTGCAAGATGTGATGTATCTCCTACCCACCACAAATAATCTCCCTTAGACCATTTGACATATGGTTCTCTATCCATCTCAAAGTAATGACCAGTCTTCCAATCATCAAGGAAAATTAAAATCCTACAAATTTTATTGATATCTGGTTCATTGTAGATTTCTCTAAATCTTGGATACGTATCTTCATGCTCTGGCATTATAGTTCCTGGAGGCATACGATACAAGGACAAAGATGTGTCTTTGAGGAAGTACCACTCATCACCGATAGGGATATATTTTTTCTTAAAGACATCTACAATGTCATGACACCATTTTGGAACTCCCCTATATTCTTCTCGGAGAAGACCAGTATAATTCACATACAGGTGCCCGTTACTCTTCCAACGCTCCACAATTTCATCACTCGGAAATTGCCTACGTGCTGGATATTCGATATTTTTAAAGTCGCCAATTAGTTGTGAATCAATACTTTTCATGTCAATCAAATTTAAAGGATCCGAACTTTTCTTTTAATGCTGGTTTTGCTTCTTCATAGTCATACTCTTGTCCACTATCACCAACATCATTTTGAGCAGACTGCTCACAATCATAAAGTCTCATCTTTGCTCTGTCAATACCTATGATAAATCTTTTGTTAACTGATAGATCGTTGTATCGATTTTTAAGTTGTTTTACAAGTATCTGTCCCAACCCTTCGAGTTCTTCAGTAGAAATAAGGGCAAACATAAGATCAGCAGTAGCAGGCAACCCAAAGGACTCACTTGTATCAGTAAGCTCCACATCAGAGCTACCATAACCAGAACGAGTGGTCTGCGTGGCAGAAACGATAGGGACGTTTGCTTCAACAGCCAATCCTCTAAGTTCTTCAGCAATTGCTTTGATATAAGAATATGAATTGACAGTGCTGTTTCCGCGATAGCGCGAGGAAGCACATATATTAAGGTAATCAATGAAAATAATATCAG
>Ga0129345_1000324_pt1 | contig 17364 bp, 25 predicted proteins | sample CPBDNA_FD_94425 | JGI IMG/M metagenome (GOLD analysis project Ga0129345, IMG submission 94425) | Freshwater to marine salinity gradient microbial communities from Chesapeake Bay, USA - CPBay_Sum_20_0.8_DNA | ecosystem: Environmental > Aquatic > Marine > Coastal | place: USA: Chesapeake Bay...
AAAACAACTAATTACAATAGAAATTTGCTTTATTTAAGAAATTTTCCATTCAGAAGATCATTTAGAGATTTAAAAAGGTTCTTTTCTGATCAATCGCATGAAACCATTAGAAAAAATTACAATCTTGCTTTGTATGACGTTTGCAGACTCATTAATAAATTAAATATAAAAAAGATTTGACAAATTACCAAAAAATAGAATATGGCAATATATAATAGGGTTGTAATATATCCTATTGTGAGTCTAGGTAAGTTTCACAGAACCCTTTCTGTTATCCTTTCTTTCTTCTTGCCTAGACTCTAAAAATGTTACTTTGGTAAATCTTAAATTGTTAATGTGCTTTATCTTTTCTAAGAACTCAACAATTTTAGATTTATCTAAATAGGAATTACCACCTGCTAGAATATTGTTAGCAGTTATTACTTGTAACTCAATTTCTTTTTTAGTTACCAAGTGCATAACTCAAATAATACAATATCCAATAAGGCATGGTAATTATCATAATTGATATTATGATTTCAGTAATAAGATTTATTATTTTCATAACTTAATAATTTTTTTGGTTGAAGGTTTTTTTCAATTCATTATCAGAAACGACATATAAATCTTTTATATTATCTTGATACAGCATAGAACTTGATTTGAATTTATCAATTTTATTGAATAACTCAATTAAATTACTTGCTACAATATAAACTGCATTAGATTGATTATTTTTGTTATAACTTAGTTTGTATATCATGTTGTAACCTTTCTTTTAGTTTTTGATTTTGTTTAAATAGGAAGTTATTTCTTTTCACAAGCCTTGCATTGATATTGCGTAACTTGTTTAAAGATTCTTTTAATTGAATAATTTTAATGTTCCAATTAATTCCTACAAACATTGTTTTTGTTCCAAGTATTAATAATTTTTTCATTTGTGGAATTATCTAAATATATATTCCATTTACCTATGGTTATATATAAGGAATTTTTTGATCTTACGTCTATATCAATTCCTTTTATTTTTTTTTTAATAAATTTATTTTTCATTTGTTTTATCCTTTCTTTTTAGTTTGTTAGTTTCTTTCAACTCCAATAGTTGGAATACCTTCAATGTTAGTTAGTATTGCTCCTGCGTTGTTTCCTTCGTCATCAGAACTAGGAGTCAAGATAACACCATTACTTAAATGAATTTCACAAGGTTGATAATCCCAACCTAAAAACTTTTTTGAATCTTTTGGATTCAAGTATTCAATCTTAGTTATGGTTTGACCTACTAACATTGTTTTTAATTTATTCATAAATTGATTGTTCATGTGTTTTATCCTTTCAGTTTAATTAATTATTTTTATATATTGAACCATCTTGATTAACAACTTGAAAGCCTTGTTTATCAAAAAAGAACAAAATTTCTTCAAAGGTATATCTTGCAACTATATGAAAACCGCTTTCTTTATATTTTGCATAAAAGAACTTACCTTGATTACAAAATTGAATTTCATTTACGCATATTTTAGGTAAATCGTAAGTAAAATATTTTTTTGCTGTTTGTGTCATGTTGTTTATCCTTTCAGTTTAAAAATAACTTTCGCAATTTAAAAAATCATTAAATTTATAATCTAAAAATTTTTTTAATTTAACTGTATTTTTTAAACAAGCCTTGTAAATTTTATTTGCTTTGATTGAGTCTGAATCATAACCAAATTCAGCACAAAAATCATTAAAGTTTAAATCATTACAAATTGCGTCAGACCTTAAACAATCTAAAACACTTAAAGCATTTGGTTCATGTTTGATTCCATAACCTTGTGAATAATAAATGCTCATAGATTTAGAACCATTTTTTAATTTAACTTTGTAATGATTAGCATTGACCCAATCTTTATTATTTGGGTTTTCAGAAATTAATTTTGAACTTATTAAAATATTATTATCTTTAATAAATTCAGAAATTGTTTTTTGTTGTGTCATGTTGTTTCCTTTCTTTTTAAGTTTATTTATAAATTATTTTTAAATTACTATCTGAATATTTACAAAATTTTTTGTTTTTAGAACCAACTAATTTAACCTTGTTTAAAGTAAATTTGTTAATCCAATCAATAAAATTTTGTTTATCTTCATAACTAGCATTTATAAAATTAATGTTATGTTGATAATCAAGATATTTATAAAAATAACCATTTTTAGGTTGAAGTTCTGCCTTGTCTTTCAATCTATTATCAATATATTGGTTGATATATGGATAACAATCTTTAGCAAGTTTTTGTTGTTTGATTGTTTTTTTATTAGATTCATAATAAACAGAAACTGTTATTAAGTCATCTACTGACATATCAGGGTGATTAAGTATTTTCATATTTTATCCTTTCGTTAAGTTTAAATTATTAAAGTGTAAATCAATTGTCAATATACTAAATTAAATAAATATAAAATAATTATGAGTACAGAATTAATAGAACAAAAAAAGAACACTCCAGGACGTAGAACCAAGTATAATAAAAAGCTAGTCAATGAGATTTGTTCAGAATTAGCAATTGGTAAAACTATAAGACAAGTCTTATCTCCTGCCGTTAAAAACAGGCCTTGTTGGGAGTCATTTAGAAAATGGCTTAATTTATACCCTGAATTAAGAGAACAGTATATTAAGGCTAAATCTGACGGAATTGAGTATTCACTCTGTGAGGCTCAGGAGCTATTGAATGAATCTTTAGCTAATAGTAAATTAAAAGACAAAACAGACTTAGGACAAACTCACCTTGTTAAGGCAGCACTTGACCTGGCTAAGTGGAAAGCAGAGAAGTTAAATCCTTCTGTTTATGGTAAAAGTAATACATTAGCTGTGCAGAATGGTGATAATAAAATAGTTGTTAAATGGGAGTCTTAAAAGTATTTGTTGTTGATTTTATTAGATTTGTTGGTGTTGTTTTGCAAATTATAAACAAAATGTAGCACAAACTACATTATAACTGCCATTTGTTAAAAAATCAGCACAATTTGAACGATTAAACAGTATTTTATCAGTTATTTATTGAACCAATTACAATAGAACCAGGCTCACTTAATGGTTGTTGTCAATAACGATAAATTATCGGTAACAATTCACAGTTGATTACTAGTAATAGCTCTAGCAATAGTTGAATTATCAAAACTTAAAGTGGGGGGTTTTGTGGCGACCCACACCCCCAAAGGGTATTTCCGGTACTTGTTAAAAATGATCGGACTCACACACAAATAAACAAAGGAAACCAATATGACCTCAAGCAAAATAAACAAATTCTATACAGACAATTTTAAATCCATGAAAAAACAGGGAGCTTATCCTACTGACAGCAACTCAGGAGTTATTTACCGAAACCCAAAAGGTGAAGTGATTAGCAAAGAGAAATGGCTTGAAGAAGCTGACAAACAGTTTAAGAAATAGATATGGATGAATTTGATGATGTAATGGACAAAGACTATTCAGCAATAGTTTATGTGAAACCTGAAAAGAAACAGGTCATTGTTAAATTCTATGGTTTTAATAACTTACAAGAAGCTGATGTATTTGCTAAATACATGGCAGTAGATTTAGGCATACAACAATTGATACCACACAATAGAACCCTCAATTAAAATAGGGGGGGTTTGTTTTACAAATGGCGACAATTGAGATTCCATACAAGCCTAGAGAATTACAAAAATTTTTGCATGAAAATATCTCTAAGCACCGATTTAGTGTTTTAGTATTACATCGTAGAGCTGGTAAAACAGTCATGTGTATTAACCATATGATTAGGGAGGCTTTGCTAAACCCCAACCCAAGCTCAAGATATGCTTTTTTAAGTCCTACTTTTAAACAAGGTAAGGCAACAGCATGGGATTACATAAAAACATATGCTGGAAAAATACCTGGAACTAAGTTTAATGAATCTGAATTACGATGCGACTTTCCCAATGGTAGTCGTATTACTATTCTTGGTGGTGAAAATGACCAGGCTCTAAGGGGTATTGCATTAGACGGTTGTGTCTTTGACGAAACCCAAAGTATTAGTCCTAGTTTATTTCCAGAAATTATACGTCCTGCTTTAGCGGATAGAAAAGGTTGGTGTGTTTTCATTGGTACACCCAAAGGAAGAAATTACTTCTATGACCTATATTGCCAAGCCAAAGGAGAAAAGAATTGGTACGCAGCAATATTTAAGGCATCGGAAACTAAGATATTAGACGAAGAAGAATTAAGGTCTGCAAGGCAAATGATGTCAGAGGACTTATACGATCAAGAATTTGAATGTAGCTTTCAAGCAGCAATAACCGGTTCTTATTACGGAGCTATTATTGAAAGGCTAGAAAAAGAAAATAAGATTACCGATGATTTGTATGATGAATCCCTAGATGTAGAAACCTGGTGGGATTTAGGAATGAACGACCAAACAGTTATTTGGTTTGCTCAACGATACAAAAATGAAATTAGATTAATAGATTACTATGAAGCTGCTGGAGAAGGTTTAGATCATTACGCAAATGTCATTGATGCCAAACCTTACGAATACTCCAAACATATTGCACCCCATGATATTAAAGTTAGGGAACTAGGTGCGTATGGAAAATCAAGGCTTGAAAGTGCATTAGAATTAGGTATAGCTTTTGAGATTGCTCCGAAACTATCTATTGAAGATGGGATAGAAGCAGTACGAAAGGCTTTGCCGAATTGTTTGTTTGATAAAAACAAATGTGGTAAAGGCATTGAAGCTATGAAAGCCTATCAAAAACGATGGGATGAAAAGAATCAATGTTTTAGAAATAAACCTTTACACAATTTTGCTTCGCATTGTGCTGATGCTTTTAGAACAGGCATAGTCGGTTACGGTGTTCAGGCAACGGATTGGAAAAAAGAAATACCAGTAAATACAAATTATATAATTTAAACTATGGCAAAAATTTCAGATACAGAATTACGATTTATTATTAATAGTGAAATTAATAACTCTTTAGGATTTTTAGGTGGAGCATTATCCAACCAAAGAAAAAAATCACTAGAGTATTATTTAGGCGATAAGTTAGGCACAGAGATTGATGGAAGAAGCCAGGTTGTTTCTACGGATGTGGCCGACACCATTGAAACCATTTTGCCAAACCTAATGAGAATTTTTACCTCATCAGATCATACGGTGAAATGCGAACCAGTTAATGCCGAAGATGTTCCTCTTGCTGAACAAGCAACAAGTTATATCAATTATGTATTTAACAAAGACAATGAAGGTTTTAAAATTTTATACTCTTGGTTTAAAGATGCGTTATTAGAAAAAAATGGAATTGTTAAAATCTATTGGGATGAGTCCGAAACTTCTGAACAAGAAACATATAAAAATTTAAATGATGACGAATATCAAGTTTTAGTTTCTGATGATAATGTACAAATTATTGAAGAAGAAGAAATGGAAGATGAGTTAGCAATAGCTCAGTTAGAACAATTAAAACAAATTGCTGCTACTCAAGGACAAGAAATTAATACACCTATTCCTAAGTTGCACAATGTTATTATTCGTAGAGTTAAAAAAGGTGGAAAAATAAAAATTGAAAATGTTCCGCCTGAAGAATTTCTTATTGAGAGAACTGCAAAATCTATTGAGGACGCAAACTTTGTAGCTCACAGAACTATTAAAACAAGATCGCAATTAATTGAAATGGGTTATGACAAAGAAATCGTAAATGATTTACCTGCTACCCAGATTGTTTTATACAATAATGAAAGACTTACTAGATTTGGAGATATAGACGAATATCCTTTTGACCAAACTCCTGACAATTCTACAGAGAGCATTGAACTGTATGAATGTTATGTCAAAGTAGATTATGATGGAGATGGTATTGCAGAGTTAAGAAAAGTAACTGTTGCAGGTGATTCAGGTTATCAAATTTTAGATAATCAAGCTGTGGACTTTGTTCCTTTCTGTTCTTTAACTCCTATTCCTATGCCACACCGATTCTATGGAAGAAGTGTTGCAGAGTTAGTAGAAGATGTTCAGTTAATTAAATCTACGGTGATGCGTCAGTTGTTAGACAATATGTATTTAACTAACAACAACAGAGTAGCGATTATGGATGGTATGGTCAATTTGGATGACCTACTAACATCAAGACCAGGTGGTGTGGTTAGAACGAAACAACCTCCATCTCAAGTAATGATGCCAATGCAATCTCAAACGATTTCGCAACAAGCATTTCCTATGTTGGAGTACCTAGATACAGTTAGAGAAACTAGAACTGGTGTTACTAGATATACGCAAGGATTAGATGCAGACGCACTAAATAAAACAGCTACCGGTGTAAATACTCTTATGTCGCAAACACAAATGCGAATGGAGTTAATTGCAAGAATTTTTGCTGAAACAGGTGTGAAAGATTTATTTAAACGAATTTTTGAATTAACAGTTAAGTATCAAGACAAGGAACGAATTATACAATTAAACAATCAGTTCATTCCTGTACGACCTACAGAATGGAAAAATAGATATAATATTTCTATTACCGTTGGTTTAGGTTCAGGTTCTAAAGACCAACAATTAGTTATTCTTAATGCTATTTTGGAAAAACAATTACAGGCTTTCCAATTACAAGGTGGCAAAGAATATCCAATGGTTTCATTGAAAAACATTTATAATACTTTATCTAAAATGATTGAAAACGCAGGATTGAAAAGTGTGGACAATTATTTTGTTAATCCTGATGTGGGAATGAGAATGGTTCAACCTACTCCTCCACCTCCACCATCTCCTATTGAAAAAATTGAGTTCACTAGAATAGATGCAGAGAACAAGAGAAAACAAGCTGAACTAGAATTGAAATTAAAAGAATTACAATCTCAAAATGCTAAAAATTTATTAGACTTTGAAAGTAAAATTAAAGAACTAGAATTAAAATATAATGCTCAAATTGATACAGCTCAATTAAAAGCAGAATCTGATTTAAATAAAATGATTTTATCTAATCAAAATAAGGCATTTACACAAGCACAACAATCATCTATGCAACTAGGGGAACAGATTGAGAGTTTAAATGAACCAGGACGAACAGAATCAGCTCCAGAAGGAAGTGAGCAGATCGGAGAAAGCCAGACAGATACTGGACAATCAGGTATTTAAAGAATCTATTGAGAAGTTAAAAAAATTATATACCGATAGTTTGTTTAATACTGGAGTAAATGAAAACGAAACTAGAGAAAAATTATATTTAGCTTACCATATTGTGCAAAAGGTAGAGCAAAACATACAAGAAGTTTTAGATACTGGGAAATTGGCAAAGAAACAATTAGAAGATTATCGCCAATCAATCCAAAAACAGAAATTCTAACAATCCGTTAGGATAAGCCAACCCATAAGGGAGCTTTAATCATAACAAAAGGACAAACAATGTCAGACAATCTAGCCAACCCTTTGAAGGGAGCAGAAACTGATTTGCAATCAGCTGCAAAATCAATTTCAGGTTTATTAAATTTATCTAATGAACCCAAAAAAGAAAAACAGCAACAACAATCACAAGAACCAGAATTACAAGTTTCTTCTGAACCAACTCAAGAGGAATCTTTGCAAGAAGATCAACCTCCGGTTCAAGAAAATCCAGAAATGGAATCGCAAGAGGAAGTTTCTGAAACTGAAGTATCTCAAGAAGAACAAACTGAGATTCAACAGGAACACAATTCCACCTACAAGGTAAAAGTTGCAGGTCAAGAATTAGATGTTACCCTAGACGAATTAAAGAGTGGTTACTCAAGGGATGCCGACTACCGTAGAAAGACGGAAGAATTGTCTGTTCAAAGACAACAATTCCAATCTGAAGCGGAAAAACAAAGGCAAGACTATTCCAATAAGTTGAACGAACTCAACCAACTTATGTCTTTGGCTCAAAACCAACTCAATGCAGAAATTGCTTCTGCTGATTTAGAGAGGTTATATGAGGAAGATCCAACAGAGGCTCTTAGGCTTGAACGTAAGCTAAAGCAAAAACAAGAAAAGTTTGCTGAAGCGGTGAACAAAACTAGAGCTGAACAACAAAAACAATTGCAAGAAATTGTTCAGATACAACAGAAAGAATTGGTAAATAAATTACCAGAATTTTCTGATCCTGAAAAAGCTACGCAATTGAAATCACAGATGAGAGGTTATTTGAACTCTTATGGTTTTCAAGACCAAGAGATTTCTCAAATCTACGATCATCGTATTGTGATGTTGGTGAACGATGCCATGAAGTATAGAAATATGCAAAAATTAAAACCAAACCTTGCAAGTAAAATTGCAAAACCAGGTAAGGTTTTAACAAGTGGTATGAAAAAAGACAAAAGCGATGTTGCGTTTGAAAAACGTAAGGAAAAGTTAAATCGTTTAAGAAAATCAGGTCATATCAAAGATGCGACTAATGTTTTCTTAGACATATTAAATAATAAAACCCAAAGATAGGAGAAAACTACTATGACACAAATTAGTGGAACATATAGTACATACGATGCAGTTGGGGAAAGAGAAGATTTATCCGATGTGATATATAATATCTCTCCAACTGATACTCCATTTATGAGTTCAATCGCAAAAACTAAAGCAACTGCGGTGAACCATGAATGGCAATTAGATTCATTAGCAGCTGCTAGTGATTCTAATGCTGCTGTAGAAGGCGATGAAGTTGCTTTCTCTGCACCAGCATCTACAACTAGAAAAGGAAACTACACTCAGATTGCTACTAAATCTGTATTAGTTTCTGGAACACTAGATGCAGTTAATAAAGCAGGAAGAAATTCCGAACTTGCTTATCAAATCTCTAAAAGATCAAAAGAACTTAAAAGAGATATGGAAGCATCTTTAACTGCGAACAATGCACCTGTAGCTGGAGATGATTCTACAGCTAGAGAACTTGCAGGTCTAGGTTCATGGTTAAAAACAAACCAATCTGCTGGATCTGGTGGAGCTGCTCCAACTACTTCTGGTGTTAATGCTAGAACTGATGGAACACAAAGAGCTTTCACAGAAGATCAATTGAAGAATGTTATCAAGTCCGTTTGGGATAATGGTGGCGATCCTTCAATGATCATGCTTGGTTCTTTCAACAAACAAAAACTATCTGGTTTCACAGGTGGATCTACAAGATTTGATCCTGCTGAAAACAAAAGATTAGTTGCAGCTGTTGATGTGTATGAGTCTGATTTCGGTGCTATGCAAGTAACACCTAACAGATTCTCAAGATCAAGAGATGCTTTCGTAATCACTCCAGATTTATTTGCGGTAGCTTTCTTAAGAGATTTCTCTTTAGAAGACTTAGCGAAAACTGGTGATGCTATGAAGCAATTCTTAGTTTGTGAATACACACTAGAATCAAGAAACGAAGCTGGATCTGGTATTATTGCCGATCTAACTACTGCGTAATCTTTGATTACTTTAAGAGGGGGGAGCAATCTCCCCTCTAACTAACTTAAACTTTTTGTTTGGTCTTTGAAGTCTTAAAGGCGGAACGAAGCAAACGGAGAAAAATACAATGAGAACATTAAACGACTATTTCTTAACGGTTAAAATGGCAGATGTTTCTACAGCAGGTTCAGTCCATGTTGTAGCACCTGACAACGGTAAGATTATAAAAGTAATGTCAGTTATTGACGGTGCAATTGCTACTGCTGATGCTGGTATTACAACTAAGATTAACGGTACTGCTGTAACAGGTGGTGCGATTACTATTGCTAATGCAAGTTCTGCTGCTGGTGATGTAGATTCTGCTGAACCTACTGCGGCTAATGCTGTTAGCGAAGGTGATTATATCAGTTTTACTACTGATGGAGCTTCTACTAATACAGTAGCTGCTACATTCACAGTAATTATTAGAAGATAATTTAAAATGGGGGTGGAAACACCCCCATAAATCATTTATAGAGAATACATTTAGGAGATTAAAAATATGAAAACAAACGGATTATACGCAATCGTTTCTAATGAGAATGTGGATTACACAGGAACTGCTGGAGTATCTGCTGCTTTTGCAAGTGGTATTCATGCAATTAGAATTTGTGCAAGTACAGCTTCTTATTACAAAATAGGTGCTGCACCTGTAGCAACCTCTGCTGACACTTACTTACCTGCTGATGAAGTAGAATATTTAATTGTAAATCCTGGACAAAAGATTTCTTTTATCCAAGTTTCTTCTGGCGGAAAAGCATCTATTTCTCAGCTATCTAAATAATGGCGAAAAAAGCTAAAGGCTTTGGAGTCAATAATTTTATAAAGAGAAAAAGAAAAAAAAGACCAGGACGACACAGTAAAAAGGATAAGAACACTTATAGAGGACAAGGCAGACCATGACGAAGTTAGTGGAATATGATGGGTTAATAACAACTAAGTATCATAGCGATGAAACCAATAGACAAGTCGTTATTGAAAGAAATGTGAACTACAAACCTATCCTTGAACACAATAAAAAGATGTACACTCATAATGATGGTTACTCTAAGTCAAGAGAACTAAAAAGAGTGGCAAGTATTCCTACTTTAGTCTTGGAGTTGTGGAGCAAAGAATATAATGGTAATGGTAATTGGTTTGCTTTACCTAAAGACGTACAAACAAAAATTCTAAAACAAAAACTAAATTCTAATGAGTTTAGATATTTTAGAACTGCACCAGGAAAATTATAATGGCATTAACAAACTATACTACTTTAAAAGCATCTATCGCAAATTGGTTAAACCGATCTGATTTATCTATAGAGATAGCAGATGATTTTATTGTTTTAGCAGAAGCTGATTTAAATTCTAAATTGCGTATTCGTAAAATGATTACTCAAGCTACGATTACTATAGATGCAGAAACAGAAAATCTTCCAACAGGTTTTTTACAAATAAGAGATTTTTATATTTTATCAGGTTCAACTAAATATCCATTAAGATATATGACACCATCGCAAATGGATTCTATTAGAGGAACTTCCACAACTGGTATTCCAAGTTCTTATACCATACTAGGAGATACGATTCGTTTTTCTCCTAAACCAGACGCAACTTATACTGCGTACATGAATTATTATAAAAAGTTTGATGCTTTATCATCTTCTAATACTACCAATTATATTTTGGAAAACCACCCTGCTATTTATTTATATGGTTCTTTATTTCATGCAGCTAATTTCTTAGGTGGTATTGACCCAAGACAAGTTCAAACTTGGCAACAGATGTACACAACTGCTTTAGAACGATTAGAATTAAACGACAGAGAAGATCAGTTCTCAGGTTCACCATTACAAGTTCGTTCTGAAGACACTATTGCATCTAACTTTAGTAATAGGTAATTTATGCAATTAAAATTTGGAGAATGGTTACCGGATCAACCAAGCCATAATAATCCAGGTGCAAATGTTGCTACTAATGTTTATTATGCTTTAGATTCTTACAAACGATTTCCTTCCTTAGTGAATTATTCTACGAATAACATAGGAGCAGATTGTAGGGGTGGTGGATCGTTTAGAGATGGAGCAAACAATGTTTTTAACTTTGTTGCAACGAATACAGATTTATACCAATTAGATGGTGGAACTTTTACTTCAAGAAAAGGATCATTGACTGGTGGTAATACAGACTTCTGGACATTTACTCAGTTTGGTAATTATGTCATAGCAAGTAATGGTGTAGATGCACCTCAATATTATTTAATGGGTACTTCTACAAACTTTGCTAATCTTTCTGCTATAGCAACAGATGGAACACCGCCAAATTTTAGAGTATCAGGAGTCATTAGGGATTTTTTAGTTACAGGTAATCAAGCTGCAAATACAAACAGAGTTCAATGGTCAGGCATCAATGATATTGGTGTTTGGAATCCAGGTGCTAAATCTGCTGACTACCAAGACTTACCAGGTTCTGGTGGAGAAATTGTTGCCATATCTTCTGGAGAAGTTGGATATATTTTTAGACAAAACCAAATAGTTCGTATGGACTTTGTGGGTGGTGCAACAATATTTAGATTTTCGGTTATCTCTCCTAATAGAGGAGCTGTCTATGGACAAACCGTTTGTCAAGATAATAGACAAGTATTCTTTTATGCAGACGATGGTTTCTTCCAAATTAATGGAGATCAAATTATTCCTATTGGTGCAGAAAAAGTAAATAGATTTTTTGATCTTGATTTAAACAAAGCATTTTCAGATAGAATTGTAGCAACAACGGATCCATTTAATCAGTTAGCTTTATGGTTATATCCATCTGCACAAAATACTAATAACACTACAGGTATTTGCGATAGAATTTTAATTTACAATTATGCTACACAAAAATGGTCTTTGTCTGAAGCAAGTTGTTCATTTATTTTTTCACAGTTTGTGGGAGCTTATACAGTAGAATTAATGGATATTATTTCTCAAAACTTAGATACAATTAATATTGCATTAGACACAGACTTTTGGTCTGGTGGACAAAGATATTTAGGTGCAATTGATACAAATTACAAAGCAGCTATTTTTTCTGGAACACAAAATGAAATAGAAATTGAAACGTCAGAAATAGAATTGGCAAAAGGTTCAAGAACCAATATTCAAGCTGTTAGACCTTTAGTAGATGCACAAGCAACAGTATCTATTAAAACTAGAGATCGTTTAACTGACGATCCTATTCAAACATCTTATGCTGCTATGAACTCTAATGGTTTAAATCCAGTTAGGGCTTCTGGTAGATATATAAGAGCTAATGTTAAAATACCCTCTGGAGAAGTATTTACTCATGCTCAAGGTGTTGATTTTGTTGCAAGTCAAGGAAGTTTAAGATAATGGCAAACGAAGTTATTGAAAAAGATATAGATAATGTTAGATATAGCTTTGAAGCACAGGAATTTTTTCAACGACAATTGGAAGAATCTGTAAATAGTTTAATTAATAAAAATAATGTAGAAACTGATAAAGTTTTTGCTTGGTTTATAGGATAAAAAATGGCAGGTATAAAAGATTATTCAACAACTCAAATAAATAATTCAAGTTTAAATGGCATTTCCGTAGCAGAAGGTATGCTACCATCTAATCTAAATAATGCAATTAGAGCATTAATGAAAAACACTAGAGAATGGTTTAATGATTCTCAATGGGTAGAATATGGAGATGGTGATGGTGCTTATACAGCAACCTATGCTTCTGCAACTTCATTTACTATAGATGGTGTTGATGTAACTCCTATTTATCATGCAGGTAGAAGAATTAAATTAACTGCAACTACTCCTGGCACAATTTATGGAACAATTAGTTCCTCATCTTTTTCAACCAATACTACTATCAATGTAACTTGGGATTCTGGTTCATTATCTAATGAAGCTATTTCTAATGTTTATATTGGAGCTTTATCTAAAACAAATTCATCTATTCCTGAAGGAGTAATTGCTACTGCAACTTTAGCAGATGGATCTGTTACTACAATTAAAATTGCTGATAGTGCTGTTACTACTGCAAAGATTAATGATGCTGCTGTAACTAATGCTAAGTTAGGTGCAGACTCTGTTAATGGTTCTAAGATTGCAGATGATAGTATAGATTCTGAACACTATGTGGATGGTTCAATAGACACAGCTCATATTGCAGACTCACAAATTACAACTGCTAAAATTGCAAACTCAAATGTAACTACTGCTAAAATCGCAGATAGTAATATTACCACAGCAAAAATAGCTGATAGTAATGTAACTACAGCTAAGATCGCTAATTTAAATGTTACTACTGGAAAGATTGCTGCTGATGCAGTTGATGGAACTAAAATAGCTGATGACAGCATAAACTCAGAACATTATGTAGATGGATCTATAGACACACAACATATTGCTGATTCTCAAATTACTACAGCTAAAATTGCTGATTCAAATGTTACTACAGCAAAGATAGCAGATTCAAATGTTACAACTGCTAAAATTGCAGACAGTAATATTACAACTGCAAAAATTAATAATGATGCAGTAACTGCTGATAAGATAGCTGATGCAGTTATTGTAACTAATGCAGAAGCATCAGGTCATACTCCAAATGATACAACATTCTTTACAACGTCAGCTTCTGATGGAAGATACTTTAGACAAGACTCAAGTGAAACTATTGCTTCAGGAGATACTTGGTCAGGTTCAGATTCTTATATTGCAACAACCGCTGCTATAGATGCTAGAATAATTGATTTAGTTGATGATGTAGGTGGTTTTGTTGCTATAGCAAACGAAGATTCATTCCCAACTACAAATCCAGATATTAATAACGGTACAGGAACTATTGTTTCAATCGCTGATGCAGGTGGAATGACTTATAATACTGGTACTGGAGTTTCCGCAGATGCTCAAACAACTGCTGGTGCTACCGTAACTATTAATTCTATACCAGCAGGTATTGGAAGTCCTATTCCTAATGGTTATGGAATGTTAGTAGAAACAACAGCAACTTTAAATACTTATACCTTTCATAGATTAGTTCCAATTGCAACTGAAGTAACAACTGTTGCTGGTATATCAGGAGATGTAACCAATGTAGCAGGAATTAGTGCTGATGTAACGACTGTTGCTGGAATATCTGCTGATGTTTCAAGTGTTGCTGCAATAGATACAGATGTAACTGCTGTAGCTGCTATAGATACAAATGTTACAACTGTTGCAAATAATATCTCTGGAGTTAATTCTTTTGCAGAACGATATAGAGTTAATACAACCAATCCTACTACTTCATTAGATGAAGGTGATTTATTCTTTAATACAACTGATAATGAATTAAAATTTTACAATGGTTCTGTTTGGTCAACTATTCAAGGTGGAATATCAAATGTTGTAGATGACACTACACCTCAACTTGGTGGAAACTTAGATTTAAACTCAAACAATATAACAGGTACAGGAAACATTGATAACGTAGGAACTATAACTACAGATGGATTAACTGTTGCTGGTAACGTCAGCATAAATGGTGGCACAATCAAATTAGATGGTAATTATCCTGTAGGCACAAATAACGTTGCTTTAGGAGATGGTGCGTTAGATGATGCAAGTTTAACAGGTGGTTGTAATGTTGCTATTGGAACAAGTGCTTTAACTGCTAATACGACAGGTGTAAGAAATACAGCAATGGGTCTAGCATCTTTAAGAGATAACACAACAGGTGGTGATAATACAGCTATAGGTAATAGTTCAATTTTAGCTAACACAACAGGTTGCAAAAACACAGCATTAGGTTATGGTTCTTTAAACCAAAACACTACAGCAGATAATAACACAGCAGTTGGTTATTATTCACTTTTATTAAATACAACAGGTGGATTAAACACAGCAGTAGGTTCAGTTGCATTAGATGCTAATACAACAGGTAGTAGTAACAGTGCATTTGGATTTTGTGCACTATCATCAAATACAACAGCTAATCAAAATACCGCAGTAGGTACTTATTCAAATTTTAAAAACACCACAGGTTGTCGTAATACATCTATAGGACAAATTAGTTTGTGTTCAAATACTACAGGTAATCAAAATGTTGCCGTAGGAACTTTAGCATTAGCCAATAACACCACTGCTTCCAACAACATGGCAGCAGGTTATAATTCACTTGGTGCTAATACGACAGGTGCTTGTAACGTAGCCGTAGGTACTTGTTCTTTACAAGCCAATACTACAGCTTCCAACAACACAGCAGTAGGTTATGCTTCACTTTCTGCTAATACGACAGGAAGTCCAAACACCGCATTAGGTTTCTGTTCACTTTATACTAATACGACAGGTGCACATAACGTAGCAGTAGGTTATGCATCACTTACATATAATACTACAGGTACTGATAATACAGCAATAGGTCAAGCTTCTTTACTTGTTAACACAACAGGTTCTTACAATACAGCATTAGGTAGAAATGCTGGTAATACAGTGACCACAGGTTCAAACCTTACGACTATAGGTTACAACGCACAACCTTCATCTGCAACAGCTACCAATGAAGTTACTTTAGGCAATACAAACGTAACCATTGTAAGAAATCAAGGAAGTATATTATTTCCACAATCAGGCAGAGGAATTTATTTAGGTGTAACAACTGCTACAGCTTCTAACTTATTAGACGATTACGAAGAAGGAACTTGGACACCTTATTATTCAGGTACAACTGGTTCAGATGGTTCATTAGCTTTTACAAGTTCAGGTAGATACACAAAAGTTGGTAGAATGGTTTTTGCAACAGGTGATATTGTATTAAGTGATAAAGGAAGTCGTACAGGTGTGGTTGTAATAGGTGGCTTACCTTTTAATGCAAGTTTAGGTGGAGCAGAAAAAAATTTAGGTCATCTTGTTTTAGGTAATGTTGATTTTGGTACAGGAGTTGTAAGTTTTAATGCAGTAACTGTTGGTGGTTATTCAACAGGTTTTTATATTGGAAGAACAATAGATAATGCACCTGATTCAGCATTAAATACAAGCACTATAACTAATACATCTTCATTTGAAATTAACTTAACTTACACAGTATTATAATTAACAACAATAGGAGAAAACTATGGCAATAACTAAAGAGACACAAATCGGAAAGATTGAAGTGGTCGGAAAATACAAATCAGTTCAAGTGCGAACAGATACTGTAGTTATGGAAGATGGTGAAGAACTATCCAGAAAGTATCATAGACATGCTTTAACTCCAGATGCAGATATTACTAATGAACACTCAGAGGTTCAAGCAGTATGTAATGCGGTCTGGACACAAGATGTCAAAGATGCTTATGCGACTTTCAAAGCTGAGCAAGAAAACAATATATAGTATTTTATGAATACCTATGTAGTGGAAGGTGGGATAGGTAAGTGTACTGCATTTACAGCTTTAATTCCTAAGCTAAAACAAAAATCCGAAGTACAAATCTACACACCTTACATTGGGTGCTTTGCAAATAATCCTGATGTGAAATTAGTATTAGAACAATCTTTGCCAATCCAAGACCCAAGAATTATGGCATCAGATAATATCTATTATTCTGAACCTTATAAATCTAATTTTCAGTTTGGCAAACAACATATCATTGAAAGCTATTGCGAACTTCACAATGTAGAATTTGATATAAATATGAAACCAAAACTCTACACAGAACATCTAAAGGAAAATGTAGATAAATGGTTAAAAGAAAAAGAAATAAACAAATATATTCTCATTCAATTTAGTGGTGGACAATCTCCTATTACTTACAATGGTCAATACAATAACATTAACCCAAACAGAAACTATCAACCATTTCTTGCACAACAAGTAATTAATTATTTAAAAGAAGAATATAAAGATGTAACCATTATTGATTGTACCTTACCTAATGAACCAGCATACTTTAATACTATTAAATGTGATTTGCATTGGACAGAAGTACATGAGTTATTAAAAGATGCAGAAACCTTTGTAAGCATAGACAGTTGC
>Ga0129345_1000335_pt1 | contig 17153 bp, 29 predicted proteins | sample CPBDNA_FD_94425 | JGI IMG/M metagenome (GOLD analysis project Ga0129345, IMG submission 94425) | Freshwater to marine salinity gradient microbial communities from Chesapeake Bay, USA - CPBay_Sum_20_0.8_DNA | ecosystem: Environmental > Aquatic > Marine > Coastal | place: USA: Chesapeake Bay...
GAAATCAAACCAAATGCCTTTACCATTCTTTTGTATCTCTACGTTCTGTCCAGTCCCGGCGACGGCAGACATGCCATTCAATTCAAAATCATTGGTAGCATCATCTGTATCTATCCATGTAAATGAACAATCAGGATATATCTCAATTGGTAATGCATCATCGCATAGATCGTGGGGATGACTAACAGCCAGCGCAAATGATACTAATACTTGTGTAAGAAATAGGCTCATATATGATTTGAGTATTTATCGCTAGTAACTCCGTTAACTGCCAATGAGACGTTAAAGTATTCTGGATTATAACTCACTTCTGGGCCAGCCCATTCTGGCATTGGAAATTGTTCGTCTTCGCTGGTTAGCTCTATCTCTGCCAATATCAGACCATCAAGGAGAGTTCCGGTAAAGTAATCTATAGCCCATAAGAATCCGCCTACCATTACATGATACCTAATCTTGAATAGAGCTGCATCGCACATATCCATTAATGCTTTCGCATCATCCACAGGAATCTCATATTCGAACTCGGGCCGAGTGATACCTTCGGTTTCGCCTTTAACTGTAATTAAGCCTCTAGTTTCATTAACTACCCGGACACGAACTACATGCGCTGGATTGATATCCAAATAGCCTTGTGTAATACGTTCTGGAGTTGATGTAGGCATATGGGTAACTATATCGCGATATAGATCTAGCCGTTTTTCCGGCTTAATCAAGAACTTACGTTCTATCTCTTTGCCCATCTATATTGTGTTTAGTATATCCTAATTGTTCTCTGGCATATGCAATAAACATTCGCCATGGTGCTAACAGTAACCATAATAGGCTAGGATGTGGTTCTCCACATATGCCTAATACATGTAATAATGTATGCCAATCCATTTATTAAATCTGATTTTTAGTATGGAACTGGAAAATCTCTTGCAAGTATTCTTCTCCGTATGATGTAACTTCATCTCTCAATGCTTCTATCTCATCTGCTGACACTGATTCAAGTACTTGATAGCATTTTAGAATTCCTTCCATTTCTTCCGTCACTAACCATTCTCCCTTCGAAGGTCGTGACATATGTACGCCGCCAAACCAAGCATCAGTTTCCCTTTCTGCAGAAGCTTCTATCAAACTCCATAACATTTTAAGTACAGCTTGTCTAGGATCTTTTTCTTTCTTTCTCATATCTAAATATAAGAAAAATTTGAACGCGTCCTACCCTAAATAATCGTTATTACGGAAAAGGATTGCAGATAGTACCAACCAAAGCATTATCCATGGCCATACTCCTAGTAGTTCTATAGGGTCTGTCCACATATGTACGATAGCAAATACTATAGATGTACATAGTGCTCCAAGCACTGACGATATAATCAAGTATAATATAACTCCGAATAGTATCATTGAATCAAAAATTACCAGGCCGGCATTGTAGACATGTAAATCCTCTATCTCGCCATTCCTTAACCATCTTATCTCTATCTTCCAATATCATCAGAACTCGGTCAGCTATCCATGGCTGTTTAAATAGCTGTTCTGGTTTTACAATTATATCAGGCCTGAAGTCTTTATCTGGACGCATGAGAAGCAAGTATATAGTACCGACATGCTTATCTAACCATTCTATCGTCTGTATACGAATCTTTCAGGTCAACTACTTGGACCGACATGCATGCCTATGAATACTAACAAACCTCCTGTTACTGCACTCAGAATAGAGTACAGTAATATCGAACCAGCATATGTATATACCTGTTTCCAACCTTCGAGATCCGGGGCTAACGTTAGTAACGCTATAGCTGTGAGAGGAGGTCCGATAATTATCATTCCAGCTCCCACTGCACCGAATACCAATGCTAACATCGATCTAATTGGTTTCCAGTTCATACTACTAATTCTTTAAAGCCTTCGCACTTATCAGCCGATACCATTTCGCTTGGCAGACAACTGATGAATTCGAACTCTTCAGTAGTCAATACATCAACTAGACTTGCAAGGCTTTTATATTCTGAGTAGCCGCCCATTACACTGAACAGGGCATTTACTTCTTCCCACTTGTAGCCGCACACTTGAATGAGCGCGGCTACGATGTTTACTGAATTAATTGCTATCATTACTTTACAGCTTTTAGAGCGTTACTTTTCCATTCATACTTCTTAAGCTTATGGCCAGGCTCTGCAACAGTCCCGGTCAATTCCTCGGATGTCTTACGTTCACGGAACAGATACCCTAGGGTCACTTTTGCCATTGAAAGGCTAGGTGCCTTTGTACATGCAATCATTTTCGTTCCATCAAAAGCTCTAACTTCAAACATATTCAAATTGATTTTTGTTTCTTCCTATACCTTAAATATAAGGAAAAATCATACACGCTACCTATTTTTTCAGAAAAAGTTTCAGAAAAGTTTCTACTTGTTTGACTGATGCCTTGTATAAGAATGTAACAACGTATGTATATTCTCAGCACCAACTGGGTTTGCAGAATGTACTCCATATTCTGGCAAATCTAGATCATGATCTTGACAATACTCTACTAGCCATTTAGCGCATGCATATCCAGATCCGTCATGTTTAGGGTCGGCTAGATCATGGTCAAAAGATATTACACTAGGAAAGCCATGGGCTTTGATATATTCTACAAACTGATCAAATGTCTTAACCCATACTACAGTATCTGCATATCGAATATAATGGTTGTTAAGCCACGGAAATGTCCTAGGATCTCGGATATCATCTAACCAAAGTACTGTATCGAATTTAGTATCGTTCATTGTTACGCAGTTATCATTAAAGCAATAAAGTCTATCAAGAATTTGATCGCCATGCTAACAGAGTAACCGACGATAAAGACTACAGTTACAATTAGTGCCGACACTGCAATGTCTTGGGCAATGTTATATAATTTTTTCGACATAACTACTGACTTTCATTTCTTAAATATAAGAAAATTCTGAACGCGATATTAGTTTTTCATGAAAATATTGCCGGAAATTATGGCCATATATCTGATAATTCTTTAATCCTACGGAATCCTACGTCATATCTCTGATTATGAGCTGCATCTATTAGATAACATAGAATTCCAGCCCTTGTAATATCAACAAAGTTCTCAAATCGGTCATCTACATATGTATCAGCCTCAATATCCTTAAGAATTTCAACTTTAGTTTTTCCTTCTCTGCCGACTGTATATACAGGGGCTGTAGGGAATCCATGTCTATCTAACCACTCTGCTGTAACTTCTGAGCTGATTGGTCTAGATGTTACATATGCGATAGGCTCGAATGGTATTGAAGCTGGATCAATAAGTGGTTCTAGATTCATATAGAAGTCATCAAGTTCGCCTTCATCTTCCATTACACGAAACCGTTCCGTGATGTTACGGTCGAAGAACCAAGACTGAGGCCGGTCTTTGATGTCCCATCTTTTAATCCATCCTCCGACAAAGTCGCATAATACTTCATCTATATCAAGAGCAATTCTTGGCTGATTCAAGTACCATTTCGGTCGGTCATCTCCTTGAGGATATGTTTTGTAGAATTCTAGTAAGAACGCTACATTACACATTGCATGGGCTAAATGTAATAGTCCCGTCTCAGGATCATAATCTTCTCCTCGCTTAAAAGCAAGTATATGCCGTTCTAGAGATGCCAATATGCCCGTCCAAGACATCCCACGTTCCCAATTACGCGGTGCATATTTCTCAGCACCCAAAGTAATGACTTTGGCATACTGTTCCTGTGCGTAAGGTGGTACTAGATCATGTCTAGTCTTTCCTGCATTATACCGCTCGCCTTTACCGTCTGTCATTTTGTTTTTTTGCTTAAGTCTTCTTACCCAGGCTCTAACAACTTAACGTAAATACTATCATTCACGTTGAATTTGAACATATTTAGTGCTTTTCATGACAATATATTGGTTTGATTGTAAAACTACTCAGCACGTATTTCCGCTGCTATATTTCTGCACATACCAACTCCTTCAACTTCAACAAAAGTTTCATTTTCCGGATTCCAGTCATTGCACAGCTCCACTGCCTCATCCAAAGTCAGACCAGATGCAATGATAGATGAACGTTTGTGTCTTAATCCAGTGCCGCCCGGCACCCATTTTCCTTTATCATTTTGGTGCCACCAATCTGACTTGAAAACTGTATACTTATCTTTCTTTCTCATATCTAAATATAATGAAAATTATTGTAAGATTACTGAAAATGTATCAGAAAGTTCCACTCCGTCAGGCCATTGTGCTGTACCTGTTATTCGTACCGTGTCTCCTGCCATTGACCGGACCGGAGCGAACATTGTATTCACTTCTCCGTCTAAGGTACTGTAACTGACACTGTTGATAGTCGGGACTTCAAACCCATCAAACCAATCTACATAGCTAGTATCGTTAACTGCATAAAACGTTGTATCATTCAGTGTCCAATATTGGTGTACGACATAGCCTAAAGTATCCCCTATGAGCCAGGAATGAGAACTTCTCCAACGAACTACAATTAAATCGTGATCATTTACCACGCGAGGCACACTTGCGCCAATACGATGTAACGTTTGCCACGACTCGGACAGCTCTAATTCATAGAAGCCATCGGCATTAATTTCCATCCTAGGGTCTATCTCAAAATCGTAAGTATATTGGTCTGATTCCTTCTCACATGCAATGCACACCACCCAGGAACAAAACGCGAATGCAATATAATACCTAATGTTCATATCAAACAACGTTACTAACGTAGTGGGACTTGTAGTGCTTTTTGTTTTCTTTCATGAAGTTACCTAGTTCCCTATCAACTTCGGCTCTTGTCTTATGCTTACTAGAGATAGTATTGACTAGCTTCTTACGCGTCTCCGGGATTCGATTACCTTTTGAGTCTTTAATATATTTACCAGTACTGGCAGCTGTCTTAGCGACATTCTTAAGATGTATTGTTAATCTGTACATATATTTCTACTTTGTTTACATGAATATAAGTAAAAGATCAATACAATCCAAATCTTTTTTAGCTATCAATTTGAATGCCGTTAATAAGCATTCCATGTTCTGGACTAAATAATTGTTTGATTAATGGTAGAATTTTAGTTTCATGTATTAGCTTAAGCTCTGTACGTTCGATATGGGTAAATGGTTCTGCATCATGTGTTGCAAAGGTCGTAAATAATACTACATCTGTATTATTGCTAACATCTTCTCTATGTAAGAATGTTACTATACTATGCTTAATACCTTCAGTGATATAGATATCTTTTAGTAAGCAGTCATCCATTTCTGCAACATCCACTATGTATGTACCGGCTAATTCGGCTTCTTTAAGCATATCACGGTATGATTGGTCAATTGTTATATGATGGTACTTGGCAAGAGCATTGACACTCTTCCCTGTATCCCAGTGCTGCTCATATAACGCAGTGACATCATTGAGATAGGTCTTTTTGTTAGCGGCCATAAGGACAAGGAATCTTGTAGCTTTTGTATTCTTAAAGATATTGTCGACTGCTCGTTGTAGTGTTGAGATTGCATTGAAATCTGACAATCGATGGAAGACATCGACGCTGGCATTTTGATAGTCTGATCGTTTTTCATAATCTGATAGTTTCTTGTTACGATTGAACGTGTACCATACCCCGAAAACCAAAAATAGTCCTTCGATTACTGCTACTATTATTGCAATAATGTTTTGTTCCATTCATAGCCTAGAGGATTACTCTGTTATTAGCTGAGTATGTACTCCGAAAGCACTATCACACGCTACAGATATCTTAGATGCGCAACCGCACAATGAAGCAAATAGAATAATAACCATACCTAGTAGTACTAGCTTCTTGAAATTATTATCTGATATTACAGGGGTCTCTGGATTACTCATATACGTGGACAGAACTTTTGTTCTGGATTTTTAGGTTTACGCCATGTGGAAAAGTATCTAGTTCTGCCGCTCTTAGTACCTTTATATCGGTATCCGATTCCGTGTTTTCCTCTGCCTAGATATTCAATAACACATTCTGGCTCTGGCTCTGGAACAGGGTCTGGATCAGGAGTAGCTACTAACGCATATACTAATTCTCCAGTCTCTGTAAGACCATCATTATCTATCGCCCCAAAGCCTTCGGTATGCGATAATACATGGTGTCCTAAAATATCGATAGGACGCATTTGGTCTTTAACATCTTTTACGATTCCGGATATAATTTCCGGGATCTCATCATCTTCTAGGTCTTTTAATTCATCTTGATGTAACCCTACCTCTGTAAATCCTACAGGAATATCAGCAAAACCATAATCACTTAGTGCTTGGTATACTTGGCTCAAATCAATTGTACGATCTAATCCTGGGTAGCAATGTAGAGAGAACATTAATTTATCACGTAACTCTAAAGGCAATGTTTCTTTCATTACATTTAACATTCTATTAAGCCAAATAGTCAATCGGTTTCTTTGGCCTACCGTAGAATTATGAGTGCCTGGGCATGGAAGGTTAAGCATGAACTTACCAGTATATCCATCGGCTATAAATGCTTCAATTTGTTCTTGGCACATTAGCAAGTACTTCTCAGGACTCATCTTCTCTGTTCTTAAGGATACATAATCCTTGGCAGTTTCGATATTCTGTGCTTGAGCATAACTGTATTGGTATCTTTGTAGGAACTGCTCATTATGTAGCTGTAATACAAATGCTTCATAATACGATGTTCTACGATTATATCTAGCTACTTCTTCTTCGGGGGTGTTATTGAATGTAACAACATGAATAAACTTATTGCCATTATTAAATAAACGTCCGAAGTGTTCTAACGTTTCATCGTCATGATCTTGATAATCTACGCGACACGCGTAAGATCCTCCATCAACCCGTACAATAACGTCTGATGGAAGGTTATCTTCTACTACATTAAATGCAACTCTCCGCGGAGGATAATTCTGAATTAGTCGTTCCATAACATACTACCTAAACACTTTTAAATAAATATCCAGATTAGCCCGCATTCTTTTCTATATTCTCTTTGAAATGACTAATGATAGAATCATAGTTATCGATTACCTCATACCATTCATTTTGTATTGCATGTTCCTTAAGGCTCATAACTTTATCAATGTACTCTTGCGGAGCTGGCATATCAACATCTTCGCCTCGATTTTCCTTGATTACTTGAAGCATTTCGAAAGGATGGGGATGTCGTATTAACAAATCTTTCCATGAATCTAGGTATGGTAGTAGTTCTAAATAGTAATACTTATGATTCTTCCACTGATCATCCTTACTATATACCCGAATACGTACATCATGCCTTGATGCTGAATATTGTACTCGTGCTTTATACTCTTTAGTAACTGCTTTCTCATTGTCAATAAAATGAAATCCATAAACGGTATTGTCGACACTAATCCAGTCTTCAGCCGGACGACTAAACTCTTTTTTCAGCCAATCTATGAATTTCTTAAAGGACATCGTATCAAACCATCTTCCATAATAATGTAATTAGTCCTCACGACTAGATTCGAACCAGACTAGCTTTCGTTATGAGCAAAAGCCCTTCGCCTAGAAGCCACGCGTGGCCGCACTTTAGGATTTTACTGTTCCAAGGCAACTGACTCCATTAACAGCTATTCTAAATCAGCATCATAAATTTCTTTTAATCGCAGTCATTCGAAACTCGAATCGAGTCATCACCGCCATTAACATAGAACCTTAATTCTTTGAATACATTGTAAATGGGTATATTTACTGGATCCCCTTGGGGATCAGCCCCTTGAACAAACCACACTTGTTTATTTGTTGCCCCACCCAGATCTCTACAATCATCATCAAATCTTCCTGATGGCCTAAGAGCAAACGAACTATTCATATCTGATATAACTCTAATATTAGTTATGCCTAGGTATGAATATTCCGGACCTAAACATACAGCCGAAAAGAATGGATCGTTATATCTGCAATCTGCATTTAATGTTCCTTCTCCTGTTATAGAATCTGCAGGCAACTCATTTCTTACATAGCCAATACAATCACCGAATACTCTAGGCAATGTATCATTGAATGGTATAAATTCTACCTGCGTATTAAGTATTGCAGATCTATATAGCCTGCCTCTATCATCTGTAAACGGGTCATAATCAATTTCCTGAGAGCCGTCATACAATGTACTTCTTAGTGTAAGTATACCATAATCTTCACAATCAGTCTGATATCTCTTTTGGATTATAGTTTTCCCAAAGATTCTTTTTCCTAAATCTGCATATACTAGATTTGGGCCTACTGGCCCGTCAAGTATAATAACTGATAGGTAATTTGCACTTTGAAACAGCGTATCAAACTCAACTGCATCATAAAAGATGCCTGTAGTCGTGTCTGTTGCCGATACTAAGAATCCATTCGAATCCGCATCAAATGATAAATTTTCCAATGAAACTGGCGGTGCTACATCATACGTAGGATTAATTACTAAAGGCCAATATTGACCCCAAAAGTAATAATCAGATGGGACGATGTCAGCTACCGGACGTGATTTCAAAGTATTATCTTCAAACTGCCTTTCAGCTACATCTGGTATTGTATGTCCCGTCGAGGAATTAATGGCTACATCTTTACTGCATGAAGCAAGTATGACCAAAGCCATTAAACTTAAAAATAGTCTATTCATAGTTGTGTTTTATTTTTTTCTATAAAATTCCGTTTATCACTATAAAAATAAGTTTTCAGAGAACTAGAAAGAAACAAACTAAGAAAGAGTTCTCCGTGAACGTAACTAATTACATATATGCATCCAGGGTCGTTACGTTTATATCACACGAGTAAATTCAATCTACTCGCAACCTGTTTTCTATACTTATGTGTAGTTATCAGGCATTATTTATTATATGAAAGAAAGAGTGGAAACGACGGGAATCGAGCCCGTCACAGTCTGATGGCAAATCAAACTCGCCTGCCATTGGTACATGCGCCCCCATTTATCAATTCCTAGTCTTGAAAAAACTGATCTGAATATCTTTCCAGCGTATCCAAGTAATTAGGATTTTCAGCAATTAACATTGCTAGTTTCTTGACAATCTCACTCATTTGACCAAAATTGGCTTCAGCTTCTCCTTTATCACTTTCGCAAAGTCGCTTAACAAGCGGTCTTATACTATCTTCATAATCAAAATTATCATTCATGTTCTAATAAACTTTAGAACTCCGGACGGGACTCGGACCCATATCTTTCCGTTAGAAGCGGAAGGTCCTTCCAATTGAACAGCCGGAGCATTTATAAAAGCCTGAGATTACAGCTTGGTTGAAAGCACTTTTGTATATTTCCTCCTCTCGGTGCTACCCAATCGGTTTTTATACTTATCCACGCCTGACTTTCGTCCAACGTATACTTTCACCACTGCCTTATTTAATGGATGGCATATTCCATATCAGTCTAAAGCTACTCAACGTTTTGAATCCTCTTCTGCCTTGCGGGCACTCGTCTACTCTTTTAAAGCTTGACTAAAGTATCATCTACTCCATTAAACAAATCCGCCTTGCGAGCTTCATTGTTCTCACTTACTCGAAGAGTGTGAGACTTAAGTGGCTTATCACTTTAAACCTGACTAGGTCTTTTGCTTTTTTTATACACTAATAATGTTACTACTTTGAGACGTGCCTAGTCAGCTGCTCCATATCTTTTTGGGACACAGAATACAACACGCCTCAGTGTGTTTCGGCTTGCGGCCTACTGTACCAACCTTCTCGAATACTTTGACCCTATATAATGGATCGTTTCTCCAATAGATTTGAATCTTAGCCTTCGGATTGCGGTCCTTAGACAGAAACTCTACATCTTGGTGATCTGAATTCAATGATCGAGTTACATAAGCAGTTTCGGCACTACACTTCCACATTTGGCTTCACCGTTGGCCCGGCCTTTCCCTTTCCAAAGGGACTTAATAATCATTTACATCATAGCTCCAGTCAATATGACGAAGCGCGCTCAAATTGGTTAGCGCTCACTGATGCTTGCTTGATTGGACTATCCGAAAATAGCAGGCAAGGCGAATAACAACCTTACCTCTTCACAGTATTACTACTGCTTATCCGTTTTATGTCATTTCAAGCAATGACAATTTCTTACATCAAATAACGTTTCCTTATATAAGCAATTTACATTTAAATTTCCTTATCAAGAATATAAATATAAAACCTATTTTGTTCGAAACCTAATCTTTTTCAAAAAAAGTTTCAAAAATGTTTGATCTCCAGGGAGGGGCCGAACCTCCATTCTAAGATTCAAAATCTTATGTCCTGCCTGTTAGACGGCCGGAGAATAAAAAAAATGAGTAGGATTCGACCTCCTTTTCATAGGCGTACTTTTTGGGAGGAATACTGAGCTCGCCATTTCCATATCCTACTCATTCTTTGCCGTTAAACGCCAATAGCGCTTATTAATATCATAGAATAGCCTATTCTATTTTTGTAGCCGAGGCGGGAATCGAACCCGCACGAGCATTACTGCTCAACAGAGTTTAAATCTGTCATGTCTGCCAGTTCCATCACTCGGCCATACCTGTTTATCTAACTACATACATAAAGATAAAACCTATTTCTTTCGAAACCAAATAAAGTTGAAACTTTTTTCAAACTTTTTTTGAGATGGGTTATTTCCTTATCATCATCATAAATATAAGACCTTTGTCTTACATTACCAAATCTTTTTTTGCATAAATGTAAAAAAGCTTGGATTTTCACCCAAGCCTTTTATTCAATGCGATATGTTAAGTTGTCATCGTGTCACATCTTAAGGCTCGGACTTGACGGTTGATTATCAAACGACCACACTGTCGCTTTTTCTAACCGACCTCCTTCATGGAGCTGTATTCTATATGTGATAAATGGTTTCATCTTAATTCTACTCATTGTATGGTACTCCTAATGATTCTAATGTTTCTAGGTTGAGGTTTCCTATAGGCAGATTATGATCTTTCTGGTATTCCATAAGAGCTGCTCTCGTAGAAGGGCCTAGCATCTTATCTACGCCACCCTCTCCTAGGTCATATCCACTGTCTAAGAGCTGTTGTTGTATCTTCCCTATAGTTTCCAATGTTAACTTATCTTCACATAAGACTTCGCGCCATTCAGAGTAAGAACCAGCCTTAACTACTCTTTGTATTGTTATAGGCATGTACTCTGCAGGCATTTGCGAATAAACTATAGTCGGTGGAGTAGTCATCTCTTTAGTCTCTACCATAATGTAATCAGGCGGTACATTGATTACTTCTATTCTTGCGCTGTCCGTTAATATCTCTACCTCAATTTCTTCGTAAATATTCGGTCTAAATTGTCTAAGTGCTTGTCCATCAGACACTAAATCTCGCATTGTATATGTCTGTGTCACTGCCGGCATTTCTTCATAACATAATACAAAACAATCATCTGGGTCAGCTGACATGCAATTCTTTGACCTTTTCATTGTAAGCTCTTTTGTAGCTTCAACTACTGTATATTCCATTAGATTAGGTTCAAACTCAGCTGGAGCAATATTAAAGTCTCTATACTCTGCTTGTACTAATACCTTTTGCATTTCCGTTTTGAATTTGGCTGGTATTACCTTATGTACTGTATAACCATCCTTGACCTTAAACCGTTTGTATACGCTCTTCCATTCTGGGTCTTTGATCTCTGTATGAACAAAGGAATCTTTGATCATTACGCTGTCTTTAAAGGTTTCGTACATGGTTGGTATGTAACACTTTTCGTAGCATTTACCTAGCTCAGGCGTAAATCCTAATTCTTGGGCATTGGTATATAGTCCTGTTAATACCAATGCTACTATCAACAATACTCTTTTCATGATTATCTAGTATATTTTTTTCTGAATATAGCGCGTTTCAATACAGACTTAGCACTGAACGGCTCCCTTCCTGGCCTATTCCATGCCTTTTCTTCTCGCTGCCAATACTTAACAACATTTCTGATGAAATTAATACCGGAGCCGCTCTCGCCTTGATCGGCTTTCATATTGCCATGGCCTTCTTCTAGTCCGTATCCAATATAGTGCACTAGCGTCGACATTCCTTTCGTACTTATCGAAGGATAACTATATCTACTCTGTAAAGTGCTATTATTCTTCAAATCTACCTTTGACCCTAATATAATATGTAGCTTAATTGTATTATGAATTCTATGCCTAGACCATGCAACCATATACATCGGGTCAAAGCCCATAGACTTCATTTTATCATGGGCAATCTTAAGATGTTGAAAATATGGCTGATCATCTGTCCCGTTCAATAACTTGTCAAACTTTGCTCCGGTAATTATCGAGCCATCTCCTTCCGGAATTTCAGCAGCTACTCGCTGTCTGAAACTATCGTTATAAGATTCATTCAGTAATGATTTTAGTTTAATGTTCTTCATCAATTATAAATATCTCAACTGTTCAAGAATTTATGTAATTCGGATGGGTTTGGGTATTTTAGAATAACTCTGCAATCCGGACAAATTATACGTATTACGACAGAGCCATTAGCATCGACAATTTGTTTTATGACGGGCTCATTAGGGTGCGCACATTCAGATTGAATCTGCTCTATCTCAATGGCAATGTCTTTCTTCATTGCATTAAGTTTTGACACTCGATTATTCATCGCTTGCATACCCATATATATGCTACCGGGACTGAAAGACAGGCCTATTCTCCTAAGAGATCTTCCACCATGGCTATCAATGACTTAACCCTAGGACACGTCTCATATTCTTCAACTTCGATATAATAAGCTAACGTCTTTTCTAGATTTGTTAGCCATGAGTCTTGTATTACTGTTAAGACTGCAAAGTCGGTATCATCGCGATCTAGATATGCAACAACGACTGGGAGATCTGAATCGGCTTTCAACGCATCTTCAATACCTTTAACAGTACGAGCATGGATCTCCGGACGATACTTATCTAACTCTGCATGCATTTCTTCTTCAGTAGCGAACTGCAATACAGGCACATCTTCAATCATTTTCTTGTTCATTTTCCGTATTAATATTCGTTTTTGCGCCTGATGTATTCTTGAAGTATGTATAATGGAGATTTCCTACTATCAGGTAAAAACAATTATAACAAAGAAATCTTAAGTTTTCTCGTTTATGGTTTGTTAAATCGCCATCTTTCCAATCTAATATTAATGGCACGGTATAATCTGTAATTCTACGTTCGTTAAATCCGCAATTATCACAACACTCCTCCATCAAACCATGACGAAGTATTCGAGCTTTAAGTTTTTTGGCTGGGTACTCTGACCACTTTCCTTTGAGTATATCAAGTATTCCATACCTTCCATGGAACTTAGGAGTGGATGCTTTCTTTATTCCCTTCGCCGTAGGATTCTTAATAAGCTCAAATAACGACTTACCAGTTTCTTCATCTATATACATGGATGCGTATTTACGAAACGACTCGTATGATACTCGCAAGAATCGAGCCGCAGCTGAAGCCGATTTTGTGTTCTCCATAGCATATCGAATCTCCGTCTCTGTGAGATTTATTCCCGGGCGGCCTGCACCAGTATTATCCTTTATCCAGCTCATTGAAAGTACCGCTCTCCAACACTTGAATAATTGCTGTATATTGACTAGGTAGTAATGCCGGCACTTTTGCTGCCAACATAGATTGTGATAACTCAGTTAAGAATACAGCTGTCTTCTCATCCAATTTAGATTCCTTTTCATTTGTATTGAAAAGGCTCGCACGGATTTCATCCGGTTCTAGAAATACTTCAGCTCCATTTTCCCCATCTTCAAATACTGATACATATTCGCATTCAAACTGTTCTAACAATTTTTGGGCGATCATTTCACAGCTCATCCTTCCAAATTCTAAAGCTCCATTGATGTAATACTCATCATTAAGCCAATTCTTTACCTCGCGAGCAAATAAGATGAACTCTATATCTCGGTCATCATGCCTAACCTTACTCTTTAAAGTAAAGTGAAACATATGCCGATGACGATTCTCTAAAAACTCTGCATCTGGGAAATAGTCTCCAGCTTCGGGCCAATTATGAAACCCTTCCATTTGAAATGTAACTACTACGTTGGTTTTTGCCATGATATAAATATAAGTTAATTATTTTAAATGCTCTTGCACTTTTTTCCAATATCCTTCTGTTACAGACCGTTTATATCCTTTAGGTCCTCCGTTCCAGCAACGAGCAATATGTTCTTGCGTATCTTCTGAGTGATGGAATGTTCTCCAAATATGAAACATTTCAATCGACTTATGCCTAGACCACCTATCTTGAAGAGCATATTGAATTTTCTTACCCTGGATAGCTAATATCCTATTTATTTCTTTCAACATGATTGGACGTACTTGTAAACATCCTACCGCATCTTCATGACTATTATATGCCGAATCTCGATCGCTACTCTCTACCATTATCAGCGCATCTAACAATGCTGGACTGTAATATGATAGATTGCAAGTATCCGTACTAGTACTATCCGTTTCAGGAGGTATGACATTGGGTGGCTCGCATGCCTTTCCTGTCATACTAATAATTCCTACAAGTAATACTATATTGATAATGATTGAAAATAGCCATAACTTAGTATCATCCTTTGACGGATTTACGCTTGACCTCTCGAATCTGAACATGTAACCCTGATTTAACTAATTGTGAATACAATATATACACGCCTGGCTGAAACCCACTTGCGAGTGAGCACTCTCCGTTGTAATGGGCGATCAATGCTAATTGTTCTGCTCTTAGTGTTGTGCAATTTGGTATTATTTCTGATAACAATCGTATAACATATTCTGATGAATTATATTCGTCATTCATCAAAACTAATTCAAACTTCTTTCTGCGTGTTCTCTTTGTTTTAACCTCGATTGAATACTCTGCTTCAAATTCTTCTATAACCTTTTCTAAATGACCCGATCCAAATGCTTCTTTCGCTGCTATATTATTTCCTATAGCATCTTGTACATATACAATATAAATCGGTTCTGCCGATTCATACGTTGTTAATTCAGCCGTATCAATTAGCTTGGCTACTATTTTCCAGCCCCTCGATGATTGCGCGGAGCTTTGTACATTTTCCATACTCTTCTAACTCTACATAATAGTCAAGCATTGTCCTTGCCAATTGAAGTTTTCGTTTCACTGTAAATTTCCTTGATAATCCTATAGGTTTAGTTAAAATTTGAAATCCTTCATCAATTGCTAATCCAGTGTAGTTCTCTTCTTGGGTAGACATCATTATGCTCCTATTTCATTTAATATATAAAGAAAAATCCGTAATGACAAATTAATCTTCGATATTCTCGTCTTTTAACTCATCTATCTTATCTTCGATTTCTTTAATCTTTTCTTCAGCTGCTTCGATCTGAACTTTATATGCATCCATTCTAGCCTTATACTCTTTGCGTGTAATCTCTACTAATGATTTCAGACTAATCTTACCTTCTTCTGCCGGCTCTTTCTCGTCTTCTTTAGCAGGTTCCTTGGCCGGCTCTTCTTTCTCAGCCGCAGCCGTATCTTTAGTATCGTCTTTGAACTTGTCTTGCATGCCTTTCTTGTACATGTCTAAAGTAACCTGCTTTCCACCAACCAATAAGTGTTCTACAGTTCTGTAATCAAATCGATGCATCTCCCCGCTTCCATCCATACCAAAACCGAAGATTGGATCTTCGATATCAGATGGCTCTGTGATTGTCAAGTATGAACCGTTAACATATACCTTTAAAGGGATACGTGTTGTCGCGAACTGACTTATAATAACGTTATCAAATCCTGTTATTGCCATTGTCTAAATCTTTATTATAAATATGGGCTTCATAGCAATTGCATTAGTACTAATGCTGCAGCCAGGATTAATGATACCAAAGTCTTTGCAGTAATACCTTGGTCCATGTAGACACTTGTTAATAGTGCAAACGTTATCATTCCTACCGCAAATCCTATAAATCGAGCCGGCCATAGCTGTCCGCCGAAGTATGCAACCACATATTTATTCGCTGTAATGAAACAATATGAAATAGGAATAGAAAATATCGACGCAACCATTAATGGATTCTCAGCAAACCAAGTCCATTTAAACTGTCCATTTGTCTGGTACCAGATTAAGGTCTGAGATATAATGATTAGTACTAGTCCTAATATAAAGTCTTTCATCACATAAATGTGCTTTAATTGTTGGGTGTGATTGAATTTAATTTAGATTGCAATTCATAAAATTTAGGGGCAGTTTTTTTTATGTTTTTGATTTTACTAAATATATCATCTGGCTGGATTAAAAATATGTTAATGGGGGTAAATTTAGTATCTATTAACAGAAATTCTTCTTCATCAAATTCTGATATAGCACGTGTAAACTCTGTGTTAAATAGCAACTTTGGATTTTTTAGATTTATTTCAGCGACAATAGGAAATACATTGTTAGCAACTAATTTATTAATGTCCTTAGAGTTTACTTTACTAAATAGCTGAGCTTGTTGGTATGAATTGCTAAAACTGAGATAACCTGTAGATCCTTTGGATTGTATAGTTATTTTAGGAGATTTGATATTATACAACTTATAGTTGTAAAGTGTAATATTACTACGCAACAACATATCTATATCGGTGGTTGTACCTCTATACGCAGACGAATATCTAGATTTGGTGGGATCTAAAATGTTAGGAAATTTTGATTTAAGTTGTAATAACTTCTTTAATATACTAACGTCGACGTTTTTTTCAACATTATCTGAAAAGTATTTATGTAATGCTTTTAGTAATTTTTGTTCGTCAGCTGTATTTGGTTCTTCCTTAGATATGAGCGTTTTAATGTAGTCCGGATTAGCTACACTTTTATCATTCAAGTCACTGAATAAATCTACACCATACTCAAGTTCTTTCAATAAATCAATTAATCGTATCATATCTATAAATATCGATCAATTCGATAAAGGTGCTTTAATGGTTGGGTGTGATTATCTACCAAAAGGCCAACCAGCAAATTCCTCAGAATCCATTACAGACTCAATTAATGAAACACAATAATCTTCATCAAGAGAAGTAAATGTTATTTTGTCAATATCATATCCTTCAGTATGTTTTTTAGCATAAAATAGCATAGCTCCTGTTTCAGGTAGTTTGTAATCAGGATCGTCTCTTAAAGGTTTAATGTACTTATCATGCACTTGTTGCGCAGACATTTCTACAAATA
>Ga0129345_1000336_pt1 | contig 17152 bp, 14 predicted proteins | sample CPBDNA_FD_94425 | JGI IMG/M metagenome (GOLD analysis project Ga0129345, IMG submission 94425) | Freshwater to marine salinity gradient microbial communities from Chesapeake Bay, USA - CPBay_Sum_20_0.8_DNA | ecosystem: Environmental > Aquatic > Marine > Coastal | place: USA: Chesapeake Bay...
ATATACTCTTGATGAGCCAACCTGATGACCGTATTGTCTAGACTGCCCTAATGATTCAGCCCAACGTCCATTGCCGTCCATTATAAAAGCAATATGTTTCAAATCTAAACTTCGCTGATTTCTTCAATTTTTTTTGTGATAATATTTTCAGAGGTCTTAATGTAATCATCTGTGAGGTCTTGAATTTCAATAATATAGTCACGTTCAAAATCTTTTGAAATCTTTTTCTCTTTTTCTAAATTAGAAATGGATGCATTGGCATTTCTGCGAATATTTCTCAATGTAATTTTTATATTCTCACCTTCCTTTTTAACAATTTTATTTAAGTCAGCTCTGCGTTCTTGTGTGAGAGGTGGAAACTTAATATGAATGTTAGTTCCATTAACAACAGGGTTAACACCTAAAGTACTGTCAGCTAGCGCCTTTTCTATAGATGATACTGCATTTTTATCCCAGATGCTGAGTGATATAGTAGAGGCATCGGATATTGTAATATTAGCTAATTGTTTAATAGGTGTGATAGTGCCAAAGTAGTCAACACTGACCTGATCAAGAATGCTCGGATTAGGTCTTCCGGCTCTAATTTTAGATAACGTAGCTTTAAAGTTATCTATACTCTTATCCATAGTAGATATAGTATCAGCTTTAATTTTATCAAACATAGTATGAGTTTAACTTATTTGATTATAAACTTCTTGTGCAAAATTTTCTGTTTTTTTCTCAATTCCCTCACCCACTTCATAGCGAGTATAAGAGATTATTTGATTATCTTTGATAACTTTTGACAGTGAAATAGCAGGATCTTTTACAAAAGGTTGATTCAATAGGGTATTTTCATTAATAAACTTCTTCATTTTTCCTTCAAGAATATTGCGTTTAATATCCTCTTTTTTATTTAGTTTTGCTAGTTCATTTTTATAAATTTCTTTTTCTGATTCAAGAATATCTTGACTTAATGAAGCCTCGTCAAGAGCTAATGGATTTGATGCAACAATTTGCATACATATATCTTTGGCAAGATTTACATCATCATTTTTTAGTTCTACCAAAGCAGCTATTTTATTATTATGACAATAGCCGTATGCATTATTCTTTTTTGAAATTTTTATATGTCTTCTAAGTTTAATATTTTCACCTAGTTTAGAGATTGCTGTACTTATACTCTCAGAAATCATATCAATATTAGAATCATCATTTAATAGGTTTTTACCAATTGATTGCGCTAGTGATAAAAAATTACTATCCCTAGCAACAAAGTCTGTTTCAGAATTAAGTTCTAACAGTAATATAGAGTTATCATCTTCATAAAAGTTTACAATGCCTTCTGCAGCAATTCTTGATCCTTTTTTATTTGCCTTTACACCTGCTTCAGATCTAAAAAGCTTAACCGCTTCATCAATATTATTATTTGCTTTGTCTAGGTATTTTTTACAATCAAGTATTCCTGCACCCGTCATTTGTCTTAATTGTTTAACCAGTTCTTTTGAATTAGTCATCTTTTACAATATCTCTATTTTCAGTTTCTTTTTTTGGTTTAAGTGATACTTTTTTTACTTCTGTAGCTTTTAGAATCTTCTTGGCTTTGATAGATTTTTTCTGTTCTTTGGGCTCAGAAGATGCAGTTGCTTTTTTAGGTTTTGACTCAAGTATAGTCTCTGATATAGATTTTAAAAATAAATCTATAGAAGACATGGCATCGTCATTTGCTGGTATCATGTAGTCAACGCCCTCAAACGAATTGTTCGAGTCTACTAACGCTATCACGGGTATGTTCAATTTGTTGGCTTCTTGAATTGCTATTCTTTCATAACGAGTATCTATAACAAATATTGCGTCTGGAAGTTTAGTTAAATGCTGAACTCCTAATAAGTTCTTTTCTAATCTTTCGATATTTCTTTTAAGATCTATCGCTTGTTTTTTTGATAAATTATAGACTTTTTGGTTTTTAAACCTCTTACGTAAATCCTCTAGCTTCGCAATTGATTGTTTAACAGTATTGAAATTAGTCAGAAGCCCTCCGAGCCATCTATTATTGACATAAGGCATTGCAGTTAAATCAGAATATTTTCTGACAATATCAGACGCTGCTCTCTTAGTACCTATAAACATTATTTTGCCGTTATTAGAGACTAGATTTTGTATAAATTTATTAGCTTTATTAAAATGCTCAGAGCTTTTTTCAAGGTTAAGAATATGAAGTTTTTTATGGGTTGTGTAAATATAAGGCTCCATTTTTGGGTTCCAGTACTTTGATCTGTGTCCAAAGTGGACGCCAGCATCAATCATGTCCTTGATAGAAAGTCCGTTCATTTATAAAATACTCCCAATAAATTTCATAAAGTGTTGTATCATATTTGAGTGATTACAACAACAATAAACTGCTATTTTTTTAGTGAATTGCTTAAATTCAATAAGATATGAAAGACTTCATAAAATCACCGCAAGAGATTAATAAAATGAGAGTTGCAGGGAAACTTGCAGCAGATGTTCTCATGATGATTAAAGATCATGTAAAACCTGGTATTTCTACAGGTGAACTAGACAGAATATGTCATAAATACATAGTAGATGTTCAAGGTGCAATACCTGCACCTCTCAACTATAGAGGCTTTCCAAAATCTATATGTACATCTGTTAATCACCAGATATGTCATGGTATTCCTTCTGATACTAAAAAGCTTAAAAATGGAGATATCATAAATATAGATGTAACTGTTATAAAAAATGAATATCATGGAGATACAAGCAAGATGTTCTTAGTAGGTAAGACATCAACATTATCGAATAGGCTATGTCAGGTTACAAGACAATCAATGATTGAAGGTATCAAGGTGATAAAGCCAGGATCAACAATTGGTGATATTGGTGCTGCAATTCAAGAATATGCTGAATCAAAAAATTATTCTGTTGTAAGAGAGTATTGTGGGCATGGTATTGGGAAAAAATTCCATGAGAGTCCACAAATACTTCATTATGGTAAAAAAAATACAGGTTTGAAACTTGAGGAAGGGATGATATTTACAGTTGAGCCCATGATTAATGTAGGAAGCTACAAAACTAAGACGCTTAATGATGGGTGGACTGTAGTTACTCAAGATCATGAATTATCAGCACAATATGAGCATACAGTTCTTGTAACGAAAGATGGTTTCGATATATTAACTTTAAGGACAGAAGAAGATATAAATGAATACAAATAATGATATTGTACTTTTACTAGAAGATTTGATTAATTTTGAATCAGTAACTCCTGATTGTTCTGATTGTCAAAAATATATAGATAAATATTTATCAAAATCTAATTTTAAAACTCAATATATAAAGTTTGATGATGTGCAAAATATGATATCTACTTATGGAAGTGGAGCGCCATGTTTAGCATTTATAGGACACACTGACGTTGTCCCTCCTGGAAATATTGATACATGGGATTCTCAACCTTTTCAGCTTACTAAAAAGGGAGATTTTTTAGTAGGAAGAGGAACATCAGATATGAAGGGGGGTATAGCATGTTTCATGCAAGCAGTAAGAGAATTTATTAATGAAAATGATAAGATTCATGGTTCAATTAAATTAATCCTTACCGGTGATGAAGAAGGTGATGCCATCAATGGAATAAGAAAACTTGTTGAGAACAAAACATTTAATAAAAATGAATTAGATTTTTGTTTAGTGGGAGAGCCATCATCATCTGATATTATAGGAGATGTTATCAGAAATGGTAGAAGAGGTTCAATTACAGGACATTTGACTATATTTGGTGTCCAGGGTCATGTGGCATATCCTGAAAAAGCTGAAAATCCAATACATTTGAGTTCAAAAATATTAAATCAACTTTTAGAAATAAAATTTGATAATGGTAATGATCACTTTCCACCAACGTCATTTCAAATATCGAACATTAATAGCGGAACTGGAGTAGATAATGTAATACCTGGAAATACTAATATTACATTTAATATCAGATATTCAACAAAAACAAATCATAATGAAATCAAAGAAAAGATTATGAATATTCTAGATAAAAGTGGTTGTAGTTATGAAATAAAATGGAAGCATTCGGGTGAACCTTACTTAACCACTAAAAAAGAGTTTATAGATATATGTAAAGACTCAGTTAAAGATGTTACAAATTTAGAAACAACAGTAAGTACGAATGGGGGTACCTCGGATGGAAGGTTTATGGCTAAAGTTTGTGATGAAGTTGTTGAATTAGGACTTACAAATAGATCTATTCATAAAATTAATGAATGTGTACGTGAAAATGATTTAGAAATACTAATAAATATCTATAAAAAAATACTTACAAGGATATTTATCAAATAAAAGATGCTTCAATAAGGTCTTTAGTATAACGTTCTTTAGGTTTTTCAAAAATATCTTGTGTCAAACCATCTTCAATTATTTTAGAGTCTTTCATGACATAGGTTCTATGGCATATTTTTTTAATTAGATGCAAATCATGACTAATGAAGCAATAAGATAGGTTATATTTATTTTGAAGATTCACTAATAGCTTAACAATGCTGTCTTGTACTAATATATCTAGAGCACTTGTAGGTTCGTCTAATAACAAAAGTTTAGGTTGAATAATTAAAGCGCGTGCAATTGCTATTCTTTGCCTTTGCCCTCCAGAGAACTCGTGTGGGTATCGATATAACATATTTTCATCTAGTCCCACATCATTTAGAATATTAATACACATTTGATGGATTTTATCAGTACTGACATCTAACAGGTTTTTTACTCCTTCAGAAATTATTTGGTATATAGTCATTCTTGGTGATAAAGATGAAAATGGATCTTGAAAAACAATTTGAAAGTTTTTCCTTAATTTTCTATCACATTTAATTTTTGACTCATTAATATTATCAATGATTTTAATATTTCCTTCATATGACAGGAGATGCATAATTGACATAGCTAATGTAGTTTTCCCTGAGCCTGATTCACCAACAATGCCAACTGATTCCCCTTGCCTAATATTTATATTTATATTATCTAATGCTTTAAAATAATTTCTCTTTCTTTTAAAAAAGCTATCTTTAGTCAAGTATCTGCAACTCAAATCTTGTGTTTCAAGAACGATTTCATTACTATTTACATTATTATCACGATAAGGTGATGCTTTGAAATTAACTAATTTATTTGTATATTCATGTTTGGGATTTGAAAAAATCATATTTGAACTATTATCTTCTATAATTTCACCCTCTTTCATAACAAGTATTCTTTCACAATAAGTTTTGATTAAATTAATATCATGTGAAATTAATATTAATGCCATGTTTAGATTATTTTTTAAGTTCAATAACATATCTAAAATTTGTTTTTGTAATGTTACATCTAGAGCAGTTGTTGGTTCGTCAGCTATTATAATCTTTGGTTTTCTAATAATAGACATAGCAATCATAAAACGTTGTCTTTGTCCACCCGAGAGCATGTGAGGGTAACTTGATAGAATTTTATCAATATCTTGTAATCCAACAGATTTTAATGTGTCGATGACATTTTCATTTGTAATAGAGTAATTGGATAATTCTATACATTCATTCATTTGTGATTCAAGATTTTTAACTGGATTGAGTGATAACATGGGCTCCTGAAATATCATAGATAGTTCATTACCTCTAATTAATGATAAACTCTCATTAGATAAATTTAGAATATTATTGTTCTCAAAAATAATTTCTCCACTCGAACTAAATACATTCTTATTCAATAAACCTAATGCAGATAGTGCTGTTATTGATTTTCCTGATCCTGATTCACCGACGATTCCTAAAGATTCACCTTTATTTAAGTTAAAAGATATATTTTTAATAATATTTTTATTAGTATTTTTTAAATCAACAGTAAATTTTCTATACTCAAGTATACTCATGATGATTTTCCGCTGATAGATTCTCTAATTCCTTCACCGATAAGTATTAATAAAAGCAGTGTTCCTACCAATACGAAAAAAGTAGTTAATGATAGCCACCATGCAGATATATTATCTTTTCCCTGTGCTAATAGCTCTCCAAGACTTGGAGTAGTTGGTGGAACGCCTAATCCTAAAAAATCTAGACTAGTTAAAATTAAGATTGCCCCGCTAATCCTAAAAGGTAAAAAGGTAACGACTGAGATTAAACTATTAGGCAATATGTGTTTAATGATTATTTGCCAATCTGTTAGTCCTAGTGTACGTGCTGCATTAACATAATCCATATTACGCCCCTTTAAGAATTCAGCTCTCACATAATCAGATAATCCTATCCAGCCAAATAGTGATAGAAGAATAATAAGTAACAAAATACTTGGCTCGAATATAGAGGCAAATATTATAAGAATATAAAGTTCAGGCATAGACCCCCATATCTCGATAAATCTCTGCAGATATAAATCAGTTTTACCAGCGAAATATCCCTGAATAGCACCAAAAAATAGACCTATGATAATTCCAATAGCAGTTAAAGCTAGAGCAAAAATAACTGACAGTCTAAAACCATATATAAGCCTCGCTAATACATCTCTCCCTCTGTCATCAGTGCCAAGAAGATTATGTGCCGATGGAGGTGATGGATTAGGTTGTGAGTTATTAAAATTAATAGAATTGTAGGAATGTGGATTAAGAGGAAATAAAGCCCAGTTTTTATTTTCTTTCAATAAACTGGTTATATAAAATCCTTTATAATCTGGAGTAGTCTCTAGTTCGCCGCCAAAATCTTTTTCTGTATAGTTTATAATATATGGGTAATAGATATTACCATCAATGTTCATAATGATAGGTTTGTTATTACTTATAAGTTCAGAAAAAAGACTTAAAATAAATAATGTACTAAAAATATATAATGAATAAATACTTCTTTTATTCATTTTAAATTTTTTCCAAATACTATTAAAAGTATTCATCAAGCATTCCTCTGTGCATCTGGGGACGAAAATTTAATTCTAGGGTCCACATAAACATACATTATGTCAGTGAATAATTTGGTTAAAAGGCCTATTAAAGTAAATATAAATAGTGTTCCCATAACTACAGGATAATCTCTTTGAATAATTGCTTCATAAGAAAGCAGGCCTATTCCATCGAGTGAAAATATTGTCTCAATTAATATGCTCCCTGTAAAAAATGCAGATACAAATTGTGCTGGGAAACCAGTTAGAATAGGTATTATTGCATTCTTGAAAACATGAGAATAAAGAATTCTATTCTCGCTTAAGCCTTTAGCTCTAGCTGTAACAACATATAATTTATTTATTTCATCTATGAAGCTATTTTTAGTAAGCATAGTCATAACTGCAAAGCTACCTATGACAAGACATATTATCGGTAAAGTTATGTGCCAAAGATAATCAGTAATTTTTCCAAAAAAAGTTAAATCTGACCAATTATCTGATATTAAGCCTCTAGTTGGAAAAATATCAAAAAAACTCCCTCCACCTAAAAGTACGATTAATCCTATTCCTAGAACAAAGCCAGGAATAGAATATCCTATCAACACAATTGTGGTAGAAACAATATCAAAATTACTACCATCATTAATTGCCTTTTTGATGCCAAGCGGTATGCTAACAGCATATACAATTATGAATGACCATAATCCTAGAGTGATTGAAACAGGAAGTTTACTTAAAATTAATTCACCAACGCTTTGGTTATGAAAATAACTCATTCCTAAATCAAAAACAGTATAGTTACTCATCATGATTAAAAATCGATCAAAAAAAGGTTTATCAAAACCATAAAATTTATTAAGTTGCTGTATATGTTCTTCTGATAGGCCATTAGAACCTCGGTATAAATTAGATGCAGATGAAGATTCTGTAATAGCATTTAACCCTGACAATTTATTGACTAATTGTTCGACAGGTCCTCCTGGTACAAATTGAATAATTAGAAAAGTAAAAAATAGAATGCCTATCAGTGTTGGAATCATTAAAAGTAATCTTTTTAAGATATATAAAATCATTTCATTGACCACGTTTGTAAAACATAGTTAGTTGCCTGATAGTATAAAGGCAATATATTAGGTTGAATGAATTTGTCATAATATGCAATGCGATGTGTATTTATATACCAGTTAGGTACTAAATAATATTCATTCCAGAGTAATCTATCCAATAAATGAGCTGCAGTAATTAATTCTTTCCGATTTGAGGAATAGATTAATTTATCAATTACTTTATCTACATCATTATCTTTTATTCCCGGAAAATTAAACGCACCATTTTTATCATAGCTAATTGAAGAAAACATGCCTAATAACTCGCTGCCTGGTGATTGTGACTGAGGATAACTAACGACGGTCATATCAAAATCATAATTGTCTAATCTTTGTTGATATAAAGAAAGATCAACAGTTCGATAGTTGAGTACAATTCCGAGTCTTTTCAAATTATTCCTAAAAGGAGCAAGAATTCTCTCGAATCCTTTTTGCGCTAAAAGAAAGTTAATCGAAATCAATTCATGTCTAGGAGAATAGAGTTGATTCTCTTTTATATAATAGCCAGAATTATCAAGTATTTTTTTTGCTTTAACTAATGATTTTCTATATTCAGCAGGACTATTATTAATTGGCAAGATAATCTTATCTTTAATTCTAATAGAGTTTATTGAAAGATTCCTAGCCAATAATAATTCATCCTCTGAAACATTTACGCTGGCTGATAGTTCACTATTACTAAAATAGCTGTTTGATCTTAAATATTGATTATAGAATAAATTTTTATTCGACCATTCAAAGTCAAAAACAATACTAATGGCTTTCCTAAGATGAATATCAGAAAAAATATCTTTGCGAGTATTAAATGCAAAACCTTGGATTCCAGTATTATTCTTATGAATAAGTTCGGTTTTAATTATTTTCTTATTTACAAAATTAGGACCATTATAATCTCTAGCCCATCTTTTAGAATGATTTTCTAAAATGTAATCATATTCACCAGCTTTGAATGCTTCTAATGCTACCGTCATGTCTTTATAGTATTTGATAGAAATAGAATCAAAGTTATACATATGCTTGCGTGAAGGTTTGTTGATAGCCCAATAGTCTTTATTTCTCGAATAAATAATGTATTTACCTATACTGTAATCCTTAATATCATAAGGGCCGCTAGCTATAGGTATTTTTTTTGTGGCGTTTGGAAAATTTTCAGCAGATAGCCAATCTCTAGAAAGAATTGGCAAGTCTCCAATCATCATGTGTAGTTCAGGGTTCTTTCTTTTGAAAAAAAATATAATAGTTCGCTCGTTAATAACTTTAGCTCCTTTTATGTCGGACCAATAAATTCTATATTGTGGATGAGCTGATGCAGAGGTTAATAATTCGAAAGAATACTTTACATCAAAAGCAGTAATAGGTTGAGAGTTACTAAATCTTGCAGACTTATCTAGTGTAAATGTCACAGATAATTCATCATCAGCGATTGTATAAGATTCTGCAACTAGAGCATAACTTGAAGACGGTTCATCTAAACTTCTTGTCATTAATGTATCAAACATTAAGTTGTTTATTTGAGCTGGCGCTAATGATTTAAGAAGAAATGGATTAAGAGAATCAAAAGTACCAAAAGCAGAGATTGTTATATCGCCTCCTTTCTTTGATTTTTTATTTACATAATCAAAACTATCAAAATTATTATATTTTGGAGAGTATCCTATGCTTATAGATTCATTCGCATAAATATAATTATTATGAAATATTAAGATTAATAATATAATAATTACTTTCTTTAATCTCATTACTCTATAATGTACTATATTACAAATATATTATGAATCTAAATGAAAAAAATGTTTTAGTAACAGGTATAGCGAGTAATAGATCTATATCGTATGCAATTGCAAAAAAACTGAGCGAATCTAATGCAAACGTAATCATCGCATATCAAAATGAAAGGCTCAAAGATAGAGTATTGAAGTTAAAAGATGATCTTAAAATAGACTTAGATGCATATCAATGTGACCTATCAGAGGATAGTGAAATTTTATCTATGAAAGAAAAAGTAGTTAGTAAATATGGAAATCTTGATGGTATTGTCCATTCGGCAGCCTTTGCACCAAGAGAAGAACTTAGTGGAAAATATCTTGATAATGTCACAAGAAACGGGTTTTCTCTAGCACACGACATAAGCTCGTACAGTCTCACAGCACTCTGTAAAATATTTAGAGATTCACTTAATGAGTCCTCATCTATCGTAACACTTTCTTATATAGGTGCTCAAAGAGTTGTTCAAAATTATAATGTCATGGGTATAGCAAAAGCTAGTTTAGAGACAAGCGTAAAGTATCTTGCTGATTCTCTAGGTGGGCAAAAAATTAGAGTTAATGCAATATCAGCTGGACCTATTAAGACACTTGCAGCGGCAGGGATTAGTGGGTTTAATCAAATACTTGATATTTATGAAAAAAAATCACCCATTAAAGAAAATATAACTACTAGCGACGTTGCTAATGTAACCTATTTTCTACTATCAGACTTATCGTCTTCGGTAACAGGACAAACCTTGTATGTCGATAATGGCTTTAATATAGTTGGTTATTGATCTAAATATTCTTCATTTACATCAATTTCAAATTCATCATATTTCGACACATAAAAACTATTATAGTCTCCTTCTGAATTAGTGTTATCTAAAAAGTCATAGAAATTATCATTATTAATCTTTTCGTTGTCTAGAACCTGATCAAAAGAATCAAGCTTCAGCAACAAGTAGTGTCCTGAAGATAATTTATGAGAAACAAAGCTATTAGTAACAGGCTGTTGATTAATTATAGTCATAATTTCTTTATCGTATTGATCATCATAGTTGTATACCTTAAATGATTGAAAATTCGAATAAGTCCCATTATTAAGTGATTTCAATGTTTCCTGAGCAATTTTACTAAGTTTACTATTAATTGCTTTTGTATAAAGCAAAGCTTTAATTGCATCTTCAGTATCTTTGAGTGGTAGTTGTTTAGATGGATAATATTTTATCTTTTTTACAAACAATACATCATCATTGCCGATATAAATAGGGTTATATGGTGCATCATTATTGATATTATTAAATAACTGTTTCAAAACATTGGATGATAAAATATTATTTTTATAACTTTCACTAATCCTAGGTGTTTTTACAAGTTTTAAATTAAAGCTTTTGGCAACGTTATCAAGAGAAGTATTTTTTATAAATAAATTATTTTTTATATTATCCAAAGTTGCGAAGTAATCAATTGACCCTTTATTTGTTAATAATTTATTTTTTATATTACCTTTTACCATGTTAAAAGTTTTATTACCTCTTTTATGAAGTTCTATTAATTTGATAATGTGAATAGCATTAGGTTCAGTTGTTATCATTTTCAAGTCTTCATTATTCATGCCAATGATATTATTTTTAATGATATCAGGCATCTCACCGAGAGAAAGTTTACCTAAATATCCTTTATTATTTTTAGCATCATCATCTATCTCAAACTCTTGTGTTATTTCTAAAAAGGTTGTCCCTTTTGTAAGTTTCTCATAAGCTTTTTCTGCAGATTTTAAAGTTGCATCTTTATTGCCTTCAATAGGAAATACTAGGTGATTTAATTCATATTGATCATCAAGTTTATAAATTCCAGAAGATAGATTTTTCTCATATGTATTTATCAGTTCATTTTCTTCTATTTTTGTCAATTTAATAAAATCAGATTTATTTAATCTAATGTATTCAAATTCTGCCTCATCATCAGAAAGAAATGATTCCCTATTCTTTTGATAGTAATCATTGATTTGATTAAGAGTTATATTAATCTGATCTTCGATTAGATTTTTTTTGATTTCGACCAGTCTACCGGATTTTTGATGGTAATTAGCAGCAACATTAATCTTTTTGTCGTAAACACTAAGTAACGATGTATCAGTGATTGCTTTTCTCATTTGATCTCTAATACCTTTCTGATAGACATATTGTTCATATACCGCTGGGTTCATATTTATCATAAATAATCGTCTTTTATAAAGTTGTGCATTAAATCCGTTTTCATCTTTAAATGAGGATGTATTTTGAATGTCATCAATAATTGATTCATCACTAAATACTAAGTTAGCATTTGAAGAGATATTATTTTCAATATTTCTCCTAATTAAATTATCAATAGTAATTTTTTTAATAAATTTGTTTGTGTAAACTGGAGGTATTGATCCTTGATAGTTTTTTCTCAAAACATCTTTAAATTGTCCTATTTCTTGAAGAACTATAGATTTGCTAACTTCTTGTTCATTGACCCTAAATGCATATCGTTCTTGATTAGTTCCATATTCACCAACACCAAGAAAAATTAAAGGTATAGCAACAAGTACTATTAGTAAAACTACTACCCATGTTTTTAATTTATCTCTTATAGTTGTTAACATCTCTTTTAATATAAAGTACGGAGACGAAGGGACTCGAACCCTCGACCTCCTGCGTGACAGGCAGGCATTCTAACCAACTGAACTACGCCTCCGTGGAGGTATGTTAACATAAAAGTCCTATAGTAAAGAAGCAGCTTGTGCTGCTTCTTTTGAAAATTTGTGGTGGGTGATGTAAGATTCGAACTTACGACCCCCGCCTTGTAAGGGCGGTGCTCTAACCAGCTGAGCTAATCACCCTTAATTAGAACTACTAATTAAGAGCATCTTTGAAAGCTTTACCAGCTTTGAAAGAAGGTACTGTAGAAGCTGCAATTTGGATAGATTCTCCTGTTCTTGGATTTCTTCCTGTTCTAGCTTCACGTTTTTTTGCTTTAAATGTACCGAATCCAACAAGAGTTACTTCGTTATCATTTTTTAGCGCATTAGTTACTACATTGATTATTGCCTCAACATGAGCAGTTGCATCAGATTTACTACTTCCAGCTGCTTCAGAAACGGCACTTATAAATTCTGCTTTATTCATTTAACACCTCTTTAATATCAGATTTATAGAATGTTGATTTCTTAATCAACATACGCCAATTCTACAACAATATTAAACAAAAAGGTGATAAATTGTTGAAAAAAAAAGCTGGTAATCGTTTGTTTTTTCGTTTACGACGGTATAAGGCTAGTTTGACTATTGTAGGTTTTTAGGTAAATCTACTTTTTTTGATTTTGATGTAATAGTTTTCTTTTGTTTTATTTTTCTTCTAATAGGTTTACCTTTGAGAGCAAGTGTAAAGACTTCATCAACAAATTTAACAGGATGAATTTTTATTTTATCTAGAATTACTTTTGGCATATCTCTTAGATCTTTTTCATTATCTTTAGGGATGATTACATCTTTGATACCAGATCGAAGAGCAGCAAGAAGTTTTTCTTTTAAACCTCCTATTTCTAGTACCTCGCCTCTAAGAGTTATCTCTCCCGTCATAGCAATATCAGATCTTATAGGAATTGATGATAACGTAGATGCTACAGCAAGAGCCATGGTTATGCCGGCACTTGGGCCATCTTTTGGAGTCGCGCCTTCTGGTACATGAATATGAATATCATTATTGTCGAACTGTTCAATATCTATACCTAGAAAAGCGGTTCTGGTTTTTACTACAGTAATAGCAGCTTTGATAGATTCTTGCATGACATCACCGAGTTGACCTGTTTGCGTTACTTTACCTTTACCGGTCATAGCTACACATTCTATTCTTAACATTTCTCCACCCACAGATGTCCAGGCAAGGCCGTTAGCTTGTCCAACCATATCTTTCTTGTCACAAACCATTGAAGAAAACCTTTTAACACCCAAATAATCCTCGATTTGAGAAGGAATTAATTTTATGACCTTTTTATTAGACATTAGGATATTCTTTACAGCTTTCCTACAAATCTTATTGATTTCACGGTCTAAACTTCTTACACCAGCCTCTCTTGTATATGAAATGATTATAGATTTTATTGTTTGAACAGGAATGGTCAATTCTTTATTCTTTAACCCATTAAGTTTGAACTGTTTAGGGATAAGATATTTTTTCGCAATCTCAAGTTTTTCATTCTCTGTGTATCCTGGCAGTCTAATGATTTCCATTCTATCTAATAGTGGTGCAGGTATTGTGTCTATAGTATTTGCTGTAGCAATAAACATTATATTGGATAAATCAAAGTCAACCTCTAGGTAATGATCATTGAAAACATTATTTTGTTCAGGATCCAATACTTCTAAAAGTGCAGATGAGGGATCGCCACGAAAATCCATAGCCATTTTGTCTATTTCGTCTAACAAAAACAAAGGGTTATTAGTTTTTACTTTCGCAAGATTTTGCATAATTTTTCCGGGCATAGAACCAATATATGTCTTACGATGCCCTCTTATCTCAGCTTCGTCTCTAACGCCGCCCAGTGACATTTTAATGAACTTTCTAGTAGTTGCTCTTGCGATAGATTTTGCTAGGGATGTTTTGCCAACTCCAGGTGGACCAACTAAACAAAGAATAGGTCCTCGGATTTTATTTACTCTTTTAGTAACAGCAAGATATTCAAGTATCCTTTCCTTGATTTTTTCTAGACCATGATGATCTTCTTCAAGAATATTAGTTGCATTATTCATATCAGTTGATATTTCAGTAGAATGGTTCCATGGAAGGTTGATTAATATATCAAGATAGTTCCTGACTACTGTAGCTTCGGCTGACATGGGAGACATCATTTTAAGTTTATTGAATTCAGAAATTGCTTTGTCTTTAGCATCAATTGGTAAATTAAGATTATTAATTTTTTTTAATAATTGATCCAAATCACTTGATTCATCGCCTATCTCACCTAATTCTTTCTGAATAGCTTTCATCTGTTCGTTAAGGTAATACTCTCTTTGGCTTTTTTCCATCTGCTGTTTAACTCGACTTCTTATTTTCTTCTCTACGTGAAGAATATCGAGTTCACCTTCCATAGATTTTATTAAATATTCACATCTTTTTTTAATATCTAGCAATTCAAGAATAGTTTGTTTTTCGTCTAATTTTAGAGTCATGTGCGCAGCTATGCTATCAGCCAATTTAGACAAATCATCTATACCGGTTATTGATGATATAACTTCAGGCGGAACTTTTTTATTTAATCTGACATAATTAGAAAAAGTATCTTCGAGTGTTCTAAAAAGAGCATCATATTGGTTATCTGAGATAGACTCTTCACTGTCAATATTTAAAAAAGTACATGATAACTTTTCATTAGATTCAACTTTATCAATTCTAACCCTAGAGGTCCCTTCAACAAGGACTTTCATAGTACCATCCGGGAGCTTGAGTAATTGTAAAATATTTGCAACAGTTCCTACAGAATATAAATCTTTTAAATGAGGTTGGTCTATCTCTGCACTTTTCTGAGTAACTAATACAATATTTTTATCATGATTCTTCATTGAATCATCCAATGATTTTATTGATAAATCCCTTCCAACAAATAGTGGGACTACCATATTTGGATATATAACAACGTCTCTGAGAGGTAGTAAAGGGAGGTTTAAATATTTCTTTTTCATATACTATTAACCTATGGTCTAATTAGCAGATATCAAGACTTATATAATTCTTTTTTTGTATTTTTTGACTTATATATTAAAAGTGGTTCTGATTCTGAATTAACAACATTTTTATCAATGACAACCTTAGAAATATCATCCTGAGATGGGAGATCATACATAGTATCAAGAAGGATACTCTCTATGAGGGTTCTGAGTCCCCTCGCACCAGTTTTTCTTTTCATGGCTTTTTTTGAAATTGCTGAAAGAGCATCTTTCCTGAATTCTAATTCACAACCCTCCATATCAAAAAGTTTTTTATACTGGTTAACTAATGCATTTTTAGGTTCTGTAAGTATTCTTATAAGTGATTCTTCATCTAGCTCATCAAGTGTAGCTATAACTGGTAACCTGCCAACAAATTCAGGTATTAATCCAAATTTAATTAAGTCCTCAGGCCCAATGCTCTCGATTGATTCTGCAAAAGTTTTATCAAGTTTAGTATCTTTGACTTTAGCAGAGAATCCAATACCTGAGTTATTTTTTCTTCGGTTGATGATTTTATCAATGCCAGAAAATGCCCCCCCTACGATGAATAACATGTTAGACGTATCTACTTGAAGAAACTCCTGTTGAGGATGCTTTCTTCCTCCTTGTGGCGGAACGGAAGCTATCGTGCCCTCAATTAATTTAAGTAATGCCTGCTGAACACCCTCACCTGATACATCCCTTGTGATAGATGGATTATCAGATTTCCTTGATATCTTATCTATCTCATCTATATAGACGATGCCAGTTTGTGCTTTTTCAACATCATAATCACACTTTTGAAGTAATTTTTGAATAATATTTTCAACATCTTCACCAACATAACCGGCTTCAGTTAATGTAGTAGCATCAGCAATCGTGAAAGGTACATTCAATAATTTAGCCAACGTCTCAGCAAGTAATGTTTTGCCAGAGCCAGTTGGGCCTATAAGCAAAATATTACTTTTATTTAACTCTACATCATTTTTTTTAGGAGTTATATTAAGTTTTTTATAGTGGTTATAAACAGCCACAGATAATACTTTTTTTGCGTAGGGTTGTCCTATTACATAATCGTCAAGGATAGCATTTATTTCATGAGGTTTAGGAAGTTTATCTTTAGACTTTGAAGATTTTTCCTCTAATTCATCGCTAATAATTTCATTACAAAGATCCACGCACTCATCACAAATAAAAACTGATGGGCCTGCAATAAGCTTTGCTACTTCATTCTGGTTTTTGCCACAGAAAGAGCAATGCAAAAGTTTAGATGAATTTTTTGTATTATCTTCCATATCAATACTCTAATTTAAGTATACAAGGAAACTTGTCTAAAGCAAATGGAGTGGATTAATGGTTACTTTCTTGAGCGTAATATTTCATCAATTAAACCGTAATTCTTAGCATCTTCTGGGTTCATAAAATTATCTCTATCGGTATCTGACTGAATTTTCTTTATAGTTTGACCAGTATTTTTAGATAAAATTTCATTGAGTCTTTTTCTGATACTTAATATTTCCTGTGCTTGTATCTCAAAATCTGTTGCTTGACCTTGGAATGATCCCAATGGTTGATGAATCATTACACGCGAGTTTGATAAACAGAATCTCTTTTTTTTATCACCTGCGCATAAAAGAACAGCTCCCATACTAGCTGCTTGGCCAACACATAGAGTGCTAACAGAAGGTTTTATAAAATTCAT
>Ga0129345_1000341_pt1 | contig 16987 bp, 8 predicted proteins | sample CPBDNA_FD_94425 | JGI IMG/M metagenome (GOLD analysis project Ga0129345, IMG submission 94425) | Freshwater to marine salinity gradient microbial communities from Chesapeake Bay, USA - CPBay_Sum_20_0.8_DNA | ecosystem: Environmental > Aquatic > Marine > Coastal | place: USA: Chesapeake Bay...
ATGACTGAAAGAAATGAATATGTGGATGCCTTAAAAAGTGAGTTCGATGCATACTCCGAGAAGGTAACCGAAATCTTTGATGCATACGAAGCGGGTTTAGTTCCGCCGCCTGAGCCTATTATTCCGCGCCCTGTTCTTCCAGCGAACTTTAGAGTCCAGGGTAGGGGTCGGACGGTAGCCCTCAGTTGGAGTATGCCGCTCCCCCGTGAAACGCCAGGAGTTCAGATTCAACGTAAGCCAGCTTTCAAGGAAGAAGGTGGTTGGAAGAATCTGACCAATACTGCTGTTGATGGCTGGACTGATATTATCTCTGAGTCTGATGCTAACGCTGAGTCTGATTGGATTTACAAGATTCGTGGTTTTGGCTACAAAGCTGATGGTACGCCTCATGCATCACCTTGGAGTGAGGAAGTAACTTATGAGATTGAGATTGATCCTCCTGTGCCTCCTCCTAGTTTTGATTTCATAGCTCTTAGGTGTGCCGAAAATACGGCGGCGCAAAACAAGTTAGTAGCTCTACCTGCCATGAGAGCCGAGAGACCTGAGAGAGATTCTATTGGGACTATCGGTGATGTTCGTAGGGGTGACTGGACGGAAGGTGATCTACTTAAAGAGAACCTTGAGTCGGTCGTACCGAAGGGCTACTCTCAGTGGTCCTCTAACCTCCACAAGGACCTCGCACCTCGTCCAGGCAAATATACCTGGAGAAACATCGGAGTGTCGCCAGAGATCCTCCCAGAGCTTGCTAGACAGCTTAAGTGGGGAACCCGTGAGTTCAACGTCCCGATGCGTGAGTTCTTACAGTGCGACTTCACAGACATCCCTAGGGAGCATGGCTTCTATGTTTCTAATTATCAAGGATCGAAGGTAGACGAGTGTACGTTCCTACGCTGTGGTTCGCAAGGTATTCAGTTTGCTCACAGGGAAAGTGCCTACCAGCAGTATGACCCGGATAACCTCCCATACTCTGAGAAGCCGTATCACTCGCTTACTAACAGTCACTTTGTGGACAATGCTTACAAGGGTGATCGTCCTAGCTTCAACGCTACATACTTTGACGCTGGTACGAGCGAGTTCCCAGGCACGCTTATGATTGAGAACTGCTCATTCGTCGCTGACTGGCCTGAGGCTCGCGCTGACGGTAAGAAGTCTACTGGTGGATTAGTGGTAACTCACTCTCAAGGCAACCCTGATCTCAAGGATCAGTGCATGATGGAGCTAGTTCACATCAAGAACTGCCTATTTGATTTCACGAAGGGCGATAGAGCACTGGCTTCACTTCGCTCTGTGGATGAAATTGTCATTGAGGACTCTTGCTTCATTGGTCGAGATCACGCGCTGCCCTTTATCACCATTGATAAAGACTACGGGCAGATGGGTAACACCAAGACCAAGCTCATCAAGATACGCAACTGTATCACAGAGGGTGGAGTTAAGCTAAATGTTATGACTGGTTATGCTGATGATCCTGGTGGTCAGAAGTCTGTTAAGCAGGACATCCACTGTCCTGGTGAGGAGATCGTGGTTGATGGGGTAACTGGCGAGATTATCAGTCGGACAACCCTAGCTTGAGAAGAAAAACCAAGAGCAGAAAAGAATACAGAAACAAGGACGGTAAGTTTTTTGAGAAGCAAGAGGATTTTCGAAAGAAACTTACCTACCTTACCATACTAGATAATAAGAGGAAGTTCGGAAAGGACTTCAAACACCAAAATCGTAACGATAGGATTAAGTGATATGCATGTAAACGATCATTCAGAAAATGAACTTTTGGTTTCGCTAATCATGGCAGACACAGATGTTACAAGAGCGAAGGCAGTTAGGGAAGCTTACTCAATAGATCCCGCCGATGCTCCAACCCTTGACGAGCTTCCCTGAAATTATGAACAAACAAACGTACTTATCTGGCGGTTACCCACAGGGATCATCAAAATATCGTATGGCTTTAAAGAAATTTGGGCCTATTCCTGCTCCAGTAGAGCCTGTTGTTGAGAAAAAAGTAGAAGTACAATCCGTACCTATTAAAAAAGCAGTAAAAAAGGTAGCTAAAAAGAAGTCCGAGGACTGAAAATAGCTATTTTTAATCAACTATCTGGAGAGGCAGCTCGGTTTTTGAGATAAATGCCTCTCTATTTTTGTGCCAAGACTCTCTGCCCGCTAATTCACCTAAAGAATGGTGGATAATCTTTATATCTACAGCTTTATTTGTGAATCCTTCTAGAAAAGCTTTGCTTGTGTAGTGAATATCGTAAAAATCCCACTTACCTTCGAAGTATTCTGGCTTACTTAGCCCAATTTGGCTTATTGTTCTGGCTCTAGCTGCTAAAAACAAACCGTCAAGCACAACTACTTCACCTGGGAAGCCATAAAGGGTATCTACCGGATGTATTTGGTCTGGATGAACATGAAAAACTCTACCTCGATGCTTTCCTGCTCTCCATTTTTCACGATCCCACCATACAGCATCTTTTCCTAGGTCAGTAGTTCCTGCTGGACCAACAAAACCGACATCACTCGACTCTGTTTCTTGTATAAGTTTATCTAGAAAATCTTCTTTTGGTTCATGAATCTCAATATCATCATGACAGAAGATGAATAGATCCTCAGGATCTGGTTCTGCTTTCTTAAACGCTGTTTCATACGCAGAAAATATAGATCCTTGATTGCACATCAAAAGAACCTTCACTCCTAAAGAAGTGTAGTAATTTAATAATGCGTGAGTTGTAGGAGAAATATCCTCTCTAGATCTAGTACATATAACAGCGTAAACATTCATATACTATAATATATTATATTACGGATTTTTTCATGGAAAAAGAAAAATTATTAGAAGAATTTAGGCGATGTGCAGAGGACCCAGTCTACTTCATATCAAGATACATCAAGGTTACTCACCCAGTTCGAGGGCTTGTACCCTTCAAGCTCTACCCCTTTCAGGAAAGAATTCTAGGGGATCTCCAGGAGCACCGATTTAACATCCTTCGTAAGTTCCGTCAGGCAGGATGTACCACCATTGCTGCTGGTTGGTCCTTGTGGACTATCATATTCCAGAAGCACAAGTCTGTAGTTATTCTTTCTAAGGGTGATGCTGAGTCTACTGAGGTGCTGGACAGAATCAAGCTCATGTATGATGAGCTACCAGAGTTCTTGAGGCCAGGGATTGTAGAGGATAACAAACATACACTGAAACTCAAGACTAACTCTGTAATTAAATCGAGACCTTCTGGTAAGCAGTCGGGTCGATCACTTGCTGGATCCCTACTGATTATTGATGAGGCTGCATTCATTGAAAATATTGATACTATTTGGGCTGCTGTTTATCCGATTATCTCTACAGGTGGTCGTGCTTTCGTGCTTTCTACTGTCAACGGTATCGGTAACTGGTATCATGAAGTTTATCAAAAAGCCTTGGATGGAGAAAACTCCTTCCATCCCATAGATATTCGTTGGCAAGAGCACCCAGAATATAACTTCACACCGGGGTATGAGCATCTGTATGAGCAGATGGCTGAGAAAGACCTTGATATTCACAAGTGGGAAGAGACCACAAAAGCCAACATGCCTACGAAGCAGTGGCTACAGGAGTATGAGTGCAGCTTCCTGGGTACGGGTGACACTTATATTGAGGGTGAGATCCTAAAAGATGTGGCCCAGCAAACGAGCGAGGAGTATTACACAAAGCACAACAACCGTATGCGTGTGTGGCAAGACCCACAACCACATTACAATTACTTGATTGCCTGTGATACATCCCTTGGTAGAGACCGGGATTACTCTGCTTTTCACATAATAAACATGTATAACGGCCAGCAGGTAGCGGAGTTCTACTCTAATAGAACAGCAATAAATGATTTTGCTCAAATATTAGCTAACGAAGGTATGCTATATAATACAGCTCACATTATTTGTGAGCGAAACACGATAGGAAACAACTTGATCGACTGGCTCTATAATGTCTATGAGTACGAAAACTTGTGGGCAGACGAGAAAGGAGATATAGGGTTTCAGATCACAGCGAAAAACAGAGAGAGTATCCTAGCTGAGTTGGAGGAAGCAGTCAGAACAGACTTGATAAAAATTAACTCTACTAGGACCTGTGACGAGCTTTTCACGTTTATCATTGGTGAGAACGGTAAAGTTCAGGCAGAAAAAGGGTATCATGATGATCTTGTCATGAGTCTGGCTCTCTCTGTTCACGCCTATAAAAACTTACTAGATACTACGCCTATGGAACTTATGGGCACGAGGCCGATCCCAGGGGAGGCACCTCTTCCAGTGACTAATTCTTATATGGCTAATATCAAGACCGCTCACGGCGCTCTAAGCAAGGAAGACTACAGATGGTTGATAAAATAGAAGAGAATAACGAAGAGCCTGTTAACGAAAGCGGGTATACAAACTTTGGTGGGTCTGCGGGGCGCTCAGGAACTTACTATACTCCTACAGGCCCCATAGGTAGGTTTTTTGCAAAGTTCTTTGCTACAAAGGCCCAGCCAGCAGTACAGAAGGCATTAGATCAAGGACAGCCTACCGCACTAACTGGAGATACAATTAAGGCTACAGGGGTGCTAAAAGATACTCCGGGTGTTGACAGCCCAGCCATTGGAGGTGTAATTAGAAATCCAGTAGTCCCTCAAAATGAACTAAACAGAAAGAAAAGATACAAAGAATACGAAGAGATGGATGAGTATCCTGAGATTGGTTCGGCTTTTGATATTTATGCTGATGATACCACTCAAAAGGGTGCGAAGGGAGAGCGATGGACAGTTGATTCGGAAAATACGCTAGTTGTTAATGAAGTAGAGAACTTTTTTTCTGATATAAAATTAGATAAGATCTTGTGGGATATTGCCAGAAACACAGTCAAGTATGGTGATTGTTTTATTGAGATGATTGTTAATGTGGAGAAGCCTGAAGAGGGTATTAAAAAATTAAAAGTTCTTAATCCTAATTATCTTCTTCGTGTGGAAAATGAGTTTGGCTACCTTAAAAAGTTTCTTCAAGAGATCCCTTCTTCCGATGTAAATGAAGTTCTCTACAACGGTACTGGGGAGCAGCGTCCAGTAAAGTATATCGAGCTAGACAAGCATCAAATCGTACACTTCCGGCTTCATACTTCGGATCCTGTATTCTATCCCTATGGTAAATCTATCGCAGCGTTATGCCATAGAATCTTCCGCTCGTTGAAAATGATGGAAGATGCTATGATGATCTATCGCCTTTCCCGCGCTCCTGAGCGGCGTATATTCTATATTGATACAGGTAACCTGCCTACAAGCAAGGCCGAGATGTTCATTGAGCGTATCAAACAAAAGTTCAAAAAAGAGAAATTCTATCAAGGATCTACATCACAAGTAAATGCTAGGTACAACCCCATGTCTCTTGACGAAGACTTCTTTGTGGCTACCAAAAATGGAAGAGGAACCAAGATTGAAACGCTTCCAGGTGCCACTAACCTCGGAGAGATTGAGGATGTTAGATATTACAGAGATAAGCTTCTAGCGGCTCTTAAGATCCCAAAAGATTATCTTGTAGAGAAAGATAAGTCCCCAGAAAGAAAAGCTAACCTATCTCAACTTGACGTAAAGTTTGCTCGAACTATTCAAAGAGTTCAGGTAGACATAGAAAGTGGTCTTGAGAATTTAGCTAAGAGACACTTACAGCTTAAAGGCTTCCCCGCTAGTTTAATTAAGAAGCTTAGAATTAAACTTCCTGAACCCTCGGACATGTCTGCTAAGAGAAAGCTGGATCTAGATGAGCAAAAGATTAGAGTTATTCAGGCGGCACAAGGACTTAATCTTCTTCCTAAAAAGCAGCTTTACATGGAATATTTTGATATGACAGAAGAGCAAGCGAATAGGATAATAGAAGAAAAGAAAAAAGAAGATATCGAGAACGCAGAAATGCAAGCAGATCTAAACCCTGAAGGAACGCCTGAAGCGCAAACTCCATCACCTTCGACGGCTAATGAAAGCACGGAGAGTCCTGTAGAATTTATGCTTAACCGCACGATGGACGAGCAAGCAAAAGAAGTAATGGGTAGAATTGTACAAAAACAAAAGCAAAAAGCTAAAGAGCTATTAGAAAGCTAATCTATATAACTAAAACGGAGATAATAAAATGTTTTCAAGATTATTTGAAGAGAGAGACAAGACAATTACCCACCTTGTAAAACTAGGTGACTGCATCGGCAGGTCAATCCGAGAGAATGTTATGCTTTTCAGCATGGACGGAAATAATGAGCAAGTAACTTACCTTACCGAGAGTGGTAAAGTTATTACGGGAATGTTTACTATTTCCGAAGAAGTTACTTTGAAAAACATCAAAATTCAAGACTCTTCGGTTTTTGATGATGAGGAAACATTCGATGGCTTTGTAAATGAAAAGATGCACTCATTTATTGAAAATATTCATTATTCTGAGTACGGGTCTGCCGATGACAGCTTTTCGGACATTCTTACTCTTTGGGAAAATAGACTAAAGCTTTCCGGGGTGCAAAAAAGACTTCATGAGCAGTGCGCTAAATTAGCCGAAACTGAGAAGATCATTGACTCAGTAGAGTTTAAAAATCTTCTTGAGGTTGTTCCCCAGCTAAGTTCATTTTTATCAGAAAACATAGAAAAAATTATTCAAGTTCCTGAGGTAAGAAACGCTGTGAATTTGTCTAACGCAGTTTCACAAGCTTTTAATTTTCCTAGGCTAACTCTTGAAGATTTACAGGAGGAAGGAGAATACAGCTTGAAGAGAGGTGTCAATGAGTCCATTTATGAGATGGTTTGCCGTCAAGAACTCATAAAGAAAGAAATCATAGAATCTAAAAGAAATTTTGAAATGGTTTGGGCTAGCTCTCCTGCCATAAAGACTCTAGCTAGCATGGTGTTTGAAGACGCAGAAACCACGGTAGGCGCTTTAAGTGAAGCACTCGTTGAGGTTCCTTATCTAGCCCTGGCATCCAAAAAGAGTCTATATGAAACTTTTTCTAACTGCTTGGCTTCTGTAGATGGGGCGTTGGGAGTTACAGATAAGGATATTCAAGAGTTCGCCTCTAGAATCTTTGAATATAAAAAAGACGTAAAAGAAGTTTTTGTAAACAACATAAATGAAAAGTATGGGATTAATATTCAAAATCTGCAAGATCCTGCTTCATTTAAAAGCCTAGCGAACACTCAAGTTGTCATCTTTGAAGCTTTGTCCAGATTATCTCCAAAGGGCAGTGTTCTTAAGAGAACTTTGTCGGAGATGGCACACAACTTAAAAGGAAAGCACGGCGTTGAGTGTATTGATGTCAATGACTTCCTTCTTGAGATGTTTGTCTCCGCTGGTTATGACTGCATTTTAGAAGAAGGTACTAAAGAAAAGTTGGATTTTAAACGAATCACGGGACAGCTTTCAGATATAAAAAACTTGGTAAATAATATTCAGGAGCAGCTTTCTGAAAAAGATGCAAATTACTCTAGCGACGAAAACCTAGAAGATGTTGAAGAAGCCGCCGATCCAAAAGAGGAAAAGGTTACAGACAAAGACATAGAAAAGAAGGCAGAACACAAAAGTAAAGTAGATTCTATCGAAGTTGAGGCGGCTTCAGACGATGCTGAAGAAGTTAAATCTCAGGAAGAGGCACAAAAACCTTCTACAAACGAAGAACCAAAAACCGAGCAAGAAGCCATAGACGATTTGTCTGAGTTTGATAAAGTGATTGATGATCTAGTAAAGGGTATGGGTTGACGCTTGATAAAAGTAATATTATTGAAACATAGCACTAAATAAGTTTAGAGGAGTGTTATGGCAGAGTTATCATCATTAGTATTTGTAGACGTAGATGAGTTAGGGAGACCTACGGGTTTAATTGCTTCTAACGAAGAAGACACTATATCTTCTAGTGTCTTACCTTCGGCTGTAAATGATGCAGTTAGTTCGGTAGCTCAACTAGAGCCTTTAGTTCCGATTGCTCCCATTTTGTCGGCGTTACCTGATGATTTTAATGCTCTTAGCGGAGACGTAAATAGCCTTAGTGGTGATGTTTCTGCTTTCCAAGAAGATATTGACAACCTGTCTTCGCTTGTTCCTATTGCTCCTATTTTATCGGCGTTACCCGATGATTTCAATACTCTTAGCGCAGATGTAAGCAGCCTTAGCAGCGATGTTAGCGATTTCCAAGGTCAAATTGATTCCGTTTCCGCCTTAACTGGGCCAGGAGTTGTAGACAATCTATTAGGACTAAGCTCCGATATTACTGACCTCAGTGGTGATGTAAGTAGCCTAAGCGGTGACGTAACTGGATTTACTAATGTTAGCTCTGTAGTATATCAAAACTCCTCAACGTGGAATGATGCTTCCGCTGTTTCAGGTTTTGATGGTGTAAGTGCCATAGTCTACCAAAACTCCTCAACGTGGAATGATGCTTCCGCTGTTTCAGGTTTTGATGGTGTAAGTGCCATAGTCTATCAAAACTCGTCAACGTGGAATGACGCCTCTGCTGTTTCAGGTTTTGATGGTGTAAGTGCCATAGTCTATCAAAACTCTGCGACATGGAATGATGCTTCCGCTGTTTCAGGTTTTGAGGATGTTAGCTCCGTGGTTTATCAAAACTCGTCAACGTGGAATGACGCCTCTGCTGTTTCAGGTTTTGAAGATGTTAGCTCCGTGGTTTATCAAAACTCTTCGACATGGAATGATGCTTCTGCTGTTTCAGGTTTTGAAGATGTTAGTTCTGTAGTCTATCAAAACTCGTCAACATGGAATGATGCCTCTGCTGTTTCAGGTTTTGAAGATGTTAGTTCTGTAGTCTATCAAAACTCTTCGACATGGAATGATGCTTCTGCGGTCTCAGGCTTTGAAGATGTTAGTTCGGTAGTCTATCAAAACTCGTCAACGTGGAATGATGCTTCTGCGGACTCAGGCTTTGAAGATGTAAGTGCTATAGTTTCTGATGGGTCCAGTATGCTTTCTAGTCTTTCCGGGTTGATGCCTGGGGCTAATGGCGGGCCAGATGTATACATTTACAGTGCGCTAAATAACATAGCTAAAAAATTCAGACTCATTGACGAAGACACAGGGTTTGATAAACTGGATCAGTCAGGTGTAGCTTTTCAGCTTTCGGGCGTTCAAGCAATAAGAAGCCCCAGAGGAAAACGAATAGCTACCGTGGCTCAAGATCCTTCTGGAAAAGATGTCGCGCAAGTTAAAGTAGAGTATGTAAGTTCATTAAACACTGGAGTTTCTTTCCTTTCGGCGGGGGTTGCAGGTTTAGTTGCTACTGAGGACATTAGATTAGGTAGAGTAAATTTAGATCTCTTGCCGACTACACCCACTAGCTCATTATTTGGTTTGTACACAAAAACTCAGGATTCCTCAGGTAATTGGGATTCTAGTTATGACTATGTAAATACAGCTTCAGGAAATATAAAAGATGTATCAACTTACGTTAACACTGCTTCAGGCAATATAGGAGATGTATCAACTTACGTTAATACGGCATCCGGTAATATTGAAGATGTATCAACTTATGTAAATACAGCTTCAGGAAATATAGGGGATGTATCAACTTATGTCAATACGGCATCTGGTAATATTGAAGATGTTTCTGCGTACGTTAACACTGCTTCAGGCAATATAGGAGATGTATCAACTTACGTTAATACGGCATCCGGTAACATAGAAGATGTTTCTGCATATGTTAATACAGCTTCAGGAAATATAGGAGATGTATCAACTTATGTCAATACCGCTTCAGGCAATATAGAAGATGTTTCTGCATACGTTAATACTGCTTCAGGCAATATAGGAGATGTTTCTACTTACGTTAATACCGCTTCTGGTGAAATAGCGGATGTCTCTAACATTGTTGCTGATGGGTCCACCACTCTTTCCGCTTTGTCTGGAAATGATGAGGTTATTGGAACTCCCAAAGCTTGGGGTTTATCATCGCTGCAAAGAAGACTTAGCTTTGTTGATGGGGATGGCGCAGTGGTGACGAACCCAGTAAACGAAACAGGACTTGGGTTAAGGTTAAGCGGCGGAAGTATTTTTACCACAAATTCAAATAACGTAATTTTAAAAAGTGGAAATGATCCGAGTGCTTTAATCCAAGTGACTAAGCTTTCTGCAAGCATGTCTGCAGTCAACACCATTAATTTGTTAAGTCCAGAGTTGATTTATGGTCCTAGTGGTAGCACTAGCTCATTAATTCCAATCATCGACGATCTAGCTTCCGTTTCAGGCGCTGGTGGTGGAGGTGGGGGCGCTGGCGATGCTAGTGCTATCCTGGCAGACGACACAGGCCCAATCCCCGTGTATAGAGTTATTGATGCTGCCTCTAACGCGGTGGCAAACTCAAACACCCTTGTCTATGATTCCGGGGCAGAGAATTTTGTTTATAGAAAGATTCCTTTTAATATTGAACCTGGTCAGAACACTGTAACATTAACTCAAGAAGATTTAAACTTTGATTTCGGCCCCTCTGCAACTATTAAAGGGGGAGAGACTTTAGACTTCTCAGGATCACTTACAAGTTCAGGTGCAACTAAAACCCTTCTAGAATTTGATGACAAGAGCCGTGTCGCACTAGGTAGAAACTCAGTCCCACTAGAAATCAGTGCTCTTGGTGAGTCTGACATAAGGCTTGAGGATGATGGCACTAATGGAGCATTTATATTAATTAAAGGTGACAATACTGCGGATACTCCAATTCCTAGCAATCTTCACCTACAAAGTGCTAACTTAAGTGCTGACGCTGATTCTCAAATTGATTTCGATACAGATATCAACATGGGTGGTTCTACTCACCTTGTTGGTAACACGATAGGAGCTAACCACATTGCGTGTAAAAACCAAACAGGTTCTACCATCACCGCAGGAACACCAGTCTATGTGACTGGTTTTGTTGGGGGTTCAGATACTATTACAATCGCAGCAGCTTCTGCATCAGTTCCTGCTTCCATGCCCGCAATCGGAGTTCTATCTGACGACCTAACTACGGGCAGTGATGGATATGTAGATGCCTTCGGAGTAGCTAAGAATATTGATACTCAAACTCCAGGTTGGGCTGAGAACGATGTTCTTTATGTGGCTCCTAATGGGGGACTGACCAACGTGCGTCCCACGGGAACATCGGAGCTAGTTCAAAACATTGGAATTGTAGAATTCTTAGGAACATCAAACGGTAAGATTATTGTTCTTGGTTCTGGAAGATCTAATGATATTCCTAATAGTATTGATTCCTCTTCTGTGTCTGGTCTTGGCGCTCTTGCCCTTCTTGATACGGTTGATACTGCTCAGATAGATGACGATGCTGTTACTCAGAGCAAGATCGCATTCCAGGCGGTGGACAGTCCTGAAATCGCTCCAGACGCGATTATTTCTAGCAAGATTGCGGACGGCGCTGTTCAGGGTGTCAAGTTAGGTGATAGTTCAGTATCTGAGACCAAAATCTCATCAGGGGCTGTTACGGGATCCAAAATTCAAAACGGCGCTGTAACCGAGGAAAAAATTGCAACAGATGCCATTACTGCTTCCAAGATTAGGTCAGGCGCTGTTGGTAATAGCGAGATTGCCTCCAACTCTGTCGGCACAGACGAACTTATAAATGGTGCTGTTACAGCGGGAAAAGTTTCCAGTGATATCATCACTACGGGATCATCTAGTCAAACAAAAAGCGGCGATCTAACTGTTCAAAATCTAAGATCCAATGTTTCGATAGATACAGCAACTTGGAGCTATGGTGATCCTAGTGCGACAAGTGAAATGTCGGTGCTGCAAGGATTTACTGTTAAACCTAAAGGTTATGGTGATAACGGTAAGGGCATAGAGTTTAGATTTGATACGATTGAGACTGGCTACATTCTAGATGAAGAATCTGGTGCTACCTACAACATCATAGAAGGTAGCGATCCTGGATCAACGAGAGTTAAGAATTTTACAAAATATACAAATCAGTACACCAACCTCAACACCTATAAAAGTGGGGCTTCTGCTTTTGAGATTGAATTTAGCGGATTCACAATAGCAAATTCATCTAACACAAGTTGGAAACCCTTAGTTCTTTTCCACGGCGGGGGTACTGCCGCAAGTAGTATCACTATCCAGGCTTTAGAGGGTGATGGAACTACTTGGACTACTGTATTTAGTGGCACACCTGGGCCAGAGCAAACAGATGTAATCTTCCCAGAAAATTATTATAACATATCCACAGGTAACCTCAAAGGTATGAGATTCCGTTTTGAAGGTATTTCAACTAATATGTATCTAAAGATGCTTGGGTTTACATCTCGAACATCGCCAAGCTTCGCATGGCAAATGTTGAAGGACGGAGGCTCTTTCTATGGTGACATAGATGGAAAACTTAATGGAGTTCAAGAGTGGTATATTCAGCAAGATGGAGATACTTCCTTCAAAACCGTTGCGATTGATCAATCTGTAGTAATTAATAATTCTGGGGATTGGGTTGGAAACAATCTAGACCACACTACTGATCTTGATAATGTAGGCACTAATACTCACGCACAAATTGATGCTAAGTTGGCTGATTTGGTGTCTTTCAGTGGAGGTGGACCTTATCTACCGTTAGCCACTGGAGGTCAAGTAAGCGGAGATATTGAGCTAAAGAACAGTGCTGACTTAATCTTCAACGACAGCGCGGGCGCATTCCCCACACAAGCAGGAGCATTTAAGTGGAATCTAAATAACGATAACGCTCAAATTTACGCGGAGCAGCCATCGAACGACAGTATTGATTTCTATTTCAAAATTTCTGATAACGCAGAGGGAAAAACAGATAGATTTGTTTATTGGCTTGATGACTATCGAGGAGCACCTTATGACAGGTATCCCCTATACCTAGACGGATCAACTCAGTATCTTTCCGTTCCCGTGGATAGTGGTGGAAATAAGCAGATATCTAATGCCGTCCTTCAAGTTGATTATGGCACTAGTGCCGCTGATGGTAATGTTAGAGCTAGAAACGACATAATCGTAGGTGATCGAGATGCGTCTACTAGACACTCAGTATCGGCGGTCATAGACAGCTTTGGTTCTGTTAGTGGAAACATAGCAACCAACACTACCAACATTACAAACCTGACTACTTCATCTTCTGAGTTGTCCTCGGCCATTGATACTAAGGCCGACAGTGCTTCATTAGGGGCACTAGCAACTCTTGATACTGTAGGTAGTAACGAGATTGACTCAGGAGCAGTAACTACAGTTAAAATTGGCGACTCCCAGGTAACAAATACCAAAATAAATAATGGGGCTGTGACTGATACAAAAATAAGTTCAGGCGCTGTTACTACAGATAAGATCGCCGCAGGAGCAGTTACGGAGTCAAGAATTGACGAAAACTTCGTAGCAGACTTGATTCAAGACGGTGATCTAATTCAGCCGTTTGCCTCTACTTATGCTCAAGCTTCTGCTGGGTATGAGATGCCTAAGATTCTTTTCAATGATGTAGTCACAGATCGCTTTTATGGCAGACCCACTGAGGTAAGCGCCATTAGGGACAGTTCCGCAGGAACCACCTTCCTTACTGAAGGCGAAAAAAGTGCGCTATTTGATGGAAGTTATGATTCTAGTTACCAAATTTCTAGAACTACTGATTCAGACTACGGGTCTCCGATAACATTAACACTAGATCTTTCAGCTAATGGCCTTACAACCTCTAATGGTTTTACATACCCAGCAGGATACTTTTATGTGTATACCTATGCTGGTAGAGCTATTTTAGACCTTTCTGGAAGAGTTAAAGACAAAAATGGAACTTATAGAGACCTAATAAATCCAACTCCTATATCTCAATACGCAGGTAAAGCTGGTTCCGCTTGGAAACTTCAATGTCCTTCATTCAACTTCTTGACGGAGGTGGAGTTCACCATGACTCCTCACTCTGGAACCGAGATTTGGATAAGTAATATTACTTATCATGGAACAAGATCAGGAACGACACAAGGACCGTTAGTCACATGCTTTGGAGGAAAATACTTCGGAGACCTAGAAGGATATAAGGCTGGAGTTCAAGAGTGGGAGATAACGCAAGAAGGTGCCGCTACATTTGATACTGTGGCTGCGAATAACTTAGGCAATCTTGCTGCTCTCGATACGGTTGGTTCTGCTCAGATTGACGGTTCTGCCATTACCGCCGCCAAGCTGGCTGACGGGGCGGTGACCACCGATAAGATTGTTGATGCTGCGGTCACTGAAGCCAAACTAGCCACGGGGGCTGTTACTGCAAACAAACTAGGAAACAATGCAGTAACTTCCTCTAAGATTCAAGCCAATTCAGTAACTCACGCAAAGTATCAGCTAATCAACAACAACACTATTCTGGGTAATGATTCTGGTTTAGGTTCAGTTCCTCAGGCTCTTACTACGACTGAAGTAAGAACCATGCTGAATGTAGCTGACGGAGCTACAGCAAACACAGGTGCTCTAGCAGATCTTGATACTGTAGGCACCACGCAAATTGACGATGATGCTGTTACTGCTGCCAAGCTTGCTGACACTGCGGTCACTCCAGGCTCGTATACAAGCGCCGATATTACCGTCGATGCACAAGGAAGAGTTACGGCAGCAGCTAATGGTTCTGGGGGAGGTGGTGGTGGAACTACTGTAGAGCTTCTTTCTGCGGGCTTTAGCGGAACAGGATCAATTCCTACAACAGCGGGATCGCTCCTTACTTGGGATACTCCAGGACTCAACACAGCTTCAGTGACTTATGCAGCAGGAGAGTTTACCATTCCAGCGGGTATTAATGGTTACTACTGCGAAGTAAATGCCATGGCTGGTGGTGATGGAGGTAGTGATCGCGTAGAGTTAAACTTGGAGCTTCAGAAAGATACGGGTGGTGGCTACACTACCGTGGCAGCAGGGGACAACTATGCCACAAGAACAACCACTCAGAATGAGGGTGGTGTGTGGATAAACTTCTTAGATCCTACCGCAGTAGCCACAGGCGACAAGTATAAGTTTACTTTTAGAAGAGCAGGTGGTGGTCTAAACCACAAGCCTACAGCAACCAAGTTGACGATGAAGTTCTACAGCCCCTGATCACAGCATGTGATTCTGCTTGGCGGCTCGTAGTAACCTCCACATAAAGTTATCTTTCATATTACCCACGGACATGAGGACGTTGTTGAGCTTCTTAACAACGTCCTCGCTTATTTGTTTACCTTGTAGGACGACCTTGAGGTCTTGAATTACAGACTCAATCTCTTTTCTTTCGTCTTCTGATAGTGCAGCGAGGCGCTTTTCAATTGTTTCTTTTGCTTTCATAATATCTTTACCGTGTGACCCTCTCTTTCGTAGTGCCTCTTACGGGCCACAGAATGCTCTCTGAGGTACTTTTCTTTATCCATGAAGTCGTACACATAAACTACGTCCTTCGTGTGGTGACGCCTTAGAGCGCGTCCTAGCGCCTGTAGTGTGGCGATCTCCGACTTCATTCCTCTTGCGTTGATGAAATGGGTAATTTCTTCGATGTTAACTCCGGTTTGTAGTATCTTAGTTCCAATGAGAACGCTAGGTCCTCTAGCGTCTCGGAATCGAGATATACTTGAATACCTTTCTCCGATTGAGTTGGCTCCTTCAAGAAACTGGCATCCTTCTCCAAATAAGTCTTCCAAGGCTCTTCCGTGATCAAGTGATTTGGTAAGAACAAGGATACGGGCGTTTTTGTGTTTTGCTCTGATGTCATTTACAATCTCCTTAATTATATTATTCCTTTCTTCGTTGTATACTATGTACTCATCGTACACAGCAAGGTAGCTCATTTCTTCGTCCAGGCCGCTTGCGTCATATTTTCTATCTATTAACTGTATGATTGGTTTCGTTAGTTTTCCTTCCTCAACGAGGTTGGCTGTGTCCACTACCTGTAGAACCTCCCCTAAGGCCCCTTCTAGGTTGTAACGGCGTATAGGGTCACTCGGAGGCGTAGCGGTGAATCCGAAGCGGTAGACGGCCTTAGGGAAGCTCTGGATGGCTGCTAGTGTCGTCTTCCCGTTAGAAAACTCATGACACTCATCCACCATGAGGACTTCTGCTGATTCGAGGTGTGTGTCAAGTATTCGTTCAATACTCTGAACAGTACATAGCATGATATCGCCCTCAATAAAACCCTCACCATAACATAGGCCGATATTATCCATACCGCAAGCTTCAGTGAGAAAATCATATGTCTGGGTCAGTAGCTGTTTAGCATTGAACAGGATGACCATCTTCCTCCCCATCAAAGCCTTCACAAGACCTGCCATGATAAGCGTTTTGCCTGATCCTGTGGGGGACTTGATGATCCCTCTCTTCTTATCTAGCCCCTCCTTGATAAGTTCTTCTTGGTAGTCATAGAAAGAAAATCCATTTATTTCTGGGTTTTCTGTTTTCTTGTCACCCTCTATCGGGGTCACTATTAGGGAAGGGTCACAAGAAATCTTCTTTAAATCAGCAAGTAACCTAGATAATAGTCCAGTACGAAATACACCAGTGCGGGTAATGAACTTTGTTTTACCATCCCACTGGCGTCTCTTGTAGGCGGGGGAGTATTCAGCACCAGGAGCCTTGAACGAATACAGATCCACCAGAGCCTTTAATAGCTCTGGATTATCTGTCTTGATAAGACTCTTTTGTACTCCTACTAGTATTTCCATCATACTATTATAGTATAATTAGGAGTTTTATTTATGCAATCTAAAGAAGATATAATCAACGATATCCTTAAGGATATTCCAAAAGACACAACTATTCAAGTTGAACTGCCCTCTGAGTGCAGGACATACAATATTGACGAGTCTGATATCATAACTCTTCGTCCAATGACATTTGAGGATGAGAAGAGTATTGTGGGCTCAAAAGGGGAGGACCCAGTAAATCTTCTTCTTGGTCGCTGTCTAGAAGGTATCAAGGTTATGGATCTTCTTCCTATGGATAAGCTTTATTTGATTATGAAGCTTAGAGAAATTTCCTATGGGGATGATTACGATACGGTCCTTATATGTGATCATTG
>Ga0129345_1000343_pt1 | contig 16835 bp, 16 predicted proteins | sample CPBDNA_FD_94425 | JGI IMG/M metagenome (GOLD analysis project Ga0129345, IMG submission 94425) | Freshwater to marine salinity gradient microbial communities from Chesapeake Bay, USA - CPBay_Sum_20_0.8_DNA | ecosystem: Environmental > Aquatic > Marine > Coastal | place: USA: Chesapeake Bay...
CATGGGTTCCACGATGCTTGAAGACCAAGGTGGTGGCCCTCGTGGTTACATCGACGCAATGGGAACTTTGATCTGCCGTGGCTCTAACGGTCTTGGCAAGATCACTGACTTCGCAGTCTAGTCGTTGACAATTCTGGGGGGTGAGGTTCTTATTGCTTCACCCCCCTTATGTCAATTAAACAGGAATTAAATTATGGCTTATACAGATAACGATACACCAGAAGAGGTATTTGGAGTCGGTTACTCAAGTGACGGATCATCCATTTCATTAACAATTGGATCCTCTGGTTTACTCCCAGAGATATCTTCGGCGGAAGCAAATGCAAGCACTGGAGATTACCGAAAGGTTCTATACGGATTAGTCGAGGGTATATTCCAAAAATATACAGACATCCCCCAAACGGATCTTCCGACCAAGATGGAATTGAAGCGAGGCACCACCGAGAATTTGGCTGGAGAAATTGCACGAACCTACACATTTAAGTTCATCTTGGATTCTACTGGATTTGAAGTAAGTGCTGAATAAAATTCATGGGGTGGGCTACTACCCCCCCCATTTTTAATTATGTCAAACCCAATAACAGAGGAAGAACTCCTTGAGAATCAATTCCGTTTGCTTAAAAAACAGATGGAAGCCACCTTTAATCCAAAGATGGAGCAAAGGCGCATTGAGGGAGCTAGGAAGTCGGCCTCATTTTACAGGGGAAAAGAGCATCCAGTTTTGGGTAAACATATTGGTAGCGTTCCTATGAATGAGTATTATGCAATGAACAAGAAGTATGGAGTGGGATTCTCTAATGATGACGAGTTCTTAAAATACTTGAATAACAAAGTCCTCATGCCCAATGGTATGGCGGCAAATAAATTTTAATGCCCCTGAAGAACGATACATTTGCTGACCTAAAGAATTTAACATTCGCGCTAATTGGTCGTGAATATGCGGACACAACTGCATCCTTTGGTAGGCTCAAATCCCTGTGGAACTACGCAGCCAAGAAAGCCTATCGCCAGACGGATTACTGGGAGCGATTCTTTGTTATTGGTGAAGAGCGAATTGTAACAAACAAAAACAAGGTGCCTAGGGATGAGGAGGGTAAGGACTCCATCGACACATACCTAAGGATTTACAAAGACGATCCAGAGAAGCGCAGGGGCGGCGAATATCGATTTGTGGTTAATGCTTCGGGTGCAACACTCACCAGCAATGCTAGTAATGTAAGCACTGACCTCTACGAGGATCCAAATGGTGATGCATTTTACATACAGCCAGATAGCACCGACGAGGAAACGACCGTATTTGTTACTTACAAGAAAGCGTTTGAGCCAAACTACGGTAATGCTGGGGACGCCGAAGAAATTCCTTCGGAGCTAATGCCATATATGGCTCACTTAGCTGCATATACTTGGCAACGAAGTGTTGAGCAAAATTCAGATGAACCCAATTTTGGATTATCTATGGCACTTGTTAACTCAATTTTAGAGGACGAGCTAGCTAAGATACAATCCCAAGGACTATCAAATTCATACATCTCTAAAAACATACGAACTAACTACAACCAACTAATCATATAATTATGTCAACTCCTGCATTCACAGAACAAAGTCTAGGTAAGCGTGGTAGCGAGGTTATTACTGGAGCGGTTACGGGCAAGAATTTTGCTATTATCGTAGCTGGCCCCAGTGGCGCAACTATCTCAGCAATCACTTGCTCTAACAAAAGCAACGCTTCTGCATTGATCGGAACGCTACCCGCGGGCTACACGAGCTATGGCAACTTCAGTGCCATCACCGTGACCTCTGGTGCTATCGAAGCCTACAACGCCTAAAGCAATGCAAATGTCCCTATCCATCGGTTTGTCCACTGGCGGTAGCAATACTACTGTAGTGGTATCGCAGGATATAACTCCAGCCCCATAAATCATGGCATCCAATTATAAAGTATCAACGGACATCGATACCCTCCTTCGCAAATCAACCAAGGAAGAGGTAGCTACATTCTTGGGCGTAGATACCAATACGGCGGACATAGCGACCAACACCGCAAACATTGCCACCAATACGGCGGACATAGCCACCAATACCGCAGATATAGCCACCAATACCGCAGATATAGCGACCAATACCGCAGATATAGCAACTAACGCAGGCAACATCGCTACCAACACGGGCAACATCGCTACCAACACAGCGGATATAGCTAAAATAGTAACCTACCCCTACACAACCGACTTTCAAGGAGGCGTTGAACAAACACGCAATTTGACTTCGATTACAGATTTGAGTGGTTATAACGGCAATAACTCTCTTACTAGCATTTATGTAGGCACTAACGTGACTTCGATTACCAGTCGTGCTTTCTACTACTGCAGCTCCCTGACCAGCATCACCCTCCCAGATAGCGTGACTGCGATTGGCAGTAGTGCTTTTAGCAAGTGCTTTTCCCTAACCAGCATCACCCTCCCAGACGGTTTGACCTCGATTAGCAGTAGTGCTTTCTACTACTCCTCCCTAACCAGCATCACCCTCCCAGATAGCGTGACTACGATTGGCAATAGTGCTTTTAACAACTGCGGCTCCCTAACCAGCATCACCATCCCAGACGGTTTGACCTCGATTGGCAGTAGTGCTTTCTACTACTGCATCTCCCTAACCAGCATCACCCTCCCAGATAGCGTGACTGAGATTGGCAATTATACTTTCTACTACTGCAGCTCCCTGACCAGCATCACCCTCCCAGACGGTTTGACCTCGATTGGGTTTAGGGTTTTTAGCTATTGCACTTCACTGACCAGCATTACCATCCCAGATAGCGTGATAAAGATTGGCTACAATGCCTTTAATGGTTGCAACTCAGCGACATCAATCAGCATCGGCAGCGGCATTCAGACCATCCAAGGCGGTGCTTTCAACAACTGCAACTCAGTTGACCGTGTTGACTGCTACGCCACGACAGCTCCGAATCTTGTTGGTCCGAATCAATTCGGAGTTAATACTACGGAGATTCATGTCCCCGTTGGAGCCACTGGATACGACTCGACATACGGCGGTCTGACAGTTGTATATGACTTATAGATGAGTAAACAACTACACTTCGTATCTGGTCTTCCACGAGCTTGCTCAACGCTGCTCTGCAACTTACTTGCGCAAAACCCACGAATTCACGCCACTCCAACAAGTGCATTGCACGAGATTGGATACATAGCTAGACAGGTTTTTCAAACCGAAGAAGCAAAAGCTGTGGACATGAAAAATGTTCTGGAGCCGATGTATCTGGACTACGTAAAGGCTGGGTGCGAAAACGCTTTTAATAGTATCACTGACCGACCAGTAGTTGTGGACAAGTGCCGTTCTTGGATTGGCCACCTCGACCAGTTGTTCAAGGTCTGGCCTGATGCAAAGGTGCTTGTTCCTGTTCGTGATATTCGTGGTGTCCTCTCCAGTATGGAGAAAAAGCGTAGGCAACACCCAGAGGTCTTTAACGGCATTGAGCAGCAGAACCCACAGAACTGGACTACAATTGATAAACGTGTTCAGGGCTGGCTACAAAGCCCTCCGATTGGAATTGCTATTGAACGATTGCACGAAGCCTCTCAGAGATTTGGTGATAAGCTTATGTTTGTTCATGCGGAGGACTTAACTGAAAACCCTCAAGACGTTATGAATAGTGTATGGAAGTTTCTTGGAGAAGAGCCTTTCATCCACAATACTTCTGACGTAGAACAATATACTCAAGAATACGATGTTGGTTTCCCTTACGGAGATCACGTCATCCGTCAAGAAATCAAACCCCTAAAGAAAGACTGGCACGAAACACTTGGTCGCCAGCTTTCCGATCAACTCAATCAAAAATTTAACTGGATTAACGAATTATGAAATACGCATTAACCAATCAAAAGGGTCGGGTCGTTGAACTTTCCGCTACGGACTTCTTGGAGACACTTGATAACCAACAAAGTGTTGAGATTACTGATGAGCAGGCTGACCAGATTGAACAGTCGGAGACCCCATTGTTCCTGATTGGAGGCAACCTATACTCTCGCAAGGGGATGCTCTGGCAGGCAAACCCAGAAGCAGTAAAAAACGGCATTCGTTATCAACGCAATCATCTACTCGCTTCGTCAGATTGGACACAGTTAATTGACTCGCCACTTGATGAAATTGCACGTGACGCTTGGGCTGTGTATCGACAAGAATTACGTGATTTAACTGATAACATTGATGTAAACGGTGAAGTCAAATTTCCTGTAGCCCCAAAAGACCTAATGTAACATGGAAGACATCATCAGCAAATCACTCGTAGGCACAGGAGGCTTTTTAGCTTCTCTTGGCCTCGCTCAGTTCAGCGAAGTTGTCAGCCTTTTGGTGGGTCTATCGACACTGACCTACATGGTTCTTAACGTATATAAAATCATCAAGGAGGACAAATGACACCAAGGGACTTATCAAGTAATGGTTGATATAAATGACAGCACGAACATCACGATTCCGATCCGCAACCTCCTTGCGTTGATCCTTGCTGTCGCTGTATCTGTCACTGGCTACGTCAATTTAATTTCACGCATTACCCACTTAGAACAAACCCAGCACATCAGGGACGTAGAGATCAAGATGAACTCAGAGTTCCGCATCAAATGGCCTCGTGGAGAACTTGGTGCATTACCTGATGATGCTGAACAAAATTTACGCCTTACCTACGTTGAATCAAATCTCAAAGAAATCATTAATGTAGTTAGGAAACTACAAGTAAAAGAAGGGATAGAATAATATGACACCAGAAATCATAGCAATGCTAGGCGGTGGGCTTAGTGGTTTCGTAATGAAACTAATCGGCGCACAGATGGAACACCAAGCTCGTGCGTTTGACCGTATGCTCCAATCACAAGGGGTGGCGGATGAGAGTGCGGATCGTGCGTCCGCTCGTGGGGGCGTATGGATTCGTCGTGGCCTAGTAGCAATCACGTTCTTTGCGATTGTAGTAGCCCCATTTATTGTCGCATTTACGGACATAGGGGTTAGTATGGCTAGAGAAACAAACGGCTTTCTAGGGCTATTCAATGGCGTTAAATGGGACACTGTGCAGGGCTTTGTAATCCTCCCTGAAGTTCGCCAAACTGCTATAGCTATCGTGGGTTTCTATTTCGGTTCATCGCAAATTCGATAATACAGGCCAACAATGGAGGGCATCAAGTGAGAAAGATTCATAAAAGTAGTAAGGGTGGATTGACTGCTGCTGGCAGAGCATACTTTAAGCGCAAGACTGGGGCAAATCTGAAGGCCCCAGTAACCGAATCCAATCCAAGTGGCAAAAGAAAGGCTAGAAAGAAATCGTTCTGTGCTAGAATGTCTGGTGTAAAGGGTCCCATGAAGGATTCCAAGGGAAGGCCAACTCGCAAGGCGCTCGCGCTGAGAAGGTGGAAATGTTAAAATAAGTAAGTAATGAGTCTAGGTAATTCAAGCATACATCAGCGCGGAGAAATCCCAGAAATCACAAAGCTACCCAATGGGCGCATTCGGGTAGTTCGTCGTTTTCATAAGTTTACGCGAGAGGACGTTGACAACGTAAATCTGGGTTCCCTCATGGGGGACTTTGGGGACTTGGATGCCGCTGGTGAGCAGATTGCAAATCAGGGTTATGCTAATTGCAGATTGATATCCTCGGAGGTTGACACCCGAATTAATGCTGCATCAAACGCCGAGAATCCGCTACTCGTGCAGACGTACGAAACGCTCACTGATAGCTTCGTTGAAATATCTGATCCCACCGTTGAAATCAGTGAGAGTGGACTAAAAAAAATTACTAAAGTTTTTCGTGCGGTATCTGGAACCACTAGCTCAAATGTAGTCGGAACAAGCACCCTAGCTACTGGAGAGATCCTAGCTAGCTCGCAAATAGAGGACAACACTGCGTTTGCAGAGTTGACTGAAATATACCTTGAGGCTGGAATAATAAGAGTTAGCGTAGAGAGGGATTCCGATAGTCAAATTGTTTCGGTTGAATGCATTGGGTTAACCGAGGCCGAGGTCTCGACGGAACTAGGTAGTTTAATTGGTAACCATGAACTCACTTCGGAGGCAACTCAGAATACAGATGGCCTTGAGACAAAGGTTTTTACATATAAAATAAAGGACCTAACTACGCTGGAAACAACCAGCGATGATTTAAGCTTAATCAGAAAGATTGAACTATCGGAGGCAAACTTTACATCTGGCACTATTAACAGCACTCAACTTACATTCGACGGAGATAATTATACTCTAAGAAAAGAAGAGATAAATAATGTTGGAATAATTAAAAAGAGGTCAAGAATCTTTGCACTATATGATTCCGTATCATTTCCCTCAAATACTTTATTTGAGATTGATAGAACCTACGGGATAGCCCTCCCAGTAGCTAGGCAAATAATCCCCGCAGCTACGGCAACTGGAAGCATAGGAGCCAGCGAGGCAACTCAGATTGAACCCGTTGACTCCTTTAGGTCCCTTAGCTACAAAATACTAAAATCAGATGCGGATGCAATACCAACTCAAGTATGGTATGAAAAAAGAAATGTATCGGTATTCCCCAGCGAATTAAAAAGCGTAAGCATTGTTGGAACCCAGAATCCAACTGTAGTTGTAAATTACAATGAGCCACCCCAAGTGGGCTTAGTCACTAAGATAACTAGAAAGTTTCACTGGGGGGTTCCAGACAACTCAGATGAAGTTGTAGGAAATAACTATCATCCGCAGCCCTTCTCTGGAGCTATTGAGGTAGAAGTCCTAAGGGATAGTTCTAGTGAGACAACCAGCAGTTCCACGAGCAACTCGCAGGGAACTAGCAACAATACATCGGAATCCACTAGCAGCTCGCAGGGAACCTCATCTAATACATCTGCATCAACCACGGACTCCATTAGCACCTCGACATCCACGGGTTCATCAAGCGGTACATCCAATATTACGTCCTCTGGCACATCGGAATCCACTTCCCAAGGAACATCCTCTGGGACCTCCTCCAGCGAAACAACCTCCTCATCCGAGGGAACCAGTAGCACTACTAACAGCGGGGAATCAACCTCCAGTGGCCAATCATCATCTGCCAGCACGGGGACCTCAAGTAATAGTGGAACGAGTTTCGTATCTTCCAGCGGAACAAATAGCTCAAGTTCCAGCAGCAACTCCAGTAACTCTGGAACCAGCAGTGGAACAAATAGCTCAAATTCTACTAACGGTACCGCCTCATTCTCCAGCGGGACTTCATCCAACTCATCGAATTCGTCTAGCACCTCTAATTCTAGTTCCAGCGGATCAAACTCCAGTAATGGCACCAGCAACAGCAGAAGGGAGATTCAAACAAATAACACTTCAACGGTTACTTCCACTGGGAATGATGAAATAACGGGTGGGGATAGTAACAGGCAGACTCAATCACGCATTGATTCCGTGCCAGATGCCGCAACTCCAATTAGATACACCGAGGTAACGGCTATAACATCAACTACTGCATTCTCAAAGGACTCAGAAAGTACCAACGACACTCAAGGAACTAGCAGCACCCAGACCACTCAAAACGGACAAAGCAACACAAATAGCTCTAGAAATTCTAGCTCAAGCAATAGCTCGCAGTCAACTAGCACCTTTTCTGGAAGTAATGATAGTAATAGCACTAGCAACTCAACATCGAATTTTTCAGGAAGTAGCAATAGCACCAATAATGGAACCTTTAGTTCCAGTGGAAGCACTACAAGCACCAGCGACTCAGTATCGAATTCCAGTGGAACTTCAAGTAACACATCGGATTCAACATCAACTTCGTCTGGAACTTTTACGTCGAGCAATACTGGGACATCAAGCGGGACTTCGACTGGAACTTCTACATCGAACTACAGCGGAAGCGATAGTGGCACAAACTCCAGCACATCAAGCAGTGTCTCAGATAATTCCAGCACATCAACCAGCAGCAGTGAAAGCTCTGGAACATCTTCTAGCTCAACATCATCGACATCCAGTGGAACATTTGAAAATACAAGTAGTTCAACTTCAACCTCCACTGGGACATCCGATGGGACTTCGTCAAGTGAAACTCAATCGCAGTCAACCAGCTCGACCCGATCAAAGACCGTAATATCAGTTAACCTTAGACCCTGCCTTAGAACAGCAACCAGTGTTACTTTTGATGGAAAAACAATAAGCATTCCAGCAACTATTCCCACGGCTATACCAAGAGGTACTTTTATTGAGATAGAAAGATCCTCGTCCCACTGGAAGTATAACATTTGGGTGGAACAAATTGTTGAAGTTAAATTGCCAGCATAGAGTAGAATTAAATATATGAGTGTAAAGCCCATACAGGATGATATTCAGGTAACGGAAGTTGGTGAGCAGCCCAAGGTAGACAAGAGTCAAATACACTCGCAGTCCCTACCCCTTCCGCCAATGACTATGAATCAGTTTGAGGAACTGGTTGCTGGGGTTGTTAACGATATAATTAGGCCAGATCAGGGGCCAAAGAACATTGAGATATCCAACCTGCAACCAGAGCCAAAGGCCGTTGAGATTGATGTTATTGATACAATATCAACGGAACTAGCTAAGATATCTCAATCTCAGGATCTTATTTCTTCTGCTCAGGGCACTCAGGTCCCCGCGCCCCCAGTAGCACCAGTAACACCACAGGCACCACAGGCACCACAGGCACAGCAAGCCCAAGTTCCACAAGAGCAGAGAGATCCAAGTCAATCTCTATCGGATATTGAGTCCATGTTGAATGACTTGTTATCTAAAATAAACTCCGCAAAAAGTAGTTCCGATATGGGAGGAGAGGGTCACACAACTAGGAGCTTTGTGGATGAGGTTCTAGGTGGAAGGCGAAACCTAGAGGGCGAGAAGCTCGTGGAAGTAGCTAACTTTCTAGGTGAGGATGAGGGAGTATCCTTCAGGGAGGAGGAAGATGGTACGTTTACCAAGATGCAGGACGGAGAAGTTGTTGCAGAGGGACTAAGTCAAGATGAAGCAAATGAATGGATATCGGACAAGGAGAGGGCGGACGCTTCAAGAAACGAGGACATTGATGCCGCTAGATCTTCAAACGAAAATCCAGATTCCATATCAACGGAGTCAACAATAATAAAGGACGCTGATACTTCCACTTCGGAAGCCAGACCGTTTTCTTTTGACCCAAATTATATGATATATATGAATTTAGATTTATCAGTATATAAGGATCATATATATAAAATTCTTGAAACTCCAAGCCCCAATGGATATTGGTATCTAGAATGCACCGTCCAAGATGGAGCAATTACTGAGGTTGAGTTAAAAACTGATAAGACTTGGATGGCACATGGTATTGAGGGGTATTGCACATTTGAAGGAACTGGCGAGAATAGGGTCCAAACTAAGGCCGAACTCCCAATTGCAACTGAATTTGATGGAGAATTGAATCTTATATCCACTGGGGGATTTTATCAACCAATGGCTATATGTTTTAATGGAACCCAACAAGTCGTATATCCAATAAAAATATCATAATGCCAACAGCAACTCCATTTACTACAGCACTGGGCTTGGAAGGCGGTTTTTCGCTTTGTCTTGATAAACTTGATGTTTCTACCTTCCCCAGCAACTGGAAATGGACAACGCTTAGTGGAGTTAATGCGGATAATTACACTGCCTTTAGTGACTCAGCATTAAAGGAAAAAGTAAATTCATCGATGGCTATGGCTATGAATGTTTACTATAATTCATATAAAGTAAGTGGATTGAGTGCAAGCACATCGGGGTATGTTAGTTTCTTTAATAGTCGATTCCAACCGTCTGAGGGCATTAAGTATACTTGGAGTACCAGTGTATCGGGTATGACGAATGACGATGCAGCTAGCGTTAAAGAACCAATTGAAAGATCATGTTCCTACTACAGAGATTTAGAAAAAACTGAAGCTAACGTAGCTACTTACGTTCACGATAATGATACATTTCAATTAGGAAAAGTGTCCATCCTTGACACTGCAAGCCGTATGCAAGCTCTTTACAATGGAAATAAATTGTTAGGATACGCAGCACACCCAAGTGGTTCAGACAACCCTTTTGAAAGTTTAGTTCGGCTTAATAATAACCTTGGTAATGATAATAGCTGTTACATAAAAATTTCAAGTATAGTAAACGCCGAACCTGATATTTCCGAAGACTTTGAAAAAAGAACTACTGATTATGGAACCGTTGATGGAATGGATTTTGTAATTATAAAATATGGAAACATACGTGATGAAGGAACTCCAACGAGAGATGGTTATTCTGGAATTGTAAATACGCCAAGCATTGTGCTTAATGAAAATAGTGTGCAATTATCTTATGTATATAAATGGGATTATGATCCAGACGACGATCCGAACTGCGGTCCTTATAGTCGTTTTTGTTTTTCTAAATTTGAAGATCGCAACTGGAGTTGTAGTGTATCTGGGCCTGAATCGCTTACATACTACAATTATAACTAACTACTTATATGTCACATAAAATACAACAAATACCAAAAATAACCAAGGAACAGATTCCTGACATACAGCAGGATCAACTCAATATCATTGGTCTAGGAGATCGTGTAGAGCGCATAGCACAACCCATAGCTAGGGTTATTGATAAGGTAGCTGGCACCAATATACAGGGGTGCGGAGCCTGCCAGAGGCGCAAGGAATACCTTAACAAGAAATTCCCTAATACGTAAACCAATTATGCTATAATACCCCTATATTATGTCAGATACAATTTCCACAGACGAAAGGGATTATTCCGATCTTCCAAAATCCCAGAGAGGTTTAGCCGAAGCTGCTGCTAATTCCGCCGCCAATTCCGACAACAATTCTGGAGGCAATCTAATTGGATTCTTCAATAAGGGATTGTCTAATTTTTTTGGTAGCGGGGTTGATGCTATTACTGCGGGCCTAAATGAAATGATTACCCTGCGGAATAAGTCCAGTGATTTTTTAAGCAATTTGACTGGTATAAGTCCGCCAGATCCAAAGCCCCTATTGGACCCCAGCCAGATGTTTGGAGGAACTGCATCCATCCAGCGAGGGCTAGCTAAGATAGGCGCACCCGTCCCCCAAGGGGAACCCCAGACCTTTTTAGAGGGGGTTGCTCAAGGCACAGGGCAATTGGGTAGCTACTTTATACCAAGCGGAGCGATGACCGTTATACCAAAAGCCGCTGTTAGTGTTACTAGGGGCGCTTCTTGGATTCCGTCTGACAGCTCTTTGGAAACCGCGAGCAACGGGACTTCATCCAGTGTTGCAATGGACGCTGGGAGTCCAGTTAGTCCAGTTGGTCCAGTTGACACGGCTAGCCAAGATAGACCAGCTAGCTCGCGCGGACCGAGCGCACGACCCACCCTAGATACCCCAGTCGCCTCAGCCGACCCAGCCGCCCCAGCCGCCCCAGTCACTCCAGCTAGCCCAGCTAGCCCAGCTAGCCCAGTCACCCCAGTGGGTATTGGAATGGGATATGGGAAAGAGTTTTCGACGAATACTTCATCTAGAGGGATAACGCCCACGTCCACTTTTGGTGGAGATTTGGACTTGGCTGCTCAATACGCCGATAGTATTTCTGGAGCCATGGGAACTCCCATGACTGGCATGCGCCCCATTGATCTAAATACGGGCGAGCCGCTGTCCCAGCGAAGAATTGATATTGCAAATCGAAGTGGAATACAACTGCCACAAGCGAGTGTTCCAGTGGCACCACAAGCACCCATGAGTCCAAGGGAATTAGCTTTAGCCGAACAGAATGCCAGACTGGATCGCATTCGGAATGGTGGGGGCCTAAGTGATGCTGCACTCATCGCTACTGGCAAGATGGAGGCCCCAGAGGGATATTACGATAGACCAACTGAGGCACCCGTTCCAAAGAAACCAGAGATGACGGTTGGTGAACAAGCGCAAGCCAATTTTGAGACATTCAAGGCGAGTGGAGAAAAGATGACGGCAGAACAAGTTGTTCAAGCGCAGGATTTAGCTGCCTCCGCGGGTCGCACTTTTGATGAGGACACTGGGTACTCCAAGGACTTTGATCCAGTTATACAGGAGGCTTATCTTGAAAGGCAGAGACAAATGGAGAGACAAAGGGAAGTTCAACCCACTGAAGCCCAAGGAGGGGCTGGTGAAACCAAACCCCAATCGGATTATGAAAAACGAATCCAAGAGGACGAGCAGAAGATTATAGATCGAGCTAGGAGTCAGGGAAGGAGTGAGGAATACATTGACGAAATGCTTGAAGCCGTTCGCGAAAGAAGGAAGGAGGCCGAGGATCAGCAATCCTACGAGGATCTTAAGCGCCAACTGGAAATCAAAAAGTTGAACAACGAACTAAACGCAGAAGAGGCAGAAGTTGACATCGGAAAGGTTAACGCTACATATAAAATGATGAAGGATCAGGGTGTTGTCGTTGATCCCAACACTGGAGCAATTTCAATATCCGAAAAAGGATTCTTTGGAACCAGCGAAAAGCCACTTGCCTCAAACTCAGCGTTATTTCAACAACTATCATTAACTCCCGAGGGTAGATATATCCTAAACACTAAGCCCCCAGAAATCAGTGCAGTTGAAAATCCATCAACGGAATTAGCGTATCCAGCTAAGGATGGAAGAATATTCATGTGGGACGGCTCAAGGTGGAGCGTAGTTACTCAACTATAATCATCATAAATAAATTTAAATTATGCCAGAGGATGTTGCTAAGGGAATTAGTTTAGATGAAGCGCGAACCCTAATGCGCGGAGGCGACTCCGAACAAGCGGCGGTTGGAGTTCCAATTGAGGAGGCGAGATCCCTTCTGAATAACGCTCAAATGGATCAGCCATCCCTTACTGACTACTTGCGAACAGTGCCAGCTACCGCAGTGGATATTATTGCTGGATCCGTCGAGGGTCTTACCTCTGCAATAGGTCAATTCACTGGGGACTACGATCTAGCTAGAAACATTGGAGAAATCCGCACGGATATCAATGATGTGATAATGGGCGATGCCCCAGAGTCCATACAGGGGGACTTTGCATACAAGTTGGCCTCTGGAATTGGTAGCACTATTCCGTATATAGGGGCAGCGATTGCAGCAAGGAGGCCAGACTTGCTATCCAAGGTGGGTGCCAATGCATTCCTATTGTCCTCCGCTGGGCAACAGGTGCGCGACGATTACCTAGCTACAAATGGAGTAACATCGGAAACGGCAACGGACGAGCAGATGGCGGAGAGCGTTCGTATGGGGGCCATTGGAGCGATTCCCATTGCGCTAGCCGAAAGACTGGGTGCTGAAGCCATCCTAAAGCCCTTTGTCAAGGGAGCTATACCAGCAGGAAAGGTTATGGAGCGCATTGGCCAATATGTTTCAGCGGGTGCGGGTGAGGCGGCTACTGAAGTCATGCAGTCTGGAATCATTAACAGCATAGCTAGCTACGTAGGCAAGTATGATGAGGATCGCCCAATAACTAGGGGAATGGCCGAATCAGCACTTATTGGTTTCCTAGTGGGTGGTGGCGTAAACGCTGGCATTGATACAGTGGATCGCGCCCTAACTCAGTCGGATCGGATGCGAGCTGGTGTCCGCGATGGTAGTCTTAATGCGAAGGATGTTATTGATCCCGATATTGGTTCAAAGATGGCAGCTATTGCCATGGAAAACGACTCTGTCCCAGAGGTTGATAGCTTTCAACAGTCTAAGTTAACGGATAAAAACAGTTTATCTAATTTCATATCCAAGACACTTACACCCATCAGTCGTCGATTGGGTCGCGCTGGCAGGGAGGTTGTGCGCGAGTTCCGAAGATTTGAAATGGACACTGGTATGAAGATTAATGAATACAGGGAGGCAGTTAGTCCATTCAGCGAAAAAATGCTGGAACTGAAGAAAAAGAGTCCAGAGGACTACAGGATACTTGCACAAGCACTGGCCAATGCAAACGAGATGGCCGAATCGCTTCCAGACAGTGTCCAGAGGGACTTGAATAAGAAAGCCCAGATTCAACCCGAAGTTACCAGATCCGTAGCTGAAAATATTCTGGACGCAACGAATATCAATGCTGAAATTATCAATCAGCAGATTGAGAAAGCTCGCGAGGCACTTAAGGCCAGAGGTCTTAAGACGACCATAAGGGTTATTGAATCTGGAAGCTCGTATTACGACCCAGCCTCCAACACTATAGCCATCAGTGCAGAAGAAGCAGATGGAACCACTGTTGCACACGAATACTTTCACGCGGTTCTAGGGCAAGCTGTTAAGACTGACGTAGAATTGCAGATGATGACTCGCAATATGTTTGATAGCGTCATCCGCGCGACAGTAGCTGGATCATCGATCAACGAGCAACTGAAGGAATTCGTATCCCAGTATGAATCAAATGTGCAGAACGAAGAGTTCCTAGCGCAGACGGTTGGCGAGCTAGCTAGCCAATACGAAACTCTGGACATTAATACCAAAACACGCATTAAGATTTGGATAAACCAAGTAATGCAGAAGATTGGTATGTCTGGCATATTTAAGGAGGCTCAGACGGATGCTGAAGTTGTTGATCAGCTAAATGCATTTGCTAGATTCTCTGGAAATGCAGAGGCCCTAGTGGAGGGCAGGGTCTCTAAGGATGGAATCAATTCCATGCTTAATGGTGGAGCCAGCGAAGAAGTCATTGGGGCTACCCGTGCTAGCAAATTTTACTTCAAGGATTTATCCTTGGCTCCTAGGGTTGTATTTCCAAAGAGGCCCCTGAAGATGTCTAGGATTACTGAAAAGAATCAGTTCAACTTAGCTGAATTTCTACAGAAAGCCAAAGAACAAAACCTAAACATTGGTTTCTGGGGGGCTGATCAGTCTGGATATGGAACATGGAGAAACCCAATTACTGGGGAAGATGTATTTATCGACGGAGGCCCCAGTTTTGCTGCTGATCCCGAGGGGGGAATCTGGGCTGCTGCGGGTGGATCAAAGGCAACCAAGGTTGACTACGTGCTACAGATCTCTGGGCACCATGAGTATATGGCTATGTTCAATAAGTCCATAAATGCTCAGTTCCTAAAAAACATTGAGAAGAAGCATGGCAGTCTGCAAAACTTTGCTAAGAAATACCTAGAGGTAATGCCCAAGTATAAGTATATGACTGCGCTCCAGCAAAAAATGTTTGAAGTCTCTATTAGGGGAGATAAGGCTTTCTCTGATCCAAATCGATTCTTTCGCTCTGGAGAGTTAGCTAAGAAAGGTAAGGATTGGGCAAATACCAAGCAAACCAAGTTCTGGAAGGATGTATTTGCTCAGTCTAGGCAGTATAAGATAAAAGACCCAACAACGCAGTATTCGCAGGAATCCAAGGCGAGTCCATTGGAGGAACTAACTGACGGGATATTCCCAGACTTCAGCACAATGCGAGACGAGTTCTTCGCCAGAAATGACTTCAAGTTTTTGGACATCATTGGATTAATCAAGGTTGACGGGGTGGAAAAGGGCAAGTCTGGCCACAGCACATACCCAGATGCTCTTACTGGGCAGTATATGGGTGTCCCCGACATCAAGGTATCCGTTATGGATATCTTATCCCCAGAGGTTGTTGATGGACTACGGAAGGAGGCTGAGGCGGCTGGAAGAAAAAACATACCCCACTCTAAGTTCGGTGGGGGTGCTGGAATCTGGACAACCAGACCAGCTTCGGACTTCAGGACAATTACAGCAGACGATCTTCAGGGCACCGACAAGTCTCTTGCTGGGAAGACAGTTGTATCCAAGGCGGGTGATTTTTCTAAGGCAGCTAAAAAGCTCAATAAGAAACAGCTAGCTAGGGTGCGGGGTTCAGTTAATTTTAGAAAATGGTTTGGCAAAGGTCAGCTTGTCCATGATGACGGGGAACCCATGGTTCTATATCACGGCACGAAGGCGGATTTCACCGAGTTCACTTCTAAGGAAAACATCGACCAAGATGAAATCACACCAGACTGGCTATACTTTTCAACAGATCCAAAGCTATCCGAAAAGATGGCTACACACAAGCGGTCGTATAGGGATGGGCTAGATATAGATGATCGTCTCCAGAAATTATACGAGGAGTTCAACGAAGCAGATAAGCTTGCGGGTCCAAGAGATGGTGACACGCTCATGGCTAGGCAGCTAAGAGAGGATGAATATATAAGAGAGCGCACTGGAATGCTCCCAGAGACCTATGAGCGGTATGACGCAATGAACATCATGCCCGTGTATTTAAATGCAAAGAACATCTGGAATCCAAGCAACCCAAGTCACGTAAACAAGCTAATGGCCGAGTTGCGAAAGGACGAGGAGTGGTCAGAGGAGCTTGACTGGACAAAGGAAATGATCGCCTCTGGTGAATTTAGATACATTGAAAACGTTCCAACCACAAAGGCACTAAAGAAACTCGGCTTTGATGGAGCATTCTTAGCAGAAACTCCAACTACTGGATTAACTACAGTAGCCATATGGGACAAAACTGGGGTAAAATCAGCAACTGGAAACACGGGCGCATATAGCTCCAGTAACCCAGATATCCGCTACCAGAAGGATCGTATTCCAAAAGTAAAGGGAACCGAGGAGTTCAGAAAGTGGTTTAAAAATGGTCAATTAGTTCATGAAAATGGTGAGCCAATGGTCTTGTATCATGGCAGCAAGCAAGATGATATAACATCATTTAAGTCATCTAGGTCTGAGGGATTGATATTCTTTAGCACGAATCCAGAGTTCGCTGAGAAATGGATCAGAGGAACTGGTGGAATAAGGGACAGAAAAAGCCCAGAGGGGATCAAGACGAGAGAAGCTCGAAAAGCTAGGGCAAAAAAAGAAGACAAAAAATGGGAGGAAAGCGTTGATTGGGATCG
>Ga0129345_1000348_pt1 | contig 16757 bp, 16 predicted proteins | sample CPBDNA_FD_94425 | JGI IMG/M metagenome (GOLD analysis project Ga0129345, IMG submission 94425) | Freshwater to marine salinity gradient microbial communities from Chesapeake Bay, USA - CPBay_Sum_20_0.8_DNA | ecosystem: Environmental > Aquatic > Marine > Coastal | place: USA: Chesapeake Bay...
ATCTAAAATACCAACAGCTTCTTCTGCTAACACAGTACTATTTGATTCCAGAATATCAGCAGCATCCAAGAATCTGTGATCAACAAAGTAACGCTTGGCAACAATTTCACCACGTGCACCAGATGTCTGACCAACAACAAAATCATTAACTAAGAAATTAGTTGCATCGCCAATATCAAGTTCGAGAATCTTACCAACCTGTCTGGGAGGTTCTGTAAAAGAAATACCACCAGGAGTGCCAGGAATGAGATTATATGCAACATTAGGCTCTTGAATGACACCATCAAGAGAGATGAACATATGATCATCATTCAAAACTTCGATATCGAATGCAAAATCGGTAGTTGTACCATCAAACTGCGATGTAATGTTTGATGTTTCGAGCATATAACGATCATTGTTCGAATTCTCTTGGAACTTGATCGATTTGCCATAGAAAGTCACGCCAGGGACGTAAATTCCTGTTGCAGGATCGACATACGGACCAAGGGGAGGTTCATTGAAAGTAATGGTCGAACCACTGATTGTATATGCAGTATCAGGATCTTGTAGAACACCATCAAGAGTAACCAACAACTGCTGCGCTTTGTATGGAGACAGAGGTTCGTTGATTTCTTTCTTGAATAGAGTAAATGTTGTTGTACCAGTAATTGTACCATCAACTTGTACCTGACCATCAAAATCAGGAGACAGAGCTAAGTCAAAAACTTCAATCTCTACATTATTACGCTCACTATAGTTTAGAGTACCCTTACCTCTTTGTTTTTGGAAAGAATCAACTCTAACGTGGGATTGTGTAATCCTCGTAGACTTATGAGTAGTAATAACACCCAAAACGCCAGGTTCGATGATACTAATAACAGCACCAAAACCATTATCTTTAGTTCCAGACTGGGGAGTGTCAATTGTATCTGGTTGTTTGGCATTTCCAAAAGATTCAATTAGAACTTCGCCAAACAGGTTAAAACCTGCGGGGTGAGTGAACTTTTTAACAAAGTCTCTCCAATCGTTAATAGAAATGGTAGACTTGACAACATAAGAATAATCTTGGTAGTAAATACCATCTTGAATCTTCTGAGACACAGCAGATAGTTTGCTGCGGTCACTTTGATAACTACCAATCGATGTGCTAGTAGGACCGATCACTGGAGTGATCTTTGAAACATATATCTTTTGGATATCTGCGGTACTACGTAAAGCATCTCCTACGATGGGATATTTTTGTTCAAATTTGCCAGAAACATTCTTCAAGCGAAGAATATTCATTCCATTAACCCAGAAGTCAACACGTGCTTGTGCAATAATATCCCCAACTTCATTTCTTTGAGTAACTAATTCACCATTCAAGAAAGCTCTTGCAGGGAAGTTTCTCAGAGTCATCACAATAGGAGGATTGACCTGAGGAAGCAATGTGGGATCATTATTGAAATCTTTACCAGAAGAAATGATCTCGACAGTTGCCAATTTACCAATATCTTCACCGTGTGCATAGAGTTGCACATCAGACTCGTATAGTCTTAATGTAGTATTGGGACCATATCCAAAACCCTCATTTGTAGGCACAATACGACCAACAGCTCCTTGAGGAGACAACTCAACACGGAACTGAGCATTTGCACCTCCATCAGTATTTTCGAGAAGAACGATCGGTTTGGAATAATTCAATCCAGTATCAATAACTTCCACAGAAGTAATTCGACCACTTTCGATCAGTGGTCTGAATGCCCCTCTGAAACGCTTATTGAGGAAAACTCCAGGAAGCTGTGGAGGAATTGTATAATTATTTCCACCACTAATAACCTTCACACTCTTAATACTACCAATAGCGTATAGAGAATCGGTATAGTATTGAACGTTGGTAAAACCTTCCTGTTGAGGAGCTTGCGGCAATCTGTATGCAAACTCATACTCATAACCATAGAAGACTGCGTGCTTTCCAGCAAACGGATCCTCGACAAGTGTAAAATATTGATCTTCCGAATCAATTTGATTTAAAGGTTCTGCATAGTAAATTTTAGGCGGAACGTCTAAAATAGGAGTTTGCTCCCAATTGGTACCATCAATGGGAATACCATATCCCAATTGGAAAGACGTATAAGATCCATTGTTTCCAGGTTTTACGACAGATTCAAAAGATTGCAGGAGATATCTAGTTTTATAGACATTACTATAAAACTTGAGATAACGATTGAGTAAAGATGCATCACTTGTGTCAAAGATATAACGATATGTTCTTTGAACATCTAAATGAAGATTTCTGAACCACTCTGTATCTCCGTCTTTACGGAATCTAAAACGAAGAGAAGTATCATCTACATTAGAAATAATTGCCTGTTTCGCAGGAACACTTTCGTCCACAAATATAGAAGAAGAATTAATTACTAAATCCCCTTCATTGTCATAATAAACTGTCAGCTCTTGTGTAAGTGGATTGTAAGAATCGACATAAGCAGTGTTATTAGAGAAATTAATAACACTGTCCTTTGTAAATCTATATGTTCTAGTGACAAGATCAACGGCAATGTTATCTAAGTGATCTTTTACTTCTGTATTTTGATATCCTCTTTCGACAACAATAGTAGTGCCAGAAACAGAAGTAACTCTCATCAATTCTTCACTAATTTGAAGAATATCACCTTGAGAGATGCCAGTGGCATTATCTACTGTCAATACTGTTTCATTTTTTCCAAAACCAGCTGCATCAACAAAGAAAGTCGCTTTCTGACTATTGACATTTCCACCAAGTTGACCAACTTGGACGGTAATGATATCGCTATAGATATATCCTTCACCTTTAGATGCAATACTGAAAGATTCGACTCTTCCATTGGCATCTGTAGTGATATCTAAACTGCCAGCAGTAACAGCTCCACCAGCACCTCCAGAACCAGTGTAAAACTCTACTGGAACGCTATTGAAAGTAGTAGAAGGTGTGAATCCATTTCCAGCACCAATTAAAGTGAGTCTAGAAAGACCAGAATCATTGATAGTGGTAGATTTTACAATATCATTCAGTTTGATTGTATGATATTTTTTGGTTTCGACAAAATAACGTTGTGTTGCAATGCTAGCATCTGGTTCGACAGTAACAATAACCTCATCACCAACTGCAAGACCGTGCACCCTGTCCTTGGTTTTCAAAACAGCAATATTGTCTTCAATATCAAGTAGTTTGAATCCCTTGGACAAAGATCTCACATTAACAATAATGGCGGAACTATTACCAAGAGTAATACCATCACCAACAGTAAAATATCCAAGATCTGTATATTGATCTCTAGGGAGAGTAATGACAGTAACACCATCTGTGTCTAAAGTTGTTAACTCCTGAGGATTTGCTAATTGAAGTTCTACAACAACAGTGTTTTTATCGAAAACGTTTCTGAGAACCTTACCAATCGCAGTTTCGTGTGCAACTCCAGAAGATTGCACTTGCAAAATAACTTCATCACCAACATCAGCAACGACAGTATTATTGAAAGTTAAGGTGTAAATTTCTGTAGCAGAATCAATAGTATCAGTTAAATTGAAATTTCCAGAAACATTCTTAACAACAAATCTATCATTCTCTTCAATTTGACCAATAACTTGTGCCGTAGCACCAGTGTTTTGTTGAGTGATAACTGTTTCGTGATTTAAGAATAGTTGAGTATTTGTCGTAAAGTAATTATTTTTTGGAGAATTGCAAGATAGTGATTCAACTTCCTGACCTTGAATTTCATTAACCGCAGCAAATAATCCAAATCCGCTGTCATTAGTAGAATTGTCAACATAAATGACATCTTCATTTGTGAAATTCTGAGAAGATCTATGAACTTCGACATTAGTGACAGGAGCATAATTAATACCACTAACTCTAGATGTCAAAAGCTCACCAGAGTTTTCGCTGGCATTCACACGGCGTCTACGAACTCTATTTGGTAGATCTCTTTGCTTAGACTTTAACTTCCAGTTTTCTTCAACTGGAACATTGTAAAATGATCTACCAATAGAATATGGGAATACGGGCGTTTCATTTGCATCTGTAGTCATAAAATATGCATACACCCCATCTGGAAACTCGGGTGTAGTGCAAAAACGACCATTATTGGCATCTAGATCTCCTAAACGCTCTTCGTATTCGTAATCATTGACAAAACGACCTAAAGAGTAGGTAGTCTCACTCGGAGAATCTGCTCCACGAGTAGATTTGATTTTCCAAGAAGATTGCATCCTCTTGATTGGCGGATTAGCAGATAAAATATCTTGATATGGATTTTCGTATCCAAAAGACCCATAAATCGGATTTCCATCGTATGCCCATCCCAAAATGGGAGAATGCGACTTAACAGTCAGAGGGTTACCTTGACTATCAACATTATCCTGTCTTTGGATCTTTAAGGATGTGGGAGCAATGATATGTCCATATGCAAATCCATAATTTGGATCTGGAGAATTATAAACAACACCAGAAGAGTTACTGTTATCAACACCCTTCTCAAAGTAAGAATTGAACTGCCATCTTGTTAATACAGCTTCAGCACCAGCAACTCTATGCTTCGGAGCAAGCACTACAGTAGTTGTTGCTTCTCGATAATCAAAACCACCAGAAAGTTTTGTGAATCCAGTAATTGTGCCAGTATTCTTATCAATTTGACAAGTGAATAGAGCTCCTTTACCTCTACCACTAGAATCGTAGATAAAAACGTTAGGTTCTTCAGTATAATCTTGACCAGCATCAATAATCTGTGCTGCTTGATCTATTGTGAGGAAAATATTGTCGATTTGACCCTGTGAAATAATAACAGTAAAATCTCCACCGTTACCAGAGGTTATTGTCACATCTGGAGCAGTTGTATAACCAGATCCAGGATTTGTAATGTCGATACCTACAACTTCACCCAAACCATTGATTCTAGCTTCTGCAGTTGCATTTCCCCCAATATAAACTTTGGGAGGAACAGTGTAACCTCTTCCAGGGTTAGTTATGTTGATAGATTCAATTTTGCCATAACTTAATGAAGTATCAGATTTATGATTGATCAGGGGAACGCCATTTACCAATACACCAACTTCAATGGCATCTGTTTCCTTTATTTCCGAAGCTTCAATCGGAGTTTTGGGAATAATCTTTAAATGCTGTTGATCTTGAGGAACTTTTGTGTTATCAAAAGGTCCAATAGCATAAGAAGGAAATCCAGAAGAAGCAATGTAGTAATTATCGTCATCTCTGTAAATTGCAGAGACATTAGAAAGCAATTTATCCTTGATACTACTACTGCCAGCATTAGTAGGATCAAATGCTGTTAATTTTGTAAAATTTTGATTGACAATCCATTCATTAGTCAGAGGAAGATCATCAAAGAACCCAGAAGAGGAGAACTCAACCATATTGTTGAGTGCGATATATGGAATACCGCCATCTTCAACATCAAAGAAAGCTTCTGCCTGTTCGTCGTAGTCTAATCCAGCAGAACTATCTTTTTCCAATCCGTCGCTAGTAAGACCAGCAACAAGACCATAGATTCTCAGTCCAACAGTTTTTAATAAACCATTATCGTCAATGTACTGTCCAGAAAGATTATTTTTTGTGAAACAACGAACGTTCTTCTTATGAGAGAACTTTCTCTTAGAAGATACATCTTTAACAGCTGCATCACGCTCCCCAATAATGAATTGAGTAGCAGTTTTAGTTGTGTAGGTGATTTCTTCTTCGCCAATGACTACACGACCATCTCTTTCGGGAAAACCGATAGTTGAGAACACATCAATACGATCTCCAGTACCAGCATTCTCGGAAAGAGCATTCATCAAGAAAGAACGGCGTGCAATTGCAAAAATACCTTCTTTACTGCCAGGAGAAATTGTCAGAGTGTATAATCTGTCACCCTGATACGGTTCACCGACGATGTTATCAATAATTGCCTTTGCTGGAGACAGTTCGGGGTTATAAGGATCGGGAGTTTGAACAATTTCGTTACCAACGATCTTTCTAATGTCGCCATTAATGACTTCAACTAACAGAAGCTCTTTACTGTTCCAACCAGACTCCGAACTTTTGAAAACACTTTCTTTCGGATAGAAAATATCTGGTTTGACACTAAAAAGAATCTGAAAAATGAATTCCAGAGATTGTGGCGTACCCTTGACTTGATAAAAGTCTTTAATACGCTTAACAAGTAGATTTTTGTTACTCTGATCCCTCAGATACTGATATGGAAAACCAGAAGTATATTGCTCTTCGTATTGCTTGATCAAACCCGCCAAAAGCAGGTTACTCAGGTTGCTAACCTCGGCAAATTTCTTGTGAACGTGAATATTACTGTTTACAAAGGTGATGTCGTTGTAAAGATCACCCAATTTAGTTTTTGCGCTATAACCTCTAACGCAATTTACAAATGTCGTAGCAGTTCTTCTTTCATACAGGAAAATTTCCTGATCAATCATCAATAAACCGTTCTTCTCGGGGAACCCGTCTGTTTTATCTACAATAATATTGATATTAGCACTACCAAGACCAATCTCTTGTTCCAGAGAACAGGTTCTGACTAAAACTTCTGGCGAAAAAGTGTCAACATCCAAATATTTTTGGAAATTGTTGATAATATCCTGAGGACCCTCACTAATGGAGATTGCCTCGTAATATTTCGACAGGAAATTAGTGACGAGGGGGTAATCCTCGACAATGAAATCTGGTAACTGATTCTCGATCAGTGCGGAAAGATTGGGACCTGCCATTTATTAGATTAACGATTCTTTTTGAATGAGGAAAACGCTGCTTGTTAAGTCTAGACTTAAGTAAGCTTCACGGAGAGCATTGATGTCTTTGTTTCTAGGCAAAACACGAAGTTCAATTCTTTCATCATCATAAGTACCCTTAATTATATTTAACCGATTTAACATTATCTCTCCACGGGCATAATCAACAGTTCCTTGCTGTTCATTCAAGACAAAACGGTTTTTCGTGGTGGCATCAATCTTATAAAGATAGACATTACCGACTTGATCATCCGCCAAATAAACAACGTCACTTGGATAATCGGCAATAACAAATCCAGTGCTCTGAACAGCAGGAACATCACATCCACTCTTGATAATATTCTGATAACAAATCTCATATTGAGTAACAGTGTTTAAGATAGGAATAAAATCTTTCCTGAGCTTAATATCTGTTTCGTTAGATGTAATAGAGTTGTCTGTTGCATCAATAATTCCAACGATGCGACTATATTTGAATCTACCGTTGAATTTTTCTAAATCGGACGTTGCTCTATAAGAGGTCAGAGAAGAAATAATCTCTGCCTTAAGTTGGGAATCGTTGAGTGTAGTTTTAGATTGGTTGTAATAGACCTTAGAATCCAATTCGACATATGTAATCGACGGATCAACGATTTCTGGTGTCACAGACACCACCGCATATTTTTTAAGTTCCGTCGAAATTAAGTTTTTGGTATATTGTGATAACTTAGTTGCAAAACTAGGTTTAATTACAATTTTGACTTTCCCATACTCGGGTGGGTCAGCCTCTTCTCCACCAAAACAAATGATGTCAGCAATCGCAGGGTAAATATTACGGATAATGGATTCGTAGTCATCTGCGGTAACTGCTCTATTTTGCGAATTGAAAACTTTTGGAGCGTTTCTTTTAATACTGTCGATTGATTCAAGTTCTTCGCCTCCAGACGCTGCTGTAATCGTGGTTAAAGTGATCTCGGGGGAATAGTTATAGTTACCAACAGAATCTTGCAATACAGCGGCATATGTGAACACTCTGGCGGCATTTGCATCCGCTCCATTGGTCACAATATAGGAGACTTCGATGTAGTTATTGGTTTGGAGCTTTTTACCTAAAACGCCATCGCCAAATATAATTTCATATCTCTCATCTTCGCCTTCTTGCAGGAAGAAAATGTTGGAGGTACCGTCATACCCGATAATATTATCTGCTAATCTGTATTCAACAAGATTAGTATTGTCTAATGTTTCCCTAACAGTAACTTTTAGTGTACTGGTATCAATATTAGAGTTTCTTAAAATAAACCTTTGGGGAATTGCTGCATTGAAGGTGAAGTTCTCCTGAACATAATTTCCTTCCTTGATTTCAATCTCTTGAAATGTAGCAATATCATTCGAATCTAATCCAGAAACATAATCCTTTGCGGTAATAAAGGAATATGTGACACCATTGATTCTAGTTAAGAATTGGGATCCTCTGGGAAGCTTAACTGTCTCAGGTACCTTGCTATCTGCAGAAAAATCAGCTTCAAGACTAAGAATTGCAGTAGGAGCAACAGTTGACTTGGGAACATACCCAATCTGCTTCGCCAGAGACACCACATTGTCTCTCAGAGTGGCGGATTGTAGAAATGCCTCATTGACCACCATATTGGCGTTAAACGCCGTGTAGTAGGTGTTATACGCGAGTACATCTAACAGGGTCGATAAAGTCGAACCTTCAAAGTCATAATCAGTAAAGTCGCTATTAGACCTCAGATACTCTTTGAGTGCCTGCTTTACCTGATCAAAATCTAAATTTGCAACCTGAATGTAGGACATTATCGAGTTCTCTCTAAGAAGAATTCTACTTCGCGTACTTGAACGTCTGTTTCAATGCCAATGATCTCGAACGAGATGGCAACATCAAATCCATTGTTGTCGTAATTTGCATCAACGTCAGCACGAAGCAACTTAACTCTTGGTTCGTACTTTGTAATTACATATTCAATCTCTTCTTGGATTAAAGATGCGGTAGCAGCATCTAGGGGTTCAAAGAGAAGTTCTGGAATATTACTACCCAGATCAGGCTTAAAGAATCTTTCGCCTTTACGGGTCATAATAATGTTATACAATGCCCTCTTCACCGCAGCTTCACCTGTGGTGCTGAGAATGTCTTTAGTTATTGGATTGATACCCAATGAGATGGATAAATCCTTAAAATTGACCTCTCTGGGCATTGTAGTTAGGGATCTTTACTATGTATATTAAGATTCAAACCATTCTGTGTAGTCTGGTTGTATAATCTGATGTTTTTTAGTTTTTTTACTTAAAAGTAAGTCACTTCTTGGATCGGTAATGAGAACCTTTCCAGTTTTAATAAATTCAGTGCCATAATCTACTGGTGTGTTCCTAGGAATCGCCATTTTCTCTCCTATAATTTACAGGAGAACTTTTTACGGGGTTACTATCCCGTGCATTTATTTATGGGTAGAAAAAAAGGGCGTTCACACGCCCTTCCAATGATTATTAGGTCGTTCCCACCAAAAATGGAGGTCTTCCGAGTTGTTGTCGTAAATTCTACCAACAATATCACTGTGGAAGTTACTATGAACGTTTTCGTACATTGCTAGAGTTGTAAATCCGCACTCTGGAGCAATATTTTTGAGCTCATTAGTAATCCAAGTGTAATTTCCACCTCTAATTACGCCCGCTTCGATCAATACGAAGTGTTTCCACATCCATTTCCACTCTAAAAGTCGATCTCTGAACTCGAAAATGTAACCATCCGCAGGTTCATCGGGAAATGGAACGTTTACAGACTCAATATTGAAAATTTCACCGTCTACAGTCAACCAGTGAGACAATAATTGAGTGATAATTGAGGAATAGTCGGGAGAAACGCACAAAAAACACGTATCTTTAGGATTCCACCTCAAATTTGCCATTTGAATGCGGTACGCTAACTCTTCGGTAAGAGCTAATTCAGTGTCACGGGAGACGTACAGAAGTTTTTTCATCGACTTCATAAGTTGGTGGGTGAAATGCACAGTATTCATTGAATGTGATCTTCATTTCTTTGTTAGAGAGACCACAATTTACAGCTGCTTTCGGCAAATTCCACTTTGCCGAGAACAGCATCTCCATTGATTTGCGTGTTTCTGGTCTCATCGACCCTGACCACGATAACGCTTCTTGCGACCATTACGAGCACTTGCACCTAAGTGAGTGTTCTTAGACTTACCTTGACGAGTTTTCTTGGGGGAAGAAGGCTTGTAGTTAGAAGTTTTTCCGTAGAGTGCCATAATTAATTAGTTAGAACAGAGAGTTTCGGAGTTATCTCCTGGTGAAGATCCATTTGGACCTTGTTTGCCCTGTGCACCAGGACCACCAGCACCGCCAATTGTAGGAAATCCTAAGGTAAAAAGACCAGCAAGAGCTCCAGCAGCAGCGGCAGCAGCGGCAAGAGCAGCAATTGCACTTCCGCCATTACATAATAGCACAGTTGGGGACCCTACGGCAATAACTGATCCGCAACCAACCGAATCTGCAATACCACCAATCGGTTTTCTTACCGCACAAACCTTTGGAGCAAGTGCTGCTAAGATTGCTTCTGTCTCAGGATCACCTGTTTTGAACGCTGGGAGTGGAACAGCTGGTGCACCAACACCTCCCATAACAGTTGCACACGCTGCAGCAACGGTTCCAGGGTGGCACATAGGGTTATCACCACAAGGTTTGCAGTGAACAATTCTAATGTCTCCCGTAGAAAGTGGTTGAACCTTGTTGACAAGTACGTTTGTGATCTGTGCAGGAGCAAAATTTGCGGGTGGCCAACAAGCGTGACCAGAACAAACGCCAGTTTGTAGTGCTAGAGCGGGCATTTTATACGTATTTGTGCAAAAATGTGTGGTCGTTGCGTAAATGCTGGAGAATTTCTGTCTCTTTTCTGCCTCTAATCATATTTAGAAGCGTAACACTACCGTCTTCATTGAGCTCTTTGCCATCATAATGCGCAATTTCGCGAGAATCTTGGTACTCATACGCAGAACCACCTTCATTTCCGAGGAAAAGACGCGCTCTTGCAGTCGCAGTCACGGTATTTGGAGCAGTAAACACCAAATCTGCCGCACTCAAAGACACATCTGATGGATAAATCATCTGAATTGCCGCTGCAGTGTTGATTTCATAGGTTCCAGCTGCTACAACGTTGGACATTACAAGGGTATTTGTGAGCAAATCAATGCTAGAGATGGTCAATCCAGCGGTATCTAGACCTTGAATGACCATTCCTGCCTCAACATCGTCTATAGTTGTATCAAAATTGAACTGATCAATGTGTACACTAGTTGTACCATCAGCAGTAACGGACATAGCAACGCCAGGAACAAGGCGCAAAACTTCGTTGTACCCAAGTCCACTGCCAGGAGAAGTGATTCTGATACCAACAAATAGCTTCTCGTAGTCATCCATTACCACATTGTATATGGTTTTGTTACCAGCAATCAAATCTCCAGTACCAGTGACAACAGGATCTGGTGGACTGATGGATACATCTGGTTCTTGGACATAACCAGAACCACGTTTTTCAATATCAAAACCAACTACACGACCTCCAGATACCTGTGGGTGAACAACAGGAAGCGTTCCATTCTCCAAATCTGGTTCGCTAAACGTGACAGTCGGATCATTTAAGTATCCAAAACCAATATTGATAGCTTGCATTTCGGAAATGCCCCTACCAACAATCTCATAATTGTTCAATTCAACATAACCATACTCAGGAAATTCCTTGGCGTCATAATCAAACACAATCATTTGTTCATCAGAAGGGTTTATAAACTCTTTGATCTCTGCAACTTCAACCTCTCCACTAGGATTACCCTGGTTTTCCACAACCTCTTTTAAGTTGTCGCGGTGAGTTGACCAGTTCGACTCTACTGTGTGGTTGGTATTAAAGGTTTTGACAATTGTCATACCATAAGTGGGGTTAGGAAGCTGTTGCTCAGTTTCAGTGGTAGTTTCCTCACCTGTTTCGGGATCTGTAGTAGTTTCCGAAACAAGACCTGTATAATATGGTGTTGTACAAACCCAAGTACCAGTAATTGTATATGAAAAAACTTTTTCACCATCACTGTGTGGTTTATAGTTAAACACACTCCATTTGATCTTTTCGCCTGGAGGTGGAACAGATCTAAAGGAATGAGTACACCATTCTTGCTGAATTTCGATATATGAATTTGAGGGTACAATTGTACCAATGTCATTCATTGCTCGATCCATAAAGTCAGTTGCCGCAATTGCATAATCAAATGCAGTTCCCACAGAACAGAAGTACGTCTTTGACTTCCTATACATCTCGCTGCTATCTTGATATGCTGGTTCAAGCTTCTTATCAGTAATCTCTTCAGTGTCAACGGTATTATTAATAATATCGTAATAATGTTCTTCTACATTAGCAGGTTCGGTTAATGCTTCTACTTTCTCTTTAAAATCTTTGGCGGACTCAAAAAATCCACAGGCAGTCGTATTGAAGAAGTTGTTCGCTGCAACCTTAAGGTCATTCTCCAATTTAACGTTCTTTTTATTTGTAAGCTTTAATGGATCACCAGTCTGTTCTTTTGTAAGTGTTGCTTCTCTACCTAATAAAGGTTCCGCCCTATAGACACCAGTATTGACAGAAATAGGCCAAGTTGATTCCCTACTGCAAGCAATCTCAGTTGCTCCCCATACATCTTGATGAGCAGCTGCAACACTATCGGTAAAATCTCCCAATAAGCATTCAACGTTACTACCTTCACCAAACATTTTATCCCATCCAGGATTACTGTCAGGGTACTCGGCAATCGGTCCACAAACGTCCAGGAGGGTGTCGCATTTAGGTGCTAGGTACTTCGTGTAGCAAACCTTCTTAGGATAGGCATAGAACCCGCTCAGAGACCCTATAATGACATTCTGTGTTGCGATATTACCAGGACCCGTATTTGGTAATCCAGTTGTCGGATCAGTACCATAGTCAATCGGCAGTCCTGTATCAGGATCCGTACCTAGATCTAAAATACCTGTAGTATCTTGCCACCCTGCAATACAATCGGCGGTCGCCCCGCTATCAGACCCTGTAACTGTTCCACCAGGGAAATTACCAGATGCTGAACCTTCCTCAAACTCGATAATATGCAGAGCATTGCTTTCACGATACTGGTGCCAGTCTTTAACAATTGCTGTGCCACCCTCACTACTCGTAACAGTCTCCCCAGGTTTGAAAGCTGCTGAAGGATTACGCACTGAACAACGCTCGGTATTGCTATCGCAAACCCACATCGTATAATATTGCTCTTCCCCAGTAACTTCAATACTGACTGGGATGTACACTTGACAATTGTCATCCTCACCTTGAGAACCTAATGGCACCAATTCAAACAAATACTCGAAGTAATTTTCATCCTCATTAGAACCTAAAGAAGGTACACCCTCTGTCAAAAAGAAAAACCTCCCCCCTCCAAACGGTGACCCGTAGGGGGAAGATATAACTAGTCCTTCTTCTGGTCCTGCTCCTTGGTGATTTGACATTACATTCCGAGTTCTTGTCTAAGCTCAATCGCTAATAACCTACTTTCTACATCATCCAAATACGTCGCTAACTTTTCGTGTTGCGTACGCCCTGGACGACGGTACATAAAATTCAACGAAGTTGGAACCTTTTGTAATTCCTCTTCTAAATGTGCTACTCGCTCCTCTAAAGCTTTCACATATTCTTCAATTGTTAGGGTTGACTTTGACGACTCTTGCATTTGGTTTCGTTTTTTGGATGGTACTCAGGTTCTTCTCTGCGGTTTCCAAAGACCTGAAATGATGGGCACTATCAGGATCAGAACTCCACTTGGAATCCTTTGTCCAATATATCATACCCTTCACAAAATTTCCATTGTGGGGCGCTGCAATCGTCCAATACTCTTTACGTGCCATATCGAAAAAACCTTAAAGGGCGAAAAATTCTAGAAAAAAATTTTTTGTTCTTTAGATATTTAGATGTCGAAAATGGTTCGTTATAGATTGCGCTTGGCGAATTCTCTATACAAACGCCCCCCCTTAATTAACAGTCAAGAGGGGGCGCTGTCTTATACTAACTGTGAGGTGAGTTAGTGTTACTTAGTGGCAACACCAAAGACTAGATCAGCGATGGCGTTAGTGTTAGCATCAGAGCGGCACCAGCGAATCGGTTCGCCTTGGTTGGGGCAGCGCCAGATGATGCACTCCTCGCCCCACGCTTGTGCCAGGCGGAAGGCGTGGTTGATGTCGGTTGCCCAGTCGCAACCCCACTGATCGAAGGATGACCAGGAGGCGGGTTGGACAGCGAAGGAAGCGGTGAGCATTGGTCGTTTGCGTTGATGTGATTAGTCTACAGGGTCAGGCGGCGATGGCAGACCCCATATGGACAGTCTGCAGATTGACCTCTGCCCAATCGTATTCTTGCCTCAGTTCATCACGCTTGGCAATGGCGGCAGACTTGCAGTCCCACAGGGAGCAGTGGTCGTCGCTCTCGTAGAAATCGCCAGCGGTGACAACGTAGACTTGCATCGGTTCGTTTGTGTGTTGAGAGTATCCTACAGGGGCGACCCCTCAGTCGCGGTCGCTGATGTTCCAGACTCCCCACTGTCCACCATTGGCGTGAGCGTCGCGGGTCTCGATTGCCTGCAGACGCTGGGCGCTGGTGTACTGACTCCAGAGGGAGAGGTCGGTGCTAGCGTAGCAGTCGTTCCAGATCTGGTTCGCTTGGTCGATGGTCATTTGCTTTGTTTGAACTGAGGTCATTGTAGACCCCAGGAGGGGGGGTCTGGGGTATGTAGTGGACAGTCCCTGAGCTGTCACACCAGGCGACGCCCGTGCTTCTTGATCTCACCAGCAGAGAGGGTGACCCCGATGCGGGGGTCCTTTGCTTTGCCGTTGCGCTTGGTGGCATACTGCTTCTGTGCCTTGGGCAGCAGCAGGGAAAGCACGGTGTCAGAATCCAGAACCCAGACCTCTGCCACGTCGCTGCCCTCATAGCGAGCGTAGAAGTGCTGGGGGTAGCACCCGATCTTATGCTCGATCAAGTATGCTTCCTGATCCTCCCAGGTGGGTTGCACGCTGATGCCGTTATAGGTGGCGCTGATCGTCTTGCCAATGGTGCTCTTGTATTCTACAGGGGTGCCATCGGGCAGGTAGGCATCGGCACCGCTGTAGGTATCAGCGACGGTGTGCCCCAGCAGGCACGCCATATGGATCTCACGAGACCGAGCATAGGACATCGGGTCGCCTGCGTTCATCTCCTCTGCTGCAGCATAGAGAGCAGCGAAGGCGTCTAGGTAGCGTTGCTGGGCAGTGGTGAGGGTCGCTTGCATTGGTTGTTTGCTGTTGAGACTATTATAGGCACAGGGTGGGGGCATCCCTGCCCCCTGGTGGACAGTTCAGAGATCGGACAGCATCTCATCCAGAGCAGCGGTGTCGATCCTACCATCCATCCAGCGAGCACCGTCAGGGGTCATCTGCCCCCACATCAACTCCAGGCGAGGGATCAGGCGATCGTAGGAGTCGTAACGCTGGGCGACCTTGTAGGTCGTCTCATCGTTTTGGATCCACAGGGCGACATTCCAGGTCTCCCAGTTTGCCCATCCGTTCATCGTTTGATCTCCGTTTGTTTGGTATGCAACCATTATAGGCACGGGTCAGACCCGTTTGGTGACAGCTGTGGACAGTTCAGCGATTGTCATAGGGACCGCCTAGGGGGCGAGCAGTCTCGGGTTTAATGATCGAAGCAACAGACCGCAGACCGTTACTAGCAGACAACTGAACACCCTCACGAACCTCGCCGTTAGCGACGACCACACCAGCAGCGAAGGCGGCACCATAGGACAGAATCTTGAGCATAGGAAGGCGGCGAAGGGACTTGTGCAGTTTCATTGTAGCAGATCAGAGGGCGCTTTCGATCGCCGCTAGGATGGCGGCAGGGTCATCCATATCACTGCTCACGTCGTCACGATCAAACAATGCATCCTCAATCAGAGAATCCAGAGCATCATCACGATCGAAAGAATCAGAATCGAAGTTCATCGTCCAAGCGTTGTTTGAAGAGGGAGAGTAGAACGTAGACTGAGAGAATGCCATCAGTAGTTGTTGTGGTAATCGTAGTGTTGTTCTAGGATGCACCACTCAGCATTGCTGAGATAGCACCAACCGCATTGATCTAGAACCCAGTCTACAGTTTCAATGAAGGAAGGTTGCATCTCATTGATGAAACATCCGAGGGATTCGAGACAAGAACCGAAGGGGTCACTCATTGCGTTTGTTTGAACTGAAGTCATTATAGGCACAGGGTGGAGGGGATTGGGGGCATCAGTGGACACCCCCTAGACTGTCACACACCGCCGTTGGTGTAGTCTCCCAGGATCATACCGTTCTGGCGGACCTGAGCGTATCCGAACTCCTCGGACAGATCAAGGCACAGCATCCAGGCACGATCGAGATCAGAGGTGGACTCGGACTCGTAGGGAGCAGAGGGGACGTAGACTTCGAAGCGGTTCATCGTTTGATTGTTCATACAGACATTATAAGCACAGGGGGTGCCCCTCAGGGGGCAACAGTGGACACCTCTGAAGCTGGCACACGGGTCACGGTGAGGCGCTTCCATCCTTCGATACGATAGTAACGGATCTCCTCAATGATGGAGTTCACCACGTTGTTGTGCTGGCGCTCCATCCCCTTAGCGGTGGTTGCCTTGCGACGCTTGCGATACTCTACAGCGGTCGTACCGTCTGCACGGTCAAGTTCCACACGGTAGAAGGCGTAAGCGGTGCTCATCGGTGTCGTTTCGAACTGAGGTCATTATAGGCACAGCACGGGACGGATCGCGACCACTAGTGTGCCACTTTGCCAACTGGTCAGGCGGCCGCCCAGTTTGTGTTACTTTTGGTCAGGGATTAGATCGATCAAAGTATCTTCATCATACAGATCTTTGATCTCATCACACATATCATCCCAGGTGTGATCCTTGAAGTATTCAATTAGATTATCAAAGGCAAATTGTA
>Ga0129345_1000351_pt1 | contig 16655 bp, 11 predicted proteins | sample CPBDNA_FD_94425 | JGI IMG/M metagenome (GOLD analysis project Ga0129345, IMG submission 94425) | Freshwater to marine salinity gradient microbial communities from Chesapeake Bay, USA - CPBay_Sum_20_0.8_DNA | ecosystem: Environmental > Aquatic > Marine > Coastal | place: USA: Chesapeake Bay...
AAGGGAATCTAAAATTATTAGTTCAAATTAATGGTGAAGCTAAAATATTAAATACAAATTTAGATCAAACTAATTTAGAAATTGATGATATAAAATTAAACATAAAAGAAGTTCACCCAAAACCTGTAAGTGGTTCATCAATAGATAAAAATGATTATTCAATTACTTTTAACTTCCAATGAGTAAAACATCTAATTTCGCTTGGCATGATTTAACAGTTGAAGATGCAGAATCTGTAAAAGATTTTTATTCAGAAGTATTAGGACTTCGCAGCGAAGCTGTAGATATGGGTGATTATAATGATTACAATATGATAAATGAAAAAAATGAAGTTGTAGCTGGAATTTGTCATAAAAGAGGCATTAATAGCAATATACCATCTCAATGGATGAATTATATTACTGTAACTAATATTGAAGATAAATTGAATAAGGTTGAAAAACTTGGAGGTAAAATTATTTCTCCGCTAAAACCAGAAAGTGAGTATAAAATGGCCATAATTCAAGATAATGCTGGAGCTTTTATAGCCCTATTTGAACCTAAATAGGCATCTCACCCATTAATAATAGAATCTGAGCTTCAATATTTTTTAAATCATTTTTAGACTTAGTAATATTAGTCTCATTTCTAATTAAGTTTAATTGGGCTTGGCGTAATTCTACAGAAGTAATTTTAGAAAATCTAAATTCTTCAAAAGCTCTTTGGAAATTTTCCTCAGCAATTTTGACATTTCTTGTTTCTAAATCCACTATTTCTTTTTGCTTTTTATAACTTTCAAATAGATTAATTAGATTTAGCTCAATAGAAGCTTTTATATTTTGAATTTCAACTTCTCTTTGTTCACTTAAAATTAAATTATTCTGTAAAGTTATTGAATTTTTATTTCCATTATACAAATTCCAAGATGCATTCAAAGACAAGGATGGTCCAGAATTTTGAATCAAAGTCGTAAAGTTAGCGTCATCTGTATTTCTGTTATAAACAAAATCTCCAGTTAAATTAACTCTAGGATAATAATTTGATAAAATAACATCATAATCCAAAGCATTTATATCTTTATTCAAAATTGCTAAATTTATACTCGAATTCTTAGAGAAAACCTTTTCTTTTATTTGATTAAAATCTTGAATATTTTCAAATTCTAATTTATTTGCAAGTTTAAATCTTTTATCATATTTAAGCCCCATAGAATAATTTAAACTTCTCAAAGCATTTTCGTAACTCAAAATAGTAGTTAATAGACTAGTTGAATCAGTATTATAATCGACTTCTGCTTGAAGTAATTGTGATTTAGTCATTACTCCATATTCAATTTGATCTTTTATTTTCTCAATTCGAACTCTATTAAGTTCTAAAGAACTCTTGATAGTCGAAATATTTTCCTGCAAAGTCAAAGCATTTAAATAGCTAACAACTAATTCTCTTACTTTATTTTCAATCATTATTTGAAATTGGATTTCACTTAATTCATTTAGAGCTTTTAACTTATCATAATTTGCAAACATTGCAAATCCATCAAACAAAGTCCAGTTTAGTTCTACAGTTGCAGCTAAATTTTCTACATTTGCTCCATCTCTTATGATTGGAGGTTGAACATTCCCCGCGAATTCTATTCTTCTGTTTGGATTGGAATATTTATAAGAAGCTCTTGTATCAATTGTGGGAAGCATCCCAGCATTACCTTTTGATACATTATTTTCTGATATCTCAGCAGTTTTCTTTACTATTTGAATTTCATAATTGTTCAACAGACAATTTTCTATTGCCTGTTTTAGTGTTAAGTTTTCTTGCGAAAAACTTATATTTACAAATAATAAAATCAAGTAAATCATAGTTTGAAGACGTTTGTTAGTAAAATCAAAAAAAAAGGGGCTATACCCCTTTTGTTTTTTTAATCTATAAAAGTACCAATTCTCTCAAATCTAGTAGATGCTAATTTTGAAATAATATTAGAAATTGGTTGATCCGTATCCCATGACCAATAAACAACTATAGGAGTACCAACTACATTATCGTAAGGAATTAATCCCCACGATCTTGAATCTTCACTGTTGTCTCTATTATCACCCATTCCAAAACAATAATCTCTTTCAACTTCATATTTTGTTGTTGCTTTTCCATCAACAAAAACAGAATTTCTATCAATTGTTATTTCATGGCCTTCTCTTCTGATGAAAGTATCCCATTGTCTAATATTATCAAGATTAATATCAATTTTATCGCCTTTCTTTGGAATATACAATGGCCCATAATTATTCAAAGTCCAAGTTGTACCATAAGGGTAACCAGCCATTCTATCGCCATAATGAGGAATAAACTTCCCATTTTCAGGTAAAGGATATTTTTTACCATTTACGTAAACTACTTTATCTTTTATTTCTAAAGTATCTCCAGCTGTGGCGATACATCTTTTTAAATAATATTGAAATTGTGAAGCCTCTATTTCATCTCTATCGCCAGGATAAATAAACACAATTACATCCTCTTTTTCTGGTTCCCAAAAACCTGGAAATTTGTAAAAAGGTAACGGAATATTTAATATTGGAACTACTTGAGGAGTAGTTGGACCATATTTGAATTTATTAACAAATAAAAAGTCACCAGTCATTACTTCATTTTCCATTGAGCCAGTTGGCACTACAAATGATGCAATAGCTATCCCATTAATAATCATTACAAATAGAATTGCTTGAGGTAAAATTTTTATAGTGTTTATAATACTTTGAAAAAAGTTTTCTTCCTTTTTAGGCTTAACTTCTTTTTTTAATTTCATTTTTGACATTTTTCAAATCTCTTTAATTATCTATACTTAAAACTGCATGAAACGCTTCTTGTGGAACTTCAACAGATCCTATCTGCTTCATACGTTTTTTACCTTCTTTTTGTTTTTCTAATAATTTTCTTTTTCTAGAAATATCACCACCATAACACTTCGCTGTTACGTTCTTTCTTAATGCTTTCACGTTAGTTCTAGCAATAACTTTATTTCCAATAGCTGCCTGAATAGCTACTTCAAACATTTGAGGTGGAATTAATTCTTTTAATTTTTCACATAATCTTTTACCCCAATCATAAGCCTTATCTCTATGCACAATAGACGATAATGCATCAACTGGGTCACCATTCAATAATACATCTAACTTAACCAAGTGTCCAGGTTTTTCTTCAGAATACTCATAATCTAAAGATGCATATCCTCTTGATGTAGATTTTAATTTGTCATAAAAATCAAATACTATCTCTGCTAAAGGCAAATCAAATACTAGCTCAACTCTAGTAGGAGTTATATAATTTTGAGCTAAGATTGTACCCCTCTTATCCATACATAGTTTCATAATATTACCTATGTATTCAGCAGGAGTAATAATTTGAGCTTTTATAAATGGTTCGTAAACTTCTTCGATTTCACCTGGATCAGGTAATTCTGAAGGATTTGAAACATAGATAGCATCTTTATGATGTCTTTTAACTCTATATCTTACGCTTGGTACAGTGGTAACAATAGTTTGTTTAAACTCTCTATCCAATCTTTCTTGAACGATATCCATGTGCAACATACCTAAGAAACCACATCTAAACCCAAAACCTAAGGCTTTTGAAGTTTCTGGCTCATAAGTAATTGCAGCATCATTTAAAGATAATTTAGCTAAAGCTTCTCTTAAGTCTTCAAAGTCAGCACTATCAGCAGGATAAATACCACTAAAAACCATTGGTTTTACTTCTTTAAAACCTCCAATAGGTTCTTTAGTTGGATTTTTCACACTCGTAATAGTATCCCCAACTTTGATATCGCTTAATGCTCTGATTGATGCAGTCATATAACCAGCATTTCCTGCTGAAAGCTCTTTAGTCCTGTGTCTCTGCATGTGAAATACACCAACTTCCTCTACATCATAATCCTTCCCAGTCCTAACAAATCTAATCTTTTCGTTTTCTTTTAATACTCCATCAAATATTCTAAAGTTAATAATTACACCTCTATATGGATCATATAGAGAATCATAAATTAAGGCTTTCAATGGAGCATTTGGGTCACCTTTAGGTGCTGGAATTCTATCAACTACAGCATCCAAAATTTCTTTAATTCCAATTCCATTTTTAGCTGATGCTGGAATAATTTCTTCTGGTTTACAACCAATCAAATCAATTACTTCCTGCTTTACTCCTTCAAGAGTAGTTGCAGCAGAAGGCAAATCAATTTTATTTACAACAGGTATGATCTCTAAATCATGCTCTATTGCTAAATATAAATTTGAGATAGTTTGTGCTTCAATTCCTTGAGTAGCATCAACTACTAATATAGCTCCTTCACAAGCAGCTAAAGACCTTGACACTTCATAAGTAAAATCAACGTGTCCAGGAGTATCAATCAAATTTAAATAATAAGTTTCGCCGTCTTTTTTATATTCCATTTGAATTGCGTGAAGTTTTATTGTTATTCCACGCTCTTGCTCTAGTGGGTTATCATCAAGAATTTGAGCATTAGTCATCTCTCTTTCAGTGATTCTTCCGGTTAATTCCAACATCCTATCAGCCAATGTTGATTTACCATGGTCAATGTGAGCAATTATACAAAAATTTCTTAGGTTTTTCATTCTTCCTTAAAAGAAATAAAGTTAGTAATTAGTGCGGATAGAGAGGGATTCGAACCCTCGGTACCGTTACCGGTACACACGCTTTCCAGGCGTGCCAGTTCAACCACTCCTGCACCTATCCAAAAGATTACAAAATTACGAAATTTTTAATGATTTATTGATATAAAAATATTGTAGCACAAATACTTAATTGGTACAATACTCAAATATTAGATGAGATTTTTAACATATTTTGCAATTTCAATAGAGCATGTTAAACCAGGCGATTCTATGCCTATGAGATTAATAAGGCCTTCAAATTGATTTTCTTCTTTTTTGATTATAAAGTCTTTCTGTGATTCACCAGGTCTTTGTATTTTAGGTCTTATACCTGTATAATCTTCTTGTAAGTCTTCAATACTAAAATTATTCAAGTACGATGATACTGACTCATAGAAAGCTTCTTTTAAATTCTCTTTAAATGAATAATCAACTACATTTTCATCCAAAAAATGCACATCTGGTCCCAGTTTGACTCCATCACCCAAATCTTTCGTGATATGAATTCCTAAGCCAGTAGTATTTTTATTTGGGATTGGGTATATTAATCTGTCAACTATGTTGTTTTTTGAAGGGTTTAATTTAAAATAATGCCCTTTAGCATAATTAATTTTGTAGCCTTGAGATTCAATATCTATTCCTGCAAATTCAGCAATTTTATCTGAATGCAGACCAGCAGCATTAATAATAATTTCTGTTTCAATTTCAAAATTATCACCATCAACTGACTCAACTCCAATAATCCAATTGCCTTTTTTAGCAATACTTTTCACTTCATGACCATAAATAATATCAACACCTCTATTTATAGCATTTGCTTCGAATGACTGCATAAGTGAATGGGAATCAATTATTCCAGTGCTTGGGGATAAAATTGAACCTTCAATTTTTAGATTAGCTTCTAATTCTAAAGTTTCTTTTTTATTTAGTATTCTAAGATTTCTAGCCCCTAATTCATTCGCATTGTTGTAAATTTCTTCCATCCTAGGTAAATCTTCAACTGAAGATGCTACAATTAACTTACCACAATTTCTATAAGGAACACCAAATTCTTCACAATACGAATACAAGGACTCATTCCCAGCAACACATAATTGTGCTTTTAAACTTCCTTTTGGGTAATAAATACCTGCATGAATAACTTCTGAATTCCTAGAAGAAGTTTCCTCACCAAAATGTTCCCATTTTTCAAGCACTAAAATATCTTTGTAATACTTAGATAATTCATTAGCTATAGATAAACCTATAACTCCTGCTCCGATTATGGTAATTTGAAACTTCATTTAATTTATTGATATTGCTAAAGACAACTGTTTGGCTAAAATTTCTGTTAATGCTTTTCTATCAAACTGCTCAACAAAATTTTCATCTGCTTTTGGTAACGTGTTTGATTTCCACAAATTATAATATTCTAGTATAGCTTTTTCTATTTCAGCTATATCTTTAGGTTTTGTTACTATCGAGGCCTTATATTCAAGGCACAATTTCTTCATAGGTCCATCTGGAATTGTTGCCAGAATAGGTTTCTTAACTCCGAAGTATTCCCACAACTTTCCAGGTGTTCGAATATCATCATTTAACATCAGCCATAGAACATCTGAGTTCATCAGATAATTTACAGATTCTTTATGATTTACAAAACCTACTGAGGTAATTATTTCATCTAACTTATATTTAGTAATCAATTTAATATGGTTTTTCCTCATCAATCCAACTAATCTAACCCTCAAATGTTTTTTAATCTCAGGATTTGATTTAATGATGTTTCTTATCGCTTTAAAAAAATATTTTGGTGTTCTATCATCTTGAAAAACCCCAGAATGAGTAACAGTAAAATAAGAATTGTCTGGTTTTATATGAGCAACTGCATCCAAATCATCTTGATCATATCCATGAGGAATAATAACAATATCATCATAAGATAAGAATTTATACCTTTTGATAAGATTTTCTTTTGCTTGTCTTGATATAACAATCACTCTCGAAGAAGTTCTCATAAATTCAGTTTCTAAAGCAATGGCTTTACTTTTATGATATGGGGTTGGAAAATAGTGAAATTTATTATCAATCCAGCTATCTCTATAGTCCAACAAATAAGGAAGATTATATTTCTCGGATAATTCTTTTGCAATCAAAAAATCTGTAAATGGAGGTGCCGTAGCTAAAATAACTTCAATTTTGTGTTCTTTGAAAATTCTCTCCGCTTTTGATAAAGCAAACTTCTTCCACTTAATTTTAGAATCAGGAATATTGAAAAAGTTTAAGAAAAATCTTCCGAATTTTTGTTTACTATAATTTGGTAAAAAGTTATTTTTCTTGCTAACCTCTTTACCATCATTAGTCCTATAAACTTCAATTCCTAATGACTCTAATTCATTACTCAATGATTCATCATAAGCGTAATAATCTTTAGAAGAAGTAGTAAGAACAATTGGTTCCCAGTTATATTCTCTAAGATATTTAACAAATTTCAGAATTCTCTGAACCCCACTAAGACCCATAGGTGGGAAATAATATGCAACGACTAAGCATTTTCTCATAACGCAAAATTAAGGAAATTACACTAAACATTAAGAGAATATAGTTTTCCACATCAATTAATAATATAAGTAAGGGTGATAAAAAAAGAAGGAGAGAAGTCGGAGTAGCAGGATTCGAACCTGCGGCCTTCTGGTCCCAAACCAGACGCGCTAACCGGACTGCGCCATACTCCGAATGAACTTTATTTGAGGCGTCTCAAATAGAATTACAAAAATAAGACTATTTTTTATTATATACAAGAAGAAAATTAAATATACTTCAATTTATTTTTTTCTCTAAAATCTTACTTTTGACTAAATCTTTAAATTTACTTCTAAACTTAAAATGATTTTTAATAAATAAGTTATAACTACTACCATCTTTTATTTTCAAAACTGGTTGTTTATTTCTATCTGCTGAAAAATCTTTTATATCATTTATGTCAACATAAAAGTAAAAATTATCAAATTTTGCATCAGGAAGAAATATTATTCTTTGGTTTGTCAAAATCAAATTTCCTTGAACAGCAGAATATTTGAAAACTTTACATTTATCATTATAAATTTCTTCTTTATCTTTTCTTAAATTGTAATCGTTGAGGTCAAAATATTCAGCATTATTAAAAGAATATTTAGTTTGATAAATACTCAGACATAATACAATTGCAAATATAAAGAGGTAAACATATACATTGAAAATACTATCATATTCAAAAAAGAAAGTTCTTATAATTACATATCCACCATAAACAAACAAGTAAGACATAAAAAGAAATCCAGCATTCCCTTTTAGATGAATCAGATATTTTTTTATGTTTCCTATTAAATTGTCTCCTTTGCTGATTGTTTACTTTCTATATATTTTTCTATTATGCTTTTAATTTGTTCTAAATACCTTGTTTTAACATAAAAAGGTGAATAATTTTTTAAATTGAATTCAAGTCTTTTACCATTAACATTAATTTTTCTTATATCTTCCAAATCAAATTCAATATCATAATTATTAAAATCAAATTGATTTTTTACATAAATTTTATCATTTGAAATATAAAGTCTATATAGTTTATCAAATTGTCCAGCAATTTTTATTTCAAAGCTTACATCAAAATCAATATCATTTATTTTTTCATTATTTCTTTTGTATTTTCCAAACCAATTTATATTTGATGGGATAATATGAGTAATTGCAGTGAATATTCCCAGCAAACCTATACTAGGAATAATACTTCCTTGTGTATCTAAAATATAATTAACAAAAAAGTATATTAATATATAGAATGAAACAAGAATAATACACAATGTAAAAATATACTTATAATTAACCTTATAATAATTCAGTATTTTCTTTATTCTATTCAGATATTCCATTTTATTAGTTAACAAATATAAGAATTAACAAAGAAAAATAAAAATTATTTTATTTCTATTTTTTTTCCTAAAAATTTAGGCTCAACGTCAAAAATGAAGTCAATAAAAACTTTAACTCGAGCTAATTTCTCTCTAAAATACTGCCCAATATATAGTCCTGATTTAATATTTCTTGCATTATAAGCAATTGCATCATGACCCAATTTATTTGAAATATATATAGCTCTTTGATTATGATATTCTTGAGAAATGACTATATAGCTTTTAGTTCCAAATACTTTTTCAGCTCTAATTATAGAATCATAAGTTCTAAACCCAGCAAAATCTAAAAATATCTTATCTTCTGGAACACCTTTTTTTATAAGTGCCTTTTTCATATCATTCGGCTCATTGTAATACATCTCTGAATTATCGCCACTAATCAAAACATATTCTATCTTACCAGCAAAGAACAAACTTGCAGTAGCTGAAACTCTATTTTTATAATATAAATTTGGAGAGCCATCCTTAAAAAATTTCGAAGTACCCAAAAGCAAACCAACTCTTTTCTTTGGGACTTTGTATATACTATTATAAGTTTTGCCGTATGATGATACTTGAATAAGCACATCACAAGCAATAATCACTAATATAATTAATGAAATAAGTAATAAAAATATTTTTGATAATTTATTCATTCATAAAAAAACCCGTTACTATATCTAATAACGGGTTTATCATTTTCATTTAATTGTTAATTATTCAACGATTTCTAACAATTCAACTTCAAACTCTAAAGTTCTATTTGCATCGATCATTTGACCAGCACCTCTTTCGCCATAAGCTAATTCAGCTGGTATCCAGAAGATATATTTAGAACCTACGCTCATTAATTGAACACCTTCAGTCCAACCTTTGATTACTTGATTTAAAGCAAATTCAGCTGGCTCACCTCTTTGTAATGAGCTATCGAAAACTTTACCATCTAATAATTTACCAGTGTAATGAACTTTAACTTTAGTAGTTGGTCCAGCAGGTTTAGGTCCGTTACCTTGTTTTACAACTTTGTATTGTAAACCAGATTCAGTAGTAACAACTCCTTCTTTAGATTTATTTGCTTCTAAGAATTTTTTACCTTCTTCTAAGTTAATTGTTTTAGCTTCTTCAGCTTTTTTCATTGCTTTTTCTTGCATTACTTGAGAGAAAGCTTGCATTACCTGATTTCTATCTTCAGCATTTACTAAAGCTTCTTTCCCAGCAAGTGCATCATCAATAGCTTTTTGAATTAATTCTGTATTCATCATTAATGAATCTTTTATCAATTGTTCGCCTAAGCCCCATCCAATAACATAAGCTACTGAATCTAATTGAGATTTCATCTCGATTTTTTGACTTTCATTTGAGCAAGCTAAAAAACTTAAAATCAATGTTATTGCAATTGCAAATTTCATTTTATTTACCTTATTTTTTAAAAGTTAAAAAAAAAAAGTAGTGCAAACTTATGCACTACTTTACAAATTCAAATTAAGCACCTAAAACTTCTTTAATATTAAGTTTAGTTTTAGTTTCTTTATTACCAAAAATATTACCAACTTTAGTTGTAACAACCATTTTTTGATAATCTCTTAAACCAGTACCCGCAGGGATTAACTGACCTAAAATAATATTTTCTTTCAAGCCTTCTAAGTTATCGATCTTAGCACCTATAGATGCTTCAGACAATACTTTAGTAGTCTCTTGGAATGATGCAGCAGATAACCAGCTCTCAGTAGTTAAAGATGCTTGAGTAATACCTAATAAAATTGGCTCCCCAATAGCCGCTTCTGCATTTCTGTAGTCAGCTACTTGCTTTTCTTTTTTCTCTAACTCTGAATTAGCTTGTCTAACTTTACGTTTCAAATATAGATGTTTCTCATTAAATTTAGAATCACCTTTATCTGTAACGACAACCATTCCTTTCATTCTTTCATTTTCGTCTAAGAATCTATTTTTGTTAACGTGATCATTTTCAATCAAATCAGTGTCACCAGAATCAATGATTTTAACTTTTTGAAGCATTTGTCTTACTATTACTTCGATATGTTTATCATTAATTTTCACACCTTGCATACGGTAAACTTCTTGAACTTCGTTTACTAAGTATTCTTGTACAGCATTTACCCCTTTGATTCTTAATATATCATGCGGATTAATAGAACCTTCAGTTAATCTATCCCCAGCTCTTACGAAGTCACTATCTTGAACTAAAACATATTTACTGATTGGAACAGAATATTCTGTTTTAGTTTTTCCATCCACAGAAGTAACCACAATGATTCTTTGACCTCTCTTATGTTTTTCAAAAGAAACCAAACCATCAATTTCAGATACTACTGCAGGGTTCTGAGGCGATCTTGCTTCGAACAATTCAGTTACACGAGGAAGACCCCCTGTGATATCTCTTGTTCTACCTAAGTCTCTTGGGATTTTTACTAAAGGAGTACCAATTCTAACACTCTCATGATTATCTACTCTCAACTGAGATCTTGATGGAATATTATATGATTTTAATATTTCACCATTTTCATCAACGATTTCGATTTGAGGAGTTTTAGTTTTATCTCTCGAATCCATTACAACTTTTGTGATGTGACCTGTTTGTTCATCATTAACTTCACGATAAGTTGTATTCAAAATTAAGTCTTTAAATCTTACAGTACCAGAGTGTTCAGCGATGATTGAAGCGTTGTAAGGGTCCCACTCATAAATCATGTCACCTTTAGCAACCTTATCACCATCTTTCACTTTAATCTCAGCACCATAAGTAGCATCATAATGAGTTAATATTCTACCAGTTTCAATATCTTTGATATTAATAACACCAGAACGGCTCACTACAACATTTACTTCTTTACCTTCTTCTTCGTAAGTTACAATTTTCACATTTTCAAATTCAATTTGACCAGGGAATTTTGCAATTACTGTAGATTGTGAAGCAACTAAAGATGCCGTACCACCCGTGTGGAATGTTCTTAATGTTAACTGTGTACCTGGTTCCCCAATTGACTGAGAAGCTATTGTTCCAACCGCTTCACCTTGGTCAACCATTTTACCAGTAGCCATGTTTCTACCATAACATTTAGCACAAACACCTTTTCTAGTTTCACAAGTTAATACTGATCTAATTTTAACAGTTTCAATCGCTGAATCTTCAATTTTATCAGCAACTTCTTCAGTTACTACTTCACCTTTTTTAACAATTAATTCATTAGATAAAGGATCGTGTACATCATCTAATACAACTCTTCCTAAAATTCTTTCACCTAATGATTCTTTTATCTCTTCACCATCTTTAATAGCAGATAGATTAACACCTCTTACTGTATTACAATCAACTTCAGTAATAATCGCATCTTGAGCAACATCGTGAAGTCTTCTTGTTAAGTAACCAGCATCCGCTGTTTTAAGGGCTGTATCCGCAAGACCTTTTCTTGCACCGTGAGTAGAAATAAAGTACTCTAGTACAGAAAGACCCTCTTTAAAGTTTGAAATAATTGGGTTTTCAATCAATTCCCCAGATGAACCTGATAAAGATTTTTTCGGCTTAGCCATCAAACCTCTCATACCAGCAAGCTGTCTAATTTGTTCTTTAGAACCTCTCGCTTTAGAGTCAAGCATCATCCAGAACGAGTTAAATCCATTATTATGGCTAGACATTTCATTGTACAATTTGTCTGCTACTCTGTTAGTCGCAGTTGACCAAGTATCAATGATTTTGTTGTATCTCTCACCAGAAGAAATAACACCATTCATATAAGCAAATTCAATTTTATCAATTTTTGACTCTGCGTTATTAATGATATCAGTTTTTAATTCTGGAACTACTACGTCTTCAATCGATACAGATAAACCACCAAGAGTTGCATATTCAAATCCAACAGCTTTCATTTGATCTAAGAACCTTACTGTTTTAGCAATTCCAGCTCTTCTGAAACATAAACCAATGATTTGTCTTAATCTATTTTTAGTCAATAATTCATTTACAAAACCAAGTTCCTCAGGAGCAAAACTATTGAAAATCATTCTACCAGTAGTAGTTTCTAATATTTGTCCGTTGTGTCTAATTTTGATTTTTGCGTGTAAGTCTAATTTTTTATTATTGTAAGCAATTAACATCTCATCGTAAGAAGAGAATAATTTACCTTCTCCAGTTGCACCTTTTCTAATTTTAGTGATATAGTAAATACCAAGAACCATGTCCTGAGAAGGAACGGCAATTGGTTCACCATTTTGAGTGTGCATAATATTATGAGGAGCAAGCATTAATAACATTGCTTCCAATTGAGCTTCATAACTAATCGGTAAGTGAACAGCCATTTGATCACCATCGAAGTCCGCGTTAAATGCAGTACAAACTAATGGGTGTAACTGAATAGCTTTACCTTCAACTAATCTTGGTTGGAATGCCTGAATACCTAATCTGTGTAGAGTTGGGGCACGGTTTAACATCACTGGGTGACCTTCGATTACCTTCTCTAAGATATCCCAAACCTCATTAGTTTTTCTTTCAACCATTTTCTTAGCAGATTTAACTGTTTTCACGTGACCACGTTCAATCAATTTTCTGATAATAAAAGGTTTGAATAATTCAACAGCCATATTCTTAGGCAAACCACACTCGTGTAATTCTAATTCAGGACCTACTACGATAACAGAACGACCAGAATAGTCAACCCTTTTACCTAATAAGTTCTGTCTAAATCTACCAGCCTTACCTTTTAAAGTATCAGCTAATGATTTTAATGCACGTTGTGATTCAGCTCTAACAGCTCTTCTTGAGTTATCAAATAATGCATCAACAGACTCTTGAAGCATCCTTTTTTCATTTCTTAAGATTACTTCAGGTGCCTTGATATCAATTAATCTCTTTAGACGATTATTTCTGATTATAACTCTTCTATATAAGTCATTCAAGTCAGACGTAGCAAATCTACCACCCTCTAATGGAACTAGAGGTCTTAAATCTGGTGGGATAATTGGAACTACGTCCAACACCATCCATTCAGGTCTATTTTCTAAACTGCTACTTTCAGATCTTCTAAATGAATCTAATATTCTTAATCTTTTTAACAACTCAGCTTTTTTAATCTGAGAAGTTTCTTCTTTCAACTGAGCTTTTAATTCATAATATTCATTTGTAGAATTTACTCTTTTTAGTAATTCTTTAATACCCTCACCGCCAATCAAAGCTATGAATTTATTTGGATCATCATCATCCATATCAAGCTCTTCATCTGGTAAAGAGTCAATCACATCTAAATATTGCTCTTCAGTTAACAAGTCTTTTGCTTGTAAACCTGTCTTACCTGGTTGAACTACCACATAAGATTCATAATATACTATTCTCTCAATATCTTTAGTAGGCATACCTAATACACCACTAATTTTACTTGGTAGAGAACGTAAGAACCAAATATGAATAACAGGAACAGCCAACATGATGTGACCCATTCTTTCTCTTCTTACAGATTTTTGAGTTACTTCCACACCACATCTATCACAAACAATACCTTTGTATCTGATTCTTTTATACTTTCCACAAGCACATTCCCAGTCTCTGATTGGACCGAAAATCTTCTCACAGAATAAACCATCTTTTTCTGGTCTGAATGATCTATAATTTATCGTCTCTGGTTTAGTAACCTCACCTCTTGATCTATTTAAGATATCATCAGGCGAAGCAATTTTAATTGTTATGCTACTAAAACCTTTTTTAGGGATCGATATCGATTGCATTTGGATCTCCTAAGAATTTATTTTCTAATTAAGAAATATGAACATCAAGACATAAACCTTGAAGTTCTCTAATAAGTACATTAAATGATTCAGGGATATTTGGATCAGGTAAATTATCACCTTTCACAATGTGTTCGTACATTTTTGCTCTTCCCTGTACATCATCTGATTTCACTGTCAACATCTCTTGTAATGTATGTGCCGCACCATAAGCTTCTAATGCCCATACCTCCATCTCTCCTAATCTCTGACCACCAAATTGTGCTTTACCACCAAGAGGTTGTTGAGTAATAAGTGAATATGGTCCTATAGAACGAGCATGTAATTTATCATCTACTAAGTGAGCAAGTTTTAACATATAAATGTATCCAACTGTTACTTTCTCAGTAAATTTCTCACCTGTTCTACCATCATATAAATCTGTTTTACCATCTGCAGGCAAGCCAGCTTTTTCTAAGTAATATTTAACTTGATCCCAAGATGCACCATTGAAAATTGGAGTTGCAAAGTGAACACCTATTTTACTTGCAGCCCAACCTAAGGCAGTTTCATACAACTGACCCAAGTTCATTCTCGAAGGTACCCCTAACGGATTCAATACGATATCTACAGGAGTTCCATCTGGTAAGAATGGCATATCCTCAATAGGAACTATTTTAGATACGATACCTTTGTTACCGTGTCTTCCTGCCATTTTATCACCCACTTGTAACTTACGTTTTTTAGCAACATATACTTTTGCCATTTGTAAGATACCAGGTTGTAATTCATCACCAGAAGCTAATTTAGTTTTTTCAGATCTAAAATCAGATTTAACATCATTTCTTACTCTCAAGTAACTTTGAATTACATCTCTTAGTAAATCATCTACTTGATCATCTTCAATCATTTGAGAGTTAAAGTCCAATAATTCAGGCTTTAATAAACCTTCATAATATTTCTCTTTAACCTCTTGTTCTGATATCTTAGAACCTTTTCTGAAAATATTAACGTTGTTAGTCAATTTGAATGATATAACCTTTTGACCTTCTAGTATTTTAGAAATTCTTCTGATTACTTCATCATCCATCTTCTTAACAGCAGCTTTTTCCATGTTGTTAATTTTGTCTTGACGTTTCTTCTCTTCTTTTCTAGTCTCTTTATCCATAGTTAGAAGTCTTCTAGTAAACAATTTAGTATTGATTACCACACCTTTTAAACCAGGACCAGCTTTAAGAGAAACATCTTTTACATCTCCAGCTTTATCACCGAAGATTGCTCTTAATAATTTTTCTTCAGGAGTTGGGTCAGTTTCACCTTTAGGAGTAATCTTACCAATTAAGATGTCACCTTCGTAAACTTTCGCACCAACTCTAACAATACCAAACTCATCTAAGTCTTTTGTAGCTTCTTCTGAAACGTTCGGAATTTCTCTAGTAAACTCTTCCTCGCCTCTCTTAGTATCTCTTACTTGTAAAGTAAATTCTTCAATATGAATTGAAGTAAAGATATCTTCAGCAACTACTTTTTCAGATATAACTATCGCATCCTCAAAGTTATAACCTCTCCAAGGCATGAATGCAACTAAAACATTCTGACCTAAAGCTAATTCACCCATCTCAGTAGCAGCACCATCACTTAAAGGTTGCCCTTTAATAACTTTATCGCCTGCTCTTACCAATGGTCTTTGATTAATACAAGTATCTTGGTTTGTTCTAAAGAATTTTAATAATTTATAAGTTTTAACATCTTCATATTCGAAGTCAACTAACTTATCTCTATCATTTCTATTGTCAGTATATTTAACTCTAATCTCATCTGAAGATACATATTCAACAACACCATCACCTTCTGCTAAAATCAAAGTTTTAGAGTCACGTGCTGATTTTGCTTCCATACCAGTACCAACAAATGGAGCATGTGGTTTCAATAATGGAACCGCTTGACGTTGCATGTTCGCGCCCATTAATGCACGGTTCGCATCATCATGCTCTAAGAAAGGAATGTGAGCAGAAGCTATCGAAGTAATCTGGTCAGTAGATACATCCATATATTCAATTTCATTTGGAGCTACTAATACGAAGTCACCAGATTGACGAGCTTTAATTTTCTCACCAATAATTTTTCCACTCTCATCAACAGGAGTAGAAGCAGTAGATAAAATCTTACCATCTTCTTCTTCTGCAGTTAAAAATACAATCTCATCAGTCACATATCCATCTTTACAAACATAATATGGAGACTGTAAGAATCCTAATTCATTAATTTTTGAGTGAATCGCAAGAGATGAAATCAAACCAATGTTTGGACCCTCTGGCGTTTCAATCGGACATAATCTACCATAGTGAGTATAGTGAACGTCACGTACCTCGAAACCTGCTCTTTCTCTTGTCAAACCACC
>Ga0129345_1000353_pt1 | contig 16556 bp, 18 predicted proteins | sample CPBDNA_FD_94425 | JGI IMG/M metagenome (GOLD analysis project Ga0129345, IMG submission 94425) | Freshwater to marine salinity gradient microbial communities from Chesapeake Bay, USA - CPBay_Sum_20_0.8_DNA | ecosystem: Environmental > Aquatic > Marine > Coastal | place: USA: Chesapeake Bay...
ATTATTAGAGTCGTGATCTTCTTCGCAGAAGCAAAATTGATCCAGGGAATTTTTACCCAGACTTTCTTGACCGTCACCTCTCGCGAGTGACGTAAGCGTAGTCTTATGCTAATGGAGCCGTGGTGGTAGTCTGACCACTCGCAATTCCGGTCGTCAGAAGCGTAGCACCGCTACCGCCGGCGACCGCCTTGCCAGTGATAACAAATTCGTCGCGATCGTCGGTTCCGGTGGCCGACACAATTCCACCCCATATACTTGTAAACATCGCGTCGAAACGCTCACGGACCGAGAGCTGCGATGTCTGGTAACGTGGAAGTCCTTTCGCGTAATTCAAATAACCACTCCATTCCCAAGTATGATTGCCGCTACGAATCGAGGACGGACGGTTGAATTCGATGCCCCACTGACCCGTAGACTGGGCGTAACCGGTCGTCCCGACTTGGGGCATTCCCGCTACTGCCAAATTTCTCGAGGTCCAGAGTTGCGGTTGTAACATCGAATCGATCTGCGTATAGGAGAAACCGAGAAGCGAGAGCAGTCGTGTCATCGCCATCTTCGACGGACTCCACCACGGATCGTAGAGTGAAGTCTGGACTACATCGTCTGAGAGAATCCCGAGCGTGCTCGTCCCATTATCGACGTCAATAGCCCCTTCGAGTACGTAATTCCCCTGATCGAATTGCACACCGCGGGGATAAGTATAAGTGACTCCATTCTCCGAGTATGAAAGCGTCATCGGATCATCCGCGGAAGTGTAACCGTCCGCGTGCATCCACGCCTGTTCGATATCTTGACAGAACTCGAGATTTTTCGAACGAGTCCACACGGTTGTTCCGATGTCGGTCGGGAGCGGTTTTAGTGCAGCCACCGCCTGGTCGGCTTCCATAGGATAGAATACACGCTGGTTATACGTCGCGTAAGCGCCCTTTGAATAATTTATATCAACACCGGTCGAGAATCCATTGACGCCACCGGCTAACCACGGATGGAATCCGTCTACTTGAAGAAGGGTGACGTAGTAATCGCCTGACGAGGCCGAGGGTACGATCAAAGGCTCCGTCCCGTTGGGATTATCACCCTCCGCCTTTGTTCGAGTGTCGATGACTTGGAAAAGATGATTCCAACCGCCATTTTGTCCGGGATCGAGTTGAACATTCGGACGAAGTAGATTTGAGGCGGAATTTTGGGAGAAACGCAGGATGTAACCGTACTCCGGTGCGCGGTTAGCCGACACTGATCCGCCGATCCATAGTGAGTATTGACGATCGATTTTCGGGCGCGGATCGACAAATCGGCGCAAGTACGGAAGACTAAGTGAATCTGGATTCACTCCAGAATCATGAATGCCGTTATCATCCGAAGAGACATAAATAGTTCTCTTATCAGAGCTAAGAACAATCCCAGTGCTCACAATTCGGGACGAGTAGGTAAGTCCATCGATCGAATTTTGAACCCACAAATATGTTCCGGGTCGCAGCGTGTATGGAAGAAAGACGGAGGTGTCAATCTCGGTATCAAATGTGATCGAGGCTGTTGAGGTGGATATAATTCTCGCGTTGAAATAGATTTTTCGAATATTACTCCCATCCTCCACCATCCTCCGAGTGATTACGGACGGACGACGAATTCCTTTGACGATAAAATTCTGGTCAGGAGCCTCAGCTCCGCCCGCCGTACCAATCCCTCGAAATCCTTCGGCTCGAATAGCTATGCCTCCGAAATTAGAATTGGCGTTGGAGACCGCCATCGTTCCGCCCGAAAGTGCCCAATAGTTGATAGCTACTCCGATGGCGAAAGAAGAGACGACCTGCGAGAAGCCGCCATTACTCGTTAAAATAGAATAATTACGGGTGTCGGAGACGGGATCCGTTAGCCCGGAACTTTTGCTATCGTCGGCGGGAATGTCAAGTTTCGGTCGAAAGAAGAAACGAATGTCCTCGACCTTGATATTCGATGAGACTAGGAAATCCAACGCGGCTTGATTAGTTACCGCGCTTATCGGCGTATTAGTCGCCGCGGAGTAACGTTCCTTCAGTCCGATCCACGCTTTGGCAGTAGCGTCGTATACCTCGTAAGTATCCGTGTCATTTTGCAAGGAGACCGTGGTGAAATTACAGAAGAGCGCTGAACGAAATCCTGTGACCAATTCACCGTCGACTTCTCCACCGCACATTCCCCAATCCGAACGTAACGAGCAATTAAAAATGTACGGCGAAGCGTTCTCCACCTTCTCGATCGATGCTGAGGGGTTGTCAGTCAGGGTCGTGACAATAGCGGTCTCTCCGGGCGCGACCTCCGCGTTATTTACGGTGCCAGAAAAATTTATGAGAGAGAAAGCCCGCTGGATCTTTGAATAGTACTCATTGAGCTCGACTGTGGTAGCGAACTTGAGCGCCGCGAGTCGGTGGTGCGTTGTAAGAGGGTACGTGAGTACCAAATACTCCGGAGGATTTGCGCTCGGTATCCCAAATTGTGGAAGTTCGCGCCGAAGAAGAATCGAAGCGTCCGCGGTACGACGAAGACGGAAGGTATTAGCGTCGATAGGGTCGACGTAATAATCTCCCGAAGGAGTCACCGGATCGTTCTCGTAGAGTTGCGAGACGCTCTCCGGGTACGAAAGTGTAACTCGATCCGCTACGACAACTTCGCTCGTAGAGGAGTCGCTTGTGACCAGTGAACGGAATCCGTGCGGACGTGCGGACCGAAGGATGGCAACATCATCCGCGTCACCCGTGATGGCACTGACGGAGATCGTCTCCACTTTATCCCTAAAAGTGAAGGACGTAAAATACGAGTTACCGGTCCACTTCAGGATAGATGTTCGAGGTTCGATAGCTGCGGGATCAGATTCGTACTTAAGTCGGGTCCAGAACGGATAGTATGTCGGGCGAATCTCAGTCTTACGAAGGTCCAACGCGATGATCGATGTGCCACGAGGCACGAGTAGACCACCCGCCGTCGGATTCAACAGGCGAAAGATCGGCTGAGAGATAGCCTGATCCGGTTCAAATCCCGAAATTTGTTGTTCAAATTCGGAGTAGTTTACTCCAGGTTCATTATAAACGACATTCCGACCGGGAAGTAAGATGACTGTGAATCGCGCGTTATATAGATCATCGAAACGCCCCGAAAGAATGGATCTCCGGGCCACTTCCATCATCGCACGATTGAGACTGGCGAAAGGACGGGCGATGCCATCATTCGTCAGATCATCGGAAGCCTCGGGAAACTCGGAACCTACGAAAATGGCCGTCGTCGCTCCGCCAAACGGGGGAGCCTGAATCGGCATCCACTTATTGAATACGGGCACCCAGATATTCATCGTTCCGTTTCCGGAATCGAGCCATGTCTCGCCAGGACCGTATCCTACTTCCGTCGTGGGGGGATTGATACCGATATGAGTCGGACCGACTTTCGCGATGTCTCCGGTGTTTGTCTCGAAGAAGAGACCGGGATCCGATTGATTAGTGTTGAGCGCGAGTTCGCCCGGTTCCAGATACTGATTGTTCGGGCGCTTTCCCAGGATGGATGAACGCTTAAGTTGAACGCGCTGACTCATCTTCTTCGATTTGTGTTAATGAACGTTTATCCGATGTCGAATCGGACGACTGATTGTCTAATTCTTCCGTGCCGCAGTCCTCACCTATCCGATATCGTTCATCGTTCTTCCACTTCTCGAAAGCTTCGAAAAACGATTTCGACACGGCGACCTCCTGCACGGCGGTTGCTCTAAGTTTTACCCGTGTTGTTTAGTCTCTTTTTCTTATGAGGCAATCTACCTCGAATCCACCCTTCTCCAGGACAATCCTTAGACCGCATACTAATTTTTCCGTTATTCCAAAAGATACTTCCTATCTGAGCTTGTCTATGCTTATGCTTAGTACTGTCTGAGAGTGGGGCTTTTCCGATTCGCCACTCTGGTCCGGGACTAATTGAAGCTTTTGTTACTTCTCCTGTTTTTTCATTAAACCACCACCGCTTACCTTTTCCTGCTTTTCCACCTAGATGACTAAATTTTTTGGCTAATTTAGAGAGACGAGCCTGTTCATTTTCTTTCCATTCGGCATTATTTTCACGAAGCCATCTCTGACGCGCGATTGCTGCAGTACGAATTTTCTCATGCCAGTTTGGATTATTTTTAGCTCTAACTTCTCGTGCTCTTTTCGACCCCAAATGGACTAGTTCATTCCTGATGACAGATGGCTCAATCAAACCGGTGAGTCCTTTCCAGGCTAATTTATCATCTTCATTGCCCTTTCTTAGCCATTCGGCATAATGCCACATCGCATGCTGAGTTGGAGTAAGCTCAACAAGATTTGAAGAATCATCAGATCCTCCTTCGTACTTCGGAATGATATGATGTTTATGCTTTTGCGTCATTTTCGCTTAGCTTTTTTCCAGAGGTCCGCGTCGGCTTTTCTGGCCCCTCCAACTCCTGTGATAAAGCTCGAAACCCTCGCTAATGCCCACTGTTGGGGAGCGACTCCAGGGCGGTGACCCGATCTCCATGCCGCCATTCCACGCTCGTAAACTCTACGCAGCACCGACAGCGATATTCCAGACTTCTCGGCTTTCTTCTTGAGAGCCGCGGTCACTCCGTCCTCGCCCATATCCTCGGAATCGTTGCCATACATCCGCTCATATGCCTCGGTCGCTTTGGACTTAGGCATCTTGCCTTCCGTGCGTTTACGATACGACTTATCTGATTTCCAGTCCTCGTATACCGATTTTGCTCCTTCGCCGGACTTCGCCTTTTCCTGAGTCTCTTTCGCTTCGCGCTTCGCTGTAGCTTGTTCGCGCTTTGTGAGACCCTTAGCGTAGTCCGGCTTTAGTGCTTTCCCTCTTTGAATCCAAAAAGTTTGAGTTTGGTCATACGGTCGTTGGCGCTACCGTACTCGTCTTTGTCCTCTTCCTCTTCTTCCTCTTCTTTCGCCTCAATCTCAAGACCCGGTCCATACATCGCGTAATCATGCACCGCGGCGATGTAGTCCGCGGCGAGAGTGATTTTCGACTCCATCCAGGCCTCGATCTCAACCTCATTTCCCCGCATCATCTCGCTCTCGATCATCATGATCATGTGAGAGACGTCGGCACGCATCTTCCGAAGTTGGGAGAGTGCCATTTTTGTATCTTCCTCCGAAAAAGTCGGAGTTGGATAGCCAATGGACATCGCTACCCGCTTCTTACAACCTACGCAGCCGCAATTACAATCCGCGTACTCAGCGGTCCCTTTCTTATGTTTACATCCACATTTCTTCTCCGCAAGATCGAATTCGTCCGGAGACTTTTGCGGCATTCGCTTTACTTCTTTTAGAAGATCACCCGCCTGTTCGACGTAATTTTTGCCTTTGGAGGGAGCCTTAGATTTACCGCACATCGAGAGAGCGATCGCTACCGCTTGATCTTGATCGCTGACTACTTTACCATCTTTGCCGGAGTGGAGCTTTCCAGCCTTCCACTCTTTCATCACGTCAGCGACGCAACCTTTTCCTCTTTTGACAGGCATTAGGACCTCTCGCGTCCGAACATTAACATATTTTTGATGGCATCAACTTGTTCGACAAGATAGTCCATCTTTTTCGTACCGTCGCTCATTCTAGCGAGAAACTCTTCGCGTAAAACGAATTCTTTTGGGAGTTTCATCTGCATTTCGAGGAGATCTCTCTCGACGCGCTCAATTTTGCTGTCGTTTGCCGTAATCTGATCTGAGATCGTCTTAAACTTGTCATCCATTCGTTTTGATGACACTCGACTAAACCAACCGATGGCTCCCCCCGTCGCTATGACCGAGGGGAGAATGACGGACCCGATAAGCTGTAAGACAAAGACCTCCATTCTCCCCGAAAGTTATTAGAATAGTCCGAGAAGGTTGTGAGCCGGTTCGAAGGGTACGGACGCTTTAGCGAGCTCGATGAGCTTTTGCTTGTCAACACCCTCTTCCATTTTGAGCACCATATCGGCGATCTCAAGAGACTTTTGACCTTCCGGGGTACCGGGATCAAGTTTCTTAGTTTTTGCGACGTCAGGCAAGAACTTCTCCTTCGCCATCTGCACGGCCTTCTGAGCCTCTTCGTTGGTTAAATGACCATCGCCAACCGAATGGAATGCGAGTTCAAGCACCGTGTCGACAGTGCTGCCGTCCCAGCCTGAATAATACTTATCAAGAAGAGGGTCGACAACGTCATAAACTTTCGCGAGCAGCGGAGCGTACTTGCGTGCGTTTACTTTTTCGAGAATCTTCTTAGCGCCCATCGAAGCGACGCCGATAATGATCCCGGCTAGAGCGGGATACAGTGGTTCAAGAAATGTTGGCATGATTGCCTCCTTATTCGGGGAGTCCGGACTTACCAGCTTTGAGGCGGTCACGAACAGACTTTGGAAGACCTTGCTCCCAACCGTTGGCTTTCGCCAGAGAGATGATTTTCTCCATGGTTGATTCAGGATCCTTCGCGCGACCGACTGACGCCCAAGCGGCGGCAACGTCGGCAGGAGACGCGATCGGGAATGACATGTCAGGGCCGGCAAAGCCTCCTTTCATCTTGCCCTCCTGCAGGGCTTTACGCATATCTCCGGACCATTCGCGATGACTTACGCCGTAAGTCTCCTCCTGATAGTTCATGCGATTCTGCTTCGCCATGTCCATCCGGGCACGACGACGACCCATGATCTCACGCATGATATCATCGCCGACAACGTAGTTGTCACGGTCTTTAGGGATCAACGCCTCAACTCTCTCGCGGCGTTTCTTATTCGCTTCGAGGGCATTGACAGGAATAACCTGACCCACAAGCGTATCCGTAAGGTTCATCATTCGGGGGATTCCTCCTCATCATTGTCGATGACTTCATCGTCTTCTGTTTCGGTTTCCTCCTCCGCTTCGCCCTCCGTTTCTTCGGGCGCTTCCTCTTCCGTCTCCTCCTCTTCCTCTGAGGTTTCGGTCAGGGTGGCAAGTTCGGCTTTGAGCTGTTCGATTCGAGCGGCAATCTCTTCGGCAGAGAGTTCTTCAGATTGGGGCTCCTCTTCCTCTTCCTCCGCGCTATCCTCATCATCTTCCGCAAGAAGCTGATCGATCAGCGCGTCAAGTTCCTCGTCGGTCAGATCGGAGAGATCGTCGTCGTCTGACTCCTCATTATCACCTTCTTCGTCCCCATCCTCGTCATCTTCCTCAAGTTCCGCGAGGACTTCTGAGATCATGCTATCGATCTCCTCGTCGGACATGGAGTCGAGATCCTGTTCCTCATCGGATGAGACTTCGATCTGTCCATCCTCATTTCGAAGTACAGCAAGAAGATCCTGCTGTTTTTGTTCGACATCCTGATATTCACCTTTTCCGTCCGGGTACTGCCAGAGACCGGTCTTATCAAGCCAGGCGCTTTTGAGCGGGGCAGTTTCCACACCTAACGTTTCCTTTCCGATCGTCACTCCCGCGGTTTCCTGTTCGTCAGCCCGAAGTGATTGCGCGGCATACGCTGCACGGAGTTGTTCGTATGCTTCCTGGGAGAAGCTTCCGATGCCAGACATGTTGTTTGGGTGTGTGGTACCTGGGTGTTTTACCCTCAGAGGGTGCCTCCGGCCTCTTTAATCAACTCCATGATCGCGTCACGTCCGGCATCAGTGGATTGTTTATCTAACGCGATTCTCAAGCCTTTAATATATCCGTCATTTCCGCCTCTTCCGCTTCTTCGTCCACCGCGTTTTGGCGCGGACTGCTTTGGACCCACGCGTTTGATACCGGCGACCGAACCCCAGGGCACAATTTTCCACTTACCATTCTCCATCGCCCAACCGTAGGCATTCCCATCGATCATCACCTTACGATTGTTTGTCGGATCCGATCCTTGCTTCGCCGCTGTCTGTTTCATCTTGTCCATCTTCATCTCCTCGACGGACTTATCCGGTTTTTCGCCTGGCTTGCTTGGCTCACTAGTCGCTGATACCGGCTTTCCTACTTCGGGGTTACACTTACCATCGGTGCCGTATCGCGTCCCGTCCGAACGTTCGCACACGGCATAATCAACGTAGTCTCCCTCGGCGAATTCAAACTTGCCCGCATTGGCGAGTCCCTCGAGATACGCGATGATGGTACCTGGGGTGTAACCACTTACGAATAAGTAGTCAGCGATGTCCTGTTCGGGAGGTTTCTTCATTAGAGATAAGCGGCAGCTGTAAACTCATCTTCGGAGACTTTACCACTCTCGGCGAGTTTTTCCGCGAGTTTGAAAAGCTTTTCGGCTTTCTTCTCGTCACCCTTAAAGAGGGCGGCTTTGCGCTGGGACATAAGTTCGACGTACTTGGATGCCATTTTGATTTCTCTTTACAGTATTGTGAGAGTTAGACCTTTTTGTAAAGGACTTTGAGGTACGTACGCGCGTCGGCCTCCGACATTCCGTCGAAGAGCTCATCGATCTTTTTGGACTTCGTACGAATGCCGTATTGGGTGATAAAGTCGGAGTCGTATCCTTGATTGTCAAGAACACGAAGTAGCGCTCTCTGGTTTCGCATAAATTGGTTGTATGCGGGTGGCTCATCACCAGATGGCTTCCATCGGGTAATGAAACTGTCCGCCTGCCAGTCTCCGCCTCGGGTCGAGAGAGCCTCGAGGAGTGCAGCCTTATAGCTTACCTGCGCCAACCCGAAGTCGATCGCCTGCATCTTTCCGGTGGAACGATCGTAAAAGACATTGCCACTGTGCATGTCATTGTGGGCAACTCCCGCCAGGTGAATATCCTTTCTCGTACGAATGTACTCGTCGATGACAGCTCGACGCTCCGCAGGATTGGTTAGACCGAGAGCCGCGATCGATTTTCCCTTCGCCTCACCAATCCCGAGGAATCCCTTAGATTCACGAACGTGACCGCCGAGACCTCTCTCAACTTGATTAAGGTTCGGACTGACCGCGGCGCCATGAAATTCGGGAACGCGACCGGTTTTCTGAAGTTTTTGCCAGGCTTCGGCCTCAAACTCCCCAATCTGTCCTTTCTTGACTACCCCAGGCGGTGGCCCTTTTGTACGGAAAGCCTCGCCCATAGCACCTTCGGCTAGCCGTTCATTATCCTGTCGAGCGAACGCCTGGATGGGGTCGTATCCCTCCGCTCCCTTGATGAAATTCCATCCCTTACCTTCCTTCCCAGCTGTAGCGACTTCACGCTTATTTAGACGTTTTGCTTGAGCGGGTGTCTCGCCACGTGCGCCAACCTCCTCCTCGATCTTCGCACGTTGCTTAGGATTGAGTGAACGTTCCTGAAGGATTCGTTGAAGAATCGATGTGTCCTGCCCTAGCAATTTCTTATTGACAATGATTTGAGCGTCCTTATCGAGACCGTATGGTTTAGGCTTTGACTTACTGGGACTCCTCGGAGTTTGATTCTCAAGATCACGTCGCGCTCGAACTTTCTTTAACTCCTCTTCTAGACGCTTAACTTCCTTCACATCAAGCTTACCGGGCGCGTTCGCAAGGTCTTTGATCTTTTGGAGGATCGCTGACTCCTGCCGAGATACGGTTTTCTTGGTTGACGCTTTTGGTGACTCTGGTTTTTTAGTTGCCTGCTTAATAGCCGGTTGTTGCTTCCTGTCAATTCGTTCGTTGAGTCTCCGTGCCAGAGACTTCACCATCTTCTCGCCACGAACTACCTTCACGCCCTTTTCAGCTCGAAGTCGATCGTTCTCCTCGAGGATCGAACGTACTTTGAGGCCAGCCGCTTGTCCCTTTTTCATGATATCACGGTGTTTGTCACCGAGGCTCACCGAGATAGGGACTCCCCGACGGCACTGTTTGCCGGAAGCGATGGGATACACGGACCCGTCCGGACGTTGACACGCCGCGAAGTCAAATCCGTCGGGGATCTCACCGAAGTCCTCGGCGGTCCACTCGCTGCAGCGATCCGCCCATGATGTCTGTTCGTTAAATTCTGTCAGGAGTTGTTCACGGATTGACGCTTCAAGAGAGTCGTCAAAGGATCCGTGTTGGGATAGTTTTGTCATACGCCCTCGTATAGTTCCTTAAGTAGTCCTTCTGCTTCTTTCTCCGTCAAGTTTCCGAACATTCGGTCTATTTCTGACTGAGTGCTACGAATGCTACCAAATAAAACTTTGTCTTTAACTCCACGAGCTTCAAGCTTATCGATAACGCCCTTCTCATTCGATCTTAGCCGATCAACCGCTAGGTCGCCTTGACTTTTCTTGGGAGCGTACGTATTAAGAAAGTCCGTGGATTGAAAATCATTACGCGTTGTGTGAAGCGCTTCCAGTAGCGCCGCCCGATATCCAATTTGTGCTAATCCAAAGTCGATTACCTGCATGGTAGCTTTTTCCCCACGAGGATATTGAAACGCGTTTGATCTCTCGGAGTAAAAAACGTTTCCAGAGTGCATATCATTGTGAGCTACACCATTTAAGTGAATGTCCTTGCGAGCTCTGATATAATTATCAACGACAGCTGCTCTGGTCTCATAGTCTTTATCAAGATAGAGTCCCATTAGGCTTTCTCCCTTGGCTCGGCCGATTCCGATTGTTCCTTGAGACGCTCTCACATGCGAACCGACATTGGGATTGATAGACTCAAATTGAGAGTCTACAGTCGCACCGTGAAATTTTGGGACAACACTTAATCCTTGAAGACGCTTCATCGCTTCGACTTCAAATTCACCGATTTCGCCTCGCTTAACTACTCCGGGAGGAGGTCCATTAGACAGTTTCGCCACCCCCATCGCACCAGACCCTAATTCGTAAGTTGCTTCAGCAAATGCTTTATTTGGGTCAAATCCCTTAACCCCCTCGATAGTTTTTTGTCTCTTATCTTGAACTTTCTCGGATTTTTTCTGACTCTTAGCTTCCTCAACCGCAGCCTGTTGAGCTTTACTCAACTTCATCTTCGAAAGTTGATCTAGCTTCTCAGGTGAAAGCTCAGAGAGTCTCTTTTTAGTCTCAGGCTTAATTTTTTCACCGCTCGCTTTTTCGCTTTTTGGCTTCTGTGACCTAGTCTCTTCAACGGGCTTTATCGCTTCTTTCTTTTTCTTTTTCGGCGCCCGCTTATCTTGCTTAATCGCTTTTGCTGGTTCTCTTTCTGAATCTCGTTTTGCTTTTTCTTGCATCAATCTATCATAAGCCGCCGCCATTCGCTGAGCGGTGTCTGATGGTGCCGTACGTTTCTTACGCTTCGGTTTGTACTTCTCAGCAGGTGCGGCTTTAGTTCCCTTTCTACACTGCAGACCTTCAGCAATACCGTAGAACGATCCGTCCTGGCGCTGGCACCGCGCAAAATCCAAAGCATCGTTGTCTTCTGTAAATTCAGCGAGAAGTTGTTCTCGTACCCAATCCTCTAAGGATTGGTCCAATTCGCCATGTTGAGAGAGTTTCATATAAATAAACCGTTAGCCAGATCAACGTATTCTTGGGGCACTGAGCCTCCGTTCCCAGCAACAAATTTTGAAAATCTCTCAAAAAAGACTTTATCGTATCCCCGACCAGAGTCTGGAGCCTCCTTTTGTTCCTTCTTCTGAGCCACTTTTATTTGTGATTCTAAGGCCTTTAGCGACTTCTCCCATGCGCCTTCTGGCCACTTTTCACGGGGGATATTCCGCGCAAGTAGCAGCGCCGGCGCCAGAAAGCCACCCGAAGCATATTTTGGCGCGAAATTACGACCTTGGGACCATGAAGGTTGAAAACGATTTGGACCCCCCGCTTTCATTGAGGATGCTAAGGCTTGGAGTATTGGTGCAGGTTGAGTCTGTGTATTGGAGATCCAATCAGTTTCTGACCACAATTTAGAGTTTGAAACAATTGACTTAGCGGCTCCTTTCTTTACAGCATCGGCGGTTAAAATTTCATTTAGAGTCTTTTCAAATGCTTCTTGACTTCGATTTGCTTGGGCGGAGAAAACTTTAACGAGTTCTGACTTTAAGTATTCCTCGCCATTTGGTCTTGATAGAGCCTGGCCTTCTATTCTACCTTTTGTGTTGTTATATCCTTTATGTGTCATCACGAGGTTATTTTTTTCAATATCTTCCTTTTTGCCCTTAAACAGCGCGATAGAGACCTTATGATCTGGTTGAATATCGACCCAGTTATACGGCTGACCAGTAATCTCGTCTCTAAATCCAGTTGCTAGAAGTTCACGTAAAACCATCTTTCCGCGTTCATCATCACGTGCGATATACGCAGGAGGTTGGCCTTTTGATTTTAACGCGCCCCGAGTAGTTCCGGGTAGAGAATCCCATACTTTATTTAGCTCCTCATCCGAAACTTCTCTCTTAGTGACTGCAAGTTTTCCTGTTTCTAAGAAATCAACATAGCGCTTAGCGACTGACGGGGGATACTCAGCTTGTCCAGCCTCAGATTTTCCGGTCTTTGAGTTTTTATAGAGCTCTACTAACGCCTTCGTCGTTTGGCGAGCCTCTGCTGTGTCACCCCCCTCCTTGATAGTTTTCTTAGCTCCACTTACGCTACGTACAACATCTCTTTGCTTAGGTGATAAAGCTTTGATATCTTCACGCTCAGCAACACGGGCCCGCGCTAATTCAATAAGACGACTAAAGTCATTTTCATTGAGCTTTTGAAGTCTAGGAATGAGCTTTTCGTTTTTTAAGAACCCGAGCTTACGAAGCTCATCAAGACCTTCTTCTCTTGTTTTTGGTGCCTCTTCCGCCTTTTTGCGTTCCCGAATATTTCTCTTTGTCTGAAGTTGACCTCGTCGTGCTTCTCGTTCGGCTCTTAGCTCTTCCAGTCGCGCCTTACGTTGTGACGCTGTCATCTTCTCGCCAGTCGGCTTCGTTGGAGCTACTTTTGGAGCAGCAGTCGGCTTTGTGGGCTTAATCGCATCAGCAGAAATTTTCTTCCGTCCTGAATTAAGCGCCTGGACAGCCTTTCCAAACTTCTTATCGCCTTTGACCTTCGCGATCTTCCCGAGTACTTCCCGTGGAATACCGCGTTTTGCCAGGGCTCCAAGTACCGCCGCTCTATCTACTTTCCGACCCTTAATACAATTCTTTCCTTCCGCAATGCCATAGAGTGATCCGTTCGGACGCTGGCAGATCGTATAGTCAAAAGTATCCGAACCCTCAGCATAGCGAAGTGCCAAAACTTCACAGGCTTTGGCGTCCAACTTGGAGTCCCAGGAACCAAATTGTCGGAGATTACTTTTCATCTGCTTTATCCATTTGGGCTTTTATTTTCTCCGCCCAAGCACGACCGGCGTCAGACCCCCATAGAAGCCAACTGATGTATGAATTCGACGGAGGATTTGTCGTGTGATCCTTCTTATAGGCGGAGTGCCGTGCGAAGAAACTCACCATTCGACTGATAGTCGACGGTGACAACTTCTGACGATTTTTCAATGAGGTCGCTCTAGCGACACCCGATCCGATCCCTTCCTTCGATGCCTGTTTCGTCGTGAGACCTCCGCGTCCAGTCTTCTGGCGAAGTTTGAGACCACGGGCTGCGGCATTCGCAACCGCCTCCGGCGGTACGAAATTGATTCCGGCGTAACGTTCGGCCCACTCGGGGTTTTCCACCCACTCCATCGCGTCCGGGGTGATACGTCCAAAATTGTTCATCACTGCCCAGTGTAGACTTTCATCTGGTCGTCGATTTTTTCGAGCTCGTCGCCGATCCGCTTGGATAATTTCTCCACCTTCTCGAGTCTCATCTTATTTTTCGCCACCGACGCGCTACGGGAGAGAGCCTTAATCTTAACATACCTCTTCTGAAGCCTCTCGCGCTTTTTCTGAAGCTTTTCGATCTCGGCGTCTCGTTTCTTGCGTCGAGCCGCACCTTCCTCAATCTCCTTGCGGAAGTCGGTCTTCATCTTCTTAATCGGAGCCCTGTCCTTCTTAGGCCGAAATCCGCCGGACTTTTGCGCCTTGTCGTAAGCCGCGGCCATGCGCTCCTTAGCACTTTTCTTCTTCGACTTGGGCTCAGCCGGCGCGGCTTTAGTGCCCTTCCTGCATTGTTTACCGTCAGGAATAGCGTAAAAGGACCCGTCTGCTCGCTGGCAACGGGCGAAATCATACGCCTCGGCGAACGACGCTTTATCTTTAATTTTGGCTGCAGCAAGCGCCTTAGCGTGCGCCAAAGCCTCGTCGGTAAAGTGATCTTTGCGCATTGATTTTAACTGGGAGGTCCCACATTGAATTTTACCCCGCTCCAAGTGAATTTAACCACTTGAGATATTCTTGGGCGATTATCTCCTGTTTGGCAGAACGCCCCTTAATGGGCTTTGACGTCCCGGCTTCCTTGTATCTCTCAACAAAGTCCCTAATCTTGTTACCCGCGTTACCTCCAATCGCATCTAAATTCAGAAACTTCGCTCCTTTCGTCCAGTCTTGCATGACCTTTCGAGGATCATCGCTTGCCTTTTTCGCAAGACCAAAATCGAGCAACATTGGCTTATCGCCATCCACCATCCACTGGAGACTGTGCATGTCCCCATGAGAGAATCCCCGGCGATGCATGAACATCAAAGCCTTCGCAGCGTTGTTTGCCTGCTTTTCATTGAACTTTACGCCCTTCTCATTCTCTGACGGAGAGTAATTACTCCAAATCGTTTTGCCCGGCGCAAGATCCATGATGATCTCGCGGTCAGTGGCACGGTGAAGCTTAGGACTAAACCCGGCATCACCCATCAACTTCTGGAGTTTCGCCTCATGCTCGCCGAAATTCCGTCCTTCGACATTAGTCTTACGGATCAATCCCTGCCTGCGATCGATCTCCACCGAACCATAGTTGCCTTTGGTCAAATACTCCCAGGAAGCATCTTCGAGATCAACCTGTCGACCCTTTCGACATTGTTTTCCTTCAGCGATGCCGTAGCGCGAACCGTCCGGTCGTTCACACGCGGTATAGTCAAAAAGGGCCTCGAGAACTTCCCGTGACCCCCCGCCGAATGAGAGTTTATGTTTTTCGGCGTCAATCATCATAACGATCGAGAATGTGCGCGATTACCGAGTTTCGTACAATGTCTTCCTTCTCAAATTGGACAATACCAACGCCCCGCGTATCACGAAGTCTGTGAATAGCATCAAGAAGACCATTGTCCCTTCGGAATACCTCTAGATCAGATTGCTTTGTGTCACCGACAATCGCCATCCTTGAGTCTTGTCCAAGACGTGTAAGGCATGTCTTGACATGTGATGGGAGCATATTCTGTGCCTCATCCACAACGATAAAACAATCATTGAATGAGCGTCCCCGAACATCTTCCAAAAGTGTCGGTTCTACAATGCCTTTTGAAATGACATACTCCGCGGCGCCTTGATTTCGCATCATCACCGGCAAATTATCAAGGACGGGTCCGATTAGTGGTCGGACTTTTTCCGAGAAGTCCCCAGGGAGGGCACCGCGCCCGCGTTGAAATTCAACGCCGACATCACTTCGAATATAGACCACTTTCTCCACTTCCCCCTGTTGGACGAGGGTCATTCCCTTCCATAAGGCGAGGAGAGTCTTACCGGTTCCGGAATGTCCGTGAGCAAGAGTTACGGCATTCTTATTCATCTGACCCCAGAACTCATCCTGTCTCCATGTCATAGCGTGAAACGGGACGAGATCCATACCGCGTTCGCGGTAGACGGCATCTTCCATCTGGCGTCGTACTCGGCGCTTTTCTCGTGCGGTTGGCATCGTGGTATTTAGGACAAAGGTTTGAGAATCAACAAGCGTGAAACCTAGGCAATCATCGCGATCACCTCCTTTTCCTTTGCCATACATGGCTCTCCCTTTCGGAGTGCATCGCGATCTTACCCGCTCAATCCATGCCTATATCGTACTTCAGGTCATTGCGACCTGTACGTCTGGTCACAGCTCCGTCAGTCCCATCACCAAAGAACCACGACCGTTCACTGTGAGTGAGCAATTGACGCCGACCTGGCTTAGTCTCAGTGAACTCCTTGATCAGAGCTTTTCGATCTTCAGAACGATTGGATCCGGCTCTCATTAGTTCAGCCGCGTTGGCCGCGATTCCGTCCATGTGGAAAGCGTAGTACGTGCATCCCCACACAATTGCGTCAGTCTTATCATCGTGCGGAGTAAATGGGAACGCCGTGATCTCCTTGATCGTGGCGTCAGTCCAGGCACCCTCAACGAAGTGAATACGTCCGGCTTCAAAGAGGGGTGCTACCGTCTGTAGACGAACTGTCTTAGATCGAATGGGCTTGAAAGGATGAATGTGTATCTTGCTCTCACGCTCTAGCATCTGGATCAGGGACTGTCCGCTCGCCGCCTGTTCAATCGTCAGAAATCTTGCACCGTAATACTTCGAAGCCTGCTGCAACATCGCAAGTAAGTCCGGAAATGACCACCGTCCACTGATGATCTCCCGCACGTACAGGTTGTCTTTATCCTTCCGCGAGTATCCCATCACCGCGATAACGCTCTCGTCGGCAGTTTCCTTCTCAGAGAAAGCTGTATCTAGTGACAGATACGTAATATCGAACTCCGGGCACTCATCGGGTGTTTTTATACTAATCCAACCCGCCTTGATGATCGAGCCCTCCTGGGCGGTCGGTCGACCTTGATACAGTGCCGCAAACTTGTCGGATCCCATGATCCGCTTCTGTGAGAGC